>Ga0209355_1001527_pt1 | contig 13084 bp, 9 predicted proteins | sample LauGreSBDMM110SN_3_FD_187563 | JGI IMG/M metagenome (GOLD analysis project Ga0209355, IMG submission 187563) | Freshwater lake microbial communities from Lake Michigan, USA - Sp13.BD.MM110.SN (SPAdes) (version 2) | ecosystem: Environmental > Aquatic > Freshwater > Lake | place: Lake Michigan, USA...
TTGCAAATGATTATAGCTATGTAAAAAAATGGGCTGATTCTATTACAGCTTTAGACTTAACGGGTATACTTTTTCACAACCACTTTTCTGAGCATACTTGTAATTTATATCAAACCGCTAATATTATTTTTATTAAGACAGCCTACAACCCTACTTATAACCCGAATGTTTTTAGGTATTTTGTTTATCAAGATTTTTTAAACTCCAATGCACAATTTATTAATTCCATTTTTGTAACTGATAGTGCAGATGTAGAGGTAATTAATAATCCTTTTATGCAACCACTTTTTATGAATAACCCTACTAGTATTTTTTGTGGTGATGAACCGATAACATTAAATAACAAGTGGATGCAGCAACACTCTAACCACTTACGTAGTAAAATTGATGATTATGCAGTGTACGAAGAAAAGTTTAAAAATGCCTCTTTACTAAACTGCGGAATTATTGGTGGAAGTATAAACGTTATGCAAAACTTTCTGCAAAATCTTTGTAAAATACACCAACAGCATAATGCAGATAATACTTCAAAATACACCGGAGATATGGGTGCGTTTAATTATTTAGTACGAACAAAATATAACCAGAATTTTCTACATGGAGAGCCTATAAATACAACATTTAAGGCCTATGAAAACGATAGAGTAGATTGTTGGTTTAGGCATAAATAGTTTTTCTCATTTTTTGGTGCTATATTTTTATTTTCTACCAATTTGGTAATGGAACGTAAAGCATTTCCTTAGCTTAAAAAATCTAGCACTTATTTGATAGACAAAAGCCTGCTGATATTGCAGAGGCTTCAAATAAAAAAGATGTCTTATAAGTTGAAGTGAGGCGTTCAACTTACAAGACAAGTAATAAAAAGTGTTACCGAATTACTAAACACTTACAAAGCTGACATTTCACTTTTACTTCACCTCCTCAAACGGCACATCCTCCACTTTACTATCTGCAGGTTGCGTTTGCTCACCACCAGCATCAGCACCAGGCTGTGCAGCATCCCCTTGCGTTTGCTTGTACATATCTTCGCTTGCAGCTGTCCACGCGGCATTCATTTCGGCCATGGCAGTGTCAATACCGGCAAGGTCTTGTATTTTATGTGCTTCCTTTAGTTTTTCTAAGCCAGCTTCAATAGCACCTTTCTTTTCGGCAGGTATTTTATCGGCGTATTCTTTCAATTGCTTTTCGCTTTGGAAGATGAGGCTATCAGCTTGATTAATTTTTTCTACTTTTTCTTTTTCTATTCCATCGGCTGCTTCATTAGCTTTAGCCTCGGCTTTCATTTTTTCTACTTCTTCTTTACTTAAACCGCTACCGCCTTGGATGGTAATTTTTTGCTCTTTACCAGTACCCTTATCTTTTGCAGTTACATGTAAAATTCCATTAGCATCTATATCAAAAATAACCTCTACTTGTGGTACACCCCTTGGTGCTGGTGGTATACCGTCTAGGTTAAACATACCCAAGCTTTTATTTTGATTACTCATTGGGCGTTCGCCTTGTAGTACATGTATTTGTACACCGGGTTGATTATCGCTAGCGGTACTAAATACCTCACTTTTTTTAGTAGGTATAGTAGTGTTACTATCTATTAATCTGGTCATTACGCCACCCATTGTTTCTATTCCTAAACTTAATGGAGTAACATCTAACAACAATACATCTTTAATTTCGCCTGTCATAACACCACCTTGTATAGCGGCACCTACTGCCACAACCTCATCTGGGTTTACCCCTCTATTTGGCTTTTTACCAAAGAATTTTTCTACAATTTCTAACACTTTAGGAATACGACTACTACCACCTACCATAATTACTTCATCAATTTCGCCTGTGCTCATTCCTGCATCTTTCAAGGCTTGTTCACAAGGGCGTAAGCAACGGTCAAATAACTTATCAGCAAGGCTTTCAAACTTTGCTCTAGTCAATTTTTTTACCAAATGCTTTGGTACACCATCAACAGCGGTTATGTACGGTAAATTAATTTCGGTTTCGGTACTGCTACTTAATTCAACTTTAGCTTTTTCTGCTGCTTCTTTTAAGCGTTGTAAAGCCATGGGATCTTTTCGTAAGTCAATAGCTTCATCTTTTTTAAACTCATCTGCCAACCAATCCATTACTACCTTATCAAAATCATCGCCACCTAAATGGGTATCGCCATTGGTACTTTTTACTTCAAAAACGCCATCGCCAAGCTCTAACACACTAATATCGAATGTACCACCACCTAGGTCGAATACAGCAATTTTTTGATCTTTTCCACCTTTATCTAATCCAAAAGCCAAAGCCGCAGCTGTAGGCTCATTTACTATACGCTTTACAGTAAGACCTGCAATTTCACCAGCTTCTTTTGTAGCTTGGCGTTGTGCATCGTTAAAGTAAGCCGGTACGGTAATAACCGCTTCAGTAACTTCATGCCCAAGGTAATCTTCGGCAGTTTTCTTCATTTTTTGAAGCACCATTGCACTTATTTCTTGTGGCGTGTATTGTCTGCCATCTATGTCAATACGAACTGTATTATTGTCGCCTTTTACTACTTTATAGCTAGTTTGAGTTAACTCTTCGCCAACTTCATCAAACCTACGCCCCATAAAGCGCTTTACGCTGCTAATGGTGTTTTGAGAGTTTGTAATAGCCTGACGTTTAGCCGGATCGCCTACTTTACGTTCGCCATTTTTTAAAAATGCCACTACCGACGGGGTTGTACGGCGTCCTTCTTCGTTTGCAATTACTACAGGCTCATTTCCTTCCATCACACTTACGCAACTATTTGTTGTACCTAAGTCAATTCCTATAATTTTTCCCATGATATAAAATTTTATTTTGTTTGTAAAGACTTGGCAATGATTGTGCCATTGGGGTTTGGGGTGCAAAAATGGCAGATATAGAGAGAACGATAATTTTTTTATGATGATAATTATGATTTTTGCCACAGATTAGCAAAGATTTTTTTGGTTAACTAACATTTATTTACTGATTGGGCTGAAGTGGTGTCGCTCCGTTCGTCTTCATATTTTCAATTTGGCTTTTACCGAAGCGTAAATTGGAGAAACAGATTACAAAAATTTTTAGGAAGCGGTAAAACCGAAACCGAAATAATAGAAGTTATTAAAAAAAGCCTTGGAAGAATATTATGCCCAAACAATTGCTGACAATATTTTGAAAGACAAGAGAGATAATAATGGCTTTTTGGAAATTACTTATTTTAGGATGTTTGCTTACTATTATTTAGGCTTACTTATATTTTTTGCCAAAGTTTTATGGCTATTGAGAATCGTTGTATTGGGCTTTAGTTTGGTTGTCAATTATTGGTAGTGCAGGTTTTATTATAATAGCGTTTGTATTTTTTAAAAAAGGGTATTAATACTTCCTATTTTTACTATTAGCATACTTGGTCTGTAAAACCTCACTCAAAGTTTTACGTTGTAGTTTACTTTCTAGCCAGCTAATAATATCTAAGTAGGTAAACGACCTAGTTTCTAGCCTATTTTTTTCCAAAGTTTTTATTTTGATTAATAGTTTTTCTAAGGCTGCTCTCAGCTCACTACGTGGCACTTTAAACGATTTACGTAAAAACGAAAATATCTCCTCTTCTATAACAGTTAGATTTTCCCTTTTTGCCATAAATCTATAAACAGATTTAGTAAGGTATTCTACCAAGCTAAAATTACCCAGCTCGTAATGACAAATTAAATGTAGTAATCTAGCATAACATTGCAAATCGCTTCGTACATCGCTACTTTCATTAATTATTTTTTGCAAATAATCAATTGTTGTTCCATAATCTTCGTTACCAAAATATAAAGAAGCTATTTTGTAATTGATAATTAAAATACGATGTTCATCTATAAATAAATTATCATCGTTTAATTGTTTTAATATGCCAGGTACTAGGCTAATACCCTGTGCAAATGTGCCTTTTAAAATATGCTGATTTATTTTTGCACTAGATATATATACAAACGTTTGAATTCTAAAGCTATCATGCTCTTGCACTCTTGGTGTTTGGGCAAAATTTTCAAAATGCAGTAGTACCTCTCTTAACTTTTCGTTGTTACGCAAATAAAAACAAGAGCTAAGTAAAGTATGTAGCCCTTTTATGTAATTGGCTGTTTCTACCCTAATCATACTAGATTGTTCATCAAAAATATTTACCCAACTTTGTGCATGCCTATAATAGTTTAAAAAATCTTGTTTTATAAAAGCATAAAGGCAATATGCCTGATGTAGATACATTTTTTCGTAAAACCCTTTTTCATGCCATGCCTTAGGCGGCATATGTTTTAATAAATACGCCGTCACTTTATTTTCGTCTGTTATATTTCGAGCATGCCCGTTTTTTATAAACCAACCTTGTAATAATAAAGCTAGGTTACTTAACCTTGCTAGAATATCTATTTGCTTATTAACGTTATTACTTTCATCTGCCAAAACCTCAGCCCTATTTTGTATAGAACGGCTGGAATGTATTGTTTCAATTCGTTTTTCTAAAGCAATGGCTTGTACTAAGTAATTTATTTTATGGTGTTGTCTTGCTGTTTCCTTTGCTTTTTCAATAATTCTTAAGCTTTGTATGTACAAGCCCTTTTTGTATAAAATGTGGGCGTAGTCTAACTGTTCGTTCAACTGCAAATCCACACTATCCCCTCTTTTTAGCAGCCTTAAACTAGACAGCAATTGTTTGTACAAATGCACTTTTACATTGGCTAATTGTGGCTTTTCAATGGTTTTAAGTTTTTTAAGTAAAATGGTTTCGTCGTAGTCCGTTAGCTTATGAAGTGTATCAAAAAGTTCTATAATTTTTAAGTCTTCTTTGGCGGAGTTTCGTTTTATATATAACTTAAAATGCCTTTTTTCAGCCTTTTCTAAGGACTTTATAAGTTGAAATAAGGTATCTGAAAAACGGTTGGACATCATTATATATTTATTCTAAAAATCAATACCATTATGGGTTTTATACATTTTAAGTAAAGTTTACCATAATATAATTAACCATAAGTTAATTATGGTTATAATATAACTCATCCTACTTTTACATAACTAAAGAGAATGAGTTAATAAATAGCAAAGAATCGTTAAAGGAAATACTCAACCAGTAGTGATTGAATAGTGTAAAACAAATATACAGAATTATTTAAAAATTTTCATATAGCAAGCAATCGTTAAAGTCCTCCTGTTTCTACAGAGAGGACATTTTTTTTACTATTCTTCTTTTTTAATTTTAAACGTAAAATGCTTTTGGCTTAAATAACTAATCAGTACAATAATGCAAGTAGTAATAAATTGGCTAAGTATGGCATCCCAATGTAGTACTTCTACAAATAGTTTTAACAAACAATAATTAAGGGTAAGGTTAAAAACAAACGATAGGAAATATCGGAACAACTGTATTCTACCTTTTAAATTACTATCTACAAATACCACAAATTTCATTACGGTAAACCCAACAATAAAGTTTAAGATAAATGATGCAAAAAGTGCAGCATTGTGGGGTTTAAAGGCGTAAAAGCCAATATCAAAATTTTGCTCTTTTAAAATATATTTGTAACAAACAAAATAAAAGGCTAAGCCCAAAACAGTATTGAATCCACCACAGGCTATATAACGGAAAGTTTGCTCCGGCATTAATTTTTTAAATGGCGGATAAAAAAAATCGATGAATGATATAATCTTATTTTTAATCAAAACCTTTTAATAATTGAATGTGCTGATAAGCTAATTTTTTTAAAATTATAAGTTAACAAAATTTACTAGCTCTCTAAAACTATTAGCAGATTAGCAAATTATCGAATTAGCTCATTGCACCATTAAAAAATTATTTGTACAATTCTTCCCTCGTTTCCTTCACTCTCTCGTCTGCCAAATACTCATCGTAAGTCATTAGCTTATCTATAATTCCTTTGGGGGTAAGTTCTATAATTCTGTTACATACGGTTTGCATAAACTGGTGGTCATGCGTTGTCATTAAAATATTACTATTATAAGCTACCATATTATCGTTAAACGAAATAATACTCTCTAAATCTAAATGGTTGGTTGGCTCATCTAATGTAAGCACATTAGGGTTTTGCAACATCATTTTACTTAACATACAACGTACCTTTTCTCCTCCACTTAGTACATTGGTTTTCTTCATTATTTCATCACCTGTAAACAGCATTTTACCTAAAAAGCCACGTAAAAAATCTTCATCTACATCTTTTGTTGTTGGCGGCACATATTGGCGTAGCCAATCCATTAAGTTATATTGACTTCCTTCAAAATACTCGGTATTATCGTTTGGTAAGTAAGCCGTAGTAACGGTTGTACCCCATTCGTAGGTTCCACTATCAGCCTTTATTTTACCATTAATTATTTCAAAAAAACTAGATAAGGCAAGGGGGTCTTTACTTAAAAATGCAATTTTATCTCCTTTTTGAATATCAAAGCGTACTCTATCAAATAGTTTTTTCCCTTCTACCGAATAACAAAGATTATCTACTTTTAAAATTTCGTTTCCTACTTCTCTTTCTTGCTTAAAAATAATACCAGGGTATTTTCTACTACTCGGTACAATATCTTCAAACACCAATTTATCCAGCGCTTTTTTACGACTTGTTGCCTGTTTACTTTTACTTGCATTTGCACTAAATCGGGCAATAAATTCTAATAAATCCTTCTTTTTATCTTCGGCTTTTTTGTTTTTATCACTAGCTTGTCTTGCAGCTAATTGAGAACTTTCGTACCAGAAGGTGTAATTACCTGTATAAGTTTTAATTTTATTTTTATCCACATCACTTACATGCGTACAAACGGCATCTAAAAAGTGACGATCATGACTTACCACTAATACAATATTTTCGTAATCGGCTAAAAAGTTCTCTAACCAACTAATGGTTTCTACATCTAAGTTATTGGTAGGTTCATCTAATAATAAAATATCTGGATTGCCAAATAAAGCTTGTGCCAACAACACCCTTACTTTAATGTTTGCCGCTACATCTTTCATTAAGGTATAATGTAGTTCATCTTTTACGCCTAATTCACTCAATAAAGTTGCGGCATCACTTTCGGCAGTATAGCCGCCCATTTCGCCAAATTTTTCCTCCAACTCTCCAGCTTTTATACCATCTGCTTCGTTAAAATCTTCCTTTAGATACAGCGCATCTTTTTCATGCATAATGGTCCACATTTCTTTATGCCCCATCATGACGGTATGCAGTACCGAAAGTTCGTCAAATGCAAATTGGTTTTGGTTTAGCACCGCCATACGTTCGCCAGGCGTAATATTTACTGTACCTTTATTGGGCTCAATATCTCCACTAATTATTTTCATAAAAGTGGATTTACCTGCACCATTTGCACCAATAATACCGTAGCAATTACCTTTAATAAAGTTGATGTTTACCTCATCGAATAAAACCCGTTTGCCGTAAGCAAGGGTTACGTTATTTACACTAATCATAATTTTTAAAAAGTGTGCAAATATAGGCTTCAAAAGCCAATTATGAGTCATGAATTATGGATTACGAGTTGTAGCCTTGTTTGAATTCTCAACTTTCAATTTTTAACTTTCAACTATATTTGCAACATGTCGATCGTAAAACAAATACAACAAGCTGCAATACAGAGTTTAAATGAGCTTTTTAATCAATCCTTTACCAATAAAGATTTTCAATTAAACCAAACTAAGCCTGAGTTTGAAGGTGATTATACCATAGTGTTATTTAGCTTAGTAAAATCGTTAAAACTTTCACCAGATGATATTGGCAACCAATTAGGGCAACATCTTACTCAAAAAGAAGAATCCATTTTTACAAAATTTAATATAATAAAGGGATTTTTAAACCTTACGGTTGCTGATGAATATTGGCTAACTATTTTAACACGTAATTATAAAGATGTGTGTTTTGGGAAAAAGGAAATGAATAGCAAAAAAGTAATGGTAGAATACTCTTCTCCCAATACCAATAAGCCATTACACCTTGGGCATTTGCGTAATATTTTTTTAGGCTGGAGTACTGCAGAAATTTTAAAAGCAAATGGCAACGAAGTAATAAAAACCTGTATTGTAAACGATAGAGGCATTCATATTTGTAAAAGTATGATTGCTTGGCAATTATTTGCTAATGGCGCTACCCCAAAAAGTACGAATACAAAAGGTGATCATTTTGTGGGTGAATATTATGTAAAATTTAATGATGAGTTAAAGAAGCAAATTAATGAATTAAAGAAACAAGGAATAAATGAAAAAGAGGCGGAGAAGGAAACACCAATAATGAAACGAGCCCAACAAATGCTCTTAGATTGGGAAGCTGGTAAGCCAGACTTAATTAGCCTTTGGAAGAAAATGAACAGTTGGGTGTATGAAGGTTTTGACATTACCTATAAAAAAGTAGGTGCCGATTTTGATAAAGCTTATTACGAAAGCAATACGTACTTATTAGGCAAAAAAATTGTTGAAGAAGGGTTACAAAAAAATGTATTTGTACAAGATGAAGATGCAAGTGTTTGGATAGATTTGACTACGAATGGCTTAGACAGAAAAATTGTACAACGCAGTGATGGAACAAGTGTTTACATAACACAAGATATTGGGTTAGCACAACAAAAATATGAGGAGCACGCCATTGACCAGAGCATTTATGTTATTGGCGATGAACAAAATTACCACATGAAAGTGCTTAAATTAATTGCCGAAAGATTAAACTTACCAAATGCACAAAATATTTATCATTTAAGTTATGGTATGGTAGAATTACCTAGTGGTAAAATGAAAAGCCGAGAAGGTACAGTGGTTGATGCTGATGATATTGTAAATGAAATGGAAAATGTAGCCAAAGCAAAAACAGAAGAGTTAGGAAAAGTAAAGGATTTTACGGCAGAAGAGTTAACAACACTTTATACCACCATAGGGCTTGGTGCTTTAAAATTCTTTTTACTAAGAGTAGAGCCTAGAAAGAAAATGATTTTTAACCCAGAGGAAAGTATAGATTTTCATGGGTTTACTGGGCCATTTGTACAATACACACATGCAAGAATAAAAAGTATTCTTAGAAAATCCGAAATTCAAAATTCAAAATTCAAAATTGGAAATTTATTGCCTTTGGAGAAAAAACTGTTAGTAATATTGGAACAGTTTGGTGGCACAATAGATAAAGCGGCAAACGAACACAACCCTAGCGAAATTGCAATTTATGTTTTTGAGGTAGCCAAAATTTTTAACTCGTTTTATGCAGAGCATAGTATTACTAATGCCGAAAGTGAGGAGAAAAAAAAACTACGTTTGCAATTAGCTAGTATGAGTGCTACGGTTATTAAAAGTGGTATGCAGTTATTGGGTATTGATGTACCAGAGCGAATGTAGTTTAGCTCAACGTTTTTTTCAACCCTTCTTCAAAACTAGTGGTGAGAAAACCCAAATCGTTTTTGCTTTGCTTATATTAAAACCAGTTTTGGCTGGGCGTAATGAAGGCTGACTATAGGTTTGGGCAGTTACTTCTTTTATTAAAGATTTATTTAGGTTTAAATACTCGGCGGTAGCAATAGCCATTTGATAAGGAGTTACCATACTTTCACCACTTTATCTTCTGTTTGTGCTAATCATATAAAAGTATATACACTTAAAGTAACTAAAAAAAAATATTTTGCATCTCTATAAATTTAATTAAAAGTATTATTTTATTTAATTTAGCCTATATACAAACTTGAGTATTTTTAAACAAAAAGTTACTTTATGTTTTAGTTAACAAGCCTATAGAAACCTATGATTAAAAATATATTGTGTATATTTGACACAATAAAATAAGTATAAAAGATATAGTTTATCTTTATTCGTATGGAAAAGAAAGTAACAAAAATTGGGGTGTTAACATCAGGTGGCGATAGCCCTGGTATGAACGCTTGTGTTCGAGCAGTTGTTCGTACAGCACTTTATCATGGATTAGAGGTTTATGGTATTATGAGGGGATATAGTGGTATGGTGGAAGATGAAATTATTAAAATGGAAAGTAGAAGTGTTGCCAATATTATTCAACGTGGTGGTACTATTTTAAAAACTAGTCGCTGTAAAGAATTTTTTGAGTATGAGGGAAGAAAAAAAGCCTATGAAAATTTAAAAAAACATGACATTGATGGATTGGTAATTATTGGAGGCGATGGTAGTTTTAAGGGAGCCCAATTGTTTAGTAATGAATTTGATATTCCTTGTATTGGTTTAGCTGGCACAATTGATAAAGATATTGCTGGTACAGACTTTACGATTGGTTTTGATACTGCTGTAAATACTGCTGTAGAAGCTATAGATAAAATTAGAGATACTGCTGATGCACATGACCGCTTGTTTGTAATAGAAGTAATGGGTAGAGATGCTGGTTATATTGCGTTGCATAGTGGTATAAGCACTGGTGCCGAAAACATATTAATTCCAGAATGTAAAACGGTAATGCAAGAAATTATTACTCAACTAGCCGAAAAAGAACGTAGAAAAAAATTAGTAAACTTAATTGTTGTTGCTGAGGGTGATGAGTTTGGAGGTGCAAATGAAGTGGCAAAATTTATAAAGGAAAAATTACCTCATCAAGAGGTAAGAGTTTGCATTTTAGGGCATATTCAACGAGGTGGAAGCCCAAGCTGTATCGATAGAGTAATAGCAAGTAGAATGGGCTATCACGCTGTTGAGTGTTTAATGGAAGGAAAGCACAATGTTTTTGTAGGTATTATAAATAACAAAATGAGTTACATACCATTAGATGAGGCTGTAAAAAAGAAACAACGTATTAGTGAAGAGTGGATGAAGATTGTGAAGATACTTGCAAGCTAGTAAAGGTGATTAGTGAATAGACAACAGTCAACAGTGAGTGAATAAATAGAAATAAAGCTTTCCGTTTTTCTGTAGTAATAAAAAACAGTAAACCCCAAATAACAAACAGCTTATATGAGTAAACACATTAGTAAGTACCTGCATAGTAATATGGATAAACAGGCAGGTATTACACACTCACAAAAACGTACAAAAATTGTTGCAACCGTTGGCCCAGCTTGCGATAGCTATGAACAACTACTATCATTAATTAAAGCTGGTGTAAATGTATTTAGGCTTAATTTTTCTCATGGCACACACGAAGACAAATTAAAAATAATTAATTACGTAAGAGAAATTAATAAAACTGAGCCCTACAATATTGCGATACTTGGCGATTTGCAAGGCCCAAAATTACGTGTTGGCGAAATTGAGGGAGGATCTATTGAATTACAAAATGGCGATGACATTATTTTTAGTACCGAAAAACAAATGGGCACGAAACATAAAGTATATGTTAGTTACCCAAACCTAACTACAGATGTAAAAGTTGGGGAACGTATTTTTTTAGATGATGGAAAATTAGAGGTGCAAGTAAAAGAAATTGTAAACGATAAAGAAATAAAAGTAACCGTTTTATTAGGTGGTTTATTATTGCCTAAAAAAGGTGTAAACCTGCCCGACTCTGCATTAACAATGCCATCCCTTACCGAAAAAGATATAGCCGATTTAGAATTTATTATAACAAACAATTTAGATTGGGTAGCTCTCTCCTTTGTTCGAACGCCACAAGATATTATTGAATTAAAAAAGATTATAAAAAGTAGAAAAAGTAAAATAAAAGTTATTGGTAAAATAGAAATGCCAGAAGCTATCAAAAATTTAAGGGATATAATTATTGAAAGCGATGGTATAATGGTAGCTAGGGGCGACTTGGGTGTAGAGGTTCCTGTAGAACAAGTACCTACTATTCAAAAAGATATTATACGCAAATGTATGCACCGTGCTAAGCCAGTAATTGTGGCAACGCAAATGATGGAGAGCATGATAGATAGAACTAAACCTAACCGTAGCGAAGTTACCGATGTAGCTAATGCTGTTTTAGAAGGTGCAGATGCAGTGATGCTTAGTGGAGAAACGGCTACAGGTAAATATCCTATACTTGTTGTAGAAACTATGTGCAAAATAATTTTAGAAGTAGAAAATAATACATACGATTATAACCGAGATGATATTTTAGCACCACAACCCCACTCACCATCTTTTATAAGCGATGCTATTTGTTATAGTGCATGTAAATTAGCAAACGATACTAAAGCAGCTGCCTTAATTGGAATGACACAAAGCGGATATACCGGTTTTATGTTAAGCAGCTATAGGCCTCAATCGCCTTTATACATTTTTAGTAAAGAAAAAACGTTAATTAATCAGCTAAGTTTAAGCTGGGGAGTACGTGCTCTTTATTATGGTGAAGAAGAGAGTTTAGATGATATTATTTTTGACCAAATAGATATTTTAAAAGAAAGAGGTTTTTTAAAAAAGGGGGATATTGTTGTAAATACGGGCAGCACACCAATAGATTTACACTTGCCTACCAATGTAGTTAAAGTAGCCACTGTAGAATAACAGCAGCTACTTTTAATTTTTTTATTGCCAAATACAAATAATAATACCTGCAATTATATTACCAAGTATTTGGTAAATCGCATTAATTAAGTACAAGCTTATGGGGGTTTTTCGTATAACTAATTTATGCCAATTCCTGCAGCATTAAAACAAACGCATAGTAAGGCCCACACACTCATTAAGTCAGTTATATCTATTCTATTAGATAAAATAGCAATTACTAAACTGCGTATAAACATCATTAAAAAAGAACCCCCAAAAGTTGCTGGTATGCCACTTTTCACTTTTGGGTCGTTTACATCTAATTTTAAATCGCTAATCCATCGTTTTGAAAAAAGTATAGGCGAATACCATAAGGCTCCCAAAACAAAATAGCCAAGTGCTCCTAAAAGTACAGTTACACAAGACGCAACTCAATTTAAATCAACGAACCAAAGCTGATAAGAAAAAATCATACGAATCAGTATAGTCAGCTTCAACAGCTTTCTATTTATTTTCCATCCACATCAACAAGTTTTTCCTTGCACCATTTTGTATCTTTCGTTGAAATTGTTTGTTCCAACCCAATAGCCATCCGCTAAAACCTAAGGCTTGTGCACTCCATTTATGTAAACTAAAGGCATCGCTATGTTCAATAATTTTACCATCAGCAAATTTCATATTAGCACGTATTTTATT
>Ga0209355_1001529_pt1 | contig 13079 bp, 14 predicted proteins | sample LauGreSBDMM110SN_3_FD_187563 | JGI IMG/M metagenome (GOLD analysis project Ga0209355, IMG submission 187563) | Freshwater lake microbial communities from Lake Michigan, USA - Sp13.BD.MM110.SN (SPAdes) (version 2) | ecosystem: Environmental > Aquatic > Freshwater > Lake | place: Lake Michigan...
TTGACTCATCAAATTGGAATGAAAAGTTGGAAAAATGGGAGACGTCTTTAAACGAGATTCAATATTGCGATTATGTGGCGGAGATTCGTCAAGCGATAGCAAGCGGTTGGGTCTACCAAGTAAATGCCTGTCGAGTTTTGAGTACCCTATTTTCAGGCGGTGAAATTGCATCACTTTTCTCCAAGATACTGATGCAGAATCCAGCACCATATGCCGCTTATCTTTCGCTTCCGGGAATTCAGATTGCTTGTGCATCCCCAGAACTTTTTTTGCGCCGCACGGGTAATCAGTTAATAACCTCACCGATAAAAGGTACGCAGGAGCTGCGCGAGCAAGGATTTGGAAAGAAAGACCAGAGTGAGAATGTGATGATTGTTGATTTGATGCGTAATGACTTAGGACAAATATGCGAGCCCGGCAGTGTTGAAGTGGCCGAACTCTTGCGCAGCGAAGAACATCCTGGATTGAGACATTTGGTTTCTGATGTCGTTGGGACGCTAAAGCAGAATTTAAGTTGGAAGCAAATTCTCCTACCACTGCTTCCGGCAGGATCAATAAGTGGTGCACCGAAGAGTTCAGCCCTTAAAGTAATTTCCGAAAACGAACCAGTTCCACGCGGTCCTTACTGCGGCATTTTTGGATGGGTTAAGGGAGATACCGCAGAACTTTCAGTTGCAATCCGTACTTTCTGGAACGCTAAAGATGGATTCCTGCGCTTCGGTACAGGTGCGGGTATAACTTGGGGAAGTGAACCGAGTGCAGAGTGGGAAGAAACCCAATTGAAGGCGCGAAAGTTGATTTCAATCGCTGGAGGAGTTCTCTCGTGAAAATCTGGGTAAATGATGGATTGGTCGATGCTGCGACTGCCGTTGTATCAACAGATGGATGGCCTGATGGTGCAGGAATTTTTGAAACCATTAAGACAGAAGATGGAGATATCTTTGAATTAGGTCGCCATATGCGACGAGCCCTGGATGCGGCAGATAAAAAAGGCATTGCTTTGCCTAATGAAGATTTAATTCGAAACGCCATCTTGGAATTGCTAAAAGTTGAACCTCATCCAATAGGGCGCTTAAGGCTGCTGTTTTCTAAGGATCGTTTTGTTGCGGTGCATCAACGTTATGAAGAGATTACCCAAGCTGCGAAGTTGACTGTGATATCAGATCCTTCTGAGGCGGAATCTATTTCAATTAAAACTTTTCCTTATCGCCATCGCCTCGATTTATTGGCTATGGCTCAGGAGAAAGGTTTTGATGAAATCATCTGTGTAAATGAAGATCTTGCGGTGACCGAAGGCGCGGTCTCCAATTTCCTCTTCCGCATTGATGGAAAATGGGTCACAACACCCCTGTCTTCGGGAGTTCTTCCAGGAGTACAGCGGGGGATCGTTATAGAACGATGCGGAATCGAAGTTCGAATGGTTAACAGATCAGAACTTGCACGGATCGACGCTGCCTTTGTCATATCAAGTTTGAAAATTGCGCTTTCAGTGAGTGAGATAGATGGCCGTATTTTGAAAATCGATGCAGATTGCGCGGTACTCGAAGCAGATATTCGGGCGAAGACGTTAAAGCATTCGGTAGGCTAGCCACATGTCGCAGATTTCGATCACACTAGACGGCGCAAAAACAAGCGTCGAAAGTGATGCTCGTCCGACCCAGATTTTCGCAGAGCGTAAAGAGATTGTCGTCTGCAAGGTAAATGGAGTTCTAAAAGATCTCTGGACTGAACTCGCAGATGGCGATCTTGTAGAAGGTATTTCAATTTCTTCACCAGATGGTCTATCTGTGCTGCGCCACTCAACCGCGCACGTTATGGCGCAAGCGGTGCAACAAGTTTTTGCCCAAACTCGTCTCGGAATAGGTCCACCAATCACCGATGGTTTTTATTACGACTTCGATCCAGAGAGACCTTTTAATCCAGAAGATCTTGAAAAGATTGAGAGTGCAATGCGCAAGATCGTAAAAGATGGACAGAGATTCCGGCGCCGTGTCACCACTGAAGCAGATGCTCTTAAAGAACTGGCACACGAGACATATAAATGCGAATTAATTGCTCTGAAATCTGGAGCCAGCGATGAGGCAAGCGTTGAAGTTGGTGGAAGTGAGTTAACAATTTATGACAATTTAGGTCGCGATGGTCAACCAGTCTGGTCAGATCTTTGTCGCGGTCCGCATTTACCCTCAACCAAACATATTCCGGCGTTTAAGTTGATGCGTAGCGCGGCAGCGTATTGGCGAGGTTCTGAGAAGAATCCGATGTTGCAACGAATTTACGGAACAGCCTGGCCATCACAAGAAGAATTGACAGCGTACTTGGATTTACTCGCAGAAGCTGAAAAACGCGATCACCGCCGTCTCGGAACAGAGTTAGATCTTTTCTCATTTCCGGAGGAGATCGGATCGGGTCTCGCGGTATTTCATCCCAAAGGTGGCATCGTTCGCAGAGCGATGGAAGATTATTCGCGAAAGCGCCACGAAGATGAAGGTTATGAATTCGTTTACTCACCACATTTAACCAAAGCCGCGCTCTTTGAAAAATCAGGTCACTTGCAGTGGTACTCCGAAGGTATGTACCCACCGATGATCATGGATGAAGAACTACATGCGGATGGAACCATCAAACGCGCTGGCCAGCAGTACTACATGAAGCCAATGAACTGCCCGTTCCATAATCTAATTTTCCAATCCCGCGGACGCTCTTACCGAGAACTACCACTTCGTCTCTTTGAATTTGGAACTGTCTATCGCTATGAAAAGTCAGGCGTCATTCACGGCTTAACTCGCGCCCGTGGCTTCACGCAGGACGATGCGCATATTTACTGCACAAAAGAGCAGATGGTGGACGAGCTTGATTCACTCTTAACCTTTGTTCTTAACTTGCTTCGTGATTATGGCTTAGAAGATTTCTATCTAGAACTTTCTACACGAAATCCAGAAAAGTCAGTTGGTGAGGATGCTGATTGGGCGGAAGCAACTGAAGCGCTTCGCAAAGCCGCACTCGCCCAAAAATTGGAGTTAGTACTAGATGAAGGTGGCGCTGCCTTCTACGGACCAAAGATTTCAGTGCAAGCTAAAGATGCGATCGGTCGCACTTGGCAGATGTCCACGATCCAAGTTGATTTTCAACTTCCACAGAGATTCGAACTTGAATATTCGGCAACAGATGGAACTCGTCAGCGTCCGGTGATGATCCACCGCGCGCTTTTTGGTTCGATTGAAAGATTCTTCGGTGTATTAACCGAGCATTACTCAGGAGCTTTCCCACCCTGGCTTGCACCTGTACAGGTAACTGCGATTCCAGTTGCTGAAGCTTTTGCAGATTACCTATCTGGTGTTGTAAAAGAGTTTAAATCTGCAGGGATTCGTATTGACCTTGACGCCTCCGATGATCGAATGCAGAAGAAGATTCGTAATGCCCAAATGCAGAAAGTGCCCTACATGTTGATTGCTGGTGAAGAAGATCAGCAGGCGGGTAAAGTTTCAATTCGCTACCGCAACGGCGAACAGAAAAATGGCATCTCGGTGGCAGATGCCATCGCAGAAATTCAAAGCGCTATTCGCGATCGCAAACAGGTTTAACAATGGCGGAGCAAATCCCCGGAATGCCAGATCGCTGGGCACGATTATGGGCGCCGCATCGTATGGAGTATTTAAAAGGCGAGAACCGACCACTTTCTGAAAATGGAGTTGAGTGCCCTTTCTGCCGAATTCCAACGCTCAGCAATGAAGAGGGTTTAATTGTTGCGCGCGGAGAAAGTGCATACGTAGTAATGAATTTATATCCATACAACGCTGGACATCTATTGATTTGCGCCAACCGCCACGTTGGAGATCTAACCGATCTGACAAAAATGGAGAGAGATGAAATTTCAGAGCTAACCGCGCATGCGATGGTAACCCTTCGTAAAGTTTCAGCACCTGCAGGATTTAATTTGGGTATGAATCAAGGGGCCATTTCAGGTGCAGGTGTTGCCGAACACATCCACCAACACGTCGTTCCGCGATGGTCAGGGGATGCGAACTTCATGCCGTTAATTGGTCAAACAAAAGTTATGCCGATGCTTTTATCGCAAACACGCGATGAACTTGCTGCGGCTTGGTAATTATTTAAAGCTGATCTATAAAACTCTTAACAACATCGATCCCAAGGCCATTTGATATAACGATGGGTATTGCGGGAAAAAGTAGTCCCGCAGAAAATGCTTCCGCACCGGCCCCTGCTATCTCTTCCAAATATTCTTCACGAAAATCAGCGACCAATTCTTGATGTTCGACTTCGCTGGCCGATGTTGTTGGGGGATTGGTGCTGTAATCAATGATTTGCAGATCACTCAAAGAAATCAAAGCAATTGGATTTCCCGTGTCAGAGTGCAGAACTAAATAAGGCGTAACTAACTGATCAAAGACTCGATTGGCCAACATAATCGCATCTTCAAAGTCGGCGTCAGATCCATCTAACTCGTTTACGACTACTAATCGTGGTAATTGATAATCGCTGAGCGCCTGCCATTGATCAATCGTTTTTTGATCAATTCCCGCGGCGGGATTTATGGCGAAGATTGCGAGATCTGATTCGGCGATTACTTCGCTGGCAAGTTGTGCATCAAAGAGATTGGCGAGCGCCTGCGGCTGGGCAGATACATGGCCATATATATGGATGCGTTTAAGAGAACTCACAGGCGTCAGAATAGGTGAATTTCTACCCTTGAGCCTACGATGGTGGCGATGTTAAGCGCTTATTTAAAGCCCGCCGTAACCCGCGCCATCAATCCAATCGCGCGAGGTGCTCTTCGCGTTGGATTAACACCTAATGCGGTTACTTTCGTCGGCGCCTTCGGTTTGGTTGCGAGTGCTCTCTACTTTTACCCGCGTCAAGAATTCTTCGTTGGCACATTAGTTATATCTTTTTTCGCACTTAGCGATCTTTTTGATGGAGCAATGGCGCGCATATCTCAGAGCGGGGCCAGCAAATGGGGTGGATTCCTCGACTCCACAATTGATCGCGTCACAGATTCAGCGATTTTGCTTGGGCTAATTCTTGCTCTGATTGAGAACGATGATCCTTTGGTCCCAGTGGCTCTCGGAGCTCTAGTCGTAGGCACATTGGTTCCTTACATTCGGGCCAAAGCCGAGTCTCTAGCAATCGAATGTTCCGGAGGAATTGCGGAACGTACCGAGAGACTGATCATTGCGCTAACTGCAATTGGTTTTGAAGGTCTTGGCATCCCATATGCACTTGCAATCGGCGTCTGGACTCTCTTCATCCTGGCAGCGGTAACAGTTGTGCAAAGAGTTTTGATCGTTAAGGCGGCGTCGTAAAGTAATGAACTTCGATTTTCTAGTCGCAAGCGCTTACTTCACGGGCTGGAGGTTGGTTCGATCCTTGCCAGAGAAGTTTGCCTATTCATTATTTGAGAAAATGGGCGTAATTACGTTGCGACGTAATGGTGCTCGCATGCAGAGATTGCGCAGTAATTTAGAGCGCGTATGCCCAGATAAAGATTCGGCTGCAATGGATCAGTTAATGATTAGCGCTGTTTCATCGTATATGCGTTACTGGTGTGACACCTTTCGCTCACCTGATTGGTCGAAAGAGAAAATATTTGCCACTGTCACCGTGACTCGCGAAGAGTTGCTTACTGGGCCGATCAAAGATGGACGCGGCGTTGTGGTAACACTTCCACACGCCGGAAATTGGGATCACGCCGGTGCTTACTTCTGTGCAATGGGTTTTCCGCTAGTGACTGTGGCTGAAAAACTAAAGCCTGAAGCGCTCTTTAATAAGTTCCTCGAGTACCGCCAGAACATGGGCATGGAAGTGCTCTCGACAGATAGCAAAGCTATGGGAACGTTGATGCAACGCGCACGAGATGGCGCACTCATTGCATTGGTTGCAGACCGGGACTTGTCGAGCAACGGTGTGGATGTGAATTTCTTTGGCCACCCAGCGAGAATGCCAGCTGGTGCGGCACTTCTTGCAGTACGAACCGGGATACCTCTCATCACAGCGTTTGTTTCCTATACAAATAATGGAATTCATATCGAGTTCAACAGCGTTTCTATCCCCAATGAGGGCACCGATGCTGAACGTGTTTCGAAGGTTGTGCAGAACTGCGCAGATTATTTCGAAGCAGGTATTGCGAAAGCGCCACAGGATTGGCATATGTTGCAACGAATATGGATTGATGGAGATTTCCAGGAGCGAACCGAATGACCCTAAAGAAATTGCGGATTGGATTGGTCTGTCCATACGGATGGGATACACCTGGAGGAGTGCAAAATCATGTGCGCGATCTGGCCGAATATCTAATTGCTAAAGGTCATCACGTTTCGGTGCTTGCTCCAGTAATTGATGAAGATGCAATTCCAGATTATGTGACCAGCGCCGGTAAACCGATTTCTATTCCATACAATGGTGCAGTTGCTCGAGTTCTTTTCGGTCCGATCGCTTTCGCGCGAGTTAGACAATGGATTTCCAATGGCAAGTTCGATCTCTTGCATTTGCATGAGCCCGCAATTCCATCAATTTCACTTCTTGCTTGTTGGGCGGCCGAAGGCCCCTTAGTCGGTACCTTCCATGCGGCGGCAAAACGCCAGAAGGCGATCTTTGCGATCGGACCAATTTTGGAGCCGGTAATTGAAAAATTGTCTGCGCGAATCGCAGTTAGCGAAGCAGCGCGCGAGACTCTTACCGAACACCTAGAGACCGATGCAGTGGTTGTGCCAAATGGAATATATGCAGACCGGTATCGCGACGGCGAAGTGCGCGAACAATGGAGTGGAAATACTCTTGGATTCATTGGTAGATATGAAGAACCGCGCAAGGGGCTATCAGTGTTACTTGAAGCCCTGCCAATAATTGCGCGCTTTGCACCCGATGTCAGAGTTCTAGTCGCAGGACCTGGTGACAGTAAAGATGTAGAAGACCAGATTGATCCGCAGTTGCGACATCGTTTCGAATTCTTGGGACGCATTAGCGAGAAAGAGAAGGCAGATTTCTTATCTTCTGTCGCTTTATACATTGCACCCAATACAGGTGGAGAATCTTTCGGAATCATTCTCGCAGAAGCTCTGGCCGGGGGAGCGGCAGTTGTTGCAAGTGACATACCTGCCTTTGATTCTTTACTTGGCCACGGAGACTATGGTGCGCTCTTTCAATCAGAGAATTCACAAGATCTGGCCAAGGTAGTGATCGACTTACTTCGGGATGAAGAAAAGCGACGCACCCTGGCGCAAAGGGGTAAGGCCTACGCGCAACGCTTTGATTGGGATGTAGTTGCCGAAGACATTTTTTCGATTTATGAAATGGCTTTAGTCGGAAGCAATGGTGTTACCTTGTCTTCAGAAAATCGTGCTTGGAATCGCTTCTTGGGTCGGGAGGGAAGTTAAGTGGAGAAATATTTCCTCTTTGCACTTCTGGCGATTATTGCGCTTTGGTACCTTTCTTATTCTGCGACACGATTAGATCGCTTACATCATCGTGTAGAAACTAGTTGGGCAAACCTTGATGGGTTGCTGCAGCGTCGGGCAGCGGTTGCTTTAGAAATTGCCAGGAGTGAGTTAGCAGATCCTGCTTCGTCACTTCTGCTAACCGCTGCTGCGCATCAAGCCAGAGATGCGCAGATGCAGACTCGTTCACAAGCAGAAAGCGGTCTATCGGGTGCACTTGGATTATTGCTAAACGATGGTCATTTAGTTGATGGATTTATTGAAAAAGATTTGTTACGTGAACTATCTGAATTAACCGACAAGATTCGCGTTGCAATCGCACTTCACGTTGATGCTGTTACTCGCACGCAGATGGTTCGCCAGAAACCTGTCTTTAAAATCTTTCGTCTAGCCGGCACCGCCCCACTTCCAGTGACATATGAATTCGAAGCAGATGTTCTTTAAAAAACTAATTAAAGTTGCAGTAGGCCTTGCCTCGATCGCAATCGTTTTGGCCGCAATCGTGACTTTTCTGCCAGACGGAAAAGTCGCATCTCTATTGCCGATAGATAAGAAGATTGAACCCACTAATTCGCTAAGCGGACGTGTCGGAAGCGACGGACCAATCCTGGCGGTAAAGATAGATGACACTGCGCAGGCGCATCCGCAGGCAGGTTTGGAAGATGCTGACATTGTTTATATCGAACAAGTAGAAGGTGGACTTACACGTTTAGCAGCGATCTTTAGTTCCAAGATTCCAGCGGTAATTGGACCAGTACGCAGCGCTCGTATATCTGATCTGGAAATTCTGGAGCAGTATGGAAGAGTTGCATTTGCCTACAGCGGTGCGCAATCCAAATTACTTCCCATGATTGCTGCGGCGAATTTAGAGAACCTGGGAGCGCAGCGACAATCTCCGATTATTTATTCCACCGACCCATTGCGCAGACAGCCATTTGCGATGATGCTGCAGGCCCAGAAGTTAATGGCTAATGTTGCTAAGGCAGAGCTACCAGTCGCCATTTCTAAACCAATTGGTTGGAGCTTTGGAGAGAAACCGGAAACTGGCACAGCAATCTCTTCAGTAAAAGTTTCCTGGCCGGCAAATTCTTACAGCGCTACTTGGTCTGCCCAAGAGAAGAGATGGCTGCTTTCATATAAAGAGGCGGCGAATATCGCTGCTTCAGGAGTGCATCTTGGGCCGACCACATTTGTAATCCAACTAATTTCGATTACAGATTCAATTTATCGCGACAAGGTTGGTGGAGTTACTCCATATTCTGAAACAGTTGGCGCTGGTAAAGGTTATGTTCTGCGCGATGGCTTAGCTATCGCAGCTAATTGGAGTAGAGCAAGTGGCGAACAAGGCACTACTTGGACAACCCAGGCTGGAGAAGAAATTGAATTTGCCGCAGGGCAGGTATGGATCGCTCTGACAGATAAAGCGCCTGTTTTTACGCCTGTTGCTGTGGCCAATAACGAAGATGCGACACTGGCTCCTGCAAAGTAGTATTAAGGCAAGATTTTCTTAGCAAGAGCAAATAAAGGGAGTATGTAATGTCAGAGACAGTCGGCACAGCGCGCGTGAAGCGCGGAATGGCAGAAATGCTCAAGGGCGGCGTCATTATGGATGTCGTTAACTCAGAGCAAGCCAAGATTGCCCAGGATGCTGGTGCATGTGCTGTGATGGCTCTTGAACGAGTACCTGCAGATATTCGCGCGCAAGGCGGAGTCGCACGTATGTCAGACCCAGACATGATTGAAAAGATTAAAGCCGCAGTAACAATTCCAGTTATGGCAAAAGCACGTATCGGCCATTTTGTTGAAGCTAGAATTTTGGAATCTCTCGGCGTGGATTACATCGATGAGTCAGAAGTTTTAACCCCAGCGGATTACGAAAACCATATTGATAAATGGGATTTCAAAGTTCCGTTCGTTTGTGGCGCCACCAATTTGGGTGAAGCCCTTCGTCGCATCAATGAAGGCGCCGCGATGATCCGCTCAAAAGGCGAAGCAGGTACAGGCGATGTTTCTAATGCGATGATGCATATGCGCAAGATTGGCGGCGAAATTCGTCGACTCTCGTCGATGCGCGAAGATGAACTCTACGTTGCGGCAAAAGAGTTGCAAGCTCCTTTTGCGCTGGTAAAAGAAGTTGCTGAAACCGGAAAGCTTCCTGTAGTTCTATTCACCGCAGGCGGAATCGCGACACCCGCAGATGCTGCCTTGATGATGCAGATGGGCGCCGACGGCGTATTCATTGGATCCGGAATCTTCAAATCTGGAGATCCTGCAACACGTGCAGCAGCGTGCGTAAAGGCGACAACTTTCTTTGAAGATGCAAAAGTTTTAGCGGATGTATCACGTGGGTTAGGTGATGCGATGGTTGGGATCAATGTCGCAGACCTGCCAGCACCACATCGCTTAGCCGACCGCGGCTGGTAGTGATTTTCTCGTAATGAAGATCGGTGTTCTCGCGCTGCAGGGCGATTTTCGGGAACATATTGCGGCAGCAAAGAGCGCTGGGCACGCTGGGCTTACTGTGCGACGTCCAGAAGAGTTAGCAGAAATAGATGCGCTGATTTTGCCTGGCGGTGAGTCAACAACTATCGCGCAACTGGCACAGACTTTTAACCTATTTGATCCGATTAGAGAGCGAATTTCTGCGGGTATGCCGGTCTATGGATCTTGCGCTGGAATGATTTTATTAGCGGATCGAATTCTCGATGGCGCTAAAGATCAAGCAACTTTTGGCGGAATTAATATGACTGTTCGCCGCAACGCTTTTGGACGACAAGTGGATTCCTTTGAAAGCGATCTAAAATTTGATCAAGCACCTTTGCGGGCGGTTTTTATTCGCGCCCCTTGGGTAGAGGAAGTCGGTAAAGATGTAGAAGTCTTAGCCGAGATTAAGACAAGTGATGGCGCAAGCCATCCTGTGGCAGTTCGCCAAGGTTGGCTCTTTGCTACATCTTTTCATCCAGAATTGACCGGGGATTTACGCGTGCATCGGTACTTCTTTGATCAAGTCTGTGCCGGCGCGATAAAGTAAGCCAGTTATAAAATTAGTTACTTTCCATCAAGAGTTGATTGAGGTGTTTTAAATGTCCGGCCATTCCAAATGGGCAACGACCAAACATAAAAAAGCGGTCATTGATAGTCGTCGTGCCAAGAATTTCGCTAAGTTGATTAAGGCGATCGAGGTTGCATCTCGCAACGGTGGACCTGATGTGGATGGCAATCCAACGCTTTTTGATGCAATCGCAAAGGCAAAAAAGAATTCCATGCCGGCGGATAATATTGAGCGTGCTGTTAAACGTGGCGCTGGTTTAGAATCTGGCGGCGCTGATTGGCAGACAATTATGTATGAAGGCTATGGGCCAAATGGCGTGGCAATAATGATTGAGTGTTTATCGGACAATCGAAATCGTGCCGCCTCTGAGGTACGTGTTGCTGTTACTCGCAATGGTGGATCGATGGCCGATCCTGGATCGGTTTCTTATCTCTTCAATCGCAAAGGCGTCATCATTGTAAATAAAGAAGGCGGCGTGACAGAGGAAAAGATTTTAGAAGCGGTACTCGAAGCTGGCGCAGAAGAGGTGAATGATCTCGGAGAATCATTTGAAGTTGTTTGCGAAGCCAGTGATCTAGTTACTGCCCGTACTGCGCTACAAACTGCTGGCATAGATTATGAATCAGCTGATTCTTCTTTCTTGCCGTCTATGACTATTCCACTTGATGCCGAAGGCGCTACTAAGGTTTTTGAACTAATTGATGCCATTGAAGAGTTAGACGATGTGCAGAACGTTTTCAGTAACTTCGATGTCTCTGACGAAGTTATGGCGAGCCTTTCCTAACCCCACGCACTTGCCGTCGTAGGCTATGAAGTTATGAGCCAAAGAGTTATGCGCGTTTTGGGAGTTGACCCAGGCCTTACTCGTTGTGGCGTAGGCGTAATAGAAGGCGCACCAGGTCAACCACTTCGTCTGATAAACGTGGGCGTTATTTTGACTCCGAGCACCACGGCGTTGGAACTTCGTTTACTTCAATTAGAGCAAGAGCTAACGCAGTGGGTTGATGTAAATCGCCCTGATGTTGTAGCTGTCGAACGAGTCTTCTCACAACACAATGTGCGCACCGTTATGGGAACCGGCCAAGCCGCAGGTATTGCACTACTTGTTGCAGCCCGTGCTGGGATTCCTGTTGTGATGCACACGCCAAGTGAAGTTAAGGCAGCGGTCACCGGTTCTGGTCGCGCCAATAAGGTGCAGGTCGCTGAAATGGTCAAGCGCCTTCTTGCATTGAAGGAGATCCCTAAACCCGTCGATAGCACTGACGCGCTAGCGCTTGCGATCTGTCATATCTGGCGGGGCTCTGGTGATTCAAAATTAGCGGCCGCTTTAACCGCAGAAAAATCTCGCTTAGCTAAACTGGTTCGCAAATGATTTCGTTAATAAATGGAGTGGTCCGCTCGCTAGGCACTGATCGCGCGGTCGTAGAAGTTGGGGGAGTAGGGCTTTCTGTAACTATCACACCAGCAACTAGCGCACTGTTAAACATCGGAGCACCAGCACAGTTTTACACCTCTCTTGTTGTTCGTGAAGATTCACTAACCCTCTTTGGATTCTTAGATGATGAAGTTCGCACGTTATTTGAATTAGTTCAAACTGTTAGCGGAATAGGACCGAAGGTTGCGATGTCAATAGTTGCTGCACTCTCTCCTAGCCAACTTGGTATGGCTGTGGCACAGGAAGATATTTCGGCAATCGAGAAAGTTCCGGGGATCGGACGCAAAGGCGCGCAACGTTTGATTTTAGAGTTAAAAGGTAAACTCTCAGATTTTGGAACATCACATAAGAGTGCGCATCATCAACCAGTGTGGCGCGAGCAACTAGCAAGTGCGCTAATCTCACTCGGTTTTTCCGCAAAGGAATCTGATAACGCCATAACAAATGTGGTTAATCAAATTTCTGAAGAAGGTGGCGATGCTAATTCTGCAGAACTCTCTGATTTGTTAAAGCGGGCGCTGCAAAAGGGCGGTAGATAAGAATGAGTGATGACCGCTTGATATCTCCAGAATTTGCAACTGATGATTCAGCAGCAGAACACGCGTTGCGTCCGAAAACTCTAAAAGAGTTCATCGGTCAACAACGAGTATGTGATCAGATTGATGTCTTGTTGACCGCGGCGCGTCAACGCAATTCTGCAGCCGATCACATTCTTCTCTCTGGACCACCCGGACTCGGTAAAACAACCTTGGCTCTTATTTTGGCCAGTGAGATGCAAACACCGATCCGCATTACTAGCGGTCCGGCGATTACGCACGCTGGCGATCTAGCGGCGATTTTATCTTCGCTGGTTGAAGGCGAAATTCTTTTCTTAGATGAGATTCATCGCTTGCCACGTCCGGCCGAAGAGTTGCTCTATTTAGCGATGGAAGATTTTCGCGTTGATGTCATTGTCGGCAAAGGCCCAGGAGCCACAGCAATTCCATTGCAGTTACCGCGCTTTACTTTGGTGGGTGCAACAACGCGGGCTGGATTGTTGCCAAGTCCACTGCGCGATCGATTTGGATTTACCGCGCATTTAGATTTCTATGAAGAAAATGAACTCGAAGAAGTTCTTCGCCGAAGTGCCGCGTTGCTGCAA
>Ga0209355_1001533_pt1 | contig 13066 bp, 7 predicted proteins | sample LauGreSBDMM110SN_3_FD_187563 | JGI IMG/M metagenome (GOLD analysis project Ga0209355, IMG submission 187563) | Freshwater lake microbial communities from Lake Michigan, USA - Sp13.BD.MM110.SN (SPAdes) (version 2) | ecosystem: Environmental > Aquatic > Freshwater > Lake | place: Lake Michigan, USA...
CGGCTCCAAGCCGAAGGGGTCGACGTGATTGTGGTCGATCACCATGTGGCCAAGGAATCCCGCGTGACCTGCACCTTGGTCAATCCGCGCGTCAATGACGCCGCGGACGCCCCCTGGCAGACGCTTTGCACCGCCGGACTGGTCTTCAAACTTGTCCACGGTGTACTGAAGGTCCTCCGCCTAGCCGGCGACGAACGCGGCACGAGTATCGCTGTAAAGGATTACCTCGATCTGGCTGCCCTCGGCACGATTGCGGACCTCGTCCCGCTTCGTACGGAGAATCGCATCCTCGCTGCCCATGGCCTCAAGGCCCTCGGCGAAGCCCGCCGCCAGGGACTCCGCGCCCTTATCGCCGTCAGCGGCATGGAGCCGGGCGGGGTATTGACCTCGGTCGACGTCTCTTACCGCATCGGGCCGCGGATCAACGCCAGCGGACGCCTCGCCGATGCCTCGCTACCGCTCCGTCTGCTGCTTTCCGACGATCCGGATGACTGTCTGCGCGACGCCGCGCAGCTGGACGCCATCAATCGCGAGCGACAGGAAATCGACAAGAAGGTGACTGAAGAGGCCATGGCTCAGGCCAAGGCGCTGGGCGACCTCGCGGGTTACGTCGTCCACGGCGACTGGCATCCCGGCGTCGTGGGCATCGCCGCGGGCAAGATTTGTCGCGCCCTTGACCGCCCCGTCATCGTCCTCGGCAAGGAAGGCGATAACGCCAAGGGCTCCGGCCGCAGCGTGCCGGGCACCAACTTGGTCGATGCCCTCGAGGCCTGCGCCGACTTACTCAAGACTTATGGGGGGCACCCGATGGCCGTCGGCGTCTCGCTCGGCGTCGCGGACGTCGACGCTTTCCGCGCGCGCTTCGCCGCCGCGGTCGAGGCTCAACGCCTCGCCGGAGTCGTCTTGGCCGACGGACGTGATATCGATATCGCGCACTGGATCAGGCCAGCGGAGGTCACGGACCAGTTGCTCGACGACCTCGATCTCCTGCAGCCCTACGGGGAAGGGAATCCCGAACCAGTCTTCGGTTTCAAGGGCTTCGTCTTCGACCGCCCGCCCACGCCTTTTGGCGATGGTAATTTTCGTCACCAGTTACCGCTTAGCGGTGGTCGGCGTCTCAGTTTCGTGGCCTGGCGCATGGCTGACCGTATGCCCGAGCCCGGCAAGGCGATTGAGATGGCCGTTAAACTGCAATGGAACCGCTGGCAGGGGCGCCGGACTCCGCAGGCCGAGATTCTCGACTGGCGCTACGGCTCCTGAGTCAGCGTTTCGTGGGGGCCTTCGCTGCCCGCGTATCTTCGATGCTGCGACAGCGGATGGTTTGCGGGTCGCCAGGGTCGGGTAACAGGAAGGTGAGCGTGCGGAGCTCTGGATTGCGCAGCGTACGCAAGGTGTAGCCAGGGGCGAGTCCGTCGGGGCCTTCGGCAAAGATCTCGCGGAGGGAATAGCCGTAGTCGTCACCAAGGTTGGTAATCGTGCCTCGGGTATTGCTCTTCAAGGGCAGGCGTCGCCCGTCCGACCTGATTTCAATGGCCTTGCCGGTAAGATTGATGAACTGGTGCGAGCCGAACGGGAAGAGCCCGGCGTTATCTTCCAGTACCATGACCTGATAGCCGTTACCGGCGGCGTAGAAGATGAGGAGATAGTTGCCGTCTTTGCTGAATGTGCAGTCGGTGGTGGGAGCGGAAGGGAGCAGGGCCTGCTTGGGCCCAGCCTGCGGTGCCGTCGGTGTGGCCGGCACCGGCATCGCTTCCAGCCGCAAGACGGCTAGGTTGGCTTCTTCGGTTTCCTTAAAGTTCCCGGCCAGCGCCGCTCCCAGTTCCTGAAGGCGTCGATGTAAGGCTTCGATTTGGGCGAGGTCGCCGCTGGTCGGGGGTCGGTTATCCTCGCCCGTTCGCAGTTGGAACTGCTGGAGAAATTCCGTCGTCTGTTCGTTTTCCTGGGAGATCTGGAGGGTCGCGGCCTGGGCTCGGCGCAGTCTTTGGAGCGCAGCCTGCAATTCAGGGGAGAGGCTCGGGTTTTTTTTCGTGCGTGGATCGATGGTCACGAAGCGAAGGTTATTCGGGCCCGCGTAGGCGTACTCGGGGGTGAAGCCGTCTGTCGGGATATTGATGCGGTGGAGGCGGTCGCCCATCAGGTAGCTCGCGTCCGGAATCGGCTCATCGAAAGACAGGGCGCGGAAGCGGACGCGTACGGGCTCACGTTCGGATCCGGCAGGCTGGGCGACCAAACCCACCGCCGCGACGATTCCGATGAGAGCCAGCGTCAGTCTCATAGGTCGTTCGGGTTAAGTGTCCGCGAGGACAGGATGATGAAACGACGTCCGAGAGTCCGGTTCACAGGGTCGAGCAAGGGATTGTGCAACTGACCATCCGTGGGGCTGCCCACCTCGGTCTCGGGCGGCTGGCGAGGGTCGCAGAATTCGGGGACGCGTTGCACCACGGCCTCGATCCAGCAGGACGCGACGGTCCTGGTCGGATCCAGCGGATCCGCGGCATCGCCGTAGCAGCGGATGACAAAAGTATCCGAGCGGGTGGCGAGAGATGAACCGACGGCGGCCAGGATATCGGCCTGCGTGAGGGAGGTCGGGGCGGCCCGGAGCATGTGGTTACGATTGGTCGTGGGGCTTGCTTGCGGGTGTGTTGCCATCGCGTTAGCCGGAGTTTGGACGTAAGGAATGGCGCCTGCGAGGGTGGTGTTCGCAGATGCCTGCATGCTCCCGAAGACTGGAGCAATCCCCAGCGCAGCAGTACGGTTCGAGAGATTGGCACCCGCCACATCGGCTCGTAGAATCGCATTCTGCAGGCACCCTTGCCACGCGACGTGTTCGGGAAAGGCTCCGCAATTAAAGCGGTTTACAAACTGGGAAAGCCCGATGAACGGCAGCGGCACTTCGGCGCCGCGGTTTTGGATGACGTAGTGCACGGGCATTCCTGGCTTGATGCCGTATGGGTAACGGTGGTTGAAGCGGATCCGGTTACGCATTTCCTCTACGATGCTGCGGGCCAGGATCCAGATCTGGTTATCGCTCAAGGTGGCGAGGCCCGTCCAGGCCTCGGGTTCGGTAAAGCGGTTCTGGTGGCTGATTCTGGCGGCATCGGCCCGGACGGTTCGGGGGAACCTGGCGTTATTGGTGGGGGAGGGTTCGAGTTCATCGGACGTGCCGAGCGCGTTGCGCTTGGCGCTGGCGAGCAAGGCCGCCCAGGCCGGCACGGACGTGCTGTTCACGTTGAATGTGCCCTCCGAGAGGATCGTCCCGGCGATGCGCCGATGGTCGCGGAGCATCCGGCGCACGGTATCTTCGTCGCGCTGGGCGAAGAGCCAGGTACGCGGGTTGGCCAGCTTTCCTTGGCCAGCGGCGAAGTTCTCCAGCACGTTCTCAAGGGTCTTGGCCTCCGTCACGTCGGCTCCCCTGCGGATGACGGGCGCCGCGCCCGAAAGGAAGAAACGGTCGAATAAGGCCGCGTTCGCCATCCAGGCGCTGTCGTGGTTAGAAATAAGGCAGCTGGCGTCATAATTGCTCGTGACGTAATTATAGCCGTTAAGGGGCACGAAACTCTGCGCGATTTGGAAGAGCGGGTCCTGGTCGCGCAGGCCGAAGTTCGCATGCGTATATTGGGCGAGGGAAAGGGGAGGCGATAGTGGCACCTCGGTATAGACGGCGGAGGTCACGCCGGTTATACCGCCGGAAAGGGCGCTCGTTTGGCTGAGTCCGCCGAAGGCGCTGGCGCCGTCGACGCCGAACGTTTCGATCACGTTGCCCCAGCCGCTTGGCTGCGCAGAAGTCGTCCGATAGCTGGGTGAAGTGAAGGCTCTTCCGCTCAGGGTCGTAGCGGTGGGCCTCCCCCCCGCGTCGGCCCGGGTCACGGGCGCCAGAGGATTGGAATAAGAGAAGAGCGGCCAGGGTCCGGAATCGCGAGGCCAGCGCAGACCTTGGTCGATGACGCCGAGGATCTTCGGTTCAGCGCCGATTATGGGCAGTGCCGGTGCAGTGACTCCGCCGAAGGTCAGGCTCATGACGGGCGAGGTCATTGGTAATCTATAACTGAGGTTGGTGGTCAGGAGGGTGTTGAGCTCACTCGAGGCGTCGAGGGAGTCGGCGATGATATCGTCGCCGGGCCAGGAGGACAGCATCACCCGGGTCTCGAAGACGCCGCTATTCATCAGTCTCACCGTGGTGGTGGGCGTCGTCGCCGAAAGCGGTGTTCCCGCTGCATCAGTGAGGTTCATCCAGACGCCCCCGCGGGTATCGAGACCCGACTGCATAGACCCTCCGGTTCGCTTGAAAGCGTTCGGGCTGCGGTTACTCGGTGTCGTGCCTACTCCCGGCAGCGAGAAGACCCGAAACTCTCCGGGGGTCAGCAGGACCTCCGCTGGTATGTAAGTACGGAAGCTTTCCTGGGAACTGGAGGCGGAGTCGGCCGCTGTGGCCAGCTGCCCGAGTGTCTTCGTCCAGTTGGTTGAGTTTGACTGGATGTTTAGGCTCAGCGTATCCCATTTGCGAAAGGAGAAACGCATACCGGCCGGCTCAAGGGGGACATTCTTTCGTCCGAGCCGCAGGTTGATTCCGTAAGGGTTATGTAGGACGATGATTGGCGTCACGGTGAGCCGGACCGAGTCGGCGCCGTTCTGCAGTCCGAAGACCAGCAGCTCGCGGCAGACGTACGGAGATACCGCCACCTTGGTGGGTCGTGGCGCCGGCAGCGTATGCAGGGTCAGGGTGTTCAGGAAGTCACCGGTGGGCGTATCCTCGCGGTTATAGAAACGACCATAATGGCTGCGTGCTCCATAGCCGGCGTCACGCAGGGCCACGTTGCTGGGATAGTGAGTGCGGGCGTTGATTTCGGGAGCGGTCTGGGAGGCCCAGCCCACTTCCTTGTAAAGGCGATGGTAATTGCGCAGGGTATCCCAGAGAGGGCCGCGGGTCGTGATGGTTGTTGTTGAGCTGACCCTGCTATCGAAGGAGTAGAGCGGCGCGTAGCCGCGGGTGAGGCCGTCGAAGCTCAGGGTGGTCTTGGTGATGCCGAAGGCTTGGCGCATGCTGACGCCGTTGGGATCATAGACGTAGGTGACGCCGGCGACGCGTTGGCCGGCCGTATCCATAGGCGTCGTGTCGGCACCGAACTCCGAGGCCGCCCACCGGGCATCGTTCATTTCGAAGGCGAGCGAGAGGTCCACCTTGAGGCCGCCCCAGACCGAGTCGGCGTTGACCCCGCGTGACCACAGGGTGGTCTCCGTGGTCAGTCCGCGGACGACGGTGGGCGGACTGGTCTCGATGAGGCCGCCTCCATTAGTCAGCAGGGACAGCTGTTGGACGTGCGAGATGCGCGGATCCATGCCGCTGAGCGGCATGGTGGCGAGCCCAGGCAGGATTTCGTTCCCTGATCGGATCGCTCCGCGTAAGGCTTCCTGTTTGAGTTGTGGCGTACTGGCCGAACCATCGCTCGGGGTGAGCCGCGGGTCACTTAGGTTGAGGCGGGCTTTGACGCCTTCATCGCCGATCCAGTAGCAGTAGGAGCCATAGACATTGGTGTCGGGAAGGCTAATCCGCGGAAGCACGATGCGTCCATCGGGTTTGCCGGCATAATTTCCACTGGGCAGCTCGGCTGGACTGGCGCTGGCGTTGCCCACCAAGGTGATGCCTTGAGTCTCAGGGTAGGCGTAGTCCGTCTGCCAAGGCACCCACTGCGAAAGGTAAAAGTCGCTTTGTCCTTGGAGGTTGACGGATTGGCTGCCCGGAATTTGGTCATGCCGTCCGCTGATCAGCCAGGAAGGGGGGGTGAGCTGGAGATCGCTCCGCCAGACCCCGGTCCACAGCGGATTGCGTAGGGTCAACCAAGTCCAGAGGGGTTGCGTCGTATTCGCGATGATATCGGCGCGCGCGGTGATGCGCCGGTCGGGCCCGGCCTCCTGCTGCAGATGCGCCAGCGCCAGCCGGAGCGAGACCGTGGCGTTCAGGCGTGCCCGGACGAGGTTCTGGTGCTGCGCCGCCAGGCGGGATTCGATGCTGACGAAGGACGCCACCGTGATGATCGTGAGCAGAATCAGCGACATAACGACCAGTGACAGCACGAGGCTGAAGCCAGGCCGAGACCGCATCGTCGTCGCGCGGAGGGGAAGCACCCTTACAGTTTAGGCCGGGCAACGAACGCCCTCAAGCCCCGACCTGCCTGTTCATATTAAAACTATTTCCCTCCGATTGCCGGCCGCTCGGTCACTTAGGGGGGGCCGCCGAAGGGGGGAGCGCCTTGGCGGGGGCGTCGCGGTCTTCGACCACTTTCAGGGTGATGCGTTGGCTTTCGCCGGGGGCCTCTGAGATCAGGTAAAGCTTGCGGACAGAATTCATATGGAAAACCCGCCCGGAGAAGGCCAGTTTGTCCGGAACGTCGGCCTTCGTCAGAATTTGGAGGTCGTAATACTCGCTATCCTTGGCGCCAGGTCGGGCCGTCTTGGATCCTTTCGGTCCGATGACATGGTCACCCGAAGGTAGTCGTACCACGATCGGGAAAGAGCAGAGGTTGAGATAGCGATTACTTCCCAGCGGGGCGGAGCCTGGGGAGTCGTTCAAGGCGACGATACCGTTCCCGAGGCCAGGGGTCACCAGAAGGATGAGTTGTAGTCGCCCTTGGTTGGTCGGGAGGTCGATCCAGGCGATGGGGGGAGTGCCGGCAGGCTTGAAAGTCTTGGCGGCAAGTCGCGCCTTGACGCCGGCGGACGGCGCGGCCTTTTTGCTGCCTTTTACTTCGTCATCCGTGGTGACCAGCGGGGCCGAGGCCGATTTCATTTCAAGGAGCTCGAGCCGGGAGGCGCCCCGGTAGACGATCTCATCCGTCAGCATGTCAGTGGCGATGGCCAGGCCCTCGGCTTTCGTGCCTTGCAGCAGGCCGACCTCTATCAGCGGCCGCGTCATGGAAAGAAACTTCACGCGGGCCTCGACCCGAGTGGTCTCCTGGGCGACGGCGGGCAAGCTGGCCAGCGCCCAGACAATGATTGCCAAGAGAAAAAGCTTAGATCTCATCGGCTCTCAGCCAGCGTATGGAAACTACCTTGAAGCGACGGCCGAGGACGTGGTTGACCAAGGTGAGGGCGCTGCTGACGGTGGCGTCGGTTACGGCGGAAGTGCTAAGCCGAAGGGGGCGGTGGGCGCTGTTGCCAGTTTCGGGCAGGTTGGTTGGGTCGAGGAACTCTGGGGTGCGCTGAACCACGACTTCCATCCATGCGCAGCCCGTCGCGCCGCTGCTCTGGGCGGCTTCGCCGAAGCAGCGCAGGGTGAAGGTGTCGGAGCGCGTGGCCAGTGCCGATCCCAGGCTCTGGAGCAGGTCCGATTGGAGCAGGTTGCCCGGGGCGGCGAGCGCCGTGTGCAGGGGGTTTGGCGACAGGCCAGGTCGGGTGATCTCGATGCTTTCCGGATGGGGGAAAGTCCCGGCAGTGGCGCTTTCCAAGGCGATCATCGCGACCGGGTAATTACCAGTCTTCTTGGACAAGGGGTCGTATAATGGCTTATCAGTATTATCTCGGTCGGAACGTAAGATGGCAGCTTGCAGCGCGCCGGTGCGGTTGGCCCAAGCGTCGGAGCAAAGGAAGCGGTTGACGAATTCCGATAGCCCGAGGTAAGGGGTCGTGGGTTTGTTCAGGCTCCCGAACAACCGCTCACGCGGGGTTTTGACCAAGTCTCGCTCCGTGCGTTGGGAGATGCCGTAGCGGACCTTATTTTCCTCCACGATGGCCTTGGCGAGAGCGGCAATCTGCGTGTCGGTGAGATTAGCGAAGCCAGACCAGTTGGTGGAATCGCCGATGTTCTTATCCGCGGGCGCAACTGAAGTCTTTCCTTGGATACGTGGGAAACGCGCGTTCTCCGTAACTTTGGGGAAGTCCTTTCCGGCCGAGTTGATGGCGAACGCTTTGGCGGATCCCAGTAAGGAGGTCCAGGCTTCGACCGAGGTCGAGTTAACATTGAACGCCCCTTTGTTGAGCAGCACGGTCGCGGAACGACGATAGTCGGCGAGGGCGGAGCGGAGGGCTTCCGGCGACTTATCCGCGCCTTCCAAGCTGAAGCGGGGATTGTCCAGCGGTATGCCTAGGGAGACGAAGTCGTCGATGACTGCGGCGGCGGATTTCAACTCACGGTCCGAATCGAAGCCGAGGGTCTTATCGTTTTTCCTCGTGGTCAGGTCCGGTGGGCTTGCCGTCGCCGGCGCGATTGCGCCCGTGCTGCCCGTCTTCATCCAAGGGGCGATGCTGGAAAGGAAGAAACCATCCCAAAGTGCGGCGTTGAGCAGATAGGACTGATCCATCTCGGTCCAGCTGTCCCCGTTTTCCTGATAGGCTTTCCGAGGATCGATGAACGGGGTGGCAAAACTGTTGCCGATGGCGAGCAGGGGTTGCTGATCGCGGATGCCAAGGTTGGCGTGCGCGTAATGCGCGAGGGAAGTGGGCTGGACCAGAGGGATTTCAGCCAGGATTACGGAGTCGGCGCCGCTTGAGGAGATGGAGTATCCCCCGTAGGTCTTCTTCCCATCGGTACCAGCGGGGAATTCCAGCAGATTTTCCCAAGCACCGTTGCGGACGGTCAGCTGGTAGCTGGGGGAAGCGCCTAAATAACCGGCCGAGTCCCCGCTGACCCCGATGCGGCGGCCCCCAGCGCTGGCGCGTTGCACGGGGGCCAGTGGGTTGGAGTGGGTGAGGAAGGGGTAGGGGGCGCCGGCGGCGTCAGCCGTTTTGGCGGTGATGTCGATCACGGAGATCAGGTCGGGCTCTAAGGTGGGCTGCGTGCTGTTGGGCAGTCCATCGAGGGTCTTGTTGCGGACATGCCGCCAGCTCATGAAGAATTTTTCCGCCAAAGGATATTTATCGGCGTTGATATCCGTGAAAACGATTTCCGCCGCCTCGCTGTTGTTGAAGAAGAAGTTAGTCTTCTTAAGGCTGGGACTGCTGGAGTTGCTCCGGTCGAGGATGAGTTCATCGTTCGGTCGGCTGGCGATAGCGTGGCGCACCCGTACATTACCCGCGGGGATAATCGCCATCCCGATCGGCGAGGCGATGTCAAAGGCATCTTCGGCGCCCGCCCCGAGGTTCCAGTCCAGCACGTTGTCGCGGAAGCCTCCGCGGGTGCTGTAGACGTTGCCCAAAACGATTTCTTTGGTCCATTCGCCGAAATTAGGCTCGCAGGAGAAGACCCTGAGTTCACCGGGCTCCAGGGTGATGGGCGTGACGGGTGCGCTCGTCGTCGTGCTTCCCTCGCTCGCGTTATTAGCCAGGTAGAGCCGGAAGGTGTCGTCGGGATCTACGGAATCGCCCGTAACATCGCCCTGGCGCTTAAAAAAGTCGGCGAGGGATGTCTCGAACGACGTCGAATCGACTCCGTTGTATTGCGTGAAGCGGAATTTCCAGTCTTGGATATCGGCGACGGAGAAGCCGACTCCAAACGGTCGCTTGACCGTCGAACGGGAGGTGCTGGCGTCCGGTTGCCACGTCAGCCGGACGTTGTAGGGATTGTGCACCACGACGATTGGGGTGACGTTAATGCGCAGGTCGACCGTCTCGACCTGATACCAAAAGATGTTCTTGCCGATTTTGATCTGCCTCCACTCGAACCACTGCATCTTGTTCACGCTAAATGCGAGCGAGATACGTTGGACGTATGGGGTCGCGGAGACCGCCAACGGCCGGGTAACGATCCGTCCGCTGTCGCCGTTAATGAGATCGGAGGCGTTGGGATTGATCAGCGCGCCACCGGTGTTCTGGTCGGCGTTGTAAATGTCCGAGTAGCTGTAGACACGGTTGCGCAGGCTGTTGTTGGCGAGGCCGCTGTTGCTTGGAACTCCGTCCGGATGGGCGGCGGCCACGTTCGGCCAAAGCGCCCGGGCCAATAAGGTCGGGGTCGAGGTGGTCCGCGGCCCGCCCGCGCCGAACGAGTCCGACCAGCCGAGGGATTTGTAAAGACGATGATAGTCGCGCAGCGCCCACCACGTCGGTCCGCGCAGGGTCAGGATTTCGCCGCTGCTGGGAACCCTGTGCTTGTGGGTGAGGATCGGCGCAGCCGTGATGTTGCGGGGACCGAACTTGGTGTTCAGCACTACCATCTGGGCGTCTTCGAAGCCGGAGACCTCCGGCTGGCCAGCGATGGCGAAATCCCGGCCGACGTGGGTGGCAGCGGCGCCGGGCGCCCCCTGCCCGAACTCCGTGCCCGCGAACTGGTCGTCGGCAAGCTCGAAGGCCACCGAGAGATCGCGTTTGAGTCCGCCGTGCAGCGAGTCCGCGAGGACGCCAGCTGAGACGGTGGTGATGTCGTGGAAATACTTACGGACATCCGCCGTCCCGTCAGCGGTGAGCACCTTGTTGATGTCTTTGATCAGCGGAGCCTCCTTTAATCGGCTGAAGGCGTCCAGCTGAAGCGGGTCGTCTATGTTCTTTAGAAGGCCCTGCGTCACGGGACTCCGCACCGAGATCAATTGCGCGGCGTCGGCCGGGTCTTCGGAGCGGAGTTCACGGAGATTGACGCGCGCTTTGATGCCTTCATCGCCGATCCAGTAGGCGTAGTTGCCGTTGATGTTTTTATCAGGAAGCGCGACCTTAGGTAAGGCGACTAGGCCGCTCGGGCGGTTGCCATCGGCCGCGGTGGCGCTGCTCAGGCCGACAAGGTTCACCATCGTCGTCGTGTTTACGATGGAGCCGGCCTGCCAAGGAGCCCAGTAGCCGGCATGGTAGTCTGCATCGTGCGCGGGATTCGTGCGGATCCGGTCATCGTAAAGAGAGATCGACTGCGTGCCAGCGAGTTGGTCGCCACGGCCGGAAATGAGCCAGGCTGGGGGCAGGTCGGGCAGGTCGGAGCGCCACACCCCGGTCCACATCGGGTTCCGGAGATTGCTGGCGCTCACCCCCGGCTGAGTGATATCGGCCCGCGCGGTGGAGCGGCGGTCCGGGCCGGCTTCCTGCTGCAGGTGCGCGAGGGCAAGGCGCATGGCGACGATCGCGTTCAGCCGAGCGCGTGTTGCCAGTTGCTGGTTGGCGACCGCTTGCGATTCGATGGTAAGAAAAGCGGAAATCGTGACGAGTAGCATGACGATCCCCGCCATCACTGTCAGAGAAAGGATGAGGCTAAATCCAGGGCGTGAGTTACGCGGGTTCATGCCAGAGCTTCTAATAGGTATCATTACCTATTGTGAGGCCTTGGCAAGTGTCTGGCATCCTTGGACCGCGGATAGCTTAAATCATCAATTTTTGACTTAAGATGGGTAAAATGGCCGTTTTCTCGATAAAATCGCCTTTTTGGGCTTTTCGGCCTCTTTTCGGCCGCTGGCTTCCCCTTTCATTTTGGCAACGAAACGGATGACGCACAGCTCCCGCTTCCGTATCGCGGAGCTGCCGGGTCCCTTCCCCATGTCCTCTGGATTGCTTATTCTCCTGACTCTCTTAAGACTAAATAAATGAAATACCTCACGCTTTTACTCCTCCCGACCGTGTTGCTTTTCGCGGCCGACACCTCGCCAGCCACGCCCGCCAAGGCGGCGCCGAAATATCAGGAAGGCAGCTGTTGCGACAAGGCGACGAAGCGGGGCGATAAGTGTAACCACCCTTGCTGCGTCAAGGCGGCCAAGGTCAGTAAGGTCTGCGATCATTGCAACGAGCCGGCGAAGAAGTGACCCTGGTGCGGTCGCGCTTGCGCCGTATACCGTCGCCCGTAAGTTGAGTTTATGCTGAAGCAATACCCCTTCCTTTCTTCGGTTCTACTCTTGGGGTCTGCAATCGGGCTGTTTCTCTGGTCACGCCCGGTCGGCGCGGCGTCCGTCGCTCCGCCCGCCAAATACGAAAGCCGCGCGGCTTCGCCGGATGGTATCGGCAAGGTCTGGATGGGGCGCGAGATCTCGCACGTGATGGGCCATCCCGGTATCGGCTGGCTGGAGCGCACCGACCGCGAGAAGGAAGAGGCGCCTTCCAAAGCCATCGCCTTGCTGGAGTTGGCCCCCGACGCGGTCCTGGCCGACATCGGCGCGGGTTCAGGTTACTATTCCTTCCGGATCGCCCGTAAGCTACCCCGCGGCAAGGTCATCGCGGTGGACATCCAGCCGGAGATGTTGGACTTCCTGCAGAAGGAGTCCACCAAGCTCGGGGTGACGAACGTTCAGCCCCACCTTGGAGCAATCGATGACGTGAAACTGCCCCCGTCTTCGATTGATGCCGCGCTGATGGTCGACGCTTACCACGAATTCGACCACCCAGTGGAGATGCTCGCTTCGCTGCGTTCGGCGCTGAAGTCGAAAGGCCGTATCTACCTCTTGGAATATCGTGCGGAGGATGACAACGTGCCGATCAAGCCGCATCACAAGATGACCGAGGCGCAGGCCCGCAAAGAATTTGAAGCCGCCGGCTTCCGTTTCGTGATGAACAAGCCAGACCTGCCGTGGCAGCACCTGATGATCTTTGAGAAGCCCTGAGCGCCTTCAGGCGCCGACGCTCTTCTTGATGTCCTTGAGCTGCTGGAACTCGGGCTTGGCGGTGTAATACTTATCGAGCGGGTAGCAGCCGGAGATGAGGCCGTTGCGCGGCGCGGTCGTGCAGTCGCTAAAGGTGCGGCAGATGAACTTGGTTTCCATTACGCCGTTCTTCGCGGCATCCGCGAGCATCGCCGGATAACTAAGCACCGCGCGGCCGACGCCGATTGCATCGCTGCCTCCGGTACGCAGGATGTGCTGTGCGATGTGGGGTAGGTATTCCTGCACATAGCTGAGGCCGGAACTGACGATAATCATGCCAGCAGGAGCCTGCGCGCGGACCTCGCGGACGACGCGCACCTGACGCGCGACGTCGATGAGCGGATCGTGCGCCGGCTGGTAGCCGTCGCTGGGCGGATAGGCCGCGGGGCGCTGCAGGTGCGGATTGTAGTAGGGCGAGCCAGCAGTAGTGTTGAGAATCTTGACGCCAAGTTCGCCGAGGAGCTGCACGAAAGCGAAAGTCTCGGTGAGGTCAATCTCGGTGGGCTTCTGCGCGTTCACCCCAAAGGCGTAAGGGTAGGGCAGGAGGTGGGTATGCTCTTCGGGGATACCTGGACCGAGTTTGCCGGGCACGC
>Ga0209355_1001538_pt1 | contig 13045 bp, 17 predicted proteins | sample LauGreSBDMM110SN_3_FD_187563 | JGI IMG/M metagenome (GOLD analysis project Ga0209355, IMG submission 187563) | Freshwater lake microbial communities from Lake Michigan, USA - Sp13.BD.MM110.SN (SPAdes) (version 2) | ecosystem: Environmental > Aquatic > Freshwater > Lake | place: Lake Michigan...
CTGCGTAACGAACCGCCGCTTATCGCGGCCGGCTCGGGCAAGGCCTCAAGCGGTGGTCACTGTGCGATTGCAAAATAGGTTGATCTGAAGCGAACCGGCTGGGCGGTTAGGGATGCGCTGGCATGCGTTGACAGCGCAGTGGAAGGTATTAGTGAATGTTGCGAGCGATCCAATAGACGATACCGACTAGGGCTGTGGCCCCACTCATGGCCCCGCCCAGTAACTTCCAAGTCATAGAATGAAGTTCTTGATGTAAATCGGCTTTGGTCACAAAAGTGCCCAGCCGCGTTTCGATACGAGCTAAACGATCCCGAGTTTCAATAGCAAACTCTTCTAATGCAACAACTCTAGCTTCCATTTAAACAACTCCTTAAGTGCGATACCGAAATTATCTCAATTTCTCAACATATCTGCAAAAGAAGAAGTGCAACAATTTGACACAGCTTTAGGTCTATGAGCAAAGAATATACGCGTGCGCCTTCCGCGCTTACATCCCCGCCCTGAACGGCGAGGTTTTACGCGCAACTCAGATAAAGAGGCAAGTATCACTCAACCTTTGCACCAGCAATATCGATAATCTTTTTGTATTTGATCATTTCAGAAGCGATTAATTTTTGCAGTTCTTGGGGTGAACTGGTTTCAGGGTCTGCACCCAAAGACACCAACTTTTCTGCGACCTCGGGCAGCGCAATCACTCGAACGAGTTCTTGATTAAGCTTGGTCACAATCGCAATAGGGGTGCCAGCCGGCGCGAGTAAACAAAACCAGCCCCTCAGGTCATAGCCCTTGACGCCAGCCTCATCTAAAGTCGGTACGTCCTTGAACACCACATTACGCTTTAAGCCGGTCGTCGCAACTGGGCGAATTGTTCCGGCGTTAATCTGCGCTTGCATCGCCGTAATATTGTCAAACATCATCGCCACACGGCCCGCCATCAAATCTGTCAGGCCGGGCACATTACTCTTGTAAGGGATATGCGTGAGCTTGGCACCCGACATCGAAATAAATAAAGCGGCTGCAAGATGGCTGGTGGTGCCGTTGCCAGAGGAGGCGTAATCGAACTGGCTAGGCGAGGCCTGCGAGAGCCTCACTAAGTCGGCAACCGTTTTTACCGGCGAGTCTTTGGGTACAGACATCACAAACAAGTTTGTGGCGATCAAGCCGATCGGTTCAAAATCTTTGAGCGGATCGTAAGGAAGCTTGGCGTACATGCCAGGATTAATGCCATGCGTTGAGCTCGAACCTATCAGTATCGTGTAGCCATCAGCCGGCGCGCGCGCGACCTCAGCGCTGCCAAGGCTGCCGCCCGCTCCGGGGCGATTTTCAACCACCACGGTTTGACCCAGACCCTCTGTAAATTTTTGCGCTAAAAAGCGACCAATCACGTCGGTGCCCCCACCCGCACCAAACGGAATCACCAATTTGATGGGGCGCGTCGGCCATTGCGCGGTCTGTGCCGAGGCTGAGGCACAAAGTAGACCTGCACAGAGAGTCGCGAGCAGCGTGGCGGCAACATTACGGGCAATTAAATTTTTCATATTGTTCTATGTTTTTCTGTAAATGTAAGCAATTGCAATTGAAGGATTGCTAGTGGGCAAAACTATCCGATACCATTCTTGCGATAGACCTAAAATCTTAAAATTCTCAATCACTGTAGCTTTGAGGATAACCCAATGGAAACCAGAATGACGACGCTAGAAACTCGCTTTGACACGATTTTCCCAACACTTGCAACCAAAGAAGACCTCAAAAGGCTAGAGCTCGAACTCACCACAACCATCCATCACGAAATCACTTCATGCACCTGGAAAATGATCAGCTGGATGACTGTCGTAGTTAGCATGGCGTTTACCGGTGTGTTTTATGTGGCGAGATATCTGCCGGTTTAAGAGCCGTGCTCATATTTAACGTGAACTCTTGGCCTGAAACCTCGTGCACCGCTCGAGCCAGATCCTTAAATATTTTTGCCTGCTTCGAAACGTCCGCTCCGGCAGGCTAACAAATAGTCGATGACCTCGGGCGTTGGCAGAACATCTGCAAACTGACGATCCATATCAAACAGTGAAATCGCATGTGAAATTGGGATGCGATCAAAGACCGCCTCTTGCGGCACGATCGCACGATAGTTGTACGACGCACAATCAAAGACGGTTGCACGGATGCAGTTACTTGTTGCGCCGCCCACCACGATAACCGTGTCGATACCACGGTCGATCAGATAACCTAACAGGGGCGTACCATGAAAACCGCTCGGTTTCTTTTTTACAAAAACAAGGTCTCGCGCTGCAGGTACAAGTAGGGGTGAAAGTTCTGCCCCCAAGCTACCTGCTAAGCACCATCTATCCGACTCTAGCAAATCCCTCTTCCGCTGGTAGACGCCCATATCAATACCTGAGGGATCTATTTCGAACCGCGTAAAGATACAGGGCACCTCGGCATTTTGGGCCGTGCGTACAACCTGCACGATATGTCGCATCGCTTCGCGACCCACCTCACCACAGCTTGACGGCCAATTCTTTTCGTCTTCTGGTTCGCCAACCATGTAGCGCTGGGCATCGATCACTAAGATAACCGGCTGTTGCCCAAACCCCATGCGGCGACCGAATTTTCCGCGAGCAAGTACCGCTTTATCCGCTTCTGTTAAAAATTGATCCCAAAGCATACTCATCGCTTTTCAACCTTAAGTGCCTGTGCTCTTTTCATGTTGGCCAAACGATCCCAAGCGATATCTTTTGATAACTGGTGGGCGACCGACAACAGCCGAGCCTCTGCAAAGGGCCGTCCCACAAGTTGAGCACCAATCGGCATCCCTGCACGATCGACGCCAATGGGCATCGTGAGTGAGGGAAGCCCTAAATAATTAAAGGGGCGAACCAGGGGTGTCAAGGCAGTGACCACGCCAAAGACCTTGCCAGGAGTTTCTACATCTGCTTCTTCGCGCGTTGGAACGGGTATCGGCATGGTCGGGCAAATCAACACGTCTAGATCTTGCATCGTGCCATGCAAAAACTCGTGCAGTATTTTGGCGCGCATCTGAAGCGCTTCTAGATAACGCACTGCTGGCACGTGCAGACCCGGCTCAGTTCTAGAAAAAACAGCTTGCGAATAGAGATCGCGTCGCTCGCGCATCCAATGGCCATGCAAGGTTGCGGCTTCAACTTTTGAAAAGACGTCCGCCATGGCATAACACGTGGCAATCTGATTCGACTGCACCCGACCGACCTGACCGTATCTTGTTTGAATCACTTCGATGAACGACTCAAAAACCCGAGTAATGTCTGGATGACAGGGAGCGATTCCTTCCAAAACTGCCCAGCGGCTTGCCAGACCCGCGGTCGCGATGGCCGAAAGGTAGTCGGGCACAGGTGCGTCAAGGCTTGAGGCGTCGCGTGGATCCCAACCGGCTAAAACCTGTAGTAAGACGGCGCAATCTTGCGCCGAGCGCGCAATGGGTCCCACACAGTCCAGTGAAAATGCCCTTGGAAAGCAACCGGCTCGAGAAACACGGCCGTAGGTGCCCTTCAGGCCAAACAATCCATTCATCGATGCGGGCAAGCGCGTTGAGCCGCCCGTATCCGAGGCAAGCGCGCCGTAGATGACCCCAGCCCCCACCGCCGCGCCCGAACCACTCGACGACCCGCCCGAAATACGGTCTAAATCCCAGCTGTTACGACAATCACCGAAGTGCGGATTCTGTCCAGTTGGCCCGGCCACCATTTCATTCATATTCAGTGGGCCCAAATCTACCGCGCCGGCCTCGCTGAGCCTCTGTAGCGCAGTGGCGGTCACGCGACCCAGATCAGTGCCCGTCACTTTTGACCCAACCGTCATAGGCAAGCCCTGTCGCTCAAAGCAGTCTTTGTGTGCCAGCGGGATACCATGTAGCGGCCCTCGCCATTTTCCTGAGGCAGCCTCGAGGTCGAGCTGTTTTGCCTGAGCGATCGCGCTGTCTGCCCAGATGTCGATAAACGCATTGAGCATCGGTTGAGTCTGTACCGCGCGGTCTAGTGCGTGTCGCGTTAGCTGTTCAGCACTTAACTCTTTGCGCCTTAAACGCGCACCCACTTCTGTGATTGAGGCCTCGAGAATATCCGTAGGCTGATTTAACGGTAATGGCATCATCTTCAGCTCACCCGGTTCGTATCATCTGCCTCAGCCAACAGCAGCATCGCAAAATCTTGCGGATGGTCGCCGCTTTGAATACGCCCAGCCGCACCGCGTCGAACCGCCTCATTCAGTCGTAAGACTTCTGCAGAAATTTGCTTAATATCAGAGCGAGACACGATACCGTGCAAGAGCTCACCGGTTTGTTTCAACGCGACTTGTATCGCCTCTAAATCAGCCTGATGCTCATGATCACTCATCGTGAATCTCCTAGTTCTGCACACCCGCACGCTTAGCAATCGCTCGCCAGCGCTCTAGGTCTTTGACTAACAGTTGCTGAAAGGACTCTGGCGTGCCAATAGCGGGAGAAGCGCCCACCGTTTTTAAAAACTCGGCAAACGCTGCGTCGTTGACGATCTTATTCACCGCAGCATTCATCTTTTGCAAGATCGCCACTGGAATACCCGCCGGTGCAAACAGTCCCCACCAAACATCCACCTCATATTGCGTCCCGGTTGCCTCAATCACAGTCGGAATGTTTGGATAGTCTGGCTCGCGCTTTGCGCCAGTGAAAGCAAGCTTAGGCAAGCTATCAGCAGCGTTGCCCTTAATCGATGCAATCGTAGTGATAATCATATCGAGTCGTCCAGCCACCAGGTCGAGTTGAGCCGGTGAGATCCCTTTATACGGTACTGCAGTCATTTTGATATCAAAGATATCGTTAAAGAGCTCGGTCGCCATCTGCGTGCTATCACCCAAACCAGCACTGCCAAAGTTCATCTTTCGGGGATTCGCCTTTGCGTAAGCGATCAGCTCTTTGATGTCTTTAGCTGGAAACTCTTTGCTGGTAAGGACGACAAACGGCGAGCGCGCAACTTGCGCCACGCCCATGAACGCTTTGGGCGGATCATAAGGTGTTTGTTGGACAGCCGCCGAGGTGGCGAGCGAGCTTGAAATGAATAAGAATGTGTACCCGTCTGGCTTTGACGTAGCTACCGCTTGCGAACCAATCGTACCGGCTCCTCCGCCTTTATTCTCAACTACAACCGTCTGACCAAAGGCTTTGCTCAGACTATCAGCTAATCGTCTGGCGATGACATCATTACTGCCTCCGGGGGGAAACGGCACCACTATATGTATCGGTGATGCGGGCCAGGCTGGGTTCGCAAAAACGCTGGCAGGTAGGCTGAGTAACGCAACGAGCGCGACACAGCAGTGCGAAAACAAATGACGAATCATGACTTTAATCCTCTTGGCTTGAGAACAGTTACAGAATCTACACGTTGATAACTTAACACAACGCGTAAAGATCATTTTTGCATGTACTTTTCACCGTTTTACCGCAACTGATGGGATGGCCTAGCCCCCGTTTGCGACCCTTAGTGCAAGCGCAACGAGCGCTATCAAACTTTGAACTCAGGCGTGACAGGCAAAACCGCAAGATCCTTCCAGCCAATATGTGCGCCTGCCAATTTTGCCGCCTCGGCCCCCACAAGCCTATCGTCCCACTGATTTGCCAAAAACCGTAACCCTGTCACGTCATTCGCCTCACGCGAGCACAGCCAGTAAAGAGGTGCCAACATGGCCTCTGGCTGAATCAGCTCTTCTCGCAAAAAAGGTGCCTCGCCAGGAATCATGGGTGTATTGACAATGCCACCGGGCACTAGAACATTCACTGTGACGCCCGAGCCGTGCAGATCGCTTGCCATCACCGCACTCAGCCCCTCGGCAGCGGCCTTGGTTGGACCATAAGGGCAGTAGCCCTCTCTGAGCATGGTGCCCAAACTTGTTGTGACATTGATGATTCGCCCCCACCCGTCGCCGAGCATTCGCTTTGACACAACTTGGCTGAGCAAAAAAACTGCATTCGCATTCACGGCAATCGCGTTCAACCATTGCTCTGGGGTGACGTCGTAAAACTTCGGCGGATGCCGATGGTAGTCATTACGAATCTGCCCCTGCCCGAGGCCCGCATTATTGATCAAGATGTTGATGCCGCCCACCTTGTCTTCAATTCGTTTAACCAATAACTGAGCATCGAAATGGGTGAGGTCTTCTATGAATATCTCTAAGCGCTCGGCATGCCCAGATTGCTTGGCCAAGTGTTTGAGTGCAAGCAAGCTTTGCTCATCTCGATCGACGGCAGCGATACGCATCCCTTTTGTGAGTAAACCCAAGGCCATTGCACGACCGATGCCCTTACCTGCCCCGGTAATTAGCGCGACGGGCGCGTTTGAGGTGTTTTGTGTCATGTTGTTTGACCTTGTGAATTCTCGTATTCAGAAATAAAGAGCGTGGGTTGACGCAAGTCGCCTAGCGAGTTTGTATTATGATGAGTTTACCTAGATGTGAACAAAAAACTAAAGAGACGCCCCATGTATAAACGCATCATGACATACGTTGCAGCCGGCACACTCGCACTGGCTTCGGCCGTAGCCTCTGCGCAATACCCAGACAAACCCATACGTCTCATTATCCCGTTTCCGGCGGGCTCGGTCACCGACACGCTGACGCGAGCGATCGCGCCAAAGCTGTCGCAACGGCTAGGTCAAAACATTATCATCGAGAACAAGGCAGGCGCAAACGGCGCCATTGCCGGTCAACTTATTGCACGCGCCGCACCAGACGGCTACACCCTGCTGATGGGCACCAATAGCCCGTTAGCGGGCGTACCCTTTTTAATGAAAGACCCGCCCTACAACGTGCTGACCGACTTCACGCCTATCGGATTTATTGGCAACTTCACACATTTTCTGTTGGTCAATCAAGATCTACCCGTCAAAAACCTAAACGAGCTGCTTGCCTATGCGCGCGCCAATCCGGGTAAGTTGAACTTCGGGTCGGGACACACAGCGGCACTGATTTACGGGACCCAGCTTAAAACTCTAGGCAAGGTCGATATCGTGCAGGTGTCATATAAAGGCGAACCTGAGCAAACCGCCGACTTGCTCGCCAATCGTATCCAACTGGCCTTCACCTCACCGGCCACATCAACAGGCTTCATTAAAGACAACAGATTACGCGCACTGGGTGTCGTGCTCGATAAGCGCAGCCCAATTTTCCCGGACGTGCCGACGATGACAGAAGCTGGGTTATCTAATTTCATAAATATTAGCTGGATGGCGCTGGTAGGCCCCGCGAAACTTCCAAGGCCGATCGTTGATCTTCTTAATAAAGAACTTAATACGGTGCTCAACATGCCAGAAGTACGCGAGCAACTCGCACGTCAGTCAATGGAAAGCGCTGGCGGGTCGCCCGAAGACCTTGATAAGATTTTGAAAGATCAACTCGTGGTCTGGCAAAAGGCTCTGAACAGTGCGGGAATTAAACCCGAGTGATTGGACGTTTAAAGAGACTCGGAGAGGATCCCTATGATTTACCCGCCAGAGTATTTACACAGAATGATTCACAAGCTCTTCCTTGCTTAAATCCCCGCCCTAACCGGCGAGGTTTTACGCGCAAATCAGATCAAGTTATTCTGGCTTGATACCTGCAAACTTAATCACCTTTGTCCACTTTTCCGTGGCTTCGGCGATGATGGTTGCGAATTCTGCGGGGGTTCCACCAAGCACAGTTCCGCCAAGCTCAGTAATGCGTGCTTGAACCTTACTATCGGCAAGCCCCAGATTAACTTCTTTGTTCAGCATATTAATAATGTCAGTTGGGGTATCTTTTGGGGCTCCGATTCCAGCAAAACCACTAGCCTCATAGCCGGGAACGAACTCACCCACTGTTGGAATATCGGGCAAAACATCCAAACGGGATGCCGTCGTGACAGCTAAGGCGCGTAGTTTTCCAGCTTTAATCTGTTGAATGGATTCCGACAAGGGTGCGAAAACCACCTGTATGTGGCCAGCGATCAGATCTGCAACAGCAGTTGCGCCTCCCTTGTAGGGCACATGGACTAGATTTAGCCCAGTCATCATCTTAAAAAGTTCGCAAGTAATGTTCTGCGGTGTCCCTTGACCAGCAGATCCGTAGTTGATCTTGCCTGGGTTGGCCTTGGCATATGCGATGAACTCTGGCATCGTCTTGGCTGGGACTGATGGGTGAACGACTACAACGTAAGCCAGTCGAGCAGAGCATATAACAGGCGTGATGTCCCTTTTAAAATCAAAATTGAGATCAGTAAATAGGGCCGCATTTATTGCATGCGGTGTGACGATTTGTAAAAGAGTGTAGCCATCAGGCGGCGCTTTGATGACTGCCTCAGTTGCAATGTTGCCGCTTGCGCCTGCTCGATTTTCAACGATGAATTGTTGGCCAAGACGTTCTGATAGCCATTGGCCCACCAAACGAGCCTGGATGTCGGTGGCTCCTCCGGCAGCAAAGCCAACAACAATGCGAGCCGGACGCGAAGGATAGGCTTGGGCAAAGCCAATTCGGCTAAATGTCGACAAAGCAGATGCACCCAAGGCCATTTGTAGGAAAGAGCGGCGAGGAAATTTCATGCTGACTCCTTTTAGTTTTTTTTCTGAGATCAAGATTCAATACTACCAACTTACCCGATGTTCGCATAGCCGTTGCAGTTGGTCAGGACAGCATCCGATGAATGCTTTTTGCCGGCTTTTCAACGGAAATTGCCAAAAAAAAAGCACCCGAAGGTGCTTAATTTGCTTGAACTACTTGGCGGGCCAGCCCTGACTTCATCACAAACCACCTGAGGTGCTGAAATCTCAGGTTTTTTGCTTTTGGTCTGCGAGAGGGATACGAACCGCCATCACTCTTGAGCAAAATCCTTACGCTATGTTCGTATCTTTACCAGAACCGATCAGTCGATCTACATCGGCAAACAATTTTTCTGCAAGTAGCCTTAGCTCAGCAATTGCTGACTCTTCGATTTCAAGAAAGCCCTCATATTCAGCCAAATTGCGTTTCTGATGTGCAGCGTCGAGCACTCGCCATTGACTGGCTGGCCACGCTAGCGTGTGGCCAAGAGACTGAAAAACAATGTAACGGTTTTCACTGCGATAGCCGTGCCATCGAAGTGCTGCAAGTGCGGCCCCATGTATTGCGTTATACACACTAGTGAAGCGCCCTTCTTGAGACACTTGCGGATAGCTCGAGTCTGCAAGACGCTTGCGCGCCATCACTAACATTCGGTCAATTTCCGCACGGTTCATTGGTTCAGCTTTTATCTTACCAATTTTGGCAAGATTACTGAGCGCTTCTAAAGTCATCCACATTTCCAAGCAGTTGAATAATGGGTTGGCTCAGCACTTTGTTCACAAAGGAGTCTGTATCACTTAATCTTTTTTTGAATTCGCCAACCGTATAACAGGTCGGGTTAACTTTACGGCATAGCATTTCTTCTACCGGTAATAATTGGTCCAGTAATTCGTTGAGCGTTAAATCGCTGCCGACAATCATGATATCAATGTCGCTTTCAGCATTATCTGATTGCTTTGCAACAGAGCCATAAAGAAAGGCGACTTCGATTTTTCGATTGATTGGTAGCAAGGCTTCGGTGAGCAGTGCGGCTGCGCCCATGACTTTGCTCGTCAAGTCGCTTAACTCTTTAAATAAGGGACTTTGACGATTGGCAGATATTTGTCGTTGATTGCCTTTCAACGCTGAGTTTGCGAGACCGGCGACCACCAGCCTGTTGATCTCTCGCTGAAGAGACGCGCTACCCAAACCCGTCAGGCGGCGCAATTCGCTCAGATGATAAGACCGCTCGGGTTGACCATAAATCCAAAGATAAACTTTGGCTTGGCTATCTGTAAAAACGGCATCTTTTAATGACATAGCCAAATTCTAGCATGATCAGGCCAAAATTTAGAGCGGTTATGGGGTGGAGTCGGGAACATTAGTTTTGGCGGAAAGGGGTCCTTCTTACCCCTATATTCCATGAGGGTCTTGGGTGTGATATTTTATTTTCCCCCCATACCGCCCCCAATAAATGAAAATGCACCCCTCACTATTTCGCACTAGTTTAGTGAGGGATTGCTCGTTGAGTTTACTTGCTGGTTGAATCGGCTGGTGCTGTCGATCCTTGCGGCACAGGGGGTACTGGCGCAATAGGGGGGATGGGCGCAATAGGTGCAGGGGGCGCTAACCCGTCTGATGTAACGATTATCTGGGTAAATGTAGGCGTGGCTGGCGGGTTAGCGGCCTGTTGGGCTTTTTGTGCATCTAACTTTTTGCACTCTTCATCGTTCTTAGCCAAATTGTCATCGAGGCGGCGTAACTCGGAGCAATATTCGAGCGGTTTTAGTCCAGCCTTTTCACGTTCTAAATTGGTTTTATTGAAGTCATCTAAGAACTTTTGCTTAGTCGCGTCAGTTTGAGCATTTGAATAAACAGCAGCGCCGATCAGCAAAGGGATGCAACCAGTCAAGGATAGCGAAACTATTGCTGCGATACTTAATTTTATTATTGTTTTAATCACGGTATCGCCTTAATTATTAGAATTGACAGATAGGTTAAACGAATTCGTCTCGGTATTGGCGGTAATATCGGCAATCATTTAGGGAAATTCAATATGAAAGCTCTAGCGATTGCAGGGTTAGTTGTGCTGTTAACCGGTTGTGGTTCGACCGGCACAGTAATGAAGCTAGGGCCGGATACCTATACAGTGTCCGCATCTAAGCACTACACATCGGGCGCTGCTGTGGCACAACAAAACGCTTTAGAGTCGGCTAATAATTACTGTACGGCTTTAGGAAAGGAAGTTTTGGTAAAAAATATGGCAAACAGTAGCGAAGGTCAGGGTACTTTTTATACACACACCGTGACGTTTCAATGCTTAAGTAAAAATGATCCTGATCTTTCGCGGCCAACGTATAGGACTGTCCCGAACGTGTTGATTGAGAACCGCAGAGACTAAGGTATAAGAGGTCATCAATCAATGAAACACCTTCTAGCCACTACCCTGTTATCCCTATTTTGCTGCGCTGCAAACGCTGAGTGGAAGTCATTTTCAAAGACTGACGATTTTGAAATATTTGTCGAAGATACAAGCGTAAAAGTCAGAGGCGAAATCGTTAGGCTGTGGGTTAGGTGGGCGTACAAGGCGAACAAAACTATGGCAATTTACACATATCGGTCTGCCACCTATTACCAAAGTTTTCAATGTGTAGAAGATGAAACACGAATTACTTACGCCGCTTATACCTCAAGCGCAGACGGTTCGGGGGAGAGTGTTCACAACACAAACACCCCCGACACCTTATGGCGACCCATCATGCCAGGCACTTATGACGCAAGTCTTAAAGCGTGGGTGTGTAGGTAAACCAACTAAAAGTGATATGGGAGGATGCGCTATGGAACCAACTATCGCAATCGTTGGAGTGGGAGAGACTGCCCCATTGCGGAAGTCTACGAAGGACGTACGGGAACTTACCTTAGAAGCTAGCCTTAGCGCTATTCAAGATGCCGGCTTACAGTGCTCGGATATCGATGGAATTATTACCGACGCCGGAATAATGCCTTCTACCGTGCCGCAGGATTGGATGGCCGCTCAGCTCGGTATCTCTCCTAACTTTACCGCATGCTTATCCTACGGAGGCGCAGGTATTGTCGCTGCGCCCATGTTGGCGCAATACGCCATTGAAAGCGGACGAGCGACCGCCGTTCTTTTTTACTTCGGCGTTGATTGGGGCTCGCGCGCCGATGGCCCCTACGCTTTTCACGATATGTATCCTGCGAAGAAGACGTTCGAAAAGCCATATGGTTTCAATGCGCAGCCGTGCTACTTCGGGCTGTGGACTCGCCGTTATATGCATGAATATGGGCTGACTGAAGATGATCTTGCCGAAATTGCAATTTCACAGCGGGCGAACGCGTTACTCAATGGACGGGGACAAATGACCACCGCGCTTGATCGCGAGGGGTACTATAAAAGTCGGCTCATTTCTGATCCGCTTCGTGCTGCAGACTGCTGCCTTCTTAGCGATGGGGCTGGCGCGTATGTCATGACTAGTCGGAAGCGTGCCCAGGATTGCCGGAAGACACCGGTTCTCGTTCGCGGCGTGGGCTTCGGAGGAGTTGCTGTCACCGGAGATGACGTTTTTACGCAGGGAAAGTCCTTATTGATTTCGCCGGCAGCGGCCAAGGCCTCGGAATTTGCGCAGCGAGCTGCTGGGATAACACTTGAAGATGTTGACTTTGCTGAGATATACGACTGCTTCACAATTTCATGTCTTATGCAGATAGAAGACCTTGGGTTCTGCGCAAAAGGCGAAGCTGCAGCTTTTATTCGCGAGAGGGGCATCACAGTTGGTGGACGTCTGCCCGTGAACACACACGGCGGGTTGCTCTCGTACAGCTATCGGCTCGGAATAGAGCATATGGTCGAAGCTGTGCGGCAACTTCGGGGGGAGAGCGGCAACGCACAGGTTGCGAACGCACGCGTAGGTTTGGTTGGCGGCTTCTCCCCGCCAGACTACGGTGTGACTATTCTGAGCCGATAAGTAGCACTGGAGCGCCAACATGCAAAGCGAATTTAAAGGGTTCTTCAATAACCTTGCATTAGGAAAACTGGCATTTCCGAATTGTAAGAGCTGTGGTGCCTTCCACTGGTATCCGATGAAATATTGTCCCCACTGTCAAAGCGCAAACATCCATTGGCAGCCGGTTGGCGGCATAGGCCGAGTTTATTCCTGGACTGTCGTACGCCATTCCTTTAATGCAGTGCACACTCTTCCTTTGCCTTACGTGGTCGCGCTCTTGGAATTTGAGGACGCACCCAACGTCCGCCTAATCACTAATCTAGTGGACACCGCGCCCGAAAGCTTGACCATAGGGATGAAGGTAGAGCCAATTCTTACGGGGTTGAACGAGGGAGAGCCACCAGTTAAAGTTATCTTCCGAAAGGCGCGGGTGGAGATAATTTGAAAGATTTTTTAGGCTGGGCAATGTTGTGGCGACTCGTAAGATGGCTGCTAGACTCGGCTATAGCGAGGCACGGCACTTGAACAGATGGCAGCTTGAAGAGGTG
>Ga0209355_1001548_pt1 | contig 13005 bp, 11 predicted proteins | sample LauGreSBDMM110SN_3_FD_187563 | JGI IMG/M metagenome (GOLD analysis project Ga0209355, IMG submission 187563) | Freshwater lake microbial communities from Lake Michigan, USA - Sp13.BD.MM110.SN (SPAdes) (version 2) | ecosystem: Environmental > Aquatic > Freshwater > Lake | place: Lake Michigan...
AATACTTATAATAGTAGCTTCTACTTTAATTTTTTCTGCTAGCTGACCTGCATTTAATAATTTTTTAGCAACCACACCCGCACCTACTAAAGCAGCAGTTAACCTTCCACTGAAATGTCCTGCTCCTCTATAATCTTCAAAGCCACCAAATTTATGGTGCGCTGTAAAATCGGCATGGCCGGGTCTTGGCACTGCGCGTTGTTTTTCATAATCGCCACTTCTTGTATTATTGTTTTCAAAAAGCATCATAATAGGTGCTCCTGTGGTCATATCATTAAATAAACCTGCTTTAAAAATAGGAATATCATCTTCTTGACGAGGCGTAGTTCCTTTCTGCTTGCCCCCTTTACGGCGCTCCATATCCTCCACAAAATCAGCTACTTGTAATGGTAAACCCGCTGGGCAACCGTCTATAGTAATACCCACACAAGCGCCATGCGACTCGCCAAAAATTTGTACTGTAAATAGGGTTCCGAATTTGTTCATGTCTTTATTTCGTTATTACAAGGTAAGAAATTTATTGTATATCTACTTTTGCACCCAGTTCTTGCAAATGGGTAAAGAAATCGGTATAAGATTTATTGATAGCCTCTGCTTCTGTTATTTCAATAGGACCATTCGCTACTAAAGCAGCCACGCCACATGCCATGGCAATTCTATGATCGTGTTGAGAGAAAACAGTAGCTGATTGAATAAGATTTCCGCCATGAATAAGCATTTCATCTCCCACTAAATGAATTTGAATGCCCATTTTTGCAAATTCAGTTTGCAAGGTAAGTCCTCTATCACTTTCTTTATGTGCAAGCCTGCTTACTCCTTTAATTTTAGTAACCCCATTACAAACACTTGCAAGTGCCACTAATGGAGGAAATAAATCGGGGCTATCGGTAGCATCAAATTCAAAAGCAATTAAACCATTTGTATAAGCAGTTGAATTATCCGCCGAAGGACCTATCAAAATACCATCTTCCTCCTGCTTCATATTTGCCTTTGCACTTATTAATGCTTCCAATATTTTTTTATCTGCCTGTGTAGAATTTAATTGTAAACCTTTCACTTTTATGGGACCAGCAATAGCACCTGCTACTAATAAAAAAGCAGCGCCACTCCAATCGCCTTCCACGGTATATTCAATAATAGGTTTTAAAGGTGCATGTGCTAAAAAACGGAAGCTTTCATAGTTGGTATGTTCCACCTTCCAACCAAATGCATTTAAAACGGCTAAGGTTAAGTCAATGTATGGTTTACTTTTTAAATCAATTACTTTTATTTCAATATCCTGCTTTTCAGTAGCTGCATAGGCCATTAACATACCCGTTAAAAATTGAGAACTTAAAGACCCATCAATGGTAATATTTTTTGGAACTAAAGGTCCTTGAATTTGTATTGGTAAAAAACCTTTCTGCGACTGTACTTTTACGCCCACTAATGGTAATATCTCATCAAAAAAATGCATGGGTCTTTTGACCAAGCTTCCTTTGCCTTCAATACTTATTAATTCATCGCTTAATGCTGCAATAGGTGTAAACATTCTTATGCCTAATCCACTTTCACCACAGTTCATTGAAGGACCAATAGGCTTTACCCCATTAGAATTCACTTCAATAGGACTTGGATGTTGTTTTCCGCTAGCTAGTTTTTGGGTGACTACACTCGCTCCTAATTTCTGAATCACCTCTAAGGCAGCAATATCATCATTTGAATGTCCAGGATTATGAATAATAGTTTTTCCAATATGTATTAACGCTGCAGCACAAGCCCTTTGCATAGAGCTTTTACTGGCTGGTGCTATTTGCAAACCACTTAGTTTACTTGGATGAACTATCGCAACCATCTTAAGAATACAATTTTATTAATTTTTCTAATGATTTCATAGGAACGCTTTGATACACCGCCTTACCCATTTTTTTCAGAAGTACATATTGCATAGAAGACCCTGTTTTTTTCTTATCCTTCTGCATAATTTGCATGGCTTGGTCTATATCAAAATGCATACTAGTAGGTAATCCGTATTTTTTCAATGTGTCTACCAATAAACCAGTATCATTAAAGCCTTCTATTACTTGAGAAATTTTAGCAGCATACACCATACCAATACTAATGGCATGGCCATGTAATAAAGCATGTTGGTTTTCGATAGCATGCCCAAGGGTATGTCCAAAATTCAACAACTTACGATCGCCTTTTTCAAACTCATCTTGTTGAACTACTTTCACTTTTATTCGTACATTTTTTTCTATTAAAAGCTGTAATGCTTTTTTATTTTTCTGATAATAAGACAAGTCATGACTTGCTAAAGCCTTCATCATTGCTGCATCTTTAATAGCAGCATGTTTTATAATTTCAGCAAACCCATTTTCCCACTGATATTTGGGTAAGGTTTTTAAAAAATCAATATCGTATACTAAAAAAGAGGGTTGTCTTATTAAGCCCATCATATTTTTATACAATCCTACATCAATTCCATTTTTTCCGCCAATAGAAGCGTCTACCATGGCTAAAATAGTAGTAGGCACAAAACCTACAGCTACCCCTCGCATGTAAACCCCAGCCACATAACCTACCATATCAGTTACCACTCCGCCGCCTACACCAATTAATACCGCCTCTCTTGTGGCACCTAAATTAAGTAAAGCTTCAATGATAAAATCTACAGTCGCTTGTTGTTTATGTTCTTCTCCAGCAGGAATGACAATGGTTTTCTTTCCTTTGAATTTTTTTTGATGTAAGGCATATACATTTTCATCTGTAATGTAAAAAGCATTCGTCTTGTCTACCATACTATTAATGGCAGCAAAGTTCCCCTCTAAGAAAAAAGAGACTGTCTGAGACGAAAATTTTACTTTCCAGTTTTTCATATATAAATACTTTACAAAAAATAATGATTATTAGCTTGAATGAGAAGTACAGACTTTATAATTGTAATATATTGTATGTACAAAATTATAAATACAAACTAGCTATTCATTATTTTCTTTTGATGATTAATACTTTCCATATGCACGGCGTCCATGTACTTAGTAATAAAGTCTTCACTTAAACCCACTTTACTTCCTTTACCTACCGCACGCTCTAAAATTTCGTTCCAACGATTAGTTTGTAAAATAGTAATATCATTATTTTTCTTATACTCTCCAATTTTTTCAGCCACTTTCATACGCGTTGATAAAACTTGTAACAATTCATCATCTAATTGATTAATTTGTTGACGTAATTTTTCTAGCGCTGCATGGTATTCTGCAGAAGCCACGTCTTCTTTTCTCCAACGAATAGCTTCCAACATAGTTTTCAATACCTCAGGGGTGATTTGTTGTTTCGCGTCGCTCCATGCATTGTCCGGATCGATATGAGATTCAATAATTAAACCATCAAAGTCTAAGTCAATGGCTTGTTGAGCCACTTCTTGTAAGATATCGCGACGACCACAAATATGTGAAGGGTCATTAATCATTGGAATACCTGGATAACGACGTTTCATTTCAATAGCTAAATGCCACATGGGTGCATTTCTAAATTCAGTATTACCATAAGAGCTAAATCCACGGTGTATTAATCCTAATTCTTCAATACCTGCTTTAGCAATACGCTCCATGCCTCCTATCCATAATTCTAAATCTGGATTAATGGGATTCTTAATAAGTACAGGCACTTTCACTCCTTTTAATGAGTCTGCAATTTCTTGCACACTAAAAGGGTTCACAGTGGTACGCGCCCCTATCCACAATACATCAACACCAAAATGCAAGGCATCTTCTACTTGTTTAGCAGTGGCTACTTCTATAGCAATAGGCAAGCCTGTTTCTTTTTTAGCTTGCTGCATCCATGGCAAACCTTTGGTACCAATACCTTCAAAACTTCCAGGTCTAGTTCTTGGCTTCCATATACCTGCACGCATAATATCTACTCTACCAGTAGCGGCTAAACGTATAGCAGTTTGCATCACTTGTTCTTCGGTCTCTGCACTGCAAGGACCAGAAATAATCAAGGGCGATTTTTTTAATAAAATGCTTACTTTTTGTTGTTGTTCTGTTAAGTCTCCCATTTTTCCGAATTTTAATATTTTAATATTTATTTTATTTTGATTTTTCTAATTAACCTTATCTTTTAGAAAAGCCTTTTGGTCCACCACTATCTGCATCATTCATTCTAATACGACGACCTTTATAGTTTTTACCATCTACGGCATTGATCATTTGCATAGCAGCACCTGACTCAATTTCTACCCAGCTATTCATGTCACGCATATCTATTTTTCCTAAAGCTTCTTTTCTTAAATCGCTCATGTCTAAAATAAATTGTAAAAAGCTAGCCTTGTAAAAACCATCCTTGGTACCTAAGTTTACAAATAAACGCGTATAACCACTAGCACCTCTTTCTGCACCGCGACTTCCGCGTTCACCTGCACTACGCTCCATTCCACGATCATTGCTTCTTGTACGACCACGATCGGCGCCGCCAAATTCTTGACGACCTCTATCACGGTTACGATCTTGTTGTTGCATAGGCTCACGACGACCTTTGTCTGCTGTACGTATATTTAAATCCTGTGCATTCTCATAATAACTTAAGAAACGATTGAACTCTAATGCTGCCACACGCTTTAAAATTTCTTCCTTTGTCATGTCAGCAAATTTCTCAGCTAGCATAGGAACATAGGTTTCATAATCGCCATGGCTTACATCGGTAGACATTAATTTATCCATTACATGGAAAAATTGTTTTCTACAAACATCTTTACCGCTAGGAATATCTAATTTATGGAAAGTACATTTGTTCATGTTTTCAATCTGACGCAAACGGTAAGACTCACGCGCATGTACAATAGATATACAAATACCTTCACTACCTGCACGACCTGTACGACCACTACGGTGGGTATACACTTCTACATCATCAGGTAATTCAAAATTGATAACGTGCGTAATTCCTTTTACATCAATACCTCTTGCTGCAACGTCAGTGGCAATTAATAATTGCAAACTCTTTTCACGGAATTGACCCATGACTCTATCACGTTGTTGTTGTGTTAAATCGCCATGAATAGCATCAATATCATAACCTTCGCGCGTTAGACGTTGGGCTACTTCTTGTGCATCAGCCTTGGTTCTAGTAAAAATGATACCATAAATACCAGGGTTAAAATCGATGATTCTTTTTAAAGTCTCATAACGATGTTGTGCAGATGTTAAATAGTACTGATGATCAATACTTTTGTTGGTAGCATTTACCTTACCAATAGTTACTTCCACTGGCTCTTTCATGTAACGCTTACTTACTTTTCTAATTTCAGCAGGCATAGTCGCACTAAATAACCAAATACTTTCTCTATTAGGGGTATTTTTTAAAATAAATTCAATATCGTCTTGGAAACCCATGTTTAACATTTCATCGGCCTCATCTAAAACAACATATTCAATCTTCTCTAAATTAATTGCCTTTCTTTCTATTAAGTCAATTAACCTACCTGGAGTGGCTACTACTACTTGTACGCCTCTTTTTAAATCCTTGATTTGTAAACCAATAGAAGTTCCACCATATACAGCTAATACTTGTAAACCTGGAATATGCTTTTTAAACAAATTCATTTCGTTTACAATTTGCATACATAATTCTCTTGTTGGACAAACCACTAAGGCTTGTGGGAATTTCTCTGCCGTTTTTATTAATTGTAATAAAGGCAAACCAAAGGCGGCTGTTTTTCCAGTACCCGTTTGCGCTAAACCAATAAAATCCTTGGTTCCACTTATTAAAACCGGAATAGAACGCTCTTGAATTTCAGTGGCATGTGTATATCCTAATTCTGTAACGGCCTTAACCAATTGATCATTGATACCAATTTCAGTAAATGTTTTTTTCGACTTTACGGCTTCTATTAAATCATTTTTAATTTCTACATCTTCTTTCTTCTTCATTTTTTATATTTTTTGCTTAGTCACTTTTCGTGCTTTGCTTTTTTAATTATTTTAAAATCTTTTTTATTTGATTCGCATTTTGAATCAATTCCAAGAGATAGTCTGGATTTTCTTTTTCCAAACTTGCCTTGAATTTTTTTAATTGACTAATATGCTCATTCAAAACATCTAATACATTTTCTTTATTTTGCATTAAAATGGGCACCCACATTTCCGCATTGGACTTAGCCAAACGAACGGTGCTTTCAAAACCACTACTTGCTAACTCAAAAATAGCATCAGACTCTTTTTCCTTCTCTAACACGGTATTGGCCAATGCAAAAGAAGTGATATGTGAGATATGACTCACATACGCTACATGTATGTCATGTTTAATGGCATTCATATAAAGTATATGCATACCTAAAGCTTGATATGTTTTTTCTACCAATGCTAAAGCATCTGCATCCACCTGCTCTTTGTTACAAATGATAGTGGCTTTTTCAGCAAAAGCATCATCTTGTGCTGCTGCTGGACCACTAAATTCTGTTCCCCACATTGGATGGGTAGGAACAAAACGACCTTTGTTGACATGCGCATTGGCTATGTTTACAATACTTTCTTTGGTAGAACCTAAATCAAAAACAACTTGCTTGTTCACTAAGTTTAAAATAGTGGGCAATAAACTTTCAGCTACGTTAATAGGAGTTGCAATGGCAATCAAATCAGAAGCTGCTACTGCATCTTCTAAAGACATGATCTCATCTACAATACCTAATTGCAAGGCCAGGTTTTGGTGTTCGATGTTTTGATCCACTCCAATAACCTTGGATACCATGCCTTTCTTTTTCAAAGACAAAGCCAGTGAACCTCCCATTAAACCAATTCCAATGACTGTTAAACGCATGCTTCAATTCTTTTAATCGCTTCACTAAATTTTTCTATGGAACCACATAAACTCACTCTGATATATTCATTACCTGCAGAACCAAAAATGCCTCCTGGGGTAATAAAAACATTTGCATCGTATAATACTTTATCGCTTAATGCATATCCATCTTTGTAAGTTGCGGGAATTTTGGCCCATACAAACATGCCTACTTGTTGTTTAGTGTAGACACATTTTAAAACATCTAATAACTCGAATACTTTTTCGCGTCGTGCTGTATATATTTTATTCACGGAGTCATACCAACTTTGATCTAGACTTAATGCTTTAGCAGCTGCTAATTGCACGGGTAAAAACATACCACTGTCCATGTTGGATTTAAACCTAAGTATTTCATTGATTCTATCTTCGGCAGCAATTAACATGCCTACCCTCCATCCTGCCATATTCTGACTTTTACTTAGAGAGTTTAATTCTATCACTACCTCTTTGGCCCTATCAATAGACAATAAGCTTTCAGGCTTATCATTTAAAATGAAGGCATAAGGATTATCATGACAAATCAATATTTGATGCTTTATTCCAAAGGCGACTATTTTTTCAAATAATTCTTTCGAAGGCCTTTGGCCTGTTGGCATATGTGGATAGTTCACCCACATTAACTTGACTTTTGATAAATCTGATTTTTCTAAATTTTCAAAGTCAGGCGCCCAACTGTTATCGGCAGTCAACTCATAGTATAACGGGGTCCCACCCGCTAATTTAACTGCACTTGTATATGTAGGATAGCCAGGATTTGGAATTAATGCCTGATCTCCTTCATTTAAATAGGTCATACATATATGCATGATCCCTTCTTTACTTCCTAATAAAGGAAGTATTTCAGTAGCAGGATTTAAGTCCGCTACTTTGAAATATTTTTTATACCAATTAGCTACCGCTTCTCTTAATACCGGAACGCCTTTGTAGGATTGATAAGAATGTTGATTGTCTTTGCTTGCTTCGACTTGTAGCACTTTAACCACATCTGGATGCGGAGGTAAATCGGGACTACCAATTCCTAAATTAAGTATGCACTTACCAGCTTTATTGAGCTCGTCAATTTCGCGCAGTTTGGTAGAAAAATAATATTCTCCAATACCCTCTAATCTATGTGATACAGTCAAATTCATGTTTACCCTTTTACAACTTTACCTTTTTGATACATACCGAATATTCTAATACTATTGGTTAAGCCTTTCAATTCCTCTAACACTTTTTCAATTTGTTTTTTATTATCAAATTCTAAATCGGCATAAAAACCATACTTAAAAGTACTGCCAGGAATAGGCATGCTTTGCAGCTTACTTAAATTCACATGGCCTTGCGCAATTTTGGCCAATACTTTGGCGAGTATGCCCTTTGAGTGATCGGTTTGGAAATAGATAGAGGCTTTATTAGCCTGCTCCACCAGAGTTTTAGCACTTGCTGGACTTACTATTAAAAAACGAGTAATATTATTTTTTAAAGTATGAATATCTGGACTAATAATATTTAAATCAAACATTTGTGCAGCTAGCTTACTTGCAATGGCTGCTGTATGCTTGCTTTTATGTTGATGTACTATTTTGGCACTTAGGGCAGTATCTTCTGATTCTACTAATTTCCAATTATACTTTTCTAAATAATCTAAACATTGTAAGATAGCCATGGGATGACTATGTACTTCTTTAATATCTTCTAATTTCACCCCCGGATAAGTTAATAGATTTTGGCTGACAGACAAATACACTTCACCAATAACCTGCAGCTTGCTTTTTTGCAATAAATTATAATTTGGCAAAATACTACCTGCAATAGAATTTTCAATAGCCATCACCGCACCATCAGATAATGTAGCGTCAGCTCCCAATTGAACAACTTGTCGAAATGTGTCGCAAGTAATCACCTCTACATTTTTGCCAAAAAAATGCCTGGCTGCCACTTGGTGGAAACTCCCTTCGTACCCTTGTATTGCTACTTTTTTATTCATAAAAAAAATCCCGGCTGTTGGGCCGGGACTGTATATTTAGTTTTTTCGTTTACGCTTTTACAAATACAAACCGGCTACTTTGATTAAAGTAGAAATAAAAGAAACAGTAAAACCAATTGTTGCTATTTACTCTCATAGTTGCACGAAGGTAACCAAAATAAGGCAAAATATCAAAACAGTTTGAGTTTTCAGCTCTATAAACTAACAGGTATTCGTTTTTAAAGCTGGGTCATTAAGAACAAAAAAGCCCCTGGTCGAAACCAAGGGCTCAGAAATATTGCTTGACTTTCTAAAAAGCTAAATTAATGAATAATTTACCCTTCTAGTAGGAAGCTAATTATTTATTTTGCAGCAGCAGTATCCATTGCAGCAGCAGCAGTATCAACAGTTACAACAGCAGCTGTGTCAACAGTTGCAGCAGCAGTATCAGTTGTAGCTTCAGTTGCAGCACCACCACAAGCAGCTAATGCAGCGATAGCGAAAATTGCGATTACTTTTTTCATTTGGGTTTGTTTTTATTAATTAATTAATACTCTTAATACCCCTACATAGAAAAGGTAACCCCCTTCCCCCTGAAAAAATTAAAAAAGACCCTATTTTGGGTTACTTTTGATCAAATTAAGTATTAATCTCTTGAAAGCTGAATTGAACGAACAAGCCCTTTTAAAAGGACTAGCTGGTAATGACTCCAAGGCGGTGGAAACCCTCTATAAAAGTCATTTTAATTCTATTCAGCACTTTGTTCTAAACAACAATGGCTCTTTTGATGACGCAAGGGATGTTTTTCAGGAAGCAATGATTACTTTATATGAAAAGGTTCAATCCAATTCATTTGTTCTTAGCTGTCAAATCAAAACCTATCTTTTCTCTATTTGCAAGCATTTATGGTTAAAGCGCCTGCATCAATTAGGGAAGTATAGTGGCCCATTAAGTAGTCAGGAAGAAACCATTTCAGTAGAACAAGACATGAGGGAGTTTGATAAGAAAGAAGCTTCTTTTGAAATAATGCATCGGGCCTTAAATAGTTTAGGGGAACCCTGTAAAAGTTTATTAGAAGGTTATTATTTGAATAAAAAAGGAATGCAGGAATTGGCAGCCGATTTTGGATACACCAATGCCGATAATGCAAAGAATCAGAAATACAAATGTTTAATGCGTCTAAAAAAATTATTTTTCGCGCAATATAATATAGGAGAATAATATATATACGAATAAAAATTAGAGTAGAGAGAAAAAAAGCAAAATGGAAGACAAAGATTTAATAGAAACAATTGAAAGGTATTTGACAGACGACATGTCTAGTCAAGAAAGGACTCAATTTGAGACCCTGAGAAAAAACACACCTGAAATTGATCAGATGGTGGTGGAGCATAAATTATTCTTGGACCATATGCAGTCTTATGCTAATAGACGCAGCTTTGCAAAATTAACTAGCCAAACATTTAATAAATTATTAGCCGCTGGGGAATGGATGACCAATGATACTATTAGCACAAAAACCAAGGTAATACAACTTTGGAATAAATATAAGAGAGTCACTGCTATCGCTGCTTCTGTGGGCGGTTTCATTGCATTAACAACTACTGTATTAGTCATGTCTTTGTCACCAAGTTTAAATGGTAATCAATTATTACAATTAAGTAATGATATTGAAGTAATCAAGAAAAAACAACAAGTGCAAGGGCATTTAATTAATGAAGTAAAATCTAAAGTACCTGAAAACGCAAAAATGTTAAGCGGAGGTTCTGGATTTTTAATTGATACAAAAGGTTTTATCGTAACCAATACACATGTACTAAAAGGAAATGGGGCTATTGTTATTAATAGTGAGGGCCAAGAATTACATGCCAATATTATTTACAGCGACTACAGTTCAGACCTAGCCTTGCTTAAAATAGATGATGAAGATTTTAAAGCGCCGAAAAATATCCCCTTTATTATTCGCAAAAAGATGACCGATTTAGGAGAAGAAATTTTTACATTAGGTTACCCAAGAAAGGATAATGACATTGTATATGGTAAGGGATATCTTAGTGCACAAACAGGATACAATGGAGATAGTAATTCTTACCAAATTCAAATAAGTGCGAATCCAGGTTCTTCTGGAGCCCCTTTATTTAATGATAAAGGAGAAATAATTGGCATTATCAATACCAGACAAAAACAAGCTGAAGGAGTAGCCTTTGCCATTAAGTCTACTAAAATATTTGACCTAATTGAAATGGTAAACGAAAAAGAAAATAAAAAGGCAGGCAAAATTAAATTGTCTAAAAATAATACAGCCAATTTAAGCAATAGAAAAAGCCAAGTTAGTAATTTGAAAAGTTACATTTACAGTATTAGATCTTATAACTAAAATACCTGCTACCATAAATTAGAAGGGTACACTTTATTATCTACTAGCGCATTAATACTTTGTTTCACACCAGGCGCATCTTCTTTATAAGTAACACCAAACCATTTTGCATTGGTAGGAATAACCTTTACTTTTCCTAGGCCTAATTCATGGAACCTGCCCGCCACATAGGGAATATAAAATTCAGATTTCAATTCTTGGCCCTTGGCTTTTAAAAATAAATCAAACTCCTTTTCACATAGGTCAATGAAAGCAGGCCCAAAGCACATAAAGTTCATACTTACTCTTGTATCTTCTTGCAAAGAAGTTTCTAATCCATTTTCCTCAAATACAATTTGACCATCTGCTCTACGATAAATAGTTGTGCGCTCATTAATTTGTTTTAAATAGCCTTCTGCATCTATAGAACATACGCCTCTACTCACTGTACCATTCTCACTTAATGTATTGGACAACTCATAACCAAGTATACAATTCGTTTTTTCGTTGCACTCTTTAGTTAAAAAAGTATAGGATTGCTCAAATGCTTCTTTACCATAATAATCATCGGCATTAATTACGGCGAATGATTCTTTCACCAGTTCTTTACAACATAATAATGCATGGGCAGTACCCCAAGGCTTCACCCTATCTGCTGCAATGGCATACCCTTCTGTAAATTTATCCAAGGATTGGTATACATATTCGATTTCAATTTTGCCTTTCAATTTTGGTTCTAAGGCTTGCTTAAATGGCTCAGCAAAATCGGGGCGAATAATAAATACAACTTTATTAAAACCTGCACGAATGGCGTCATAAATAGAATATTCCATGATGGTTTCTCCAGCAGGACCAAAACCCTCAATTTGTTTCATACTACCATACCTACTTGCCATCCCTGCTGCCAAAATTACTAATGTAGCTGCCATATATTTTCAATTAATTTGAATCTAATTTAGTCCTAATTTTAGGATAGTTTACTGTCGAATACTCAGTATAAATGAGCAGGTAAAATTAACCAATTTCTCTTAAATAAAAAAACATTGAAAGCTACCCTTACATTAGATACCATAACCATTGATTCCATTACTAGCTTTAGTAGTTCAAATATTGAATCTAGTATTCTAAGATTAGATAAGCTGCACCCCATTGTAAGTGGCAATAAATGGTTTAAGCTAAGGTATTATATAGAAGAAGCTATTAGCCAATCTTGCAGCACCATTGCCAGTTTCGGCGGTCCCTATTCTAATCATTTAGTCGCCTTGGCTTATGCAGCAAAAGAAAATAATGTAAAAAGTATTGGTTATGTAAGGGCTACCAAGGAAGATGCCATAACGCCAAGTTTAAAAGAAGCCCTTGCCTATGGAATGCAATTAGAGTTTATTGGAAGAACAAATTTTCAGGAAATAAAAAATGAGTTACTAAAAACTGCTCAGCACAGAAGTATTGATATAAGCAGTAATGATAATACTGATTATAAAAAAAGCCCTACATACTTCATTGACGAAGGGGGTTATGGTACCATAGGTGCGAAAGGAGCTGCTACCATTTTAAATGAACATTGCAAACATTATACTACCATTATTGCGGCAGTGGGCACAGGTACCATGCTTGCAGGATTAATCAATGCAGCTGAAGCGCATCAACAAGTTATTGGTATTTCAGTTTTAAAAAATGAAGCAAGTATTGAAACAGAAATAAAAAAATTATTAAAAGATAGTAGTAAGCTATTTACCTTACTACATAGTTTTCATCAGGGAGGTTATGCCAAAACAAATCCTGCACTTTTTACTTTTATGAACCAGCTTTGGACTTCGGAAAAAATACCTACCGATATAGTGTATACCGGTAAACTTTTAATGGCAGTAGATAGCTTATT
>Ga0209355_1001552_pt1 | contig 12990 bp, 17 predicted proteins | sample LauGreSBDMM110SN_3_FD_187563 | JGI IMG/M metagenome (GOLD analysis project Ga0209355, IMG submission 187563) | Freshwater lake microbial communities from Lake Michigan, USA - Sp13.BD.MM110.SN (SPAdes) (version 2) | ecosystem: Environmental > Aquatic > Freshwater > Lake | place: Lake Michigan...
AAGGTGGTGCTAACGCGGGACACACACTTATATTTGACGGTAAGAAATACGTTCTTCATTTAATACCATCCGGCATTTTTAGAAACAACTGTATTAATATTATTGGAGCCGGTGTTGTAATCGATCCAATTGCACTTGTAGAAGAAATTAAAACTTTAGAAGAAATTGGAGTTGATGTTCGTTCAAAATTGAAAATTTCAAAAAGAGCGCATCTTATTCTACCAACTCATAGATTGTTGGACAAATCATCTGAATTATCAAAAGGCGATGCTAAAATTGGTTCTACTCTAAAAGGCATCGGACCAACTTATATGGATAAGACTGGTAGAAATGGTCTTCGTGTAGGCGACTTATCATTTAGTGGTGATTTACCATCTAAACAACTTTTAGATAAATATGTAATACTTACAAATAAACATTTTGATATCCTAAATCAAAATGAACATTTTATAAATTGGTCAACTACTGAATTCTCAACAAAAAAATATACCTCAACTGAACAATTCAAATCTGAAGAAAGTCTTTGGTTTAATAGTGTTGCTTATCTTAGAAACTATGAATTCATCGACTCTGAATATTACATTAATCAGGCACTTAAACAAAGACTAACAGTTTTGGCTGAAGGTGCCCAAGGTTCTTTACTTGATGTTGATTATGGTACTTATCCATTTGTTACTTCATCAAGTACAACAATATCTGGTGTTTGTTCTGGTCTTGGTGTACCACCTCATGCTATTGGCAATGTAACCGGTATCTTCAAAGCTTATACAACTCGTGTAGGTTCTGGTCCATTCCCAACTGAATTAGATAATGAAATCGGTGAGAAAATGAGAAAGATTGGTTCTGAGTTTGGAGCTACAACAGGAAGACCTCGTAGGTGTGGTTGGCTTGACTTACCAGCTCTTAAATACGCTTGTATGATAAATGGTGTCACTGAACTTAACATTATGAAATTAGACATCCTAAGTGAGTTTGAGAGTATCAAAGTTTGTGTAGGGTATAATGTTGATGGTGAATTTTATAAAGATACAATTCCATTTGATGTTTCTGTTCCGATTGACCCGATTTACGTTGAGTTAAAAGGTTGGAATAAAGATATTACAGATTGTAAAGAGTTTGATGAACTACCACAAGAAGCTAAAGATTATATAGCCTTTATTCAATTAGAAACAAATGTTCCAATAACAAGAGTTTCGGTTGGTCCAGATAGATTACAAACAATAATGAGATAATGGAAATTGAAAAAATAAATGAAGTTATAAATGTTTAAGATTTTAGTAATAGGAGAAAAGTGTATAGATAGATTTATGTATTGTGATGTTTCCAGATTTAGTCCGGAAGCACCAGTACCTGTTCTAAACCCTATAGAAATTGTTGAAAATGATGGAATGGCTGGTAATGTTGTTAGAAACATTTTAGCTATGAAAAGTGATAGTTTAGTATCTCATTGGTGCCAAGATGAGATTATAACTAAAACTAGATTTGTTGAAAAGAAAAGTAATCATATGTTTCTTAGATTAGATGATGGTGAAACAAATATATCTAAAGTAGAATTAATTGATGAAAGAATACAAGAATTAGGTCATTTTAATATTGTTATTGTAAGTGATTATGATAAAGGATTTATGACTAATGATGATTTACTAACAATAGGTAAAAACTCAAAGATATCTATATTAGATTCTAAGAGAAAATTAAATAAGGAAATTGTAAGTAGTTTTACTTTTGTAAAATTGAATGAGAAAGAGTCTTTACAGAATTCTGATTTGTTGGAGTGTAAAAACATATTAGTTACTTTAGGAAGTAAGGGAACTAAATTCAATGACGAAGTTTATTCTAGTCCAAATCCACAAGAAACTATAGATGTTAGTGGAGCTGGAGACACATTTACATCAGCATTTATTTTAAAGTATTTAGAAACTGGTGATATCAAAACTTCTATTATTTATGCTAATGAAATGTCTTCAATAGTTGTTTCTAAAAGAGGTGTTGCTACACCTTAATAAATTATCAAGAAATAGAGAGAATACAAACAATAATGAGATGATTACTTTAGAAAAACTTACCCAATTCATACATGAAAAATTAGGATACAAACCTACAACAAAAGTTACTTATTATGAAGTGATTGGAGATTGGATTCAACTACAATTTGATAATGTTATGGGAGAAGTGGTTAAGTTAGAAAGATATTACAATTGGTTACAATCGGTAAGAGAAGAAAAAATAAATCAGATATTATGATTTGTAGATGTAAAAAAGAGTATAAAATGAGTTGGGCCTCATACTCTATATTTTGCGAAGAGAGTAAAGAATACAGATATAAATTAGTTGGCGAAGACTATGTTTTTATAGACTTTAAGTTTTCACGCCATTATGAAGGATTTCCAGTTCCGGATTTGGCTTTCCATGAACACTTTGATGATATTTCTAAAATTAGAGAGGAAAAATTATCTAAACTTTTAAAATAATTCCTTATATTTATACTATGAAAAGAATTTATGTAGATATGGATGACACACTTTGTGATTTCACAGGTCCATTCAAATCAGGAGAATACAAATTAAAGTTTCCACAATCAAAAGTTGGTTTCTTCTTAGATTTAGAACCCTTAGAAGGTGCTCTCGAGTCAATGAGAACTTTACAAACAAAATATTCTGTTTATATCTTAACTAGACCCTCGACTAAAAATACAAACTGTTATACGGAAAAAGCTGAGTGGATAAAGAAATACTTAGGTGAAGAAATGCTTAAAAAAATGATTATTTGTCCTGATAAATCTTTAGTAAAAGGTGATTATCTAATTGATGATGATAACAGACATGGTCAAATCGAATTTGAAGGAGAGCACATTCATTTTGGAAAAGATGAAAGGTTTAAAACTTGGCCACAAGTTGTTGATTATTTAATGAGTAAATAATTACTCTTTTATTGGTTTATCTTCATCATCTTTTAATAATCCTCTGTGGTCTTTCGGTAAAAAATCAAATCCGTATTTCTTACCTAACATTATCAATAAAGGTGTTATTGGTAGTGGGATTGGAATTCCAGAGATAGCAACTAGTGGTAAAATTCTAACAATATCCATAGATTGAGCTTTTAAAAAAGTTTTTTCTTTTTCTGAAACTTCCTCTCCTTTAATCATTTTTGATAATATGTATACGGCTATTTTAGTTTCCTCACCTTCAATTTTTACAGATTCCCAAGTATCAGATGCCATTTTACCACCTTTCTTGATTAAATCATTAATATAGTTGTTAACTTTATTCAATCCTTTATTAAAAATATCGAATTTTTTTATTTTTCTCATAAACTTATATATTAATTAATATAGAATACATATTTTACATCATTTCATGTAACATCATGATGTAATAACATAATAATTGAGAAAATCTTAAAAGTCCTAATTTTTTTTACTATATTTGTAATTATGGAAAATATGAAATTAATGTTTCTTGGTGATATACATGGTAATTTTAATATCATAAACCAGTATGTAAAAATGTATGATATTAAAGACACACATATAATTCAAGTGGGTGATTTTGGTGTTGGATTTTCTAGATTTGAAAAAGAAAAACGTATGCTTGAAATGTATCATACGCAACTTGTTAATAACAATGTTCATGTTTGGGCTATTCGTGGTAATCATGACTACAAACCTTACTTTGATAATGATCCTTTTGGGTTTACTAACATTCATTTAGTAGCAGATTATACTGTACTTAACTTAGCAGACAAAAAAATTCTTTGTATTGGTGGAGCCGTAAGCGTTGATCGTGAATTTCGTTACACAAAAAAACAAAAACAGGGTATATATGAAAACAATATTGGAATTGAAAGTTGGTGGCCTGATGAAATTTTTGTCTTAGACATAGATAAACTAAAAGAATTAAGAGACATTAATATTATGGTGACTCATACTTGTCCAGATTATTGTCCACCAGATAATACTTTTGGATTAGGATATTTTGTAGAAGGTATAATTAAAGAGACTGGTGATAATCAACTAAGAACTGATTTAAATTTTGAAAGAAATCAAGTCACACAAGCCTTTAATATTGTTAAAATGAACAACGATATCGAATTTGCTTATTATGGACACTTTCATAAGAGTGACAACATTAATATACTCGGTACTAAACATCGACTTTTAAAAGTTAATGAACTTTGGGAAGAGAGAGATTAAACAATCTCTCTTTTTTATTTTATAATAGAAATGAGAAGTTCAACTTTAATATGTATTAGATGGAAACTAACAGGTAGAATAGAAATATTCAATAACCTAGGTAAGTTATATTCCGCATATTCTGGTAATACTTTGGGTGTTAGTAGAGGAACTTTAGATAGAAAAGATTTATTTGATGGATATCAGAATAATACAATTGAGATTTATAAAATTAGTCTTAGGTAGTAGTAACTTCCACATAAGATTTCTCTTCTACTGGATATATAACAATGCTATTACCTTCACTTCTTACTTGATATTCTCTATCATCAATTAGACTTAGTTCCGCCATGATTAAATCATAAAATTCAGCATTGATTAAATCATCTCTTTTATTTAAAAATATTTCTAAATCATTGTTATCAGTATATTCATTATAACTAGATTCATTATCCCATTTAATTACTCTAAGACTCCTTGAATTAAAAAATCTTTCAACTTCATTCATTCTAACATAAAGTTGTCTTCCTTCAAATCCTTTAATAAAATTGAAAGTATTATCACCTGTATCTTTAGGTATTAATTCAATTCTAAGTTCATCAGTTAGACTCATATTGATATTATAGTCTTCTAATCTATCCGCAGCTGAAATCACATCATCAATATCTTCTACAATATCTTTTAACTTTTGAATAAGTTGTGTAGCTTCTTGTAAAACAGAAAGATTTAATCTAATATTCCAACTTAGAATCCATTTAGTTTTCTTTCCATAATTATGTGATCCTATACCTGGCTGACCAAACTTATCAGTTATGTAAGAAAAGTTTTCTAAGATGTCTAATTTTTCATCTTCTTTGGATTCATTAAATCTTTTTAAATGTTTCATTATATACTATATATAAATTATGAGACTAATTAATATAACCACAAATCATACTAACGAAGATATTGATGATATTCTGTATTATTTATCTGAAAGTGAAATTCATATAATAAAAACTATCTATAATAGAATTAAATTTGTTGAATACGTTAAAAATAATTTTAATTGCATGTTTTGTATTGTAAATAATTACGATATAGATGAATTATCAAATTTATATGATAGTTTAGGTATTAAATTTAAGATAGAAGATATAACAAAAAAAGTTATATTATGTGACCATATAAACACATCATATTTTAGTGAACAAGGATTTGATGTTTCTATCGATATAGATAATTTAATTAAAGATTTTTATAAAGATAATATTACAATCGATGATATTCTTGATAAGATTAACCTAAAAGGAATTAAGTCTATTACTAAATTAGATAAATTAATATTAAAAGAATTTTAATCAAAAAAAAGGGAGTCAATGACTCCCTTTTTTTTACACTAATTCTTGAACTTTTTTCTCTTGTTGTAAGAGTTCCATTGCTCTTGCCATTCTTGTTAATCCAATTCCACCACCAAAACGTGGGAAAAAATCATAAGATAAGAATTGTTCTAATTCAACTTCAACTCTTTCTTTACTGAATAATTCAAATAACTTATCAGCATATTTACCGTTTTCGATTGTATAGAAGTTATGTTTCATTTCTTCAACATCACAACTTCTTTCAGCTGATCCAATTGTTTCTTGACCATAAAGAATAACATCTACTTTATTAAAGATATTAGTTTCATTATGTTTCATATTCCAAAAAGGATTAGTTCTTAATGGAAAATGTTGTAAAGAAACTACCGATCCTTTTTCTTTCCACATTCTACTTTCGTGCTCATCTTCTAAGATTTCAACACCACCATATTCTTGACAAACGTCATCATAGTTTACTTCTACAGGTGAATCAAACCCTAAAAATTCTAATAGCTCATATTCCAATTTAAGTAAATCTTTCATTCCGCCCTTTGATTCGAATTCGAACATAGGGAAGATTAATTCATGTCTTCCAGGAATTGGATTCTTTTCTTGACGATAAGAAGTTGAGATACAAAAGCATCCTGGTAGTTGTGGATTACTAAGTAACACCTCTTCTAAAATCATTTGACCTGTTTGTGGTAAAGGCCAAACCTCACCTACATAATCAAATTTTGTTACTGAGTGTGGATTTTCACAAGCTGATAATATTGTTAGATTTGGTTGTGTTGCAACTTCTATAAAACCTTTATTTAAAAAAAATTCTCGCATTTTTTGTACGAGATTGTGATAGGTTTTTAAGTTGTTAATGTTTGTGCGTTTTTCTTTTGACATAAGTAATTTTTTTTTTGAACCAGAAGTTAATCTAGTCCAAATACTTATCTGTATATATACAAAATTATTTTCTTTGTTTAGTAAAAATTATAAAATAATTAAATTTTTACTCAGTTATTATAAATAATAGACCATCGATTCAATAATCTATTACTAAACTTTTTGTTTCTAATTATATAAAATAGTTAATTAGAAAACAATGAGAGAAGAACTAAATACTGAGAAAAAAATCTGTAATTACAATATAAGAGAATGTATAAAAAATAGAATACTAGTATTAGACGGCGCAATGGGAACTATGCTACAAAGATACAATTTCTCAGAAGAAGATTTCAGAGGAGAAAGATTCAAAGATTTTCCTTATTCACTTAAAGGTAATAATGATTTATTATCTATCACACAACCGAGTGCTATTAAAGCAGTACACTCTGCTTACTTTGAAGCGGGTGCAGATATAGTAGAGACTAATACATTTTCTGGAACTACTATAGGTATGTCGGATTATCATTTAGAAAAATTTGTTTATGAATTAAATTTTCAATCTGCTAAAATAGCCAAAGAGGTAGCAGATGAATATACACTTAAAAATATAAAAAAACCTAGATATGTAGCGGGTTCTATAGGACCAACTAATCGAACTGCTAGTATGTCTCCTGATGTAAATGATCCGGGATATAGAGCTGTTAATTTTGATGAATTAAGAATTGCTTATAAAGAACAAGTAGAGGCTCTAATAGACGGTGGGGTCGATTTACTATTAGTAGAAACAATTTTTGACACACTAAACGCCAAAGCTGCTCTTTTTGCTATAGAAGAGGTAAAAGAAGAACGCAAAATAGATATTCCTATAATGGTTTCAGGTACAATAACAGATGCCTCGGGGAGAACACTTTCTGGTCAAACAGTTGAAGCCTTTTTAATTTCAATATCACATATTCCCTTACTTAGTGTTGGATTTAATTGTGCTTTAGGAGCTGATTTATTGAAACCATATTTGAAAGTTCTATCAACTAATACATCATTTAATATTTCTGCTCATCCAAATGCTGGATTACCTAACGCATTTGGAGAATATGATGAAACTCCTCATCAAATGCAAAATCAAATAAAGGATTATTTAGAAGATAATCTAATAAATATTATTGGTGGGTGTTGCGGCACAACACCGGAACATATAAAGTTGATAGCGGATATTACAAAAAATTATAAACCTAGAGTAGTTAAAAAATAGATGGAAGAAAGAAAAAATCTTGTATTATCGGGATTAGAGCCTTTAATTATTACACCAGAAAGTTTATTTGTAAATATAGGCGAAAGAACTAATGTTACTGGTTCTAGAAAATTTCTAAGATTGATTAGAGAAGAGTTGTTTGATGAAGCTTTAGCCATAGCTAAAGAACAAGTAGAAGGCGGTGCTCAAATTATTGATATCAATATGGATGAGGGTATGTTAGATAGTAAATACGCTATGGTAAAATTCCTAAATCTTATTGCATCTGAACCGGATATTGCAAAAGTTCCTATAATGATTGATAGTTCTAAATGGGAAATTATAGAAGCTGGTCTTAAAGTTGTTCAGGGTAAAAGCGTGGTAAATTCTATCTCATTAAAAGAGGGCGAAGAGACTTTTATAAAACAAGCTAAATTAATCAATAGATATGGAGCAGCAGTAATTGTTATGGCATTCGATGAGGTTGGTCAGGCCGATAACTATGAGAGAAGAATACAGATATGTAAACGTTCTTATGATATTTTAGTAAATATAGTAAAGTTTCCTCCACAAGATATTATTTTTGATTTGAATATATTTCCAGTAGCTACTGGAATGGACGAGCACCGGTCAAATGCCATAGATTTTTTTAGAGGAACTAAGTGGGTTAGAGAAAATCTTCCACACGCACATATTAGTGGTGGTGTAAGTAACGTTTCCTTTTCTTTTCGTGGAAATGATACTGTTCGTGAGGCTATGCATTCAGTTTTCTTATATCATGCAATAAAAAATGGCATGACAATGGGGATTGTAAATCCTGAAATGCTTACCATATATGATGAAATACCAAAGAATTTATTAGAATTGGTTGAAGATGTTATTCTTAATCGCAGAGAGGATGCAACCGAAAGATTGTTAGATTTTGCTGAAAATATAAAAGAAAATAAAAAAACCAATGAAAAAATAATTCAAGAATGGAGATCTGGTAACATACAAGAAAGACTAACACATTCTTTAGTAAAGGGTATAGATCAATTTATAGAAGAAGATATAGAAGAAGCTCGAAAATTGGCAAAAAAACCAATTAATGTCATAGAGATAAATCTTATGGCGGGAATGAATGTTGTAGGAGATCTTTTTGGTTCCGGTAAAATGTTTTTGCCTCAGGTGGTAAAATCTGCTAGAGTTATGAAAAAAGCAGTAGCTTATCTACTACCTTTTATCGAAGAAGAAAAAACAGGATCCTCTAAATTTGCAGGAAAAATACTAATGGCTACTGTTAAAGGTGATGTGCATGATATAGGTAAAAATATAGTTTCTGTAGTATTGGCTTGTAATAATTACGAAATAATAGACTTAGGTGTAATGGTGCCTCCAGAAAAAATAATTGAGGAAGCAATCAAACATAATGTAGATATTATCGGACTGAGTGGATTGATAACACCATCATTGGATGAAATGGTTTATTTAGCTAAAGAAATGGATAAAAGGGGAATTAAAATTCCTATTATGATAGGTGGTGCAACAACATCTAAAGCTCACACTGCCGTTAAAATAGCACCTCAGTATAAAGAAACCGTAATCCATGTAAATGATGCGTCGAGAGCAGTAACTGTCGCGAGTAGTTTATTAGGTAAAAATAAAAAAACTTATACCAAAGAAATAAAAAATGATTACGATTTATTTAGAGAAAAATTTTTAAATCGGTCTAAAGATAAAAACTTTTTGACTATAGAACAAGCTCGAGAAAATAAATTACAATTAAATTGGAAAGAATATACACCCAATAAGCCTAATTTTATAGGAACAAAAATCATAGATATTGAATTAGAAGAATTAATTCCTTATATAGATTGGAATCCTTTTTTCAGAACTTGGGAGTTGTTTGGAAAATATCCAGATATTCTTCATGATGAAATAGTAGGAGAACAAGCCACCTCGGTTTTTAATGATGCTAAAGAATCTTTGGAAATTATTTTAAAAGAAAAGAAATTAACACCAAAGGGTATTATTGGTATATTTCCTGCTAATCAAGTAAACGAAGATGATATAGAAGTAAGAAATCTAAATGGTGATGTTTTATGTAAATTCTTAACACTTAGACAACAAACACAAAAAACAAAAGGCGCATATAATATAGCCCTATCGGATTATATTTTACCTAAAGAAACTGGAAAGACCGACTATATTGGTGTATTTTGTGTTTCTTGTGGATTTGGTGTAGATGAGTATAGTGAATCATTTGAAAAAGAATTAGATGATTATAATTCAATTATGGTTAAGGCTTTGGCTGATAGATTAGCTGAAGCATTTGCAGAATATCTTCATGAAAAAGTTAGAAAAGAAATTTGGGGATATTCACCAATAGAAGATTTATCCAATGAGGATTTAATTTTTGAAAAATACAAAGGCATAAGACCCGCACCTGGATATCCCTCATGTCCTGACCATTTAGAAAAATTAACAATATGGAATTTATTAAATGTAGAGCAAGAAATTGGAGTAACCTTAACTGAAAGCATGGCTATGTGGCCAGCTTCTTCTGTTTCTGGATATTATTTTGGAAATCCAGAAAGTAAGTATTTTGGACTAGGTAGAATAAAGGATGATCAAGTTATTGATTATGCTAAGCGCAGAAACATATCAACAGATTTAGCAAAAAAATGGTTAAATCCAAATATAACAGATTAATAATGAAAGTAACTAAACATATAGAAGAATCAAATGGAAAAACTTTATTTTCCTTTGAAATTATTCCGCCCCGAAAAGGAAAAAATATAGAAGAACTGTATAATAATATAGATCCTTTAATGGAATTCAATCCTCCATTTATAGATGTAACAACATCCAGAGAAGAATATATTTATATAGAAAAAGAAAAAGGTCTATTAGAAAGAAAGTTAACTCGAATGAGACCAGGTTCTTTAGGAATATGTGCATCTATAAAACATAAATATAATGTTGATACAATTCCACATGTTCTTTGTGGTGGATTCACAAAAGAAGAAACTGAGTATTTATTGGTAGATTGTCACTATTTAGGAATTGATAATATTATGGCATTGAGAGGTGATTCTATGAGACATGAGCCATCATTCATAGCTACTGATGGTGGAAATTTATATGCTTCTGATTTGGTCAATCAGATTAGTAAATTAAATAAGGGAATATATTTACATGAATTAATGGAGGTCGATAATAAATCGGATTTCTGTATAGGAGTTGCTGGATATCCAGAAAAACATTTAGAATCTCCTTCTATGATATCCGATTTAAAAAGACTAAAAGAAAAAGTAGATTTAGGTGCGGATTATGTTGTTACTCAAATGTTTTTTGATAACAAGAAGTATTTTGATTTTGTTTCATCTGCTAGAGAAATAGGAATTAATGTTCCTATCATTCCTGGTATAAAACCAATATCAATATCAAAACATTTACAACTGCTACCAAAGTTTTTTAGCATTGACTTGCCTATTGAATTGATAACTGAGATAGAAAAATGCAAAGATGATAAAGGTGTTAAACAAGTTGGAATTGAGTGGGCAATTCAACAATCATTAGAATTAAAATCACGTGGAGTTCCTGTATTACATTATTATTCTATGGGTAAATCAGAAAATATAAGACAAATAGCAAACAAAGTTTTTTAGTTATAAAAAGTTAATTATTTTATAATTTTGATAAATTTATAACCGACACCAAAAGTTAAATTATTAATCATTTTAACATTATCAATACTTCTAAAGTTCATTTGATCTTGTATAACAAAGTTAAAAGTCTTATTGGGAAATAATGTTATTTTAGTAGTACCATATAATATAAAATCATTAATATCTCTTATATTAGGTTGATAATAATATTCAGTTGTTATTTGGAATTTCTTTTTTTCTATTTTTATTCTAAATCTTGTAGAATGTCTCAATTTATTTGTGATTGCACTATGCATATAGTTTGTATTTTGATAAAGAAAGGCATATGATAAAGAAGCTTTACCCCAGTTGAATTTTTCTTTAACACCACCGCCTATTCCTATCCAATTATCAGCTTGTATTTCTCTAACTAAAGAATAGTTATATTGATATGTTGTAAATAAGTCCCAGTGTTCTTTATTATATCCAATATTTGCTTTTTGAATTAATTCATTTTGTGTTAGTTTTGGTGTATATTGGATATTATAATTTGTTCCTAAATCTAAACCAATATGTTTGCCAAAATCAAATGAATTATTACTTGTAAAATTTACACCTATTATATTTTCTGATTTTCCTTGATTTAAACTTCCAGATAAACTATTTTCTAAAGTAATTTCAGTTTGTGAATATGTTATTATTGAAATAAATATTAATATTAATAAAAAAATATTTTTCATTGTAGTGGTTAATCTTTTTTGTAAAGTATATATAATTTTTAAAAAAATAAAATAAAATTGTAATATATATAAAAAAATTTAATCACTATGACAAAAGCAAAATCTAACTCAACAACATCAACATTTCGTTTTAACAAAAAGTCAAAAAGACCTGGTATTCATTCTAAGAAAAAAGCATCTAAAAGTAAAAATTCTAAAAATTATAAAAAATTATACAAAGGTCAAGGTAAATAAACATTTTTGATTTTTATACTATAATACTCATGATTTTTATTATACAAATTTTATGGATAAATTTTATATTATTTATTTGGTTTGAAACTGATGGTTTTATACAATATTCAAAATTATTTAGACTTGGTAAATTATTTAAAATTAATGAATTTTTAGAATATAAAGAGGATAAAAATCCAAAGATGAATTATCTATCTTATATAAGACAAAAACATAATAATTTTTTTACAAAATTAATAACTTGCGTACCTTGTTACAATTTTTGGATAGTACTTTTAGTAGTTATTTTATTTAATTCTATTTATTTATATCCTTTAATCTATTTAACAAGTTACTCTTTATATAAAATATTAAAAAAGTATGTCTATTGAAATTAAAAGAAATTTAAACATAGTTACAATTGATTATTTTTATAAAGTAATAAAAGTCCACGATGTGTTGATTGATAAACATCATAAATTTGCTGCTTTTCACGACTACATGTATTCATATTATAATGGATGTCCTTGCGATGCGGATAATGCTTTAGCAAATGCAAAACAAGAATTTGATGATTTATCTAAAACAGAAGAGTGTATATTAATACTTAAAAATCACTTTAATTGTGATAATGTTATTTTTAATAAATAAAAAAAGTCACTCGTAGGTGACTTTTTTTATTTATTAAATATTTTAAAATTATTGTATTGAAATAACTTCAATATCAAATATAAGTTCTTTTCCGGCGAATGGATGATTTCCATCAATCACTGCATGGTCTTCATGAACTTCT
>Ga0209355_1001560_pt1 | contig 12960 bp, 16 predicted proteins | sample LauGreSBDMM110SN_3_FD_187563 | JGI IMG/M metagenome (GOLD analysis project Ga0209355, IMG submission 187563) | Freshwater lake microbial communities from Lake Michigan, USA - Sp13.BD.MM110.SN (SPAdes) (version 2) | ecosystem: Environmental > Aquatic > Freshwater > Lake | place: Lake Michigan...
AAGGTCGGAGGTTCGAATCCTTCTCCCGTTAACCATATTTTCATACAGCAAAACAACTTTTTTTATCTAAAACAAAAACCCAAATGAAAATAGCAAACAAACAAACACGAAAAACGGGATGGCGCAGTGGTAGCGTGTTGGGCTCATAACCCAAAGGTCGGAGGTTCGATCCCTCCTCCCGTTAACCATATTTTCTTTCAGCAATTCACTTTCTAATTTAAATTTAAACCAGAGGTCGGTGGATCGATCCCACCCAGCGGCACATTAGCCGTTGTAGCTCAGTAGGTAGAGCGCTGGTAGAACCCAAAGAAAATAGCAAAATGGTCGTATAGCTCAGCTGGTTAGAGCGTCAGGCTGTTAACCTGAATGTCGTAGGTTCGATCCCTACTTCGACCGAAATATAAAAAAATAAAAATAGTTTTTAACAGCAATAAATAATAAATAATGCATTGCATATATGGGTTCGATTCCTACTTCAAATAATATTTGAAATGTCGAAATGGTATCGGCGATTTATTAAAATGAAACTAGCAAATTTTTTATTAATTATATTGTAGTGCTTGGTTATTTAAACTGAAAACTTTAAAATGGTATAATTATTTAAGGGGCTTTGGTCTAGGGGTATGATTCTCGCTTTGGGTGCGAGAGGTCCCGGGTTCGAATCCCGGAAGCCCCCAATTAATGCTTAAATGGCCAAGTGGTAAGGCATTGCTCTTGTAAAGCAAAGATCGAGGGTTCGATTCCCTTTTTAAGCAAAGGTCAACTAGCTTATATAGGTAAAGTTTCTGGTTTATTCTAGTTAAAAACAGGTTCAATTCCTGTGTTGACCAAATATTATTTCTTACAGCAAATATTTAAAAAAAAGAAATAAGCAACAATTTTTAAACCCTGGTGGCGCAATTGGATAGCGTACAAGACTTCTAATCTTGGGGTTATGGGTTCAAGTCCCATCTGGGGTGAAAAAAACCGTGTTAGCTCAGTCGGTAGAGCGCTGGCCTTTTAAGCCAGTGGTCCAGGGTTCGAGCCCCTGATGCGGTGATTTATATAGTTTCGTACAGCAAATTAAAAAGAAATATCTTAAAAACTGAAACTAGCAAAAAGACAACTTGTCCGAGTGGTTAAGGAGACAGACTGCTAATCTGTTGCGTAATACGTGCGTAGGTTCAAATCCTACAGTTGTCGTAAATTTATATTAATTTTGTATTATTATAAATTCAAAAACTTATATAAGATTTATCTATTCATATAAGAATTTTAGACCAAGTACCATCATTTGATAAACGATATAAGATAAATTGGGGTTGCAAATCTTTCTTTTGTTGAATATGATTTATTAATTTTTTCATATTTTCATATTTTATTTTTTCATTGACAAATACATTTTCATCGTAAAATGTATGTTTTATATTTTCTAATTCAACATAATATGGTTCTAAATTATTCTTTTGTATTTTATAATTTTCATAATCATTTATTTCTATAAACCCACGCATACCTGGACGTTTATAATGAGGTTCAATATCAACTAATGATAATGTTATGGTTGATGGAAATGTTAAATATAAATACAAATATTCCATTTTAGTTAAATTTAATGTCATATTTAATATTATCTTATATTATTATTAAATACTTACTAAAATTTTAACAAAAAATAGAAATAAAATTGAAATTAATTTAATAATATAAGTATGTATAAGTATATAATTAAAAATGTTTTCATTACCAACAGATGTTCAAAAGATAATAATGGAATTTCTTGACCCCCAAGAAATAAAGGCATTATATGAAACATGTAAAGAAACAAAAGTAATGTTTGATGAACTAACAAAACACACAAATTATATTGTTAGTTGTAACCGAATTATATTGGATAAGGAAATAAAATGGTTTGAATTAAAAAATATTAAATTAAAATTATTAGAAACATATAAAAAAATAGATGGAGACCAATATTGGTATACAAATGGAAAACTACATAGAGATGATGGTCCAGCACTAATATATTCAAATGGAGACCAATTTTGGTTTAAAAATGGAAAATGTCATAGAGATAATGATTTGCCTGCTTTAATACGAGTAAATGGAGACCAACTTTGGTTTAAAAATGGATTACAACATAGAGATAATGGTCCAGCAATAATATATTCAAATGGAACTCAATTTTGGTTTAAAAATGGATTACAACATAGAGATAATGATTTACCAGCAATAATATTTTCAAATGGCGACCAGAAATGGTTTAAAGATGGAAAATGTCATAGAGATAATGATTTGCCAGCAGTAATATTTTCAAATGGCGACCAACATTGGTATAAAAATGGATTACAACATAGAGATAATGATTTGCCAGCAGTAATATTTTCAGATGGAGACCAGAAATGGTTTAAAGATGGAAAATGTCATAGAGATAATGGTCCAGCAATAATATATTCAATTGAAGCACAATATTGGTATAAAAATGGAAAATGTCATAGAGATAATGATTTGCCAGCAATAATATGTTTAAATGGAGACCAACTTTGGTTTCAAAATGGATTACAACATAGAGATAATGATTTGCCAGCAATTATATATTCAAACGGAGACCAGAAATGGTTTAAAAATGGAAATCAAATATATTCCTACTAACAAATAAAATTAAATAAGTTTTCTAATTTAATTTTATTTAAAACCGCACCTTTTGGAGAAATAAAAAGTAACAAGGATTTAGTATGTTTTATTATTTTCGTGTGGAATTTGAATTAAGTTATTATTTTTATCTTCTGTTTTATTTGTAATAAAACTTTGATTACATTGTAAGCATATATGTTTTTTTCCACCAATTATATGAACCTTTAAATGTCTAATATTACTACTTTACAATAAGGACACTCCATTTGTTTATAAACAATATATAAACTCTTTTTATATATTGTTTATAAACAAATTATAATAAAAATAATAACGTTATTAAATTGAAAATATATAAAAACAAAAACTTCGGTTTTAAATATTCAATGATTAATGCTCAAGAGCGGGCTCGAACCGCCGACCTTTGGCTCATAAGACCAATGCTCTAACCAACTGAGCTACATGAGCTTTTAATGCTGTCATTTTTGTTTTTTATATTTAAAAAAAGAATTTGCTGTAAAATGACATATACTCCTCTTCCCCATATTATATATGTAGATTCTCTTTAAATCCTTTTAAAGATAAATAATATAAAAAAATTAAATATTTTTTAATATATATATAAGTATATTAAAGCTATTTTTATAATAATCATAAATGTTTAGACACTCGCTTATAAATAACATTCGTAAATTAAATAAATGTAATCAAATTATTAGAAGATTCCAACATAATAATACGGATATTCAAAAAATAGTTGACGAATTAGATAATATAAAAAGAAACATTCAGGGTATTCGCAACGATAATAATGCGTATAATCGAAAAATAGTTGACGATTTGGATGATATTAAAAAACACATTCAGGGTAGCCGCAAAGATAATGATATCGTCAACTACAAAGTTGAAAATGCTTTAACCATTTTTATGCTTTTGACGGGTATAACCGGCTATTGTATTGCTATAATTATATTGATATAACAAATAATTAATTGTATAATTGTAATCTGATTTTTCTTTTAAATTTGCTGTGAATATTATAATTTCTAAAAAAATTTGCTAAAATCATTTTGTGATTTAATAAATAACACCCAATTATCTATCATTCCCATATTATTATTGTGAACATTTAACTTTATAAGTAAATTATAAATATCTTTTATATGATTATTTTGTGGTGTTTGTATTTTTTGTTCTTGTTCTTCTTTTTCGCGTTCTTCTAGAATTTTAATAAGACAATTAAAACAATTATCAATTATTTCTGGATATTTTATTTGTAAATCAATAAATAAATTAATATCATTATTTGTTAAAAATGGTATAGCAGTTTTATTATATGTAATTCCATTACATATAATTATATTAGGTTTATTTTTTTTATTTTTTTTATTATATTCTTCACACTTAGAAAACATTATAGGAAATTTAGTTTGTAAATCCATACTACACAATTATAATATATATATAATATTATATATTATAATTCAATTTTTTTTTTAAATAATAAATATTTGTAAAATTAATATTTAAAAAATATATTATATATATATTATAATTATGACGTGCTCTGGATTTAAAACCGCTCAAAAAAATCGTAATCTAAAAAAAAAAGAAAATAATAACAAAGATTATCGTAGTAAAATGAAAGCTTTTAGTTTTTCAAATGGTTATATTAGTTATGATTATATATTACGCACTAAATATAATATTAAACTAACAAAAAGCGAAATAGATGATTATATAAAAGAAGAACAAGTTAATCGGGGTCAATATAAATTTAAAAATTATACTAATGAAGAAAATATAATTATTCATGAAGAAGTAAAAAAATATTTTACAGCACCAATAATTTGTGCTTATGATAAAACACATACCCCTCATTCAAAAAGTCTTACAAGAAATAGAAATTATGATAGAAAACAAAAATGGGATAGCTTACATTATTAAAAAAACATATTTTGTATTATTTTTGAAGACTTAAGTATTTCCATAAATTATAATACTTATCGTATTATCTTTAAATAAAAATAGATTTTATTAAATTAATTGTATAATTGTAATCTGATTTTTCTTTTAAATTTTTCTTCATTATTAAATAAATATAATTTATATTGTTTTTTTTCATAATTTTCTAAATTATCCCGTACAGTAATTTTTGATGTTAATTTCAGTTCAGGAAGATAAACAATAAATTGATATAGTCCATCATTTCGCTCAAGTTTATCGAAACAATATCCGTCATATATTTTATTTAATGTATCAGGGTTATTAAAACAAGTGTCAAGTAAAGAACATTCGGTTTGTATTTTTCTAATAGCACGCATTGTGGTGTTAATATAATCTAGTTGTTCAATCCATTTATAGTAAAATTGCGATGCATCTGTTGAAAGGGTAATTAATGATTTATGTTCTTGTAATTTAATCATATTTAATAAATCAACAAGACGTCTTATAGGAGATGTAATATGTATATAAGCATCCATTTCAAGAAGTTCATGTCTATAAGAAGAATTATCATCATTTTGAATAGAATTTAGATCAATATATTGAGCACAATTGCTATTCCAAACTTTAATAAAAGAATGTACATTTTCTGGAAGTGAATTAGGTAACAGCGTTTTATTCGAAATAATAGTTGAACGAAAAATACCCGAATGCGAATTAAGTAGCTCTTGGGCGGAGTTATAATTCATAAAAATCATTAAATAACAAACAACATCGTGACTGTCTTTAACATTATTAATATATTTATATTTTTTAGCCATTTGTTTTGTGGTATTAAAAAGAAGTTGATAATAATCATTACAAACTAACAAAGGTTCTTCATAACAAAAATTCTTAAACACTTTAATTAATGTGTTAGTATAGTTAATCGTTATAATTTGTGAATGTTGATCTAAAACAATATCAATAGCAAAAGCAAATCTACGTATATTTTGTTGTAGAGAGCATAAGCCATCAGATAAAATAGTAGGTAACATAGGTCTTTTCTTATCAGGTAAATAAATAGTAGAAATGCGTTGGGAGAAGCTAGACCAAAGATTTAGCGAATCCATCCAAATAGTAACATTTGCGATATAAATACTAAGCAATATTTGATTATCATTCAACTTCTTAATGCTGAAGCCATCATCATAATCAAAAGTAGTAGCGGAATCAATAGTAAATATATTCCAGTTAGTGCGATCTTCAATTTGTGGGTGTTTTTTATGTATTTCATCAATAAAAGCATCGTGGTCTTGATGTTTTTGAAGATTTAATGATTTCATATTTTTGTTAGTTTCTTTTTTAAAATTTTGTATAGATGTATTTAAACTTTTGCAATAAAGTTGATATTCGTAAAAATGGTTTAAAATATCAACTGACCCAATGATTTGGGATATAGTTGCGTGAGGATGTTTATCATCCCATTGTTTATAACAAATGGTAACATAGATATTTGTAAATACTTTAGAAAATCCCATTTGTTTGATTTCATAAGGTACAAGAAATATAGGTAAACGGATGTCATCTGGTATGCATTTATATAACAAATGTTTAGAATGTTTTTTGTTAGAATTGATTACTCGTCCATAAGTTTTATGATTATTAAGAATAATGACTGCGGGTATGTTCTCATTAAATCGCATTGACGAATGAACGATTTCTACTTTTTCATTATTATAAGTAAATACATCATTATTGAATAATTTATGTTGTTTTGGATTAAAATCGTCTAGTATAATAGGTTCTAATGTACTAGGACTAACAATATTCCACGACTCATAATTTCTGCTGTCGATAATGATTTTATAAAGAGACATATAATAATAATATGACGCCCAGTCTTTAAGTTATTATCCGCCCTACATTATGTAGGGAGCTTATTTTGGTTAGTTTTTAAGGGCGTATGTAGGTGGTCGCGCATCTATGGATCAACATTTGAAGGCAAATTATCGCTTATTTGTAAATCATCTATTAAGGTTGTATCGATACTTGGTTCTATATTTGTTTGTACATTTGGTTCAATATTTTGTTCTATATTTGTTACAACATTTGTATTCGTATTTATATCCAAGTTTTTAACGATTTTACACTCAACATTTTGATTTTGTAAAGCATACATAAATATCTTTGGACTAATTGCTATGTTATTCATATAGGTTCTATATTTAAAACAACTAACACTAGTATTTTCATCAAATTTAAATGTATACCACCAATAAGCTGGAATATATAACATTTTCCCAGGAGTTAAAACTATCTCTAAACATTTTATTTTATCAAAATCCGCCTTGTATTTTGATTGTGGGTTCCACGGATTTATATCTGATTTAAATTCAAAATTTTCATAATCATTTATTGGATATAAGTATTTTGAACTTTTGGGAGGAGATAATTTGATTTTTATTGAACCTTGTGTTACCATATAATAATTACGATAGTTTAAATCATATCTAAAAGGGGTTTCAAGATCTTTTGATGCAAATATTATATCATAATAACAATTTGAAACTAAATAAGGTCTTAAAAATTCGTCATTATATGACATATTCTTTATTACTCCAGTTTCTTGTAAAAAATCAGTATTTCCTTCACTAAAATAGACAGAGTTTTTATCTTCATTAAATAATTTTAAAGCAACGTGTAATGGTAACGGAACGCAAATATCCGATTTAGATTTTAGTTCTGTTTTATTTCTTATTTTTACTTCAAATACTGGATAATTATCTAATAAAAATTGTTTGTTAGTTGTATGTATTATTTTATATTCATCTTCGCAAATATCTATTAGCACAGGTTGTCTTAAATCACATATTTCTTCTATTTTTTCTTTTGACGCTTGTTCAACTTCATATATTTCTAAATCATCGCTGGTTTTTAAATGAAATTGTATATGTAAATAAAAAAATAATATCATACAAAATACAAACAAACCAATTATTACTTCTTTAAAACTTGTAAACATTATTTATAAAAAATAATAATTTATTTTATTTTTTATAACGAGAGTTAAATAACAAATATTTAACGACAATACAAATATTTAATCTTCAATAACTTTTGGAGCTATAAAAAATGAAACACTACTATCATCACCTAAATTATAATTTAATAACATAGGATATTGAGAACTTAATGATACATTAATTGTTGAACACAACTTCATTGATAAACACATTTTACATAAATGAGTTAAACTAAAAGATATATTTATCTCTTCATCTTCAGCAATAGCATATTCATTTAAATCATCAACTGGAATATTTATTTTTAATTTTGTTGTATCCCCGTGTGAATTTAATTCTACAATATTTTCACAACATTTTATATTTAAATTTTCACCAAATGTATTTAGTTCTGTAAATACTTCCATTAATTTTTTTGAACAAATAGTAAAATCCACATCATAATCTAGTTTAGGTATTCCTAAAGCATCCTTCTCAACATCTATTAAATTTATTTCATAAAAATGATCAAATGATCCTTTTCCTTCCTTTTCTTTTTTCTTTTCATTAACATTAACATTTCCATTTTCATTTAAAAAATTTATATATAATTTATCAACATTGCCTTCATCTTCAAATTTTAATTCAATTTTGTCGTGTTTAATGCCATAATTTAATAATATAGCAAAATGCGTTGAATCAATTGAAATATCATTATTATAAGAGCAATCAAAAAATGAAAACCATTTATCTTTTATTTCAATGTCAGCTAAACATATATGTGATTTGTCCATTAATTGAATATATAATCTCTCTTTTTCAAAATTCATAGTTATATGTGAAGTCCAATTCTTTAATAACTGGAATAAAGATATGAATACTTCTATTTTTGACTTATTTTCAATTATTAAACGCATTTATATATTACATATAACAAGTTCTATTTAATATGTTTTACGTTTTTACTAATTCTATTTTTTCTTGGGTTTCTTTATCAATAAATACACTGATCATATTAAAAATTTGTTTAAACATAAATGGAGCCTTATATATATAACATTTTAATAGCTTGTTGGGATATCTATCTTTTAAAATTAATGATAAATTAGTAATAAATAATTTATGTTTATCAATATCACCAATAGATAATTTTTGCATATTTACGTGAACTATAAATTCATTATTTGTTGATAAAATATTATCTATATTGTTAGTTATATATGTTAAAATAAAATTATATGTTGTTTCTGTTGCCAAATATTTAAAATATATATAATTTATCAAAACAGTATTTTTATTAACAAAACATAACTTACTTAAAATATCATTTAAATTGCCTTTTTTTATTTTATTAATAATTTTTTCTAAATTATTATCATTGGTTAAAAAATTGTTGTCGGTTAAAACAACATCATTATCTAAAAACGTATCTTTTGATTGTTCCATAATGTATTACTTAATATAATGATTTTAATTATTTTAAGTAATATTATATATAATATATATTAATTACATTTCTAAATTTATCTCACTTTCAATTATTTTTTTTAAATCAGTTCCTATAAATTCATCATTTTGTAATTCGTAACTTTGTAATTCGTAACTTTGTAATTCGTAACTTTGTAATTCATCATTTCGGAATTCGTAACTTTGTAATTCATCATTTTGTAATTCGTCATTTTGTAATTCATCATTTTGTTCATTAAAATCATTATTGTATCCATCTGTAGATTTCGTTGATAAATTCAATATATTTTCACTATTTTCCAAAGTTATTTTTTGTAATGATTCCAATAATTCTTTGGACTCAAATAATTCTTTCTTAAAATTATCCATTTGCGTTTTCAATAAAATATTCTCCTTAACTAAATTGGCAGTTGAACTTTTTGTTTGAATAACTACTTGTTTAATTGTATCTAATTGTTGTTTAATTAAATTCAATTCTGGTGTAGAAACACTCCCAGTTGTAGGTACTGAACGTTTTTCAAGTGATTCTAATCTAGACATAACACTTTGTAAAAGAGAAGTATCAACATCTAAATCTCTATCCATATTTATTGTTGCACCTTCCGGCATTTGTAATAATTTAGATTCAAGCGAACCTAATCTAAGAGTAATTAATGTAATTGCTTGAGGTATTGTCATTTTACTTACACTTGATAATTTATCGTTATTCTGTTTTTGACCCATTTGTTTCTGCATTTGTTGTTGCTGCATAGCTTCGTGTTGTCCCGCTAAACGTCCGCTTGGTATTTGTGGTCCAGGACCAGTTCTTGCTTGATTCGCAAACATTTGTGCTGAATTTATAGATGGTTGAGGTGTTCTACCCGGAACCAATGGTTCATTATTAGTTGGTCCAGCTCTTCTTCTTTGTGCTGCTTGTACAGAACGATTAACACTCATAATATTATTTATATACAATAAGTTTCTAAGTTATTTACGCAAATCAACCTTTTAAAAAGGTGGACCCAAAAAATATTGCTAAAAGATAATACTTTAGTAGATTTATTTTATTAAGATGTCTAATTTTATAGTTTATACTTTTAACTAAAAAGGAATATTAATTTCTAAATATAAAACATATGGAGGATATCAAAAATGAACCAATACTTATAGGTGGTAAACCAGGATTTTTAAAACATGTATTTAACTTTGATGAAGAATCTAAATCCGAGATATTAAATATAATTCAATATGCGGTTTTAGCATTATTACCTATTATAATTTTAAATAAAGTAATGCAGAAGTATGTTCCTGAAGCAGATGATGAAAAAAAATCAATTGAAATTTTATCAGAAGTTTTAGCACAAGTTATCTTTATGTTTTTAGGTATTTTCTTTATTCACAGAATACTAACATATATTCCAACATATAGTGGAGAAAAATATCCTACTTGGAATAATATTGGTCCTATAATACCTATGTTAGTTATTATAACAAGTCTTCAAACCAAATTAGGTGAAAAAATATCAATATTAGTTGATCGTCTTGTAGAATTATGGGAAGGTCCAAAGGATACAAAGAAAGGTAAAAATGGAAATGGTAACGTAAAAGTATCACAACCCATTTCTCAGAATCAATTAACAATGAATCAATCTTTAAATTCTATGGGATCAACTTCAATTAGTTCTCTTCCTCCTCCTCAGACACAACAAATGCCAAGTTATGATCAACAACAAGGTTCGACACAAGTAATGGAGAGTATTGAACCGGAAGCCGCAAATGGTGGGTTTGGAGCATTTGGATCCGCATTTGGAGGTAATTGGTAATAATAATTTTATTATTATATAAAATAAACTTTAAAATATTTTATTTTATAATTATAGTTGATATGGATCTAAATAATTTAATGTATGCATTAGATAATAAAAATAATGAAGGAATAATCCATCTTACAAGTAAAAAAATACTTGAGATGAATTTAAATATAATAAAGGAATTACATTTTGATAGAGAAACAACATTAAATTATTTAAAAAAATTAAAAGGCTATCGCTATGTCGATGAGATAAATGATATAAAATATGGTGGGTTTATTAGATGGATCCCGATAACAGATCCTAATTATTTACCGCTCCATTATTGTGGAATGATATGTGATATTAAAATAACGGATAATGGTGTTATTATAACATGTAAAAATTTTATGCATCGTCATTATACATTTAAAATGGATGAATGTCTTATATTTCAAAAAATAACATCCCAAGAACAATTAATTATTTATGCTTTAGACCATTTAGATGAAGAAGATGAAGACTTTGATGATGGTTTTGATGATGGTTTTGAAGAAAAATAAACATATTTAACAATAAAAACACTTAAAGATTTTACAAATATATAAGTATGGTTTATTTTGAAATAACACATCTAGATTGGATACAATTTGAAACACAATTTACCGATATTACTAGAGCAGATGTAATTGAAGTTTCTAATTTTTTTAGGCACCAATGTAGAATTTTTATACTTAAAAATATGTTAGAACAATGGAATAATGATGATCATACTGTTAGTTATTATCGTGTAACAAAAAAAGATAATATATGTAAATGGGTTAATGAAAATTTGTCTTAATTTATAAAATGAATTAAAAACATATTATGTATTAATATAAATTGTTATGGACAAAATAAAACACTTTACTACATTTACAACAAAATATGTTTTTTTAACAAAAGAAGAAGATAAACAAATAGAATACATTGAAAAAGAAATAAAACAAGCTAAAAGTGAGTTTGAAAATAATTGTAAAAATGATCCAAATTATAAATATAAAGTGTTATATTAACATTTTTAATATTTTTAAAAAATAAAATATTAAAGTATAGTATAATGGGAGGAGTTACTGGAAATATTCGTACTTTAAGAAATCAATCAGGAACTGTAGGTTCACGAACTTGGGGGTCTATATTTGCTAGCAGTGGTGGAGGTGGTGGCTCATTTAGACGCGTATATGGTTATTATTCTGGTAAAGGTCAGCGTGCGGAATATTTTAGATTTTTGCTCGGTAAATAATTTAGGTTTTTGTAAACATATAATTAAGTATTTATATCTTTAAGTTGTTTTCAATATTATTTAATTTTCAACGTTTTATTACTATTTTTTTTTCTGAATTTAACTGATTGTGTTTTTTTACATTGAAATTGTCCACGAGTTAAACCTTTGCGTGTAAATATTGTTTTTGTACATATACCGATTGATTTTGCTTCATAAATAGGATCAATTTTCTTTATACATTTACATAGCTTTTGTGCCATAATTTTCTCAGCTTGAATCTTAATAACTATTTTTGATTTTGGTATTTTTTTATTATAATATTTTAAAATACTTATATAATCCTTGTTAGTTAATGTACTTGGCATATATAAAATATACAAATATTTTTATTTTATATTATTATAATAAGAATATAATATATATGACACATTGTAATTCCAAAATAGTAGTTTTTGACTTGGACGAAACATTAGGTTACTTTATGGAATTAGGTATGTTTTGGGATGCATTAAACGCATATATAAAATATAAAAAAATAAATCAACCTATTAATCAAGAACTATTTGATCGCATTTTAGATTTATATCCAGAATTTTTACGTCCAAATATATTGGGAATTTTAAATTATTTAAAAAAGAAAAAAGAAAAAAAACATTGTAATAAATTAATTATATATACTAATAATCAAGGCCCAAAAGAATGGGCTAACTATATAATTAAATATTTCGAGAAAAAAATAAATTATAAAATGTTTGATCAAATTATAGCAGCATATAAAGTTCAAGGTAAACGAGTTGAAATATGTAGAACAACACATATGAAATCACATTCTGATCTAATAAAATGCACAAAAATTCCTGATGGAACACAAATATGTTTTATTGATGACGTATATCATCCTAAAATGGCGAATGATAAT
>Ga0209355_1001571_pt1 | contig 12929 bp, 17 predicted proteins | sample LauGreSBDMM110SN_3_FD_187563 | JGI IMG/M metagenome (GOLD analysis project Ga0209355, IMG submission 187563) | Freshwater lake microbial communities from Lake Michigan, USA - Sp13.BD.MM110.SN (SPAdes) (version 2) | ecosystem: Environmental > Aquatic > Freshwater > Lake | place: Lake Michigan...
AGTTCGGCAATCCTCTTGTGGTTTGTAATTGGATGCCCATAGCTGACACCTCGCGCATGAATAGTTTTGATGACATTATCAAATAACTTCTCAGTTGTTGTTGTCATAAGTTTTGTTTTCTGAAAGTGATCGGTGCGACTTCCAACCCTCAGCTCTGCCAACCCAATAGCCTCTGTCAAAGGCTTTATCCATTATCTTTGTTATTGCCCAATAACCTATTATTAAACCTAGCATGCAATAAAGCCATAGCCAGGGTGTTGTTGTCATTATCATGTAGCCCTACTTTCCATACCACAATTTGTGGCATAGCAATAGTGTCGCACTTGTGTACGACTTTGTGGATTATTTAGGGCGTTGTTTGTATAACGATTAGGTAACGATGTTACCCGTAATACCGCCCGAAAGCTGTAAATGAGCCATCCTTATTGATCGGCACTAACGTGGGTGTTAATGTCTTTCCTACGGCTTCTAGTATAGCAAAGCCCATCTGCCAATTCGCGCTTCCATAGCGTATATAAGAGGCTTTTTTTCTGTCCATTAGATTGCCTACCTCAACACCGTATAAGGGCCTGTAATGGCTTCCTATGGCTTCTGTATAGGCACTCATGCCTAGTCTATGGCTGTGTCCACATATGACCGATTTGCCCCATTTTTTAGCAAGGTTAAGGGCTGTGATACCTGCGTGCTGGCTCATGCTGCCCTCATCGCCATGTGCTAATACCCAGCCAGGGTAGAATTCATAAGCTGTGCGATAGTAATCAATGCCCATGCTAGCAAAGTCCATGAACTTAGGATATTGCAGCTCTGGTAAACCTATAAGGCCCGGTGCTTTTAGTAAAGTATTGTAAAGGCGATCAGTATGATTACTGCGGATAACACTAGCCTTCTTACTGTATTCGGTAAGATCCCATAGAATATTTTGACAAGCTGCACGATCCTTGTTAAGAGTCTGACTGTAAGCCAAAGGTGTGCCATCGGCCCATTTGCTAATTGTTTGGAAGTCAATCTCATCCCCAACACATAGAACCTCATCAAACTTCTCACGTCTTGCCAACTTGATGACGTTCTTAACAGCCTGCTCATGATGAAAGGGAACTTGTAAATCTGATATTACTAGCCAACGCTTAATCGTCATCTTCTTCTGTAGGATCAATACTAGGTATGATGCCGCCATCACCAATAACCCAGTCTGGCATAGTCGCTCTATCTGATACAAAGTACAATGCACAGCTCTCAGTAAAGCCAGCCTTACGTGCAGCCTTGTAGATCTCGTTCATCGCAATATAATGCTGATCTAATTTAGATAATGGCTCTGGCGACTTACGCACTATGCGTTTAATATATTTCTTACGCTTACGCCTTGTATCAGCCATACTATAATTGTCGCTTAACTATTAAAGAATAAAGATCATCGACACGCTCTTCAAGTCTCGTGCTTTTTTCATCAATGCGAGATATAGCATCATACAAACTAGATCCGCTATTAGGTTTAAGCTCTATTAAATAAGATTTAATAACCCAACGTAGAGCCACTAATAAACTTGTTAATACGGCGCATACGCCAACGGCTAAAGCGACCCATTCGCCGGGTGTCATGCTTCATCTGCACCGAGGCCATAAGCATCATCGGATTTATCTAAAGCCCTAGCTGCTGGGCCTGCAAGTGCGGCCACTACCACTGAAATAACTGGGTCAAGTCCTAGCTCATTACTTGCTAAGAATGTTAAGAATGATACAAGCACACCCCTAAAATATGATTTAAGTATTGCCTTCTGCTTATTGCTTATTTTCATATGTTACCCCCTAGTAGTGGTATATCAAACGGCTTGCTATCTTTATTGCCTAACTTTGTAAAGCTGATGTGCATGTGCTTTGTGTGTTTGTTATAGCCCTTGTACTTACGCCACTTAAAATTAAGTATCTTGCTAGCGATCATGCCATTATGTATTACGTAAGATATGCGCTTATCGGTTTTCGCACAGATTCTGATTTGGTCAGCCAAATATACTGAGAGCCCCTCGGATGAATCCAAGCGAGAATCCACATCAATGGCTCGTACACACCCATCTGTATCTGGATTATGATCCGATTTTGTGGCGGAATGACGAGCATCACCCAGCCACCCATCAGAGGTAGAGCGACGATCTGGGTACCAGGTATCAATCTGATCTCGTAGCTGTACACCGCCTGCACATAGCCATGGTTTCATTTGCCACACTTCCTCAAGATTGTACTATAAACCTAAAGCCCTTAAATCATCAGTAGTTAAACCAAGTGCGGCAAGTTTTGCTTCAACTACATCCCTAGCCTGAGCCTTTATTTTAGCTTCAACTTTTCGGTTGATTTCAATTTCTTGGTCAATTTTTTGCTGATCTTTTTCAACCTTGTTTAATTCACGCTCTACTGTTTCACCAGTTTCAACATTTACTATTAACTTACTCATTATGATACCCCGTATAATCTAATAGAAGTGTCTGCTGCATTTGAAAAAGTGCCACTACCAGCATTGAAAATATCAATAGAAGATATGGCTGTTGTAGTATCAAAAGTTCCTAAAACATTAAAAAACATTTCTGTTGGACCGCTGTTTTGTGTATAGAGTTGATATTGATAAACTTTAGTTTTTGTTGTGCTTGCATAATTATAAATTGTTAAAACACCTGACGGATTACTTTCTAAAGCAGCAGATGTAGGTGCATCAGAACCAAACGGCCAATTTCCAATAGTTGCTGCTCTGCTAATATCTGCCCCAGTCCAAGTTGCAAATTGTAAAGTAGGTTGAAATCCAACATACTTTCCTTTATAAATGCCTGCTGTGCTGTTGTTGTTAAATCTAATACCGAATGCTCCGCTTGAACCTGAATTAGTAATTCCGTTATAAACCAAAACTAAATCTTTGTAAGTTGACGGGATTGATGATAAAGATAAACTTCCCAAAGCACTTGCAACTGTTTCTGATATTAAGGTTATGCCACCACCAGCAGCGGGTGTAGCCCAACTTGGAATACCACCTGCGACTGTTAGAACTTGTCCAGTGCTACCAATTCCAAGTCTTGCTGGTGTAGATCCACTTGAAGAATAAATACTATCGCCTGTAGTTGTCATTGGGTTAGTCATGCCAGTTGTATCTACGTTAGCCCACGCACTGCCTGTGTAATATGTTGTTACATTTGTATCTTTAAGATAAGCAAACTGTCCTTCTTGTGGTGATGTAATTGCTGAATCTCTAGCTGCTGCACTTGCAAAGACTAAAATGCCTTGCATCAAATAACCATTAGTGTCGGCTGCAGTCAGCACCTCACCAGTTGTAAACGTCTTAAAACCTAATCCTGCTGCCATTTGTACTCCCTAGTAACTTAGGACATTATAGTCTAAAGTGCCATAAATCGTATCATTTAGGATAAATGCGTCTATGACTGGCTCTAATGTCGTGAACGTAGTGCGCCAACTATTCGGTGATATATTCATGCGTACACCGAAAATCTGTAATGTTTTTTCTAAGGTAGATCCGCCTGGCTGTGTAGTAATTACCTTTATAGGATCAAAAAAGTCTAGGTCTAGGGCTGCAATTATGCCTGTGTTGTAGTTAGAGGTGTATAGGTCTAAAACTATGGAATCTACTCGGATGCTAGTCTCAGCTCTACTAGCCACATACGCCTGTGAGTAGTCAAGTGCAACAGAATCGCTCTGCATTAAAAGGTTGTCTAAAAAGTAGCTGTGTAAAAAATACTTATCTATGCTTGCCTGATTTAAAGCTACCTGTGCGCTTCCACCTAATCTAGTAATGGTGGCTTTGTTAAATATGAGCACATCGTTAAGAATCCAACTAGCATCAAAATAAACTATGCCTGTGCCATTATCTGCAAAGACTGTAGGTGTGCCGCCAATAGATCCTGCAGTTACGTCTCTATCTTGAAATACAAAAGAGCCACTAGCATCTACATAAAGTGCGCCATATTCAGAAGTGGATACTGTGGTAAGAGCTGCTAAGGCTGTGCGGTTAGTGCCGGGATCTGCCTGCATAGTAGTTAGCCCTGCATCTACATCACGCATAGTTGCTGGCCAGTCAATTTCGTCTAATATCTTGTTAACACGTGTGCCAGATAATTGTCCAGCGGTAGCATCTGTAACTGTGCTGATCTGTGCTACCTGCGCTAATCTAAAAGCATCTACAGCTTGTATAGTTGTTATTGCTACATCCTCGCCTGACTCACCTGGGTATGTAGTTACATAGCTTGTAATGAATCCAGAAAATATAGGATATGTTACTGATGAGTAAGTTGCAGTAATCTGCACCTTCTTCATAGGTGTTAATAAATTGTAATATGGGCCAGTAACATTCTGCGGATTAAAGTCGCCATTCTGATCTGTTATGCGTAATGTGAGTGCGCCTGTCTGAAATTGATCTGATAGTGCAGTACGGCCTCGGTTAGTCTCTATGCGGTTAACTTGATTAGATACATCTACAATTACAGATGCTGAATCACCTAATATATTTGTGTTTAATATGCCTGTATCTAATATCATAGCCTGAGCAAACGATGGCCCAGTGCTAAAGTTAATTACTGCATTTATTACTGGTATTGGCATTATGGTAATTGCCCTGCGCCAGTAGTGCTATATCCACTACGGCCAGCGACTTGGATGCTTTCGGCTACTAACTGTGCAAACTTATCACCAGATGGTGAGTCAATTCTTACGTTTACATCTAGTGATCTATTGCCAGATTCCCTAGCTCTTTCTGTTGCTATTTGAGATACGTTCATACCAGCATAAGAAGATGATCCGACTAACTGTGTTGCTAAATCTTGGAAATAACCAGCTGGCTGTGATGGTAAACCAGGTGCGCTCACAGTTGGTGCAGCTGAAGTTGGCGTACCAAATTGCTTGTTAATAGTTTCTATTTGTGCATTGATTCTATTAATTAAAGATCTAACTTGAACTAATGCAAACTCTGTAAGACTCTTACCAGCTGCTGCCGCTTCTGCTGCTAATTTCTTTAGTGCGTCTGCTGCTTCCATCTCAGCCAAATACTTCTTAGCCAAAGCCTCGTTATTGTCTAAGATTGCTAATTGTGCCTTTAGGCGTAACTTAGTCTCTTCATCGGTTGCACTGTTTAAGGCTGCGTTTATACCTATGCGCTCTAAGTCAAACTTTTTGCGTAATTCTTCTACATTCTTATTTTCTAAAGCGTTTTTCTTTTGTAATAGTGCTAATTCTGCTGCTTTTGCTTTTGCTAATTTATCCTCAGTTTGGAATCGCTTTGCATCTATACGACCTGCGCTACGTTGCTTATTGGCTGGCAAAACTGCTGCTGGCGCACTCATTCTGCCTAGACGTTGCAGTAATCCTATTGCACTCATTTCGTAAGAAAAAGTTATTAATTGTTTTAGCCCAGGTAGGTTTGCTATTGTTGTTATTCCGCGACCTAATTCTCCTATACCACGTGTTACATCGGCTATGCCTTTAGCAAGTTCGGTCATGCTATCTGTAAAATTACCTATGCTTTTATCATTACCTAAATTAGTTAAAGCATCTACTAAACCTTTACCTATAATTTCTTTAGCATCGGCAGACGCGACTGTAATAAGACTCATTTTGCCTGCAAAAGTTTCTAATCTAGCTGCTGCCTGACTTGCAAACTTAGCATTTAACTCTTCCATGATTTTGTTCATGTCGCCACTCTTTAATGTGGCTTTGCTTATACCTGCGCCTAGTCTGCTAAGACCTGTGGTGTTGCCTGAAAATCCTCGTGTTAATGCTGCGCTAACTTCACTAAGTGATCTACCTGTGGCTGCGCTTACGTTAAGTGCTGTTTGTAATGCATCTTGACTTTTAGTTATTGATCCTGTAGCTGTAAGTAATTGCTGAAAGGCTGGGCGTAATTCATCATCTAACACGCCATATAACCCTTGTAACCTTGCTATATATTGCTCTACTCCAGGTGCTGAAAATGCAAAGCCTGTATTACGTAATTGTACTTCTAAAGATTTTGCGGCCTTTTCATCGGCCATAAATGCAGCAACGGCTTTCTTTCCATAATTGGCTAATGCAGCTGCACCAAAGGTAAGGCTTAAAGATTTTGCTACACGGTTAATACTTTTATCAAAAGAAGATAAACTCTTCTGACCTTTTTTTAATCCAGAGTTATCCCACGTGGATACGGCTGATACTACTAAATTGGCCATTACGCAACTTTCCTTAATTGAGTATCTTTATTAAATCTAATTGCTACAGCTTCTATTGTCTTAACTATTCTGGCTGTTACTTTGCCTTGATCTTCTGTCCAAGCACGATATAAAGCTCTACCTTTTTGCTTGTCTTGACCTTTCATATTATTAGATCCACCTAAGGAATTGATAAAATGAATGCTTGCTTGTGGGTTTAAACTTTCAGATGGGTCAGATCCATTAGGATTTTTGCGTCCAGCAGTTTCATAAATAGCACCACCAGCTGTGGTATTGGCTATATAAAATGCCGCTCTAAATCCTTGCTTGTTTGCTTTGTTAAGTCCAGCACGATAAACAATTCCAGCTCTTGCTATTGATTGATCGTAATTAGGAAATGCCCTATATTTTCTATAACCTTTAGCACCAAATTCAGTTAAGTCAGCTAATGATTTAGTCCATCCTGATAAAACATCGTTGTTAGCAGGTAAATAACCTCTAGCAGTATTTCTGATAGGAATCATGGCTTCTTTAATATCTGCCTTCATCCTTGTGTTTAAATCGGGAGATATTTTACTCATAGCCTTCTGGAGTTGCTTAACGCCTGTTACGACTACGGGCATTTTTAATCTCCTTAGCTCTATCGCTGAGTACCTGCACGATTGCTCGTAGCATTTCTGAGTCCATATTTATAAACTCACTAGGCGCGATCCCTAGCTCTACAGATAAACTTGCTATCGCGTAGAGCGTAGAATCACGCTGTATTATTTTTTTTCTTCGTCTAATACCTCGACAGTTTCTAAGCTGTCAATAAACTCTGCACCAAATATAGGTACAGTTACGTTAGCCCTACGCAAGCACTCATGCGCTAAGAAATAAATCTCAGTTTGCCTTTCGTGATCGCGCAGGACTTTACTAATCCCAGCCTGATATCGTAATTCAAATGCGTACTCAACTCCCGGCGTTATTTTATGCTCAGATACTTCGCCGTTAGCCCTTGTAATCTTTAGCTTTGCCATTACTTCTCCTTATGCTGTGGTGTCTACTACGATAACACTTTGGCAGGTAAATGTAATTGACTGTGTGCTTATGTCGCCTACTGCGCCGTTTACATCCTGTGTGTTATTTACAAGCACTGTGGTTTGATACTCTGGGTTAGTTGCGCTAATTACTGCAGAAGTCTGCTTTAGTGTTAGCGGTACTGTAGTACCCCATGCAGCCTGCAGCGTAGCGTTTACGTTGCTTGCAGCTGTGTCATTTAAGAAGTCAATAGTGATAGTGCTAGCCTCTAGGCCTTTTGCAAACTTATGTGCGGTATCGCCCATAGCTGTTACTTCAAGCTCATCAAATGAGCGGTTAATTGTTACGGCTGTTACGTGATCGCTTAAAGCGACACTGTTCAGAGTAACAACAACGCCATTGCTTAAATAGATTGCCATTATTCGTTGTCCTCATCTTTTCTAGCCGCTGGTTTTTTAACCGCTGCTGGTTGGTCGGTAATCTGGCCTATCTTGACCAGAAACTTATATTCTTCTTCTGTAAATCCTTTGTAGCTCATGTTAACTCCAACTCGTTAGGATTGATACTGTTATCTCAGATACTAGCAAGTCGCCACTAGCTGCGTTGACTATGGCAGGTGCTGAAATAGTAGATATGTTTAGCACTAAAGATGATGTATTAAGTTTTGTTACGACTGCCAATATGTAATCTTCCATGCCTTGAAGTCCACCTTGATTATCTAAGGCTGGCTTAGTTATCAAAATCTTAAAGTTAGCCATAGGGCTTACAGTTATGTAATCATTATTGCTAGGTGTTAAGTAAGGATCGCTAGGTGTAACTACTACGCTGTTAGCCAGTAGTGTTGCCGGTGGAAATGAGAAAGTTGACCACACGCCTGCGTTTGCTAAGTCTGTTGCAAGTGTGCTGCGTAGTGTGGTGATTGCAGCTGGCATTAGCCGACCAGTGAGTTAGGACTAGAATACGGCTGGATGAGACCACGCACTCTGTTAATCAGCTGATAACCCATTCTGTATGGGCTTGCAGTGATCCCATCCATACCTACCCCACCAGTCTGAGAGACTTGTCTGGATTGCCAGATGTCAACGGCCACTATCATGGCACTTTCTCTTATGGCAGGAGTCGCAGTGTAAGCTTGTGATTTATGCTCTGGGCCAAGGGCTCGGCCGTATGGTTTGATAAAGTGAAATGGATCGTCTGAAGCTGTTTTTGCGTACTGAATAATAGAATAACCTGTAGGGTAATTGCTAAATTGTAATTGTGTAAATAATGCTGTGCCGATTGTTGCAGGCACTGTCGATCCTGGGAACGCGCCAGTTAATGTGTAAGTGCCGTTATAGGTAGAGCCACAATTAGACACTGTAATGCTCTGACCTACTACAAATATGCCAGGATTCGCAAGCACTAATGATGCAGTGTTATTGCTAATTGATGAGCCAATTACTGGTGCATCATTGTGCCATAAATAGCCTTGTATTAAATCCTCTGCCGCTTGGCAGCACTCTTCCACTGTAGCGTCACTGTATAAAGTGCCAATACCTAAATTACTGCGTAACTCTGCCATTGTTACCATTGCAGCTGCCATAGTGTCCTTTCTTAAAAAGCTCCCCTAGGGCTAGGGCTACTAAACCCTAGAGGATTATTAAATTAACTAACTTATTAGGTTAGGTTAAATCGGCGAACTCCACCAGCTACTAATACTTTAGTTGCTAGATAGCCGTAAATCATTGTTTCAATTTCACCAGATGTAACTACGTTTGTGCTTAGGCGTAGAATTGGTGATTCGTAAACTACGACTGATGACGGCACAATAATAAATGCTGATTCGTCAATAGTTGTGCTTACTACGTTTGCATCTACATAGAAATCCAAACCAAGCACGTTGCCACGTAGTGAACGTGGATTAACTTGTCCAGCTGCGTTCATTGGTTGAATTGCATTGTAAATAGGGCGATCAGAACTGTCTTTAGCACCTAACAATAAAGACCATTGTGATGTACCACCAACATAAGCTGTTGGTAATTCACCTGTTGCTAAATAAGCAGCTGGTACTTCTGTAGAAACGTATGAAATAATTCCGTTAGAAGAAGCTGCTACTGATGTAGCTTGTGTGCCAGAAGCAGTTAATTCTGCAATTACTGCTGCATCTGTTGCCTTGTTGTATGCACGTGTCATGTTTTCTAACATGGCTTGGAAGAATGCTGGAGATGAACGCTCTAATAACTCTATTGAGTAGCGTTGCATGCCTGCAAACTTATTAACAGTTGCATTTACGTATGCAGAAACAATACCTGTCTCAGATGGTGCAGCACCTTCATTAGTGTCTGCAACAGTTCCAGAAGTTGTAATTTTTGGATGTGAGATAGTCATACCTGATGCTGGAATTGCACGTGTACCGATTGCATCGATAGTTGGGCGTGATCCAATTAAGGTATCTACTACCTGTGGTGAGAAGATAGTTGGAGAAAATGCTGGGTTAGTTGAAAAATCATCATCTGCAGCTGTAAGCATTTTTGATGCTTTTGCTTCTGCATGTAATACCCACTCATTAGAGTCTTGATTACCTAACTTTGCTCTGATTGAATGCTCTAAGTACTGAGCTTGTGTTTTAATTGGTGAGCGAGGCTCTGTGTAGAAAGATGCACTAATCGTGGCACGTGCGACTTCTACTGGAGCAACCTCTGCCGGTGTTACAGTTGGCTCTGGAGTTGTATCCAAGATAGCCTCACTTTCCGTAGTTGGTTGATTTGTTGCATCCGCTTCGCCTTCGCTAGCGGCAACTTTAGTTACTTTTGCATCCTCGCCAAATGCGGCGGACTCTACAAGGCTAACCTCTTTTAAAGTGGCTTTAGTTACATAAATATAATCTTTTTGCTGCGCTGATTTAATTACTTCAACGCCTACAGATAGCCCGTCAACAAGTTGCTCAGCTGCAAGTGTTAACGCATCTGATCCCTGCATGCTTGCGCTGATCTTAAAGCTAGCGTAGATACCATCGTCTGCTTTTTGAAACTTTTGCATACGGCCTATTGGCTTATCTGCCTGGTGTTGCATAAGCATCTTAATTTTGCCAGGATCGCCAATATCTATGGAGTCTTTAGCAAAGACCACCGGGCCAGCAGATGTGTTGCCTACTACTTCATAAGGCACAATCTTACCGGCAATAACTCTGCGCTCTGTATCTGCGCTCTCTACTGAACTACTGAACGTAAGTAACATCTGTACTCTCATTTCCGTTAGGGGTCATGTCTTCCATTTCCTTAGCTTGATCTAAGTCAATAAGTCCAAGCGTTAGCATTTTTTCTATTGCTTCTAATCGCTTCATTGTGTCGGCACGTAAAAATGACTCATCAATATTAAAGCGCACAATATTGCCGTTAGCAGTTATATCGTTCATGCTTAGTCTGTCCTCAATAGCACAGATGTAAGGTTGCAAGGAATAGGCTACAAACTCTTTACGGCCATCTATAATGTTTTGATATGTCATGCTGTTATTCATATCTGCACTTATGTAATATGCAGGTACATTCATAGCACGTGCAATCTGTGTAGCAAGATATTGAGATGCTTCGTTATACATCATATCTTTAGGGCTATAACCAACGGCCTCATAAGATAATGTGCTAGTTAAGTATGCAGTAGATCTTGCAGATCGTGATGCTTTCCATGTTGCTAATAATCCTTGTACATGATCCTCTGGCAGATCTGCGCCGGTATTCTTTAGGTATCCAGTAGCCATTGGAGTTTGTGCTGCTACAGCTGCTGCCTTCTCAATATCTAACGCGCTTTGTATTGTGCGCCCTGCTGTTTGTAATACGCCTTGTGTTAATCCTTGAAATGTAACTAATGAGCCAATACCTATCATTGGCACTTTTTGGCCATCTACTGTGTAATATAAAACTTCTGTGCCTATAGTATTTAATTGTGCTACAACACGTGTATTAGCAACCCATTCAAATCGTGATGGTCTTAAATCATCTGCATAAACTTCTGTAATGCGCCAATATGCAACGCCGTAGAATATAAGACTATCTACTGTCCAAGATATTGTTACAGATCGTGGCTGCCTAATATCTGGCTGGTCACACCATACTGGTTTGCCTAATTCCTCACCTGTAGATTTTTTATACAGCTCTAAAGGTAGATAACCAATTACACCTTTAATTAAATTAGCGCAACGATTAACAGCTGGTACTTGTGTTGCTAATGTGCGATCCATTGGCCCGTAGCCAAATGTGTTACCTACTCCATTAAATCCGTATCCGTCATTCATAACGGCAGGGGCGTATTGCGCTTGTAGAGTTTCTTTTTTATTGGTTATACCCAAAGCAGACAATAGACCCATATGTATACTTTATACCACAATTAGGACATAAGGTGCAAATTAGGCAAATATAGCGGCGGTGCGTTGCGGTTTAGTTAATTCTGATACGACCATAGCAAGGGAGATAGCAGCTGTAACATCACCGGCTGACTTACGCCGAATTATGCGCCAGCCCGCATCGTTAGTCTTAGCAGCGCAGTTATTTAAGTGTTGTACTAAATCTGTTTGCCCAGAGTGTACTAATCTGCTATTAGCCATAGCATCGGATAAGTCGCTGCATGCCTGGTAGAAAGCCTGACCCGATACATCCTGCATGCGCCATCCGCTTTGCTCTAATTTAGTTGCAAGTGTTTGCGTGGCATATTTGTCAAAGCAGATAACAGTAGGCCGATACTTACGCGCCCAATCATTTATATCACTTGCCATCTTGACTTCATCTATGGCTACCTCACTAGACCACAGCTGCATTAACCCGACAGCGATCTTGCCATCTTTAATCTGTCCTGCTACTAACGCACCGGATCTGCGAGTAGGGGCAATATCAAATGCCATAATAGTTGCCGGGCCAATAGGTATCTCTAGTGTTGAGTCGCTGCATGCCTCTATCGAACCATACACCCAGGGGCTGACAGCCGAGTCGATCCATTGACATAACATCTCTGTCCTAGTCGCTTCTACGCTATTTGTATTTACCGACTCCTCTAATGTCTGCTCTGTAATTAAATGCCCTAATGCCGGATTAGCCATAGCCCATGCTTTGCGATCATGTATTTTACAATGCTGAGGAGCTGAGTATTCATAGAATGCTAAATTAGCAGGTGGGTAAGATTTGCAACGTTCAACTAAATCATTTAGCACATTACTAAACCCATCACCGGCATTACTTGTTATAAAGGTCATGGCGTTAGGCCGCGCTCTAGTTACCGGCAAAGCAGCTGTAAATGCTTCATCTGACCATTCTCTTAGCTCATCAAGATATAAGAAGTCGGCCGTCTTACCTCTGGGTGCATCCCTTGTAGCTGCTGCAATCTCATACCTTGCTCCATTAAGTAAAGTTATCGACTCTTGACCATTAGCCAATCGGATCTGCCTTACCTGCGTTTTTAAAAATGGATTATCCTCGATCGTGTAAGCAACTTGCCTAAATGTATCTAATGCCATATTTCGATTAGATGACATGCCTAATACATTCTTAGAACCCCATAAGAATAGATGGCTAAGGATTAACATGCGAGCCAGGTGAGTCTTGCCATTCTGACGAGCTACGAGTGTAAGTGCTGATTTTTTAATCCAATTACCATCTGCATCTACAGACAACAGATCATCTAACACCCAGCGTTGCCAGGGTATTAGCGGTAAGCCAATTTTATCAGCTAGATCCGACACTTCTTGTGCTTTATTTTTTCCTTTGAGTAAAGGTG
>Ga0209355_1001572_pt1 | contig 12924 bp, 13 predicted proteins | sample LauGreSBDMM110SN_3_FD_187563 | JGI IMG/M metagenome (GOLD analysis project Ga0209355, IMG submission 187563) | Freshwater lake microbial communities from Lake Michigan, USA - Sp13.BD.MM110.SN (SPAdes) (version 2) | ecosystem: Environmental > Aquatic > Freshwater > Lake | place: Lake Michigan...
GTTGGTAAAGGTCTTACTGGCAAGGACGCTGTGATCGCGCTCAAGTTGCTAAACACTGAAGACAAGCGCGATAGTTCAGAGCTTAGTCGTGGCATCTCTAAGCTTGCTGGCATCCCTGTCATACCCGGCAGCGTAGTGGCGATTGACCGTGAGGCTGACGATTTCAAGCGCCGCATGCAGTTGGAATCGCAGTCTTTGCAGATCCAATCCGAAGCAGCTGCTAAAGGCGAGGTACTGACAACGAGACAGATCTTGAGCAAGCTAGAAGACGGCATTGCCAAGACTCGCAACACCGAAACAGCTAAAGCTGCAAGGAAGTCGCTGGAAGTGTTTGAAAAACTGGAGTGGGTCAACGGGCCAATCAACAACAACACACTGCCAGCGCTGGAGCGTAAAGCTGGCACTGACAAGAAAAAGTTGCAAGAATTAAACCGCATCAAACAATTGTTGCGTCAAGCAAATGGAGAGCAGTAATGGCCTACAGTCAAATTGAAGACAAGTACCTGTCTGCTTTAACCGCGTTTCAATTCCCTGACATGCCTGTTGAGCCAGCAATGCCAGAGCAGACTATGCCCGGCAGACAAGAGGGTGATGTGATGCTGGCCGAGGCTGGCTCGCGTGGGTTGCCAGAGCAGGCTTACAGTGGCCGTTATCCAGACAGCATGCAAGCTATTGAGCCAACCGTGCGCGAGCGTTTGGCAAGCGTGTTGCAGTCCAGCTTTGAAGGCTTAGGTATGGATCGCTACAAGGCTCGCCAGAACGCTCAGACGCTGATTGGTGGTGGCAGTAGCAACCTGCCTTTGAATATAGGCTTAGCTGACTTTGTGCCTTACTTGGGTACAGGCTTACAGACTGAGGAGTCTGTAATCATGGGTGGTGAAGCTATTAATTCAGCTAAGCAAGGCAACTATGGAACTGCCGCATTGCAAGCCGGTGGCGCTGTTCTTGGTCTGGTGCCAGGTGCCGCTAGTACGATCAAAGCGTCCAAGCCACTATTGCCTAAAGCTGGAGAGATGCTGTTAAATAGTATGGATGTACTTGGCACTCCTGTTATGGGTGTGGTGCCATTGGAAAAGTGGTCTAGTGTTACTGCAAATACAGCAGCAAAGGTTGACAAGGGTACGGTCAAGCTATCCAATAAAGTAACCAAAACTCCAGTATTGCAACTTGCGCCTGAGTATCGCGTCAAGGTAACTGGAGCATACACACCAGATGGCAAAACGCAAAACATACCCAACGCTGTCAATCCCGGCAATTATGAAGAGGCTGCGGTCAGGTTGGATGGCCTTGCTCAATCGTTTCCAGATCCGCTTGAGTCGCCAGAGCGATTCTCTGCCATGTTGGCCACGGTCTACAACTCAAACGAAGTGCCTATTCCACCACGCTGGATGATTGAGCATGCCAACGATATGCCCAAATGGTCGAACTGGTTTGGCCAGATGACCAAGGGTCAATTGGATGAAGCCAACCGTGGCTTTGCGGTGGTAGATAAATTCAAGCAGATCTATACCGACGGCACGGCAAGCCCTGAGACTACAGGCCGTTTGATGATGTGGGCTATGCTGTCGCGCCGTGCGTCTGCATACCCGCATGAATCAGGGTTCCTTGATCTGGCTGAGTCGATGACCCCATTGATTCAGAAGGCGCTGCGCGGTGAGTATGGCCAAGCTGACATTGATGCTGGCTTGCAGATGATCAAGCAATCAATTCCTTCCGGCAGCCCCGGCAACATGGTCACATCCAATGCAAATGACTTCTTGCGCACATTCTTGCCAAAGATGTCAGAGAAGCTGCCGGATGGTCGTACCAAGTTGCAGGCCTTGCATGACATGATCGCGGATCCCAATATGACTGGGCCACAGATTCGCCGTGCTTTCTACGGTCTGGCGCAAGATGTCGGCATCAAAAACAAAGTGCTGTCCTTTGCCTTGCTGGTGTCTGGCCGCGAAGATGTCATGGTGCTGGATCGCATCCAGATCAACCGCCTGTTTGCTGGTGGCGAAAAGATCTACGATGATGTGGCTCATTTGTTTGATGGCGGTCCCGGACTGGCCATCTATGAAGGCTTGGAGCGATCCCTTGGCGCTCGCGTCAATCAGCTCTACACCAATGTTGGACGAGCTGATCAGGCCAGCTTAGGCCGTTACCATTGGGAAAGTTGGGTACTGTCATCTGGACAAGAGGTTGCCCATCCGACATTAGAGACTATCGTCAAGTCAGCCAAGGGTGAAGCTACCCCGTTTGCCAATGTGCCTGTCAAGGAAGGCCGCATGCATGAGCGTGCGTTTGGTATCAGCTACGAGCGCACCCCAGAGGGTGGCAACAAGTTTGTGTTTCCAACGTCCAAGGGTGATGATTACGAATTTACCAAGCCGGGACTTGATGCTCTTTTTGAGCAGGTCATGGACAAGAAAAACGGCATCATCCCCGCAGACTTTCCGGGTGTAAAATACTTCAGCAAAGACACGCTACCTGATGGCAGCACAAACCCGTACTTCGGAAAACCGTGGTACTCATGGCCGGGAGTCAACCGTGATCGAATCGACGAACTTGCCGCAACCTTCGGCACCAAACTCAATACCGCCAGCGGAGCTGGATCTCTGGAAGCAACTGGTGCAAGCCAAGCTGCCAGCGGATCTATCGGAGCCCAAAAACCTCCCGCAAGAAAACGAGCAAGCATAAAACGGGGCGGTGCAGCTCCAACCTCTGGAGCTGAATAATGGCCATTCAACAAAGCCCCCTTGAACAAAGACTTGGCCAGATCTTGCCGAGCGCTGTGCCCAGCACTCCTGCCGATCAGATCCCGCTTGAGCCAATGCCCGGCGCTGACCAAAGCGCTGATGCCGAGATGCCAATGTCTGCTGAGCTTGGCACGCCAACCATGGAAGAAGGCATCCAAGTCGCTGGCCCAATTGATGCTGCCATCCGCAAGCTGATCACCCGGCAAGCCGCCAAGGCCGAGCGCAACTTGGTGCCAGAAGCCGCACGCATGCCAGAAGGCCAGCTGCCAGAGGCAGCCAAAGCTGGCCGGTTTAAGCTGATCCCAGAAGCTGATCAAGTCCTGACTGACGAAGTGGGCCGCGCCGTCAGTCGCCGGCAAACCTTTGGTGTCACCCAAGGCAAGCCCGGTGGCACACCCGATGAGCCGTTCAACCTGTCTCGCTATCAGACCGAAGATGCCGCAGCGATTATTGGTGGCGTGGCCGATGCGCTTAACATTCGCACCAAGGCCGTCACGTTCCAAGAGATTAAGGACAAGGCCGCTGAGTCTGGCATCAGCGAAGGCTTCCTGTCTCGCCTGATCGGCAGCGACAACAAGATGATGGCCAATGCCGTTGAGACATACAAAGCGCTTGAGGTGCTAGAGTCCAGCGCCAACGAGTTGGACCGGCTCTTCAAGCTGGTTAACTCAGGCAATGCCACTGATGTGGACAAGCTAGTGCTGCGCCAGCAGATCGCCTTCCACGGCCTGATTCAGCGCGGTGTCAAAGGCATTCAGACTGAAACCGCCAGATCGCTGGCAGTCTTTCGTATTCCCCGCGATGGCAACTCTACTGCAATTCGTCAAGTGATAGATGAGTACGGTGGCGACGCAGCCCTGTCTGACATGGCCAAGTCCTACTTGACGCTGGAGTCACGCGCCGCTCGCAACTCTATGGTGGAGAAGTCAACCATGTCCGGCTTGAAGGATGTGTGGTTTACCACCTACATCAATGGCTTGCTTTCCAGCCCTGTGTCGCATGCCAAGAACGTGGTGTCTAACACCACCTTTGGTTTGTATCAAATACCAGAGCGCTTGATCGCAGCCTTCTACAGCAACACGCTGCCAAAAGGAGTTCGCTCATTCAAGTCTTTGCTTCCCGGCAGTGCTGATGACAAGATCGCATACGACGAAGCTTTGACCATGGTGCAGTCTTTGCGTAATGGTTTGGTTGAGGGCTTTGATCTGGCCAGCACAGCTTTCAAGAAAAATCAGCCCAATGACTTGATGAGCAAGATTGAGGCGCAGCGCGGTGGTGAGCTGCCGTCCATCAGCTCTGCTGCGTTTGGCATGGAGCAGGACAAGTGGCTGGGCAAGGCGATTGACTTCTACGGCACAGCGGTGACCTTGCCGGGCAGAATGCTCATGGCTGAGGACGAGTTTTTCAAGGGTGTGCTGTACCGTATGGAGCTGAACACCCAGATCACGCGCCGCAGCAAGTCGGTCTACCGTGATGCGCTGGACTCTGGCATGCCGGAAGCCGATGCGCTGGCCAAGGCAGAAGCTGAAGCAATCAGCTTGTTTCAGAACCCGCCCCGTGACTTGGACGAGGCCGCTGCACTGTTTGCCCAAAAGGGAACCTTTACCGCTGAACTGCCGCCAGCTCTCAAGAGTTTGCAGAAGACCTTTAACCACCCTGCCCTCAAGATAATCGTGCCATTCTTTAAGACCCCAGCCAACATTGGTTTGCAGGTTATTGAGCGCACACCGTTTGCGCCACTCTCTTCTGCTTGGCGTGAAGAGATTGCAAAGGGTGGCGTGTACCGCGACATGGCCTTGGCCAAGGTAACGCTGGGATCTGCTGTGCTTGCTACCTACGCCGCCATGGCAGCAGAGGGGAGCATTACAGGACGCGGCCCATCGCGCAAGTCTGACCGCGATGCGCTGCTTCGTGACGGCTGGCAACCCTACTCCATCAAGGTCGGCGACAAGTACTACAGCTACAGCGGCATGGAGCCAGTCTCTGCGCTGATGGCCATTGCTGCCGACTACGCTGAGTACGCCAAGCATGAGACAGATTCCAGCAAGATTGAGGAAGTATTCCTTGGTGGAACCTACGGGTTGTACGAATACATCAAGGAGCAGCCTTACCTGCAAGGCGTGGCCGATGTGGCCAAGCTAATTGGCACCAACCAGCAAGGCGCAGTGGACGGCAAGAAGATTGTGGACGGCTTAGTCAAGCAGTTCGGTGGCTTTGTAATTGGCGGCTCACCAGCTGGTGTCTACAGTTCTTTGCTGGCCGGCTTTGAGCGCTTGTCTGATCCAACCAACAAAGATACCCGCGCCAGCCCAGAGCTGCCAATGGGTGTGCGTGGCTTTGTTGAAGCGTTTAACAAGTACAAGTCACGCATTCCCTACTTCAACGCAGACCTGCCGGACACATTGAACTTGTGGGGCGACGAGACAAAGTCCGGCACAGGTGCTTTCTATGAGCTGGTGCTGCCAACCCGCGTGACACCGCAGCAGTTCTCTGAGGTGGATGACGCACTAGTGCGTATGGGCTCACCCATTGGCATGCCAGACCGCAAGATTGATGGGGTTGAGATTGACGCATTCCAATACAACCGGCTGCTGACCATATACGGCAAGGAATTGCCCAGCAAAACTGAGATCTTGAACATCATGCAGACCCCAGGATTTGACCTGACATCGCTTGATGACCAGCAAAAGACAGTGCAGCGTGTGCATTCCAAGTACATGGACGCGGCCAAGAACCAGCTTAAGGCTGAAGACCCAAGGCTACAGATCAAGATTGATGAGCTACAAGAGCTGAAAAAAGCTAATGGCCTCTATTACAAACCCGATTAAAAAAGTACAATTTCCAATAGGAAGGATTGAATCATGGCCACCGTACCAATCAGTAACGTAACACGCCGAACAGTCTACGCCCCCAGTGGCGCTGGTGGCGTTGGCCCCTATAGTTTCACCTTTGAAATCTTGGCTAACACCGACATCGCTGTCTTCAAAGACGACACGCTGCTCACCTTGACCACCCACTACACCGTGACTATCAATGGCAACGGCACCGGCTCAGTCTTGATCAATGCCACGGGCTTGGCCCTTGCGCCAGCCTCGCCCACCCAGTACGCGATTGTTGGCAACCGCACCATTGCGCGGTCCACTGACTTCACCACGGGTGGCGACTTCTTTGCCAACACACTGAACGACGAACTGGATCAGCAGACCATCTTTGCCCAGCAGAATGCTGAAGGCTTGAATAGAGCATTGCAGGCACCACAGACTGATCCGACCACAATCAACATGACGCTGCCAGCCAAGGCAACCCGTGCCAGCAAGACTCTGGCCTTTGATGCCAACGGCAACCCAACACCCGGCGTGAGTGCGGCCGATGTAGCCAATGCTGTGACCTATGCCGCCAACGCAGCCGCAAGTGCCACAGCCTCTGCTGCCTCTGCCGCTGCCGCTGCCAGCTCGGCATCAAGCGCCACCAGCTCGGCCAGCACAGCAACTACTCAGGCAGCCAACGCATCAACCTCTGCAACTACTGCGACAACCCAAGCCAGCAATGCCAGCACATCAGCATCCAGCGCTACGGCCTCGGCAACCACAGCAACCACTCAAGCCAATAGTGCAACTTCATCTGCAACGAGTGCCGCAACTTCCGCAACAACGGCGACCGCACAGGCTGCTATTGCTTTAACACAGGCAAACGGCGCTGCTGCTTCGGCAGCAACTGCAACAACGCAGGCCAGCAGTGCAACAGCAAGCGCCGCAACGGCTACTACACAAGCCGCAGCCGCAAGCACAAGTGCCACCAATGCGGCATCAAGTGCCACCGCAGCTGCTGCCAGTGCTGCCTCTGGTATGTACTCTGCAGTGCAAGACAAGTCTGCCAACTACACGGTGGTGGTCGGTGACGCTGGAGATCTGCTCCGCGTGACAACAACCAGCGGCAATATAACGATCACGCTACCAGCCATCAGCACGGTTAGCGATGGCTTTAAGGTGGCTATTGTCAAGTGGACTGTTGATGCTAATACTGTGACTGTGGCTCGGTCTGGCTCAGACACCATCAACGGTGCTACATCAGCAACCATTGGGGTCCAGTACTCTTCGATTACCTTTGTTGCTGACTATGAAACCAACCAGTGGTTTGCTGCAAGCACTGGCCTTGGAGTTAGTAATGTGAACGTAGATGCGTTCTCTGGTAATGGATCTACTGTGGCATTCACCTTGTCTGGTGACCCTGCCAGTGAAAACAATACTCAGGTTTATGTCAGCGGTGTATATCAGGAGAAAGACACATACTCTGTCTCTGGCACCACGCTGACATTCAGCACTGCACCACCTAGTGGCACAAGCAATATTGAGGTGGTGTGGACTGCACCACTTGCAATCGGTACGCCAAGCGATGGCACGGTGACTACTGCAAAGATTGCAGCTAGTGTGACGTTGACAACTCCAACAATTGACACGATCACATCTGCATCTGCTACAGCCCTGACGCTTAAGTCAGCAGGCACAACTGCAATCACTGTTGATTCTTCACAGAATGTGGGAATTGGTACTGTTTCGCCAACGGCAAAATTAGATGTAAGTGGTGCTGCAAAATCTACCAGTATGTCGTTAAACGGTGTGGCAATTGGTGACTACAATTTGTATTCGGGAATGGTCACTAGAGTTTCAAATGGTGGTGGTATTGGTATTAACTCTGCAAATTCTACCGACAATGCTTATATTTATTTTGGTTCTGGAACAACTTCAGGCGCACAGCAATCAGCCGCTATTGGACGCATAGGAGGAGATGTTTTATCTTTTCTTACTGCTGGTGCAGAACGTGCTCGTTTTAATTCTACTGGCGCATTTGTTTTGGCTGGCGGCTCTACATCAGCAAACGGCATTGGCATCGCTTTCCCTGCAACTCAATCAGCATCATCTAATGTAAACACGCTAGACGATTATGAGGAGGGAACTTGGACTCCTGCTATTGGCGGTATTACAAGCGTAAATTACGCCTACCGACTTGGAACTTACACCAAGATTGGCAATATGGTGTATGTGTTTTGGGACTTAGAAGTCAACAGTTTTTCAGGTTCGTTTAACGGAAACCTTGAGGGCTTACCAATTACCGTATCGAGCAGTATGGCAGGTTTTTCCGTTTTGCAACACAGATCGTCAGGCCTTTTAACCACAACTACTTCTGGAGGCCAATTGAAAGGCTATGCTTCAACCGGAGGTACATTTGCGGTATTTCAAGTTGACAATTCCGGAACAAATGGCTTTGGGTTTAATGCCTCACCAACCCTTAATAGTTCTGGTAGATCAACAGGGTATCTCATCTATCAAGCATCAACTTAATTAAAAGGAAAATCATGTCACTCACTAAAACAACCAGCATTGACCAAATCACAATTGAAGAAAACGGCATCGTTCTCTATCGTGAAGCAACACGCATCATGGAAGACGGCAAGGAATTGAGCAAGACCTACCACCGCTCAAGCCTGACACCAGCACAAGACCTCACAGGTATTCCTGCTAACGTAGTGGCAATCTGCAACGTGGCTTGGACACCCGAAGTTATTGCCGCTTATCAGGCTCAAGTGGAAGCAAGCAGAATCGTTGGAGCATAACCATGGCACTCACACAAGTACAGCCAGGAATGCTGGCATCTGATTCGCAGTTCTTTGGCTTCAAGAACCGCATCATCAATGGTGCAATGGTGATTGACCAAAGGAATGCGGGGGCGGCGATTACGCTTGCAACAAATGTCGCCGGTTTCCCAGTTGATAGATTAACTATGTACAAAGGCACTGCTGGTGCAACTGTAACTGGTCAACAGGCATCTGCGTCTATTGCAGGATTTGAAAAATGTGCGGTTTGGACTACTACTGTTGCATCTGCACCGGCAGCAGCAGATATAAATGGAATATGGCAAGTAATTGAAGGTTTAAATACCCTTGATATGCAGTGGGGTACTGCCAATGCTAAAGCTTGCACAGTGAGTTTTTGGTTTAAGGCAACAACTGCTGGAACATATGCGTTTGCAGTTAACAGTGGAACTGTTGACGTATCTTATGTAGCCACTTTTAACGCAACTTCTACATTTACTTATTTTAGTTTTGTTATTCCCGGCCCTACAACTGGAACATTCTCAAAAACTAATACTCAAGCTATGTATGTAACTATAGATGCTGGAAGCGGTACTAACTACAACACAGCAACTACTGGCTCTTGGATTGCTGGAAATTTTAAGCGCACATCTGCTTGTGTTAATTCCACGGCTAATACAAACACGCTGTCTCTGACAGGTTTTCAATTTGAAGTTGGCTCAACAGCAACTAGCTTTGATTACAGGCCGTATGGGACTGAGTTGGCTTTGTGCTATCGCTATTATTGGAGAGCCGTATCAGGTGCAAGCTTTACTTCATGGGGTATTACAAACATCTACAACGCTACCTTGGCTCAATGTTTTAGACCCCTACCTGTAACCATGAGAGCATCTCCTACTACATTTGAGTTTGCAAGTGCAGGAAATTACAAAATTGATATTGGGCCTACTGCATATACTGTAACTGTTATAGGCAACAATGCAAATTATGTAAGCCCTAACGGTATGGTTGTTGATTTAACAACTGCTGGAACTATGGTTGCGGGACAAGCGGGGCAACTTGCAAATTTGAATAACACAACGGGATTTATTGGAGTAGGGGCAGAACTATGATTACATACTATCTATCATTTGGCGGCAATGTTGTGACCAAGCGCACAACGCACAGTGACGGCTCTAGTGTTCACCAAATAATTTTAGAAGACCCAGCTAACGCACATTATCAAGCCTACCTAGCGTGGCTTGAAGAGGGCAACACACCATTACCCGCAGATGAGGTGCCAGCATGACACCGACAGAAGCTCGGCTTGATACGCATGAGCAGGTGTGCGAGTTTCGCTACGACAGTATCAACGCTCGACTCAAGCGCATTGAGCAGATCTTGATCGGCAGTTGTGCAGCCATCATCGGCATGCTCTTGACGTTGGTGCTGAAGCCGTGATGCTGTGGACCCGATCAGCATCTGCCTACTTGCAGCAGGCTTGGTCAAACAGATTCAAGCTGGGTGCGAGCTTTACAAGCAGGCTAAAGAATCTTTTGTCGAGATCAAAAGAACTGCTGATGAGGTTGTTGCCATTGGCAAAGAGGTGCATGGATTTTGGAATCAATTCCTGGGGTTCTTTGGTAGCAAGCCAAAGCCCCAAGCTGCGAAGCCTGCTAGCAAGTCTAAGAAGTCAGACTATGTTGCTGTTGAAGAGACTCAGGTCAAGGTTGACATTGTCAAGAACCTCACAGAGTTCTTCAAGCTCCAAGAGCAGCTAGCAGCACACATCAGGGAAGAGGAAGAGAAAAGCAAATCAGTCTACGACCCTGACCAGAACCTGATGGAGGCTGCGCTCAAGCGAGTGATGGCGCAGCAAGAGATGGACAACTTGGTGATACAGATCAGAGAGTGCATGGTCTATCAATCACCTCCCGAAATGGGCGCTTTGTATAGCGAGGTGTTCAGCATGAAGGACAAGATCGAAGAGGAGCAAACCCAAGCAAGGCTAAAACAGGAAGCAAAGAACAGGCAGGAGTTATGGCTACGCAAAGAGGAGGAAAGAAACTTCCAGCTAAAACTCGCGTATCTGATAGCGACTATTTCATTCCTCCTGTACCTATGGCTGTGGCTCCTAGCCGCGAGTCGGTGGGGGAAGACATAGTGGCAGCGATTCTGTTGTGTTTGTTTGTGGCCCTACTGCTTCCGCTTGGCGCAATGCTTTATCTGGACATCTTGGAAACAAAGAATCAAGTCAAGCAAGAGTTGGTGAAGGTGGAGAAATTAAGAAGGCAAATCGAACAGCAACAACGAAAGGAGAAAGACAAATGAACGTGTATGAGATTTGGATTCTGTCGGTCTTGCTGGTGGTACTGACTGGCTGCGAAGACCGCTATAGGTATCCATGCCAAGACCCACTCAATTGGTCTAATGCTGAATGCAAGCCGCCAATTTGTACAGCAGCAGGAACTTGTCCAGAGATGCTTGTTAAACCAGAGGAGAAAAAGTAATGGCTACCATTGGATATAAACCTAATAACCGCCTGACAGTAGATGAAATTGAGGTCAGGGTATGGGCATTCGTTATCGTGGTCTTGGTGACCATTCTGCTGGCATCCATGGGGATGTTTCTGTACTCAGTTTCGTTTGTCACCCAGCCTATGAACGGCGCAATGGCGGCCATCGATAAGGTGTACACCCAGCAGATCAGCACCATCATGGTCTTCATCACTGGTGTGCTTGGTGGTGTAGCTGGACGCTCTGGTGTCAAAGCAATAGCCAATGCAAGTGCCAAGGCTGAAGCCAACGACAACGAGCCACCAGCACCATGAGCCTGTTTAATCCTTGGGTGATACTCGGCATCGTCATGGCGGTGCTGTCTGCTGCCGGCAGCGGGTACTACAAGGGCCAGCATGATGAGGTCACAAGACAGCAACTAGAGATTGCCGAACTCAATGCCCAAGCAAGGGCCAAAGAACAGGTTCTTATTTCTGCTGTGACTACCCAAGCAACAAAACTTCAAAAGGCTAATTACGATGCAAAAATTGCTGCAAAGGAGCGTGATGCTGCTATTGCCTCTGGTAATCTCAAGCTGCGGCTTCCTGTCAAAACCCCCGTCTGCCCCGTACAAACCGCCGGAGATCCCGCCCCTGCCGCCGGAGATAGCGTTCAAGCAGGAGCCGAACTTGACGCAACGACTGCTCAATCTCTTGTCGCCATCACCGACCAAGGAGATGCCAACACCCGACAGCTTAACGCCTGCATCGATGCCTACAACGCCGTCTACCAAACCTTAAGGAGTAAACCATGACACAACTGACAACAAACTTCTCGCTACATGAGCTCACGAAGTCAGACACTGCTCTGCGCATGGGCTTTGACAATACGCCCGGTGAGGCAGAGACTGAAGCCCTTCGCCTGCTGTGTGAGAAAGTTCTCCAGCCTGTGCGTGACCACTTTGGCAAAGGTGTCAAGTGTAATTCTGGGTTCCGCAGTGCGGAAAGTAATGCGGCAGTCGGAGGATCTCGCACCTCAGACCATGTCAAAGGCCAAGCAGCCGATATTGAGATACCCGGCGTGGCCAATGCAGAGCTGGCGCAGTGGATCATGGACAACCTTGACTACACCCAGCTCATCCTTGAGTTCTACACACCCGGCATTCCAGACAGCGGCTGGGTGCATGTCTCATACGACCCAGCCAACCTCAAGAAGCAAGAGCTGACGGCCACCAAGGTGGCAGGCAAGACAACTTACCTGCCGGGCTTGGTAGCTTAACCCTGCGATGCACCCAGCGCTTTGATGCGCTGGCTGTAGCTGGCTGTGTGCCGGATCCGCTTGACCATGTCAATGCGTGCGATGGTGGCTTCGTTGACCACACGCAGCTCCTTCAGCGCGGTCATGCGGTCACGGGCTGGCCGCTTGCCAGCTCTGGCTGTCTTGTCGGCCAAGTCTTCGTAGGCATCTTGCCACTCATCCAAGCTCTCATGCACTGAGAAGGCCTGCTCTTTGCCGGGCACCAGCAGGGCAAACCCAAGCGGCTGCAGAGTCTCGGCCATCACCTCGACTGGCTCTGGCTCAACCGTGTCGGCCAGCGCGGCCTCAATAAGTGCTGGGTTGCTGGTCATTGCCGGTATGGCCACGGGCTCCGGCTTGGCCACCAGATCCAACGGGTTGACTGGCTTGGCAGCTGGCCGCGGCTTGGCCTCATCAGGATAGTCGGCTGCCTCTTCAGCGCTGATCAAGCCCTTGAGCACATCGGGGAAGGCATCGCGCAGTGCAAAGCCGCGAGCTCTCATCTGCATCATGCGCTTGGGGTATGCCGACCATGGTCCTTGCTTGGCCCACAGGCCAGCTCGCTTGGCATCCTCGACGCTGAACTTGGCAACAACCGGCTTGCGATTTTTTCGCTTGGCAATGCAGACGGCTACTGGGTTGGGCGTGCCTTCGTTCTCAAAGAACTCTTCAACGTCTTCGCAGACTGCGCTGGCCTGCACCAGCGCCATCATGGCATCGCCGTACACGCTTGGCTTGCCGTTGATTACCGCGATGTTCTGCAGCGCCTGCATGGGTGCCAGCCCCATCTCATAGCCCCACTGCACGCAGACCAGGATGTCTT
>Ga0209355_1001576_pt1 | contig 12910 bp, 22 predicted proteins | sample LauGreSBDMM110SN_3_FD_187563 | JGI IMG/M metagenome (GOLD analysis project Ga0209355, IMG submission 187563) | Freshwater lake microbial communities from Lake Michigan, USA - Sp13.BD.MM110.SN (SPAdes) (version 2) | ecosystem: Environmental > Aquatic > Freshwater > Lake | place: Lake Michigan...
GTGGTGGCATGGTCAATCAGTGGATGCAGGTGAGCATGGTGCAACCGCCTACGCAACTGTGCTGAAACAAGAGCTGGGACTTGATCGCTGCTACAGCGGCAGCAGATTGGATTAACCCAGGGGCCCATAGGGTCTTTGGTTGACAGTTTGGCTAAATGGCCTTATAATTAACACATACACAAACAAACACACTGAAAGAGAGCGAAACATGAAACCAGTAATGATCACAGTAAATGCCCAGAATGCCAAACAAGCACTCAACGAAGTTATCAAGCCAAAACTCAACGAATTCATGAACCCTGCGGTATACACAGAAGTCTACTCCGACAGCGTTTTGATTGCTATTCGTTCTACCAGCTTTAAGACTGCTGTGAATCACACAGCTAGAGTGTTGAAAGATGAAACTTCACGTGACAAATACGCTCGTGACAATCGCGGCAAGACCGAAATCAATTACAAAGGCCTGTCAGGAAAGGCTGGATCAAACACACAGATCATGATCGTGTTTGAATTGATGGAGTTCAATGAAGCTGATACTCGCAAAGCACAGAAGTTACAGTTGGTTCGTCCTCAACTACGGGTTGTAGAACAAAAGGCTATCAATGCAGTGATCAACGGTGCAGAGGACATGCGCACAGTTAGAGAAGCCGCTAGAACCATCAAGACTGAGCAACGCTATATGATGTTGGCCGCAGCCTAAATTGGTTGACAGATCGGTAAAACGACAGTATAATAAACACATACACACAAAGGAACTATATGACTACCAAAGGCGCAATGTTTGTTTTTATCGCAGGCTTTATCCTTACCCTGGGCGGTTTGGGTGGCGTTGAGCATAGCATAACCAACGATGATCTCGTAGGCAGCATGTTGTTGGCTATCCTGGGATTGTTGGCAATGTATGCGGGCACCCTGGGCTTCCGTAACGCACACTTGTTCGACTAATGGAAGCCTTGGTTGAGACTACGGGGGAGTTATTCCCCGCCCACACATACTTGCTAGACGGCACGAACCTAGTAGCATATGTCAAGAAGGGCGAGCTTACGCCGTTCTACTTCAAGAGTCCCATCAAAGGATTTGACAAGAGAGGACGCAAGTTTACGCCAGGCAACATCACATTATTCACAACAAAGAAAGCACAAAATGAACGCACAGTTATTGGTAGTAGTGGGCAAGTATACACACTCACAGAAGACTCGTGTAGCTGTCCAGGATTCACGTATAGAGGTACCTGTAAACACATGGGCCAACATGGTTGAATACTTGAAGGCACAGGCATGATCAAGCTGGAAGGACTCAGTGAACAGGACGTGCAGATCTGTAGCCTGCTATGGAACTGTGACAGCATAGGAGCAGTGGACGCTATGGTTAACGCCATGCCCCCTGCGTATAAGAAGCGAGCACAGGTCATGCGTGAGCTAATGACAGCAGCACAACTAGACACAGTGGAGACAGTACATGAGAACATTACAGCGTTGTTGCACAGCATTGCTCGTCGCTAGCAGCATAGCAGCTACAGGCTGCGCTACACACGATCGCAGGGACACAGCATATGATCCTGACCTGAGGCGAGGTCAGACCTTGTTCGATCAGATGCCCAACTGGGAAGGTGCCGCGGCAAAGATCTGTTGTGGACATCTCCGCTCATGCGGCCCGGGACAGAGCCCGAGGTGTTGAGAGGAGACCGGTGGTGGTCATCATGGGGTGGTCGGTATACGTGTGTAGTGTTGTATAATAACAACAGTATGGTAGCAATCACCACCTTGAAAGCATAAGTACTCCACCCTAATTTTTTACGCAGCCAATTTTTTCCAACTTCAAACCCTTTTTCTACTATGAACCATTCACTCGCTCACAGAGACATTGCTGGACAACATCTCTCACCCGGAGATCATTGCCTAGTCACCGAACACAATAGAATCATTCTAGCTCGAGTCATCCAAGTCTACGATGCCAGCAATCAAGTGCAGTTACAGCCATTGAGCAGCGATGCAGGTGGCCGTAGATCAAAACCCAGCCTAAAGAAGATCCGCAGAGAGTGCTACAACGTGTATAAGATCGCTGACACGGAAATCACCATGAGCATACTACGAGGCGCCATTTAAAAAAACTGCTGCCAATTTTTTAGGCTTCAAGACCCATTTGGGCTATATATTGTCATGAACGATGCCTACAATGAAATCATTACTCGCAATGGCAAGACCTATCATTACGATCCTGATCAGGATATCTACTACTACTACAAGCACGGTGAAGTCAATCACTGGGACGCATGGGCGTGGGTTTTTGTGGTTGTTGTGCTGGCCGCTGTCTGCTACTATGTAGAGTATCTAAGATAATTTCACTATAAATACACCATGCGTACACTATACACCATATTAAGTCTTGCTCCAGCTCCCTTGTTCTTTGCAGGGTTTTTATGGAGTCTGCTTGCACCAAGCACACACTGTGGTCAAGATTGGCAAATGCCAGCAATGTGGTTTGTCATGTCCATGGCACATGCATTTCCGTGGGTGCTACGAGCTCAACAACACTACCTTACCCGGAATTGAAAAACAGCAGTGATATGCACCTTGTAGCACTGCGTAACTTTCCCAGTAGTATATCTCCAACAAGTCTTGCCTATCTGCGGGACACCATACTAGATCGTGTATACGTATCACGCCCACAGCACCTTTGATGGTCACAGTGCAATTGTATTCACCCGTGGTGTCAACTAGAGTTAGCATACAGATATATAGTCCTAGCGTGTAAATATATCATGCTGTATATCCTGCTGATAGATCCACTCAACTGCATGGAGTTCGGGATCCTAGCATGTGCAGAAATATATCAAAGCAGCCTAGGAGGCATCATATATGCTGTTGATCTATCTGGATCCTCTGATTGACGCACAGATCAAGTTGTTAGACACATGGAATCCCAGAGTGCATTATTGGCCACGCAGCACACCCAATCCTGAACTATTCTTAGATACTATAATATCAGATTGGTGGCTCTTGTTCAGTCATGCAGGCCTGGCTGATATATGGATTCTACGTTGGCCCGAACATACCCGAGTTTGCCGTACTTTATTTGACTGATCTCGTTAAATATCATATGAAAAAGTTTTTAATCCTTGCGCTCATACTATCAACCTCTCTGGCTCATGCTGAACCACGCAGACTCAACAAGCCTGTGGTATGCGAAAGCACAGAAAAGGTGTTTCGAACCATGGTGGAAGAATTTGGAGAAACGCCGCAATGGCGTGGATCTACTAGTGAACAAGGTACCAGCACTGTGCTCACTGTGAATCTCAAAACTGGCGCATGGACCTTGATTGAATACACCTCCGTGATGGCCTGTGTGATAGGTGTGGGCGAGAACAGTTCTTCAGCTTGGGGTGTTCCTGTCTAGACGCTAAAAATCTTGCGCTGTGTGCTCTGCACAAAAAAATTTTGCGCTGCGCTTCGCCAGAATAATCTCCCCCCGCAAGCTATCATGGATAATTAGTGTATATGACCACACTACACACTTTTGGCTGTTCTATCACACAAGGACATGCACTGCCCGACGTTGTACGACCACCGCTTGATGCTGAAGCATTGGCTGCTTTGGGACGTCCTGCACATTGGAGTGATGAACACATACTTGCACCCAGTCAGCATGCTTGGCCGCAGATCGTAGGCAATCATCTTGGTGTTCCTGTGATCAATCATGCTCGTCGTGGCTCATGTTTTCAGCAGATTGCTAGACAGTGTGCTGTGGCAGCTCCAAGTATTCAACCCGGCGATCTAGTCATTGTGATGTGGACCTATCTCAGCCGTGTGAGTCTACAGTGGCCAGCAAGAACCAGTGTACCACTCACACACCTTGTTGACACGGGCTTTTGGCACACCTATGTAAAACCGGGATTCAACAAGTTGTTTGGTGTCAGTCTAGCAGATACCAGCAACAAGGACATTGATGAACGAATCTATACCTTCATACACAACAGTTCAAGATACACATTTGATTCCCTGGGCGTCTACGACAGATATCACAACAGTCTAGTTCTGCAGACCATGTGTGACGGATTCCTTCGAGCACGGGGTGCTAGAGTCATACACCTCAGTGTAGAACCTCAACCATACTTGACACAACTTGACGCAGCTAGGCAAGATCTAGATCCCAGCCTGCAAGCACCTTGGGTGATACCCGACCCTGCCTCATGGTATAATCTTGATATAGATCATGATAGCTGTAGAATCATACATGATCCCAGCCTGCCCACAACAGGGTCTGATCATCATCCCAGTGTGGAACATCACAAAAATTTCGCTGATCATATATTGCGTCAGTATAACCTAAGGACCGTGGTATGACACTAACACAATTACTATCAGCTAACCTAGCAGGTGAGGTATGAAGTGATGGGCGATTAGCGTATGCGCTTCAAGACTATAATGTTCTTCGTCAACTTTCATATTCTCAATATCAACACCTAGTTGTTCGTTAATCCACAGGTTTGCCGGTGTTTCCATAATTTTAATTGCCTGTAGATCTCTAAACCTGTTGGTCAGCGGAAGATCAACCCTTGTATTAATCCTCCATAGGTACACTGGTATATCTCGTTCTGCACACATTGCATCGATCAAGGCAATGTCTTTGTGATAGTCTTCGTTGGTGATATGTGTTAGCATATCGTTGAAAAGTTTAATCTGCATATAATTACGTTCGTATCCTTGCCAAGGTGTTCCGCCGCTGATTGGATAGTTGTCTTTGTAGGGTTTAATTTTTTGTATCCAATGAGGCTTTTCATTCCACTCTACAATCTTTCCATCTATGGTTTTGTTGTCCTCGTAGAGAATAAACTTATCAGACTTCAAAAACTGTTTTGTAAAATACCCCACAGACAGCATAGGAAATCCAAAACCCGGTGTGTCATCTTCAGCGAGGTTACAGCCCATTACCCATCTATCCCAGTATGTGGCCTGCAGAGAAACTGCGGAAATATCCTTATGTTGTTCTAACATATGGCGAATCCATCTTACATATTTTCTGTTTGGAGCACCACCTTGTGAATACACATAACATTGACTACTAGCCAAGTGGCAGGCATATATTGTAGAGTAGTTGTTCTCGTCCCACAACCACACTTTATCAGCTGATTTGTCGTACCAATACCCGTGACAGTGGCTATCACCGATAAACAATACCCTTCCTCTATGATTCATAATTTTACTCATTTATACTTGACTATAACAGGTTGCTGCTGTGTGGTCAATAAATATTTAACCACGATAAATAACTGCATGAACAACCAATATCTATTACCCATGGCCCGCAACACTGTCACTGGACAAACTATTAAAACACAGGATCTCACTGGTACTGTATTCACACAGCGTCAACGTGTGCTGGCCGAGGAAGTGGCACAACAGTTGGCACTTCGAATGACAGCTAGAACTAGTGACACATGGCAGGGCTTTGTGCGCCTGTATACCCCAACTCACCGCAGTTGATTATCTGTACAGATAGTTCACGGTATCGGGATTTTCTCTAAACACTTCCGCACCGTTTTTAAGGTGGAATTTACGAGCCATCTCAGTCTTGGGGCTCAGAGTCACATAGGTATCAACTTCAGGATTTTGCAATCGAATCTCTGCTTGTGCTTCCTCAATCAATCTGCGTCCCGCACCCTGCGCATAACTCCAAATGGTATAGAACACAGCAGTATTGGTATGCACCGCTAGTTCAGCCAAGCCATCCACACTGTGCGGAATGCCATCCAAGAATTTCACGCAGGTCACGGCCAGGGGTTCGTCGGTGACATCGTCTCTCAACACAAATATCTTTGAGTTTGAGTTCACACGGAATTCGGGCGTGAGTTCGGGTCTCACAGGATCGTCTTTGATCAGTGTGAGTAGATTGTCTCGTAGGTCGTTGATTATATGTAGCATGATTGGTGTAAGTTATATGCGTATTTATTGTGAAGATCCAAAAACGGTGTTTTTGGCACAGTCACTTGTTGACTGTGTAAATATTATACTGTATAATTAAGGTTATAGCAACCACAAGGAGTAATTATGAAAACTGTGATTATGAGTTTGATCTTGATGTCCTCGCCAGCGTGGGCAGACAATGATCTCTTGATGAAAAACAACTGTTTGGCCTGTCATAATGTCAACCAAACTGTGGTAGGTCCGAGTTTCAAAGCCGTGGCCAACAAGTATCGTGGACAAGCAGATGCCACTGATAAACTGGCCAAAAAAATACGTGCTGGTGGTGCTGGAGTCTGGGGAGCCATGCCCATGCCCGCACACCCACAGATCTCTGACGTGGATGCCAAGAAATTAGCAACGTATATTCTCAATATCAAATAACCAAGGAGTCCAAATGTTCGGAACAAATTACACTGGCGGTATCTCAGATTATCGCTCCGCAGAAGAAGTCAATAGTGCCATGGGTCGTGTCTACGGTCACATGAGCCTGGCAGTTGTAGTATCAATGTTGGTCAGCTACTGGGTAGGCACCACACCCGAGCTGTTGGCATTCTTTTTTACAGGTGTGCTTAAATGGATCGTGATCTTTGCACCCTTGGCTGCCATATTCGGTGTGAGTTATGTGCTAGGTACCAATCCCAGTAAAGGTGTTGCACAACTTTGCCTACACGGGTTTGCGGCATTGATGGGCTTGAGTTTTTCAATGATCTTTGCCGTGTTTACCATGGGATCAATTGTAGGTGCCTTTATGGGCGCAGCTATCCTGTTTGCTGTGATGAGCGGCTACGGTTACTTTACCAAACGCAGTCTAGACAGCGTGGGCAAGTTCATGTTTGTGGGGCTAATTGCTATTGTGATCGCCAGCATTGTTAATATCTTCATTGGTTCAACGGTGATGCAGATGGTTATTTCAGCCCTAGCAATTATTATCTTCTTGGGATTGACTGCCTATGACACACAACAAATACGTGAAATGGTTTCAGTGGATACTAGCCCTGCTGTGGAAGTATCGGGTGCATTGACACTGTATATGGACTTTATTAACCTGTTCTTAAATCTCTTACAGTTGTTTGGTGGCAGAAAAGACTAGTGTGGAAGGTTACCTATTATCTAGTCGGGGGCACGTTGACCGCAAAGACGTTCCCCTCTTTTGAAGAAGCAACTAGATTTGTGGTCTACAAGATACACAGTTGGGATGTCAGAGAGTTTTATAAGTTAGACTAATCTAACTGCTGAGTCTGTTCTAGGCTCAGCTCGTCATCTTCCAGCTCTCTTATTTTTTCGGTGATTTGATCTATCAAGCCTAGATTGCGCAGAATCTTAAACACCACGTTCTCTACACTCCACTCTCCAGCACGATCCAACCCAGCTCTGCGCATGACTGTGATCTTGTCTTTGACTGTTCGCAATTTTTCTAGATCTTTGCTCAACAAGGCCTGTTCTATCTGACCCAGCATGCTGTCTTTTTTGGCTTCCACTGCTTGATCATCTAGATCGGGTTCTGTCTTTTGTGGCTTGATGATCCACGTGCTTTTTACAATGCTGTAGACGCCGGTGCTGTGATGTGTTTCTGTTTCGCCTTGGACATAACACTCCACAGGCAAGCCTTTTACAGTGATATCGTGATATTCTGCCCACAGTGCCTTTTTAGCAGTAAACAGCTCTCGTTGCTCATCTGTGACTTCACCTTCAATGATCACATGCAGATCGAGATCGCTGTACTTGCTCCAGGTGTAGTTGGCATTGCTTCCTGTTATTGTATAGTCTTTGATGTCTAGATCTATGCCTACGAAATCCACAAAGGCCCGGGCGATCTTTATCAGCTTTAGACGCACTTCACCGTCCAGCCTGCCCTCTTGCCAAATTTTGGGGTTGAGATCTGCATTTACCGTGACAACGTCGTTGTTTGAAAATTCTCTTAATCGCACATCAAACTCCGTAGCGATTGCGTTTGGGTTTTGCCACAGGACTTACTGTTTCTGTGCTCCTGGACTCGTGACTGCCGCGATCAGCTAGTAATTGTCCCTTATGACCAGTGGCTCGTTCAGCTGCATGTATGATCTCTTCTTCTTCGGGAGTGTAGGCACTGATCACAGCATGTTGACCAGCAGGACCATAGGGTGGTGCTTCGTGATTGGCCATGGCAATACCAAATCTGTATACTTGATATCCATCTGAACTGGGCATGCTAGGAAACTCAAAGGCAGTGTTCATTGCCCGACTCTTGCGCTCGGGCATTTCTCGCTCAGTTATAAACTCTTTTGCTCGCATCCATTATTTAGCCCACATTAAGTGATAGTTAATCAATGCAGCTTCATCATAGAATTCCGCAGCTAATCGGCAATACATGTCGTTGCGTAACAGTACTAACTGGCATTTTTCTTTGGGCTGTGTAATAAGCCAATTGGTCTGATCTACTCCTAGGCTTTTATGTACTTTGGGCCAATCTATCTCAATATCTTCACCTTCAGAAGGCAACCACTTCAACAACTCAACTACTTTATTCTTCATCTGTGTTCATGCTATTTAAAATTTCACGTAGTTTTGTGCTTTCTACCTGTGCTCGAACCTTGGGTTTATCTAGACTGAAGCCGTCTTTGGGCTCTGCACGTTCCCAACCAGATTTACTGTCATTGAGTTCTTCACGTGTAGTAAGTTCAGTTTTGCGTTTGATCTGTTCGATAATGCTTGACCCGCCACGACCCGCACCATTTGTGCTTTCTTGTTCATCTTCCGGCAAATCGCTGATTTTCAAACTTTCGAGATTAAACTCTAAGTCGATCTTCATGCCAACACCACTCGAGCTACGAGTCTTCATTAACTGCAATTGATAACGTCCACGTTCACGCATAGCACGGCTGGTAAAGATACCGAATACGTTATCTGCGGTTTGAATCTTAGATAATCCGCCACTGATGTGACTGTGATCAAATTCAACTTCTTCAACAGCACCACGATTCAACTGTGCCGCTGTAACAAACACACAGTTCTTTTCCACGGCTAGGTTACGCAATTCTTCTGATACATACTTGTCTTTGATAAACAAGTCTGCTGGTGAAATCTTCTTGCTCAATGGCATCAACAAGTCCAAATAGTCAACCAACAAAACGTCAACTTTCTTGCCTACTTTGATTTCATATTCTTTCAAGTATGCACGAATATCATTGGCAGTCTTGCCACTGGGCATATACTTGACCTGTAACAGTCCAGATTTCTTGCCAATGATCTTGACTTTCATTTCAACATCATCTAAGTCTTTGAAGATGTCTTTGGTTGCAATACCGGTTAACATTGCATCAATACGCATACTAACTAATGCTTCTGAAAGTTCTAGAGTTAGATAAACCACGTTCAATCCTGCAAGTGCAAAGTTCACACCTAGGTTAGCCAAGAACAAACTTTTACCTGCACCCGATCCACCTGCAAAGATATTCAGCTCACCTCGATTGAAACCACCAAACAATCTACGATCCATGCTGGGCCAACCTGTGCTTACTTGACCGTTCTTGTCTTTGATGCCCATCAATCTTCCACGGGGATCAGCAAAATAGTCTGTGCCCATGTCTCGAGCAAGTCCAATTTGCACAGCTTCTTTGATCAATACTTCTACTGCACCGTAGTCATGCTTTTCTAATAAATCAGCCGATTGTATAATTGCACGTTCGAGCGCCTTGTGTTGAGTGAACTTTTCAAACTCATCCATGAACCAATCCATGTGACCATCTTTGAGATCATTGGGTCGTTTAAGTTCAGTTCTACAAGTGGCATTGACCATTTCATAGTCTGGCAATACATTATAACCTTTGGCATATTCATGCATGAATTCCGCCGCATCTTGCAGTTTGCGATCAAACAGGCTGTGATCAAAAATGCCTTGGCATCGAACAAATACTTCTGCATCTGCCAGCATGAGTTCAAGATATAGTTTTTGTACTTCGTAGTCGTATGTTTTTATCATATAGTTTATTGTACACAGTTTCTAAGCAGATTGCAACTTAATTTAAGAGTCTTATTGCAAAAATTCACTTTGTAAGTTATTGATTCTACTGATATTTTTTTACATATTTTTACAAATAGTTGTATTAAAGGCAAAACTAAGGCACAGTTACATTGTAGTTTTATTAAGTGGCAAATAAGAACCATCTATTAAATCTTTATAGAAATATGTTTTGCAACACCGAAATTGTAGTCCCATACTCGTTGTTTTGTGTGATATAACACTGCACCAATCGAACTACTTGGATCTCCGGGATTGGGCAATGACCAAATATATTTGAACATAGGTTCGACTACAGTCTTGTTTGCTTTGCTGTTCATCGCACATCCGCCCATGTATACTAGACAATCTGCATTGGTTAGCTCTTTTGCTTTGAGCATGATCATTTCGATTTGTTCTTCGAATACCAATTGAACAGCTGCGGCAAGGTTTTCTTCGTCTTGAATAGTCTCTATGTAAAATTTTTGATCTTTAACACCTTTGTGAAAATTGTAATTCAATTCTAAAAGGCCTGTAAAATATTTCTTTACTCTGTAATAAAAAATCTTAGGATTGCCTTTTTCTGCCATGGCCTGCAATTTCCATTCGTCTTGAATTGGAGTCATTCCTAGAGCTTGAGTAAAGGCACTATAAAACAAACCTAGACTATTTGGATAGCTACGACTCCATACTTTGGTCATTTCACCGTGTACACAGTTCCAAATTGTAGCACAATCAAACTCGCCTATGGCATCCAAAACCACAACAGCACAATGATTAAAAGGACTGGTATAGTATCCGGCAGCCGCATGGCTGGCATGATGAGCAGTATAAGTGACCGGTGCGTAATGTAATCTTGCTTTGTTTAAATACTGACGCGGCAATACAGTTAAATCAAATGCTCTAAGATATTGTCCTGCATATAGTTGTCTTGCTTTTTTAAACCAGGGATTCTCGTACCAATATATTTGATCCGGAGCACCGCGATGCAGTGCTTCAGTTATGTCCGACGTGGTTAATTCATCGTCTTTATCAAAGATATTTGATACTAATTGCCCGTCCTTAAACACAGCAAGACTACTGCCGTGATTAAGAGCATTTATCCCCCAAGCAATCATTTATAAATGAACGGATCGCGCTTCCGCAATTCTTCCAGTCTACGTTTGTATCTTTTATGTTCACGATATTTGTTTAGGGGATACAGCACAAAGTCTATAATTCTTTTAAACATTTTCTAATCTCTCCAATTTATGTTCTTGTTGTTTCTTGGCCATGTTAATTTTGATCTGTCCTCGTTGTGCTGTTTTTATTGCATCAACTATCACAAACAATCGACCATATCTCTGAACAGCGTCTGCCACGTCTTTGACATCGGAATCCCAATTAGGCATGGCCACGGACCACCCAAGCTCTGCTGCACGATCAAACAACACCAACCCTGCTCGATCTTGATCGGGAATCACAATAACTTCTGCGCCTAGACTATTAATTATCCTTGATTGTTGTTCAGCAATCTCGTTAGTGAGCAAGGCCACACCATCAACAGCTAAGGCATCAAACGGTCCTTCACATACAAATATATACTTCTGATTTTCTTTTTGTCGATCAAAGTTGAAAACAAAATGGGGGTGTTGATCCGACAGATATTTGGGTTTTCCTGCAGTGACTTTCCTTGCAGTATTACCTACAACCCGTCCTTCCCACCTAAACGGAATAATTACACGGTTTTCGTACCCGGCTGCTGGAGACCAATAAAAATCATCGGTCAGTGGATCCATTCCTCTACTATACACATAATCGATCACCGGTCCGATATCTTGTGATACGTCAGGTAAGTAAGCAGAATTAACCCATTCAGTGATAGACATTGCGCCTTCGGGTAGTTCTTTGTCTGTGAATTCTAGTTTGATTTCTTGATGTTCTGGGCGATAATCATCGCCTTCAGTTCTCATAGCTTCGAATACAAGTTCTTTGATAGTGTCTTCGCTGCTGCCTAACCATCTGCACAGCGTTTTCATCTTCTCGCCTATGCTGCTGCCAGGTTGCCACCCAGTGGTAAATTTGCAATTAAAACAGTTATAGACTATGCCATTGCCATCAAATCTTATGCCAGCACGTTTGCGAGTGTCTGGACTGTGTCCTCTATGTTGACAGCAGGGTGCGTTGAATGATGTCCAACCTGATGGGCTGGATTTAGCACGAGGTGGTAGTAGTGTTCGAAATTTATCAACAACGAGAGTCATACTACAAGTATACTATCTGTATAGTATCTTGTCAACGGTTCCTGTGTTGTTTGTTGCCGGAATGTGTTTGACCCTAAACCAATTATACTTGCCTGTGACATTCTTGTATTTTTCATTGGCTAGATCTACCGTGGCAACTGTGCTAAATTTGGTATCTCTTGGTGTGGCACCTTGTGCATCAAGACTGGCCTGTATCTCTACTGTACCCGTGTAATTGGTTGTGTAAAATTGAAATGTGTGTATGGGGTAAGCAGGCGAAGTATTAGGCACAGCATCTATGATTTCGCTGGTATAGAACGGAAAAGGTTCGCCAGCACCTTGAGTGAAGGGATTGGTATAGTTGAATGTATCCACTATCACACTGTTAGCCACTCCTCCATAAACATCACCAGTGATCTCTAATGTGCCGACTGTGTCATATTGGCTGTCCATGTACAAAGGCATTTTAGAAGTCACGGTATAATCTGTGCTGTCTACTGTGGATCTAACTTCTTTGATCACACTGTAGTTATAAAATCCCATGTCTAGATCCAGCAGTTCTTCAGCAGTGACATTCACGGTGACCTTGCCGGTGGTAAGATCCATGGCTGTGAAGTCTTTCTGTAGTACTAAATCTTTGGTGTCTTGGCTTACGAGATTAAATACCAAAGTGCTGCCAACGATGTTGCTGGCCTTTTGATCATTATTACGAACTTGGATGTCAATGCGATTATCAACACCACGAAATA
>Ga0209355_1001582_pt1 | contig 12895 bp, 12 predicted proteins | sample LauGreSBDMM110SN_3_FD_187563 | JGI IMG/M metagenome (GOLD analysis project Ga0209355, IMG submission 187563) | Freshwater lake microbial communities from Lake Michigan, USA - Sp13.BD.MM110.SN (SPAdes) (version 2) | ecosystem: Environmental > Aquatic > Freshwater > Lake | place: Lake Michigan...
CGTATTGTTGGGGGAAATGCCGGTCCAGTCGTTCGAAGAGATCGTGATGCGCGACGACGACATAACGTTTCGCGACAACGGTGATGCCAGGTACTGTTTCATACCGTCCAAGGGCTGTGCGCTGACACAACTCGTGATAAAGCGTAGCGAAAACATGCGAGCGGTGATAGCGCGTTTATCTTGGGCTGGGTTGACTGCCGTTTGCAACAACCGTGACGAATACAAGCTCATGCAGTACACGCCGGACAGATTGGTCAGAATCGCGAAGACGTGGTCGGTCGATTACGTCGAGGATCCGATAAATCTGTCGCCGAAGCCAGTGGATATGTGGACGTGGCACGGACTCGCACCTCCCGCCTGGCCGAAGCAATATTTCACCTTCGATGGCCTCGGGATGCAGATAGCGAAGGAGTTCGATGTGTTGTGCACGCCGACCTCGCGAATTCCACTTCCTCTGCGGGCGTACGTTGAACGCGCGCTTCAGCTGCGCGACCTAGCCGATGTCACTGAACCCTGGCGACCCCCTTCGACGCCCCGCATATCAGACGCGCAGATGATACAGATGAATAACTGTGCCTACGTGAGGGAATTCTCTCCGTACAGCGCTGCGCGGAAGCAACGTGCCGCTGCGATTTCGTGGGTGTATTTGATTCATGGTCACATTGTCCGGATAATGGGCACTTACGTCCTCTCGGGGAAGTTCAGGGGCTTGGGTGAACACCTGCGTGTGTTCGCGGATGAGACCGTCGTGGCGCGCCACATTGCACCTGCCTCGATGGGGCGCCTGAAATGGGAAAACGGCGCTGTGTTTGGGCAGAAGTATTCGAGTCAAACTGGTTCGGTGGAACGGGATGACACCAAGAAGCGGCGGTTGCATGGAGCCACCGCCTCGGCCGACGTCCGCGATCCCGTTGCCTGAGTCGGCTATTGTGCGGAAAGGTGTCTATGGCCGGGCTGTCCTATGCGTTCAAACGGATTATAATGAAAAGACGTGCACTTCCGCCATGACGCAGCACAACGAGAGTGAACGCGGTGTGTTCCATTCTCACGCCCTGAATGGGCGAGTCGACTGGAACGCGCACACTTCTGTTGCGTGCTGGCATTGTTGCCACACCTTCGCGGGCGATTCCATTGCGATTCCGTCCTACTACGACACGTATGCTCGAAAATATGTGGTGCATGGAAACTTCTGTTCCCTTGGGTGTGCAAAAGGGTATATCATGGCTTCGCCAACTGCAGATTCGGCGTACTTCACTTCGCTGTTCACGCAGATGGCACGAGAACTATATGGTGTGTGTGAGGTCCACGCGGCGCCGCCTCGGATGACATTGCAGTTTTTCGGCGGGCCATACAGCATATCGAAATTTCGGTCAGTTGAAACGCGCGCAACGTTGATCGAGGCGCCGTTCGTGACTTCGCACATGGTGGTTGAGGAGAAGCACACAGCTCCTATGGCTGAGGTTCGCGGTACTGTTCGTGGCCTGCGCCGCCCTCCGCCAGTGCCGATACTGATATGTGAAGATGTTGCGGATGACGACTCTCCATACGGCAGATTCCTGGCTGCGTTTATTCGTAAGAATCCTCCGTAGAAAACTTGAACGTGAATGTTAGTGTGTGTGAGTTGGGAAACGCGTCGGTGTGTAATAGTGTGCCGTACTGTGTACTGTGTATACGATCCGCCGCAGTCAGCTTCCGCAGCTTCTCCCGCTGCCTCGCGCCTCCACCGCAAGTTTGCGCACATACCAACTGTCGTACCATATAATCCGTGCGACGGTGAGTGGGTGTGAATGCACCCCTGCGCCCCGACGGCAAAAAAAATTCGGATCCTCTAGCCGATGAATGAAACGAACTTTTAAGTTGAGACGAAACTATTGAATGTTTATGCACACTGAGGGTTCCGCGTGCATAGATTTGTAAATAGATAGATTCAGTTTGCGCGAAAAACTGAAACGTCGCGTCGTGGTGAATATCGGTTCCTTTGGTAAAACTCGGAAATTGCTGGACGAACCGGGCGAATGATGCACGCCGGGGACGATGTGTTTCGGGCCATCTTCAATGGGCATTCTACATACTCAAGCTTCTCTGAGAGCGTGAATGGCCGGCCTACAACGCAGGCTTGTGCGGCTCGGCGACTTGTCGATGCGATCCTGCCCATGCCAGTGCTGGCCGAAGTCGACGTTCACTCTGCGTTCATCAAAAGCGGCCCGTGTAAGCGCCGCTTCGCGCGGTGGGTGATCAGGAAGGCGCCCGAGGCATCGGAGACCATCTTCGTGTTGTTCGCTGCACAGGGCATAACCATCTACCGAACGTCAGTCGTGCAGACGAAGGGGGCGATACGCGTGTGGGGTGGAACTGACGGTGAGATCCTCTTGCATATGGAAGCGCAGTTCGGTCGAATCGCGCATGTCGCGTGGGGTGTTGCGAAGACCGAGCGCGAAGACGCTGTAATTGCAGACGAGAGCCGGATCGTCACACGGCTGAAGGTCGAGTTGGCCGCCTCCGTGCGCCTGAACGTGGAGTTTTCGGGCACCGGCCGCGCCGATGTGCACGCCCTGGTGGTGAAGGAACCTTTCGCGCGTGATGCAGTCCGGTCGTTCAGTACGTACGACCGCGAAATACGTGGTATATCTTACGAGTTCTCGGACGATTTCCGACCGGACCTTGTATCGGCCGCCCATTGGGATGCCAACTTGCTGTACCGCTATCTCAACACGAACAAATGGGAACGCGATTGTATCTTCCCGCGCATCGTCGACATTATAAATCACACGCCTCGGTTCGATACGAATTGCGACTTTGGTGTTGTATTCGAACACCCCAAAACGGGGGAGGAGGTCTTCCTCGATATGTGCAGGGCGTTCGCGATGGTATGCGACGAATACCGCAAGGTTGCGCGCGAGTACGAAATCCGTTGCATTTGAGGCCATTTGCCGTGGTCGCGTGTGTTTCATTTGGGTCTGCCTGGTGCCGCGAGTTCGACGCTCCGGGTGGTTTTCGTGTTGTGGGAATGGTTCATGTTGCGTGCGATCGGGCAGACACGCACGCGCCGCGGTCTGCGCCGATTTGGTATCCACTGCATGGTTCATGCGCAAGGCCGTATCTTCTGGGGTTGAATGGGTCGATTCGTTTGGGAGCGGGTCGGTTGGGACATGGTAGCGGGTTGGTTGGGACATTGCCACGCACCCAAGATCGAGTTGGTGTTGGGCGACTCGGAGCGTGCGTACAAAAAAATGGAGCGTAGATGCACTGCCTCCGCATGGCCCGAGAGCCTGGGCGCGGTTTCGTCGCGAGGAGCTAGGAGGAGAATCCGATACCTGCAAGTCCACTTTGGAAGGTGAGGATGTTCCAGCTGCGCGCAAATACGAAGAGCTCGGCTGGTTCAGACGCGAATTCGGCCTGTAGTTCTATTTGGAGGTCAACCGCGTCTATTCTGGAAAAGTTAGCACTACCACTCGGCTCGATCTCCTCGGGGGATAGGGCGAAACTGTAGTTATAGATGTTCGACAACGGTACGGACGAGTGGTGCTGCAGGGGCTGAATGGTACGCAGCCACTTCCCTTCCGCCGAGAATCGAATGGAATTGTTGAACGAAAGCGACGCGTTTTCGATGGGTTCTCGTCCGTTGATACCTTCATAGCAAAAATGGTCGTTCGCTTTCGTCATCGCGGTCCGCCTTACCATAAAGATAAGCTCTTGGACAGGGAAGGAGAATCCGAGCCTGCACGTGATGTTAGAGGAACCGTTAATAGGTTGCGTGAACCGCTGGTGCTGGGTGATAAGCTGCCGAATTTGCGCCGAGTTCGCGAATACGTTCCGTTCGGCGTTGTCGAGCTGGATGTAGGTGGTTAGGACGTTTGCGATTAGATGCGAATCCTGCAGCGGTGCGCCAGAATCGGCGTGGAGTACGACGACGTCCTGCGACGATTTGATAATGCACGAAGCCAGGGTCGCCCATTGGACCGTAAGCTGAAGCGAATGGTACTGCATCGCTACAAGGGGAAGCGCAAGGCTTGGGTGACGTGTGTACGAGAATGGGAGCGGCACATACAACGTGCGCGCCGTGCGAGACAGCTTCATCAGCTCGGTCGGTTGCCGGAGCGTTCGCCCGACCTGTTCGCACAGGCGGCGCCCGGACTTTCCGGCTAGCTCCTCCCACGCGAACAGCAGTTGAGACCATACGGTATCGACGATGCTGCCACCCAACTTGAGCTCGGCGGATTTGATTAGGTGGAACCCGATCGCCTCGGTATAGTACGCATAATCATAATCGGGCCTATCCATTGGCTTGCCGCTGGGATCGGGGAAGCCGGCGCCGAAACGCTCCTTTTCAAACTTCTCCTTGCCTTCGTTCCACAAGCGCATCTTGGTGGCTTGGGACCCCTCGGTATACCCATCGGGGATGTGAGAGACAATGTAGTCATCGTCGACGCGGCGGTACAACTCCTGGTCATCGGATGGGAACGCCTGCTGCGAGGTATTCAGTTGGGTTCGCGGCACTACCGCGAGGCCAGGGAGTCTGATCTGGATGTATTGCCAGTGGATCAAGTCACCCTGACGGTTGAGTGTGATGGCCGAGTCACCTCCGAACGTCGGTGTGGTATTGAACGGCTGTGCAACCGTTTCGAGTGAGAACAGTGAGTGCTTAGAATAATTTTGTTTAAAAAACGTCTGTTCTGCGTTTTTAGTCAGATGTTCATCCATCGCACCAATTGCGACGAGCTGTGTGAGACTGCCCGAGCCCGAAGCAACACCGGTCAGTGAGGAGCTCATTTTTGGGGGGTATGGCTATGTTATGATATTAGGGTGAGAAAAAAAAATCGGAAGTTTTCTCTGTGCGATTTTGGTGATTAGTACGATAAAAAGGGAAAGGGTTGTGCAGTCGATCCGCAGTCGACCGACCCGCCGGCCGCCCTTGGGTATGTATATACCGTGGTGGTAGGGTATGTAGCATAGCACGTGGTTGGCCTGTTTGCCTAGAAGGTGAAGTCAGACACGAGAGCACCATTGCCATTGCCCGGTCTGTTGACAACCACCCACGATCCACTGATCTGTGCGGTGTCTCGGTCAACTATCCGCCTGCGCATGACAATGGCTATGTTGTCGTCGATGCGCACCTTGTGCATCGGGTATGCGACACTGAGTGTGGTACCTTCTTCGACGTGCGTCGGTTTCATGTGTGCCACGAGTGCAGCAATGTCGTCCTCGAGCGTCACGTACTCGGTCGTGTCCTGGGTGGCGGTCGCGTTCATCCACGAGCTCACTGCTGCATCCATTTCATTGTCGAGTTTGCGTTCTTTGATCATGGCGCTGATGGAATCAACTTGGTCCTTGAGCCGCTTCATGTTTTCTTCCATGTGCTCCACCCGGCGGTCAACGAGCAGTGACGCCGTAGGGGGGGTTGTCTTGTTGATCAACGATGTACCGAGTGGCGATGCCATGGTTGGTGCCGCCCTAGCCGGCTGTGGCGGAACATGTCCGTGGTACATGGGGTATGTCGGTGCGATAGTGCGCGGTTTCGTTGGTGGTCTGTTGTTGTTTGGATTTATATGGAGACCACCGCCCGATTGGAAATTCGTGCCATTGTTGAATCCGTTTCGAGATTCGAAACTGCTCATATGCCCTTTATATCAGCGTAAGAATATATTCACGTTTGTCTCTATCGCATTTGTGTAACACAGTGTGTGGTCTGATTGTACCTAGTCGTACGCGGTACGTTGGGTCTGTGCGATCACTGCGAGTACAGTTGCGTGATCGGACCGTATCCAATCTGATTCAACCCATCTTCCAGCGAGCACCGCATACACAAACACAGAAAATTGTCATCGCTTCGTCCGCGCCTCGGGTCTGCTTCTGTTGAAACGATACATCGGTACCTTTGCATGCACGGCAATGTATCAGGCCGGTGGTGTTTGTAGAAACCGAACTCGCGTACCGCTCTTTGAGCATAGACTGGACGACGCTCGCCGTGTGTACTTCGTCGTCCATGTAACGTTTCAGCGAGACGGAGCGTGAGTCGTCGTTGGTCATCCCGCACAGCGTCTTTGGTTCCACCCCAAGAAGGTCTGGATTGCTGTACACATTATGACAAATTCGGGTCGCTTCGCGTGTGTAGTCGCCAGACTCTCTGTGTGTTTCGATGGTCGTTTCGTCAATAGCCAATGCCGATGCGAACGGTAGTTTTCCTATGTCCATGAGCATACGCAACACGCGCACGCGTGTGGATGGTTCGACCATGAGTTAGTCGCGATTCGTACTCTCTTCGTATATGGTTAAGTTTGATCCTCGTTATTTGAACACTTGAACATGCGACACGGAAGACGAAGACCCGGCCGCCCATTGCAGTGCGTGAACAATACACCGTTTCGACTGTGTGCTCGTGCACGCAGTATGTAGGAAGCTCGATTGCCTTCCCTGGGGTGCCGTGGTGCGCCCGACTCGGTGTGTCCGTCCAGCCTTGTAGCTAGCGTGGAGTTATTTGCTACCCTCGAGATGGTTGGCGAGGAGTTCGACCCCAGACTTTTTGAGATGGTATAGCCCGATGGACGATACTAGCCCCATCGCAAGGGCAATCTCGGGCGCGGTGTTGGACCGGCGTTGATATTTACGGTGGACACGCGAAAGTGTAGAGTCGAAACACGACGCGTTTTTTCGGAGATCACGCGACCACCCGTGAAGTTGTATCGGAGATCCAAATTTTTCGTTGAGCAGCTCAGCAAACTTTGCTCCGATGACGATCGCACCTCTCATGTTTGCGATACTCGCGCGTTCATCCTCCATGAGTAGTTGCTTCCTGATCTCGAACTGCATTTCACACAGTCGATCTCTGATCGTGTATTTGCGTGTCAATGTGATACCGTGGGACTCCATTAACTCGAGTTCGGCGAGAGCTTCCATCTTACGGAGACGCATATCGACTCCTTCTCTTCTTTCTAGAATATAGAAAGAGACACCGATGCCACTCGTAGACCGAGAGTGACCTCGCGCCCAACCGATTCACCCTTGTATTGTCTATTTGGTTATGACCGGGTGTGTGGCATATCTTACTGTGAGGCAGCTGAAAAAATACAAAATTGCATACACCCATACACTCTGTGCACACATCGGATATGTGAGTTGACTGAGGCAGTTGCCTCTGTCCGTTGTCGTGCAGGTAAATAGTTTTGCCGGTCAGGTGCGCTGGGCAGCGCCGGTCTACCCTTCCCCGCCCATACCTCCACACCTGCGCACGTCCGTCCGAATATCACCTCCGCATTTTCCGCTCTCAGACCGCTCCGCTGCGCGGCACGCACGACATCTGTGTGTAACGACGCGGAGACAGAAGGAGAAATATCGCATCGTCTTCATTGTGCATCGCAGCTGTGTGTGTATCTGGTAGACCGAGCCAGCCCGCCCGGCCCCATCCAAAAACGCCGCCATCGCGCGTGACCGCAAGTGTGTGGTCTAGACCGGCAGAGACCGCAACAACACACGCATCTTGGAGGGCCTCCACGAGCTTCGGTACGGGCTGATTCACGTCGTCGCCGTGCCCTAATCGCCCGGTATCTCCGGTGCCCCACGTGTAGAGCTCGCCCGATGCCGTCACGGCGCAGCAGCTGTGTGGCCCAGTCGCCACGGCAGACACCTTGCGCCCAACCAATGCCTCAACCTTCTGGGGCAAGGCCTCGACTCCGCTACTTCGCCCCAGGCCAAGCTGGCCCTCCTGGTTCCACCCCCACGCGAATACCGTGCCGTCGTCGGTGACAGCGAGTGATAGATCGTCACCCGCGGCTGCGGCGGCGATGCGCACATGTCGCAGTGCATCGACCACCCTCGGGATACGTCCCTCGCCGACATGACCGACATCACATGCGTTGTCGTGGCCGAGCAATTGACTCAACCCAAAGGAGTACAGCGTGCCCTCCTCTGTCACGACGAGGCTGTGACTTTCGCCAGCGGACGCGCTGCGCGTCCGGATGGCCGCCAGCGCTTCCACGCGCCGCGGAAGCACATGATTGGTGCCCGAGCCGCCGTGGCCGCACTGACCGAACGTATCCCATCCCCAACTGAATACCTCGCCCTGCTCTGTCACTGCCAAGCAGTGGTGATCTCCTGTCGAAACCGAGAGGATCGGATTGCCTGCGAGCGCCTGCACTTGTTTCGGGACGCGGCTGCCTTCCGTGTTGCCGTGACCGAGTCGTCCGTGGTTGCCGACGCCCCATGTGTAGACCGTGCCTGCAGCCGACACCGCGGCGTTGAAGCCGATCCCGGCGGAAATACCGCTGACGCGGATGCGCGCCATCGACGGCAGCAGCGTCGGCGTTGTCACCACCGGGTCATTCGCATCTAGCTCGCCGTGGCCAAGCAGCCCTGTCGCCTCATCCAAGCAAGTAAACTGTCGAGCGAACTCCGCCTCCTCCGTCCCACAGCTCATGAGCCGCCCGCCCTCCGCCACAAAGAAGGAGCTCATTGTGTAAGCCGCAACTGGCGCCCACGCCTCGTCGCGCCGGCGCTCCAGCCAGGCGAGGTGCGCCGCCCACGAGGTGGCTCCCTCGGGTAGACGCCCGGGGCTCGCGTGACCTCGCGCCGCGGCGCGCTCTCTCAGCGCCTCCTCCACGAGAGTCATCGGTCGCGGCGGGGTACGGTAGAGCTCCGAGCAGGTGGCGGCGACGCGCGACAGGCTGTGTGCGTCGAGTCGGCAAAGCACCAGGGTGATGATCTCGGGTGGGAGCAGCAGCAGCGTCAGTGTCAGCGGTGCCGCCTTCGCCGCGACGGCTAGGTGTGTGGCCGGCGGCGGCGCTCCCGCTGGTAGCGGTCCCGGTGGCGGCGTTCCCGGTGGCGGAGGTCCCGGTGGCGGCGCTGACGCGCGGCCTCGTGCCAGCGGAAGGAAGAGGGCGCGCAGCTCGTCGGCCGCGAGCAGACCGACCGCCGCGTCGTCGGGCCCGAAGCCGGCCTGTGCGGCGAAGCAGTCGGTGGCGGCGACCTTGAGCGAGGCGAGTGCGGTGGTCGCGGTGACGGCAGCGGTGACCGAGGCGCCGGCGACGCAGGCGCCGGTGGTGGTGGCGGCGCCGGCGGCGGCGGTGGCGATCATCGGTGCGGTCGGTCTTAAAAATAGCTCACCGTGAAGTTCGTGGTCGACTAATGAAAAACGGCGCTCCGACGGTAACAAAAGGAAACGTTGCAGTTGAACGAAAACGGGATTTCAACTACCACTTGGCCCTTCTCCCGTGCGGTATCGTCTCGTGGTAAGTGGTGTCAACGTGCGAGTTATCACGATGGTAAAGCGAGTTCGATTTCCGGCCACGATTCGCGGTGTTGTGTGCACGGTGGTGGTGGTTTCTTCGGTGCGGTCGAGTCGTTCGGTTTTCGGTGCGATTCACTCAAGCCGCGGATCTGTCGAGTTAGCTAGGGTATCGATTATCGGAGCACCGCGGCCGACGCAGCTCCTGCCACGGCGCAAAGAACTACGCGGCACCGACTCGTGCCTGCATAAGGGGCAGCGCGTCATCGTTTGTGCCGCGGTGTCGTTGAATGCAGTTGAGCCGTAACACTTGGCGCACACCATATGTCGGCACTCGTACACGACAGTGGCAGCCCCAGTGTCCAAGCAAACCGGACAGTGTTCATTGGCTGTGAACGATGAAAACTCAAAGATGCGGCCCCACATCATATCGCATGGCTGAACGCATAGTCCGCCGTGGCATTCGAGCACCCATTGTGGATCCGTGTTGCGACATAACGCGAAGTTGGCGCACGGTTGCGCGATACATGGCTTGATATTGGTGCAGTTGATGCTGACAAGTTCGTTGTCGTAGTACCTATCCTGCAGGCAAAATCCGCGACAGACCGGCCGGTCTGCCGCTTCCATGTCGCGGTGACGGTTGTATCGCAAATTGTTCCGTTGTTTTGTTACAAACGTAAAGTTGTAACAAGCCTCCGTGAGAACGACAGCACACCAATATGACGTACGAAAAAAATTGATTCGGTACGAAAAAAAAGTCGTAAGTATATAAAAAGCGTCCATGGTTCACATGCCTCTCGTGAACGAAAACACAAATTGCACCGAAAACAAACGTAAAGTCGCCAGTGTCACCGGCACCTGCGCACGCGGTGCAAGCACCGGGTCTGGTTGTGTCACACCGCCGCTTACGTTGATCGAGCGTCTCTTCGACGATGCGTCGCGTCACTCGCTACCGTCTCGCCTGCGCGAACTTGAAGCGAGTTTCCGTTTGTGTCCAACCGGCGTCGTCGACGTTCATAGTATCGTCGGTCTATGTGCGTCATTCGGTTTACATGAGACGCTCGCCAAGGTCAAGGCGTTCCGCGCGGCACCGAGCGAGGCTGGCATCGTGGTGCTGTGGGCGTTGCTGGATACAAAACGACAGCGGCTGCAGCTGGGTGAACCAGTCTCGCCGATAAGCTCGCCATGTGACATCACGCGTATCCGTCCGTCCACGCGCGAGTTCGCATGCACGGTCCCTCGCGAGTCGGTACTCGGTGTGGTTGCCGGTGCGTCGAAGCTAGTTCGAGATAAACAGTCCAGTGAGTTAAGTGTCTGTGTTTCTTCGACGAGCGTCAACCACATCCGGCCAATTGCGATATCGCCATTATTCGCTAGTCGCTGCATCGACGACGACACATTCATACGCGACCGACATGCACATGCGTTCGCAAAAGTGGGAGCGACGGCGAGCACATCGCTCGGTGCGCAAGCGAACGCGTTCAAATATCGCGTGTTCGGTGGGAATACGTGATATCCTCTTGCCCCAAGTTGTATTCACGCCCATAATCAATGAAGATTTCATCGCCGTTTCGTATAGGCTTGGTTGCTTCTATATACACTATTGACTTTGCGCAAACCAACCGAGCGTTCGCGTGTGTTCTTTGTTTGTGATTCGCTAATGAACCAGCACCGCGGAGGCACGCCGCATCTATATTCGAATGGGAATTCAACCTTGCGCCATATGGAGCGGTATTGGCGTGTCCGTACCTATTTGCAGTCTCTAACTTCGATAAAACCTCTCCGGTATATTCGATAACAAAATCGCCTCTTTTTCGTTTTGGGTGATACGCGAATACAATCGCGCCACTTGGTTTTTGCCGATCACATGCAAATAAACCGAGACCGCATTCGGGAACTGTCGACTTCGCGATCTTCAAACACTTGTCCGTTTGTAAGTGATGGGAACAAAACCCAGCTCCGATCGACTGAAACCGGTTGCACCGTTTTCCGTTAGCCAGGATATGTTGACATTGGACTTTGATAAGCATACACTCGAACCGCGGCCGTTCGTTCGCCGGATTCGAATATTCAAATAGTTTAGGCATATGTTGCACGTGTACGTTTATATAACGGCGCAGTAAAAAATTGTCCTTGCCGTAACGTATTGCCTCATGCAACGACCCGGTGGATGGCATGCCGCATCGGCGTGGAGCGAATGTCCAAGGTGCAGCGACTGGTGCAACGACTCGCGTGCACGCACGTGTCCGGGAGTTGGGGTGATCGCATGGTACGAAATTCGCAGGCCGAGCCGATCGGCCGAGCCACTCGTATCCGGGTGTGAAAGCACGCAGCGCTTTATAATCATTTCGGAAGAATCAACCACGTGGATGGCGGCGTTCGTCCTCAGTGTGGCGAAAATTGCCTATGCAACACTAAGCGTCATAATTGTTGGCGATGATATGTGTATAGAACGGGAGTCGGGCGTGATGGCGGATGTCTGCGCTTTGTGCTGGTTGTATTATGCGCCATCGTTTTCCGGAGCTGGTCGACGATCACGCGAGCCGCGTATGTGGCGCTTGCGCACTCGTCTAAAGCTCGCCTTAGCGTGCCTCGTCGTATGGTAGGGTGAGGGTGCGTGGCGTTTGTGCACGCGAATATTCCGAGGAGGGAGGGGGTGGTTGAATCTCTTCAGACATCGAGATGCGTCGCTGCGCCTCGTAAACAGTCGGTAATTTGGTTAACACGGGTGTAATTTCCAGTGCCCGTTTCCGGGTGGCTTCGCGGCGAGGTGGGCGCGATTTGTCTTGTGCCGCAACCACCGTGTTACGAACGGCAAGCCGTTCCGTGTCACATGGTTTTGCGATTTGAGACAGTGAGTCGCTCGACCTTGTGTGAGAAGGCTCCGATTGCGCCCCCGACCCTCTGCGGTAGACCCAGCTGAGGTCAGCGGCGAAGTCTTCAGTCAGGTTCTCTTCATAAAGTGTGCGTTTGGTTGCTCGAATGCCCTCTGGTCCCATACGAGACTGCGTCGCCGCGGCGATCGTCGTGGCGTGTGCGCCACACGAGGGGAAGCTAGCTTGCAGTTCATCTCGATGACTGGATTTGCCGTCTGTTGTCGCGGATGGTCGTCCCGTCCCCTCGTATGCGAGCACATGCCCATATTCACGCGAGTACCCGCGTTGGTCTTCCTCGATTTTTCGAATGCCGTTACCGTCAAAGGAGGACCCGAGTGCCGTCGTGTGTCCCACGATCGGTTGGATTCGCCCGAGTGACTGCTCGTGGTGAGAGAAATTGAGCTCCGGGGGGGTGACGCCATCGGACACACTTGTGTTCACTGGGCCGACGGCCGGTTGTGTGTGGCCAAACCGTTGCTCGTGTGCGGATACGTCGACAACTTGGCGAGTGAGGCCATCCAGCACACTCGGGTTCGTGGGGCCGGCGGCGGGTTGCGCGCGCCCAAACCGCTGCTCGTGCGCGGATACGTCGACAACTTGGCGAGTGAGGCCATCCAGCACACTCGGGTTCGTGGGGCCGGCGGCGGGTTGCGCGTGCCCAAACCGCTGCTCGTGCGCGGATACGTCTACAACTTGGCGAGTGAGGCCATCCAGCACACTCGGGTTCGTGGGGCCGGCGGCGGGTTGCGCGTGCCCAAACCGCTGCTCGTGTGCGGATACGTCGACAACTTGGCGAGTGAGG
>Ga0209355_1001591_pt1 | contig 12839 bp, 30 predicted proteins | sample LauGreSBDMM110SN_3_FD_187563 | JGI IMG/M metagenome (GOLD analysis project Ga0209355, IMG submission 187563) | Freshwater lake microbial communities from Lake Michigan, USA - Sp13.BD.MM110.SN (SPAdes) (version 2) | ecosystem: Environmental > Aquatic > Freshwater > Lake | place: Lake Michigan...
TGCGGGATCCATTCCCAGTAACCACCTTTTAGTATAAGAGTGGCATAAGGCCAAGGATGGTCATGCACATCATCGGGATCTGATTTGAGAAACTTGTGCAAGAATACATTAAACGGAAATCGGTTGCGTTCCCGGAGAAACAAATAATAGCGTTCAAGATATGGTTCATTTTCTACTCGGTCCATCACAATGCGTTTGCGTCCCAAACGGTCCAAAAGTTTTAATAGCATTGGCTACTCCTTTACAACACAATTATACAACAGACAGAATAAAAAGTCAATAAAAACCCACCAGGGTGGTGGGTTTTTTGATGTGGCTCTTTTGGGGAGCCAGCGAGTCTAAATTAGACCAAGCCCATGGCCATTGCTTTGTAACCAGCGGCTACCAACTTGCGTGATGGCTTGCCAATCACATACTCGGTGACCTTAACACCATTGCCAGCCACACGCTGGTTGGCATATACTGCAAAGCCAGCTTGGCGGATGCGGCTGACTTCGGCGCTGATGTTTTTGACACCAAAACGCTTTTCAGCTTGGCTAGCTGTCACTGTCTCGCCTTTGTGCAAAGCAGAGAACAATTTGTAAGTTTTTGTTTCAGGATTGAATCGCATGTTAAATTTACCTTTCATGTAAAAATACTGTTTGCGTACAGTATGTCACTATTATACAGACATTATAACACAAACACAACAGCATTTGGCACAGCATTTGCCAAAATAAATTAGTTTGGCAACATATCCAAAACATGTAAACGTTTAGCAGGGCTATGGCGTTATATATGTGTAGCCAGGAAGGTCTTGGTCTACCAGTTTCTAATCAAGGAGATACCATGAAACAACTTATCGCTTTACTCGCTACTACTGCATTTGCAGTTTCCGTTTTTGCCCAAGCACCTGCTGCCAAGAAAGAAGAAAAGAAAGCTGATGCCAAACCAGCCGCTGCCGCTCCAGCTCCTGCCGCAACAACTGCGCCAGCAACGCCTGCCAAAAGTGAGCCTGCTAAGAAAGACGACAAGAAAGACGCAGCCAAGAAGTAATCCAATAGATCTAGAAGATGGTGAGTATGAAGTCGATGACGAACTCACCTTTGGACGTAATCGACAAAGTTTAAAATTTGGACAACTAGTTCCCGACGATGACCTTTCTGATTACGTGCTAGATAGATTACTCTTAGCCCGGATGTTGGCCTTGAAAAAACATCAAGAGGTTTGGACCTAAAAGGCAAAAAACCTGTCGTAAGGCAGGTTTTTTAACGGTTTTGTAATATTACGATGATAAATAACTATACATAAAGAAACGGCGTACATTATGTTATACACAATCACATGCATCACAGAAGACCTGGAAACTCTGATCAAAGACGACCCTGTTCGTCCTGAGATTCCATTGACCGATCGCGTCAATATCAACAGTCGAATGTATGTGCTCAAGGATGGTGACAAGACCGAAGCTGTGACCTGTGTGAAGTTTCTAAACTCAATTCCCGAGGCTGTGGAGGACATGGCCGGTTTGGTGGAGAGTGCCACAACTGCGGTATTTTACACAATTTGGAGTTATGCCGCAGGCGCTGGTCGCACCTTGATCCAAGAAGCCCAGAAGTCAATTGAAGCAGAGTTTCCGGGCATTGATACCTATGTAACCCTGAGTCCCAAGACCGAAATGGCTAGACGTTTCCATTTGAAGAATGGCGCTGGTATCTACCGCGAAAATTCTACCACCATTAATTACATCTATAAGTAATACGCTCGTGTAGCAATCTTGTCCTGCATAGGGCGGGACTTGAACGACACACACATACACAGGAGAAAAACATGAGCAAAACACCTTACGAGATCCGTCTCGAACTTCTCACCCTGGCCAAGGAAATCCTCCAAGCGCCTGTTTACGAAAAACGCAACAAACTCAGCGACGAATATCATTCCAAGCTGACTGACGCCAATCGTGATAGTTTACCGTTTCCAACCATGCCTGACTTTCCGTCTACCACGGATATTGTGGCTGAAGCAGAAGCACTCAAGAAGTTTGTAGACCAAGCGTAAAAAACAAAAGCCCCGCAAGGGGCTTTCTTATGGCTGTATGCTTTTGACGTGCTTGCAGTCACCTCGGAATCTAAATCCTGAACAGGTGCAAGAGAGGTAGCCATTGGCTTCAGTTATTTTGTACACATCACCTTTTGATCCTGCCACTTCCCACACACGGCCTTCGGGTTCTTCCCGTGTGACAATCTTGTACTGAGTAGAGCTCTCTACAAACTTGCGGCCACGAGTGTCAATTTTAATTGGGTTTTTGAACTGCTTGGGAGTGCCGCTTCCGGGACTGACATAGGCATACAGTTTGGTCTTGGAGTCGTTCAAGAGATAGGTGCCGTTGGGCATGCTATCTGTGTATGCGGTTGTTTCCGAGTACCACTTCATTCTACTAGGCCCACACTTTTCTTGATCTCATAGCGAGCAATCTTCTCGTCAAAGTACATGCGGGTACCTTCCATGTAAGGACTTGCTACCACAATCTCACCCATCTCTGTGGCCAACTGTTGGGCAAAGCGGACAAGAATGCTTTGGGTGTCTTCCATCTGATCCAAGGGATCTCGGTCCAGAATTGTTTGATAATCGTTAATGAGTTTTTGTATGCTTTGATGCATCATTTTACAATCTCCGTTACTGTATAGTTCAAACTGTGATAACCAACATCATAAGATCCACCGTATCCGGCAAACTGACTTCCATTGCAGGTTAGCGTAGCCTGGCCATTCTTGGCCATTTTTCTAGCTAATTGTAACCAAGGTCCGCCTGTAGAGGACTTGGTGACACGACCATCGGCAGTTTCTCTGACCATGACGTTGAATGTAAAGGTACGCGGTGTAGCATTTCTCATATTACATACTCCTTAAATCTTTGTGAGAATCCAAACCTTGACAGCAAAGATGAATCCTATAACTGCCCCTACTACGATAATTTCTAACAGTGTCATCACATGCTCCAGTAAGTTTCAGAGGCAGGGTTGCAACACCATGGAGTGTCTGCATCAATCTCAACAGGCTTGCCGCTCATCAAATTACGAACAGTGATCTTGGGTGCCGTGTAAGTGTCACGAGCAACGATGTTGAGTTGGGCTTCGTTCCAACCTGCTTTGTTGCAGAGACGTGTACGTGTGGCTTTGGCGGCACCAAAGGTTTTGTATGCACGGGTTTTGTTGGGACCGTCTGTAACGATAAGACCGGTACCTTTAGCTACGATTACATATGACATCTTGGACTCCTTTTTAATTACTATACAAGTATTATAGCAAATTGGGATATTTTGGTCAACCTTTTTGTGTGTTGTAAAAAAACAACACTTACAGCTCAATAGCCCTGCGGAACAAGATTTCTTGTTTGGCAAAGGCCTGGATCTCCCAAGGCTGGTCCAGGTACGGCACCTTGCGTCCGTAGTATTTGCCTTTCCACAGCTTGCCACGTGGGGTCAACTGCAGAGTGCCTTTGGCAAATTGGGCTACATGGGTGAGCTCGTGTGCCAGGGTTGCACCCAACAAGGTTTTGTCTTTTTGCGGTTTGATCACAACCAAGTAGGTGTCAAGGCCATTAAGCGGCACAGTGGTGCCCAGATCCTCAAGATCCCGGTCTATCATAACATGCAGGAATTTTTTGCTGGTAGTCAGTTTCAACTGCTCTAGCATGGAAGGAAGCAAGCTCTCAACAAAACGTTTGGTTTGGCCTCGGCCGTCAACATGAAATTCCATGTGTCACTCCTTTTTAATTACTATACAAGTATTATAGCAAATAGGGATTTATTGGTCAACCAAAGATTTCTGTGGTGTTGTACAGTTGATCCTGGGGTACATTATGCTGACGATAGCCCTCTAGTACTGTTGCAAAATAACCACGACTTGGGGGCTCATCCAAGTGGCCAGGTTGCATGTAGTAAGTTTCGGCCATGACCGTACGTCCTTCAAACGCCACTCTTAAGGCACGGCGATTGTAGTAGCAAGGGAAGCCTTCTAGGCTGTCAAGTGCCTTTAGATGGCTGTTGTTGATTTCCCACAGTACTCCGTCCACAAAAGACCCGCGACATTTTACAACATCAGCATGGGTAGCAAATCGAAACACATGATCAATCAAGCGGGCATGACCCAGTGCTTGTGCGCCAGGGCAACGAAAAGCCATTTCGGCTTGATTTGTGTTCATTCCATAAGAAAAATATAGCATACAAGTATTATAGCAAATGATAATTTAACAGTCAACCAGGAGTTATAGGAATATATTAGTAGAAACCACTAGTGGTAAATACGTAGAAGGAAATAAAATCATGACACAAACCATAGCACGACTACTGGAACGTTTATCCGAAATGTTTCCAGGATCCGATTACCAAAGCCGCTTGGATCAATATCTAAGCACCAAAGGCATTACCGATACTGCACAGTTGGAAAGCTATATCCGACAATACCAATATTCTCAAAAGGAAACTTATCTATGAAAAACTTTATCAACACACTATACGACGGCTTAATTTCTTGGGCAGAAATGATTCATGAATATCGTCAAAGCCCTGCCAGCAAATACAACTACTGGAAATGATCATGGACATAGAATTAGTAGCAATTCAGATTATTGTGTTTGGTACAATAATTCTTGTGTACATGGCAGAGGAGTTTAATAAATGACATTTATACAAACTCTTGTGATGTTGTTGCGTTGGAAACAACAGGGATGGGAAGTCCACCCGTTAATTACTGACGAATTTCCTGGTTGGTTCTAACAACCAGCCCTGTGCTGTGGCATGATGTTGCCATTGATAAAATGGCAAACCATCTGTAGTAAATCGCCACACACCTATTGCGTCCCGACCGTGTACAGGTCTCGACTCCCATCCATCAAACTTCAAACTCGGCACCGTGGCTCCTGAATGAAACACGGTAATTTCTATTGGCTCTAGCAAAGGTACGGAGTAATGAAAATCTGTACTATGTTGCATGTCTGAGTTGTAGATGCATTTGCCGTTGATCACCACTTCTGCTGGACCCATGGCCGTAGGCACCACAACAAGATCAATATCTACCGAGAGATTAGTAGCCAGCAGTTCTAAAAAGTTCTTCATATTCGGGTAGGTAGGATAGAATGCTGTTGCCACGACTGCCTTCGAGCAGTTTTAAATACTGTACCAGTGCAGGCAACTGATTGCTTTCGTCGGGTGCTGTTTCGAGATAGTTGATATAGCTCTGCAGATCCTGCGTAATCTGTGTTTGTATGAACTTGGGATTTCGAATATTTGTTACAATATCACCTGCCGCTGGATGTTGTTCTAACCAAAATTTCATTTCTTTAATAATTTTATTTCTATATAGAATCGGCAACACCGCCGGTTTAAGATGTGCAGGATTAGTTATAAAATTACAACTTTCCACAGTGATGTTGTGTTGCCAAGCAAAATCATACACTGACAACAACTGAGAAATTGTAAGTATAGTAGGAGTGGTTCTAAGCTGTACCAACCAACTAGGAGTACTATGCACTATGTCAAGCCATTGGGCAGTAATTGATTGCACTTGTTCCAATTGGCTAGGCCAACGAACATAATCATTAACTGAGTGAAAGCACTCCACACTCATTCCTAAATGTACCCCTGCAAAATGTTTTAACAGTTCTATAATATCCAGGTCCCACACAGTGAGATTAGTAGTGAATCCTACAGTTAATGTTTCACTCAATCTAGAATCAACCAATGCCTGTAATATGTGCCGGAATGCTGGAGTAATCAAGGTCTCCCCGCCAATGAAGTGTAGATATTGTATGTGCGGAGATTTGATTAATGTATCAATAAATTGATCTACCAGTGCAGGATCGTTGCACCAGGATGGGGCTGGAATTGCATCAACTATACCAAGTTTAAAAAACTCTGTAGCAATCTTGGAACTGGACCGCGGATTGCACATCACACAAGCCGAGTTGCAATAGTTGCCTAGATCAATTTGCCAATCTTGAGGCAGTTGTTGTGTGTCTCCGTTTAAGTTGCTGGCAAACTCTGACACCCAAGGACTACTAGCTAAAGTTTTAGCAAACTGTTCTGTTCTCACGCCAATTTTCAACAACTGTCGCTGCCGACCACTTATTTTGCCATGCTGTTCCATTTGTGCGCATTCTTTACAGCCAGGAACAGCCGTACCATTTAACATTTGTTGCCTAATAGGCGACATGTGTTTTTGAAAATATTGTTGCGGAGTACAATCCTTGATATTGATATTGGTGTCTCTATGCTCAAAGTTAGCCCAACGACAATATTCGTAGTCTCCTACATTGTTGATTCGCATGTGGAACCAAGGGCTAGAGCAAAAAGACGATTCAAATGTCATCGTGCTCGCTTGTCCACAATTTTATCACACAGTCCGTAGGCCAGTGCTTCCTCGGCACTCATGAATGTGTCGCGATCCATGTCACGCTCAAAGTCTTGATAGGTTTTGCCAGCTGTGTTGTGTCGGACATACAGCTCGGTCAGGATGTGTTTCATTTTGGTAATTTCTTTGTACTGAATTTCAATATCGCTTTGCATGCCACGAGCACCGCCTGATGGTTGATGAATCATGTGCCGTGCTGATGGCAACATAAATCGCTTGCCTGGGGCGCCTGCCTGAGCCAGGAAACTGCCCATTGAACAGGCTTGACCCATAACAATAGTATGCACATCAGGCTTGATAAATTGCATAGTGTCATAAATTGCCATGCCTGCAGTGATCACGCCACCTGGACTATTTATATACAAAGAGATATCCTTGTCTGTATCGTCGCTTTCTAGGAATAGCAATTGGCTTACAATCAAACTGGCGCTGTGTTCACTGACTTCAGTGTCCAACATGATAACGCGATCTCGAAGCAAACGACTGTAAATGTCGTAACTGCGTTCACCTTTTGAGGTTTGTTCAACAACCATGGGGATCAAACTGGGCATAAATTCTCCTATGTTATGTAATGCTCTATGATAAGTATAACATAATTCTCTGGGAAATACAATGCGCGACCTACTCGATTTACTCAAACTCTACGAAGCACCATCTAACAACCTGCCAAATGTTGATGAAATAGAAGCCTTTAAAAAGATCATTGCTGGCAAAATCAAACAACTACCCGACGATGACAACACTGCCAAAGCACTTCGCGAAATTGAGGACCTGCTCAAGCACGTGAATGCCGGGGGCAAAATGGGCATTATCAATGGCGAATTGGCCAGCATCAATGACCCCACTGTGGATGCGGCACAGAAAGAACTGGCTAGATACATCATGAGCATTGACATGACTCCTGCCGATCGTGATCAATTGTTTACATTATGGCGCAACAACAAGTTGGTCAAGATTGATCAGCTGTTGGGACATGGCAAAAAGAACTTTAGCGAAATCATCACTGGCTATAAAACAAACCCTGCTATCCGTGAGTTGAGCAATGAGCTCATGCGTATCAGTGCGCTGGGACAAGGCAAGGGCGAGTTTGGACTCAGTGTCATGAGCAAGAGCATCAACAAACAAGAAGGCAAAGGCGACTTGAACATCAGTGGTCGACCTATCGAAGTCAAAACAACTGATGGCGGTGCGGGTCGATTCACTGACCAAGAAGTGCGTCCAGGCGCAGGGTTTGATCAGGCAGCTCGTCAACTGAATGCATTTATTAAACAATATCAACCCAACTTGGCCAAGAGTGGTGCCAACCTAGATGGACTTATTGGATTTTACGAAGTGTTAAAGACCAATCCTGATCTCAAGGAAGATGCGGCAGCATTACTTGGCATGATCAACAATGTGATTCAAAACATTTTTGAAGGCGAAGATATTTCAAAGATTATCAAGGCCATTGAGCGCGGTGATGTAAACGGTGCCAAGCAAGAGTATGCCAAGGCCAACTTCAACTACTACATGAGCAAGAAAAAAGACGAAGGTGTGTTGTACATCAGTTTAGTCAAAGATCCAATCATGTCAGTGTTCTTTAAAGATGCTGATGAGTTGGCTGACAGTGGGTTGCGTTTACATGCTGGTACAACATACATTACCAGCACTTCGGATGTTCGCTTGCCATATCCGCAGATAGAAATTGTGGACACCACTGGTGGTGCTGGTGCAGGTGATGGCTCGGCTAACACAGTCGATCCAGCGGCTTTGAGCAATCAAGATCTTGATGCTGTCAGCACAGGCGGTCTACGTGGCCCAGGTGCTAAAAAGGCAAGAGCTCCTGTGGAGCCCGACTTTGACGAAAAAACTACAGGTCGTAGAAAACGTTAACGAGCCAGCTGGCTGATATGATCACAGATGCCTAGTCTCAGGGCATCTTCAGCACTCAAGTAAACATCATGTGGTGGCAACAGGTGTTGCTTGATATCTTCTTCACTTAATCCTGTACAGGTTATGTAATGCTGTACCATGCGACGTTGTGTGAGCTCAAACTCTCTTATGGTGGCCAGCAACTCATGATGTTTTCCATCACTGCCCCAGGCATACTGATGACTCATGATTGATGTGTTGGGAGTGAGTGTTCTGCGTCCAGGAGATCCTGCTAGAAAGATCAGCAATCCTGCTGATGCAATCTGACCCAGACCCACGGTCTTGATGAATATGTTGGAACTCTTCATCACATCAATCAAGGCAAATGCGGCACTCATGTCTCCGCCCTCACTGCAGATCATCAACAAGAGTTCTTTGCGCTTTTTCTTTGCAACAAAGTTTTCGTGCAAGATCCATTCAATGATGGGCCGGATGCTTTCATTGTTTACTTCGCCCATGAAAACATACATGCCTGCATTGGCTAGGTCTTGACTGTGGGAGACTTCGGTTGTGGTTGTATCTAGTGCCATAATGTACAAATGATTATCTAAACAATAAACTGCTTAGATAATTACTTATGCCTTGCACGTTTCGGCCTTGACAACTGACAGTTCAATGTTGCTTAATGCGTCTATTCCACGGGAATCTCGCCCTAAATCCACTACAATTCTACTGCTACGCACAAGATCACCGTACACGCCAATTTGATTATTGCGTGTTTCCACAAAGGATTGAGTGCTAGACCAGTTCATCACAGTCCAACTATAACAGTCTCTAAACACCATGCGATTCTGCGTATCCCGAATCACCAATTGCATAACTGGCACTGAGTTGATGAATGCGTCATTGACCAAGTGATGTTTTCGGTAATCGTTGAATCCCAGGGTATTGTCCCATTTGGCAAAACTTGTGGGATTTTTGGCCACTACTCTAATGTAGGTTTGGTTCACACAGTCCTGATTGAAATTCCAACAGTTCTTTGCTCGTGGATTCTGTGACGTGGCTTGTAATGCTTCGTGCAGGCTCACAATGTAATTGTAGTTCCATTTCAACTCAAATGGGATTTCAAGCATGGTACGCCGGTCCGCATCCATTCTAAACACAGCATTGCTCAAGGTGATGTCAAATGCACGTCGAGGAAAGTCTCGTAACACCTGGGACACAACTCGGTCACCATCTACCAGGCTTTGTTGCATGGTCTGTACCTGTGCACCTATCCTAGCACCATCAACTTGACCGGCCACTTCTGATCGACCAAACAGCCGGTTGGCAATGGCACTATGGGCCACCCACACATCCATGGTCACTGTGACTTCGTTGCCACGCATGGTTTTGTTTAGAATTTTAAAGTTGTCAACGTAGCCACTGCTGTAGTTAGTGACCTCTTGCCTGGTTAACTTTTGTTGCACAGCCTCTCGTTCACTCAACACCAGAGTACCCACAGCATGCTCCACTGCTAGAGCAAAGCCATTGCGTCTGGCTTCAGCTTCAGTGTGGCCTCGACCCTCCACTTGCACATAATACACACGGTCTGAATTCTTAAATAACCACTGTCCTACTGTGATCACCACACTGGGGTTTAGTGCATGAACCGCGGTTGATACAGCAAGCACAGCCGCAACAATTAGCTTTTTCATGGCCAATCACCGACCAGAACCAAATTTGCTTTCTAACAGTCGGGCGGTGCGTTCACTGGTCTTGTCCCAACGAATAGTCACTGCTACTTCTTGAGCACCAACAACTTCTTGTTTGATCACCCGGAAGCCACGCAGGATTGCAGTACTGTTGGCTCGCACAGTGGTGGTCAATTGCACGGCTGTGTCGTTGCTGTTTTCACGCACACTCACATTGGTTGCCCGAGCTTCCTTATCGGTCATCTCAACCACTTCATGATCGCCATGATTGGTGTTTAGCTTGTCTCGGGCTTTCTCAACGTTCTTGGCAATGGTAGATGTTACTCTTGAGCTGGTGATGTTTTGCTTGATAAAGTGCGACACATTGGCTCCAGCATTCATCTCGGCCACTGTGAGTGCATTTTTACGATTGGGCACGGTGTTGCCAAATGTGGGTGCAGTGGCCACAGCTTCAATGCTCACAATCTCACAGTCGTTCTTCCAGGGCTTGTACCACTTGCAATCGGTTTCAATTCGGATACCTTCACCGACAAAACTTGTGGACAACTTCTGATTTCGAATCTGCTCGTTACTGTTGGTAACTGCTGTGGTTGAACATCCTGTTATGGCTAATGCGGCCACTAGGGCTAGTAATTTGAACTTCATTTCAATCTCCAAAAGGTTAAGATAGTGTATTGTAACGCAAAAAAGTTTATTGGTCAATCCCAAAATGTTCTTTAATCAAATCCGAAGCAAGGAATGGTTCCGCAGTATCAGCAATCTCGGCACATTTAAGAACAATCAACTCGGCAAACTTTGCGTGATCAAAGTTGCCGTAGGGATTGTAGCATTCTAGTGCAAGTTCTTGAATTCGTTCGTTAGTGTTCATATAATCACCTGCGGTGGTAAATTTTAAATCATTCATTCTTCTACTCCAATACCAAAATGGCGTCTGACTGCTCGGCTGGTGTTCCATCCAATGCCTTGAAATAGATTTTGTTCAACCACAGTGGCACATTCTTCGATGATCAACTGGGCAAATCGTTCATATGCACCTTCAATGTCCTCACCGTTCATGTTTCTGGGCCAAGGCTCACCTTTGACATCCACATACAAGTCAGCCTGGATGGCAAGTTGTTTAATTCGGTCTTGCATTTTTACTCCAGTTGATATAGCCACCGTTGGTGTCGCTCCACGGGCAGTATTTTTCCCATAGTGCCTGGGCTTCTGGTCCAGCATGGGTTCTCATGGCCTGGTCCAGAGCTATACGAGTCACGTACCCCGAAAGGTCCCACGCATGATTTTTCAACAGCATTTCAAGATCGTTCATGTCAGTAGGTTTCTTTTACGATGTCAAACTGTTCTTTGGGGTACTTGGTCTTGAACTCTTCACTCTTGACATATTCGTTGTAGGACTTGGCCTCAAAGAACATTTTTTTAAACACGCTCATGTGTGAGCCTTTTGGCAGTACCGTGAGATAGATTGATTTTGCTTTGCCGGCCATTATATTTCCTCTTTATTCCGATGTTTAGTTTTACGATTATACACTATTTTAGATTTTTCCGCACGTGATTTGAACGGTGTGTCGCGGGCGTACAACTCCACAGCACGTCTGCGTAGTCTAGGCATTTGTAATACAAAAGTTATAGGTTTCACGATTGATCCATTAAAAAATCCGGTACATGCGTTATTATAGCACGAACCGGATTAGATGTCAATTACTTGTTGAAAGTATGGAACAATTACTTCTTACTGGAAGTAGCGGTGTAAGCCTTCATGATGCCTTCGCCAAACTTGGTGTAGTCAAACTTCATGGCTTCTTGTGTGGCTCTGACCATTTCGCTAGTTAATGTAGCAAATGTATCTGTACCAACTTTGGCAGCTTTCTTTGTGTAAGAGGCTTGCTCATCAATGAAAGTGTTCATTGCGTCTGCGATTTTTTCGTTTTGGACAAATGTCTTGACAAATTGTTTTTTACCGGTTTGTACGGCGTCGATTGTTGCGTCTAGTGTAAACATAATTTTTCTCCTATTAAGCGAGTTTACTATAAGGCCCGACCTATTCAGCACCTTATGTTCTATTGTAACATTATTTATGTTGCAGTGCAAGGTAAAACGATATTTTTTCTAGTGAACTGTCACTAATAAATAAATGCATAGGAGAACATTATGTTTACAAAAATTAAAGAATTCTTGTTTGGTAAAGACCCGGTACAATCACCTGTGGCGGCACCTTACAAGGTTGATGCACCGGCAGAAGTTGGCAAACCAGCTGACGATCGAGTTGAAGCACCTGCACCAGTTGCGACTGTCAAGGCACCTGCCAAGAAAGCACCAGCACCAAAAGCTGAGCCTAAGCCCAAAGCACCACCAAAACCGCGAGCTCCACGAAAGCCTGCGGCCAAGTAAAAAGCCCCGCAAGGGGCTTTTTTATCTGGTAATCATAGCAAAAGTAAACAGCACAACAGGTACAGCTATTGCCATGAAACTGGTACCTATAAGCAGTCTATCTATCATGTCGGATTGTGCCTGGATCCTGGCATTTTTTATGTCTGCCTGTAGCTTGGCACGTTCTTTGTACATACGCACACGCTCGGCCATCATTTCGTCCCATACATCCTTGTTGCCAGACCATATCAACATCTCTTTCAATTCTTTCTCAGCATCTCGCAGTGCCTTGCTCTGCATGGCAATTTGTACAGACATTGCTCTGATCTGCCCGTCGGTGAGAATTTTTTTACTGGTTTGTGCCTCTATGCTGGCAGCGTGAATTGTGTCGCTGTTTTCAAAGAATCTGGCAAACTGTCCGTAGAGACTGTTGACATCCTTGCCCAGAGCAATGGCTTTTTTGATATAATTTACTGATTGTTGTGCGGCTGTAAATGCCAGGCCAAGGGTGACAGGATCCATTATTTTTTCTTTTCAAC
>Ga0209355_1001592_pt1 | contig 12831 bp, 13 predicted proteins | sample LauGreSBDMM110SN_3_FD_187563 | JGI IMG/M metagenome (GOLD analysis project Ga0209355, IMG submission 187563) | Freshwater lake microbial communities from Lake Michigan, USA - Sp13.BD.MM110.SN (SPAdes) (version 2) | ecosystem: Environmental > Aquatic > Freshwater > Lake | place: Lake Michigan...
AACTTCGTGCTGTCGGAGGACTGACTGGACATAAGAGCCGACTCAAAAGCCGACACTCGAGGCCTTCTCACAAGCATCCAAGCAGGGAATGGCTCTGCGCGATCCTCCGCGCGGTGAATACGCCGGCCGCCAGAATGGCCGAAACGCTGATTGCCAGAGCCTGAAGGCCAAGTCACCAGCGGAGGTGAAGGTCTGTAATGGGCGCCCTGCGCGGCGGTTCTCAACGCAGAACCGGCCCTTGGCAAGTGATATGGCCCGATAAATCAAGTCAGCGAAAGCCTCCGAGCAGGCCGAGCAGTCGTCGTTTTAGGAGTTGGCGCCTGGCAATATGCCTGCGGCTACTCAGCCTTCAAGCTACCGTTTTTCGCGAACACTTCGTAGAACTTGTAGCGATCTGTCAACGTACGCTTGGCGACTTCCGCTGAGTCGTTCCTCACTTCGATGTTGGCTTTAGCCCAGAAGTTTTTGACTTCCGGAGTGGTCATAGCCAGGGCGACCGCTGACGCCAATTTGTCGATGATGGGTTGGGGCGTGCCGGTTCGCACGGCCAGGGCATAGGCCGGGCCGAACAGCTTGGGGAAGCCTAGTTCGGTGAAGGTGGGTACATCCGGCAGCGTGAGGCTGCGTGTCTTTCCCGTGATGGCGTAGTGGATCACGCGCGGGCGCAGGCCCGCCGCGTTCACTTCGCCCAAGATGCTCCAGTCAATGGTGCCGGACGCCACCGCTGTCATGTAGGGGCCAGCACCGGGGAAGGGTAGGTGCACCGCATCCACACCCAGCTCATAAAGCACGGCAAGGCTCGGCAAGCGCACCTGCGGCGCGGACGAGCCGTAATTGAGCTTGCCGGGGTTAGCCTTACCATAATCCATCAGTTCCTTGAAGGTCCGGTGCTTGCTGGTGGCGGGGGCCAACATGACATAGCGGCCCTCGCCGATACCGGCGACGAGTGTCAGATCGTTCATAGGGTCAAAGCGCAGGTTCTTCTTGATCAGAGGCAATAGCGCCTGTCCGTCCAGGCCAATGAGGATGGCGGTGTAGCCGTCGGCCGGCTGGCCCTTTGCAGCGTATTCCATACCTATGATCTGGTCTGCGCCGGGCTTGTTCTCCACGATGATGGGCTGGCCCAGCGACTTGGAGAGAGCCTCGCCCAAGCCGCGCGCCAGTAGGTCTGCCGTTCCGCCTGCAGTGGTGGCCGCGACAATGCGAATGGGCTTTTCAGGATATTGGGCGAGCGCGGTTGTCATGCTCAGCAGGAGGAGGGCGGATAAAAAGCCGATTCGGCTATAAAAATTTCGCATTTTTGTGTCTCCAGTCAAACGGTTTAAAACCTGTCTTCATTCGCTATTACACGATTCCTTCATTCTTCATCGCCGCAATGTCGCTCGCGGTGATGCCCAGGGCACCGAACACTTGCGCATTGTCTCTTCCGATCTCGCGCCCTGGGTGGCTTATGACGTGGTCGCGCCCCGGAAACTTTGGCACGATGCCCTGCATGGTGATAGGGCCCAAGTCATCATCCGGTAACGTTATCAGATCGCCGCGTGCCTGGTAATGCGGGTCTTTCATGATGTCGGACGCGTCATAGACCGGGCTGTGCACCGCGTCGGCAGCGGTGAACTCGGCGGTGATCTGCGCCCAGTCGCGCACTGTGCTCCAGGCAATGAGGTGCGTGTTGCAGCGCCAGAGGAAGGCCTCTATCTTGGGCACGTCCAGACCCACCAGGGCACCGGCATCCAGGTCGACAATCAGATCATGGGCGCCGCAGCCAAGCAGAATCTTGCGGATGGTGGGTGCGCCCACCGCGCTCACGATGTACCACTTGCCGTCTCGTGACTGATAGGTATTGCGCAGCGCACCATGGTCCCCCAGGTAGTTGCCCGGCCGCGTCTGCACCACGCCGTTTTGCTGGAAGGTGGGAATCTGCGTAGGTACGATGCGAAATAGGCCCTCGAATAGCGCAATGTCCACCACCTCGACGCCCTTGTGGGTCTTGTCGCGGGTGTTGCCATACACGCTGGCCAGGGCACCGATCACTCCCCAAAGTGATGCCACGCCATCGGCGAGCGTCGTCGATGGAAAGGTGGGCGGCCCGTTTGGGAAGCCGTTCATGTGGGCAAAGCCGCTCACCGCCTCGGCCACGGTGCCAAAGCCGGGACGCGGGCTGTATGGCCCGGTCTGGCCGAAGCCGCTGATGCGAACCATGGAAAGGTTTAGCCCCGCCTTTTCAAGATCGGCCGGTCCCAGGCCCCATTTTTCCAGGGTGCCGGGTCGAAAGTTCTCGACCAACACGTCGAAGTCCTTGGCGATCTGTAAGAAGATCTCGCGCCCTCGCGGCTCAGACAGCTTCAGACTGATGTGCTTCTTACCGCGCTGTGACACCTTCCACCACATTGAATGTGCGCCCTTCTTGGGCAGCATGGTACGGACCTGGCTGCCTCGCGGGTGCTCGATCTGCAGCACCTCGGCCCCCAGGTCCGCCATGATGGCGCAGGAGTTGCCCGCAGCGTACTGATGAGAAATATCCAGCACGCGCAGCCCGGAGAGAATTGGCTTGCGCGACTTTTCGTTATTCATGCTCGTGGCTCCTGCGTTGCCTCGTTGGTGATGACGATCTTGTTGGCCACCAATTCGTCGATGGTCCTGTCGTCCTTGCCAAGCAGGTCGCGCAGCACGGCGCGCGTGTCCTCGCCCAGGCCATGCACCTGCTCGACGCTGTCCTCGCCCCAGGCTTTTACGCGGATCGGATTACGGGCGACCTTGATCGCCTGTTGGCCTTCGCCAACGCTGATCACCGAGCCGCTATGCACGACCTGTTCGATGTTCACCGCGTCATGCAGTTCATACACCGGGCTGTTGGGCACGTCTGCCTTGGTGACGATCGCACTCCACTCATCGCGGGTCTTGGTTGAGAAAATTTTCTCAAGCTTACCCACCAGTTCGGTCCGGTTGGACAGCCGGGCGGCATTGGTGATGTACTTCGGATCGGTAATCCACTCCTCGTGACCCAAGCCCCGCGCGAGGTTGTGCCAGAAGCCACGTGTGAAGGCTCCGATCATCAGGTACTCGCCGTCGGCACACAGGAATGCCTGGTAAGGAACGATCTGCGCGTGGCCGCGCCCCATGCGTTTGATCTTCGCACCCAGCGTGGCAACCGAGGGGATGTAGTTGCACATCATGTTCAGCGAAGCGTCCAGCATGCCGACTTCGATCTTCTGACCTTCCGGATGCTGCTCGCGTGCGAACAGCGCGGCCAGCACGCCTGAGAGCATGAAGAGGCCACTGGAAAAATCGCTGATCGGCGCGCCAATGCGCACCGGTCCGCCGCCGACTTCGCCGGTGATGCTCATCAGCCCCGATACGCTTTGCATAATGATGTCGTTGGCCGGCCGCTTGGACCAGGGGCCGGTTGAACCGAATGCGTTGATGGACGCATACACCAGTCCTTTTCGCAGGGGTGCCAGGTCTTTGAAGCCCAGGCCCAGGCGGTCCATCACGTCAGGTCGGAAGTTCTCTAGAACGACGTCGCAATGCGGCACCATCTCGCGTGCCAGGGCCGCGCCTTCCTGCGTGCCCAAGTCCAGGCTGATGTTGCGCTTGTTGCGGTTAAGCGAAACATAGTAGTCCGAATCCTTGGGGCCCAGGCCCGGCATGGGCACACCCATAGTCCGAGCGCCGTCGCCGCCTTTTTTCTCGATCTTGATAACTTCAGCACCCATGTCGGCTAAGAACATGCTTGCGAATGGCCCGGCCGCCGCATGGGTGAAGTCAAGCACACGCAAACCCGCGAGGGGCTTCGCGGCGGCTGTGGGTTTTACCATGCCTGGGTGCCTTTACGGACGATCGGACGCGCAGTCGATCGGGAAGTCCGGTAGCGGTTGTCCACGCTTGGGAAGTGCAAACGTGCCGATGCCAGGCATGATGTTATCGCCGCGCTGGTTGATGCTGTCGAATTTGCAATCCGCGTAAGAGATTCCGCTTTTGCCCACCCACTTGCCGGTGATCTCGCCCTTGATTCGGAGCGTGTCGCCCACGAAATTCATGCCCTTGTACTTCGGGTAGCACATGGCCACCCAGCCGTCATCGCCGGCCCAGTTTGTCATGAAGTGCGTGGCCCAGGCGCCGCGCTGCGAGCCGTAGTCATATGCGCCGGGCATGCCGATTTCAGCGGCCATATAAGGATCCCAGTGAACGCGCTCGACGGCCTGGGGAATGCCCGTCTCCGGGTCTTTCACCGCGACCTTGGGGGAGCGGCGGCGGTATTCCAGCCAATGCTGACCGCTGCGAATGTGTGGCGAGCCGATACCCATCATCCAAGCGATCATGTCCGACACGGTGAGTGGCCCCCGAATTATCGGCTGCATGGCGTCGCCTACCTTCACGTCTTCCCAGTAGCGTGGGTTGTTGCCGCGCACTTCTTCGGCTGCGATTTCATCGTCGATTGAAGCGATTTCCGCGTCAGTGTATTTAGCCTTGGGGATGCTCGCGTACTTGCCGGCCTTCTTGCCCGCTTCGCGCTCTACTCGCACAGCGGACATTTCCTGGAGCGCGATCAACTCGTCTTTCTGGTTATAAAAACGGATGTGGTCAGTCTGCATCATCGAGCGGCCCGCATAGGCACCCTTGCGCTCGTCCAACGCAAACGGCTCTTTTGTTGAATGGATGACATCGCCTTCAAACAGCGGACGGTAGAAGACCCAGCGATCGCCGGCGTGCAGGCCGTGTACGCCGGGCAGGCCTTGGCCTCGACGCAGGTCCCAGCTGCCCCAGGCGGCTGCGTACAGGAGCGCAGGCGGTGCAATCATCTTGCCGTATCGGGAGCTGCGCGCGTACTCGGGGTTCATCCACAGCGGGTTGGCGTCGCCGATGGCACGCGCCAGATGCTCTATGCTGTCCTGGTTGACGTACCGCACAAATGGAATCGTGATGGGATACACCTTGCCATGGCGAAGCCTTATTTTTTCAATTTCGTGGTCGGTTATCTTGCCGTATTCGGCGTTACCAGATTCTTCGTCTGTCTTGGCATCGTTGTTCAAGGAAGCTCCTATGTTTTGGCTGTGGGGGAAATAGGTTAGACCATTAATTTAAAAAAAACAGGCTAGGTTTTTGACTTTATTTTTGACTTGATATTACACATTACATGTAGAATGTCAAACAGAAGACGGAGACTTGATCATCATGAAAGCTGCATTGGTCATAGGCGGAACCGGCCCCACCGGCCCGCATATCGTGAACGGTTTGATTGATCGGGGCTGGAAAGTCACCATTTTGCACAGCGGAGCGCACGAGGTCGATTTCAAGCAGGAGGTCGAGCACATCCACGCCGACGTCCACTTCAGTGAACCCTTCGAAAAGGCCATAGGAAATCGCCAATGGGATTTGGTGGTTGCGGGCTACGGCCGTCTAAAGCTCACCGTTGAAATAATGAAGGGCCGCACTGGCAGAATCGTGGCCATGGGCGGCGCCACCGGCGCAATGGCCACGCCGGACGATTCGCGCTGGGGGCCGCTAGGGCCTCCCGTCAATCCTGATGAAGTGGGCGCACTGCAGGAGAACAATCCCGACCGTAATAAGTTTGGCTACCAAATGGCGCAGGCGGAAGAGAAGCTGTTCCGCGCGCACCGAGAGGGCCACTTCTGCGCCACGCAGATCGCTTACCCGATCATCTACGGCCAGCGCCAGCCGGGTGCGCAGGACTGGTGCGTGGTGCGGCGTGTGCTGGACGGACGCAAGCAGTTCATCATTGCCGATGGCGGTATCAAGGTGGAGGCGCGCGCTGCCGCTGCCAATGCGGCGCATGCGGTGCTGCTGGCCATCGACAAGCCTGAGATCGCCGGGGGTCAGAAATATTTTGTGGCCGACGACCAGCTCTACACCATGCGCCAGCGCATCGAAGCGATTGCTGCCATCATGGGACACCGCTTCGAGTTTGTGGACATGCCCTGGGATTTGGCCGTGCCTTGTCATATTCTGTGGCGTCGCATGCAGGGCTGCCGTGTCCGCGACACGAGCAAAATCCGGCGTGAGCTGGGCTACTCTGACCTTGTCGATCCGTATTTCGGGATGCAGGAGTCGGTTCATTGGCTGCTGGACACCCGAGAGGAGGGTGCCAAGGAACTGGAGCACCAGTTGGGCGATCCCTTCGACTACGAACGTGAAAACGCGATCATTGGCCAGTGGCAGTCATTGCGCGCGCAGATACCGTCGGTGGACTATCCGCTGCCGCAGCACGCGCACATCTATCGCCACCCGATCAAGGTGAACGAGGGATGGAGGCGGCCCGGGACCTGACGGTCATTACAAGTCCAGCATGACAGCTTAACGAGACGCGCTGTAGATGCCGAACTTAAATTTGCCCACGATGGTGACTTGGTCTACCTGCTTCTGCGGCCCTAACAGTCTGGGCGCCATCGCTTGTGGTGAGGGGAATACCGCCTGGGCGAATGCGAAGCGGGTGAACTTCGTGGTGAGTCTTCCGACCGCCGGTTGTTTTGTGCAAAAACTGCCGGTTTGTAAGATGACCTACGACTTGCCGGCCATGTAGTTTTCCCTAAAACCAAGTGTTATGGCGATCTCAATTCGCTACGATGTTAGTAGCTAATTAGCTAGGCTAATTGAGCCTGATACAAAAAACAAGCCAATTTTTTACCGGGGCTCGAGCAGCGACTTGGCCTGCTGAGTCGCCGCCTGCGCCATCAGCGTCAGGTCGGTGCCGGCCAGCACCAGTCTCACGCCGGCGTCGATGTGGCGTCGCATGACCTCGGGGCTGCGGATGCCCGCCACCCCTGCCCACTTGCCGTGCTTGTTACAGGCCGCCAGCAGATCCACGTACGCCGCTTCCACGCGCGGGTGGGTGAACTGCCCTGGAATGCCCAGGTTGGCGCACAGGTCATTAGTGCCAATCAGCAGCACGTCCACGCCTTGCACCGCGGCAATGGCGTCCATGTTGGCCAGTCCGTTCTCGGTCTCGATCATCACCACTATGAGGTTGAGGCGGTTGAGCGTGGCCACCAGCACGTCGACCTGCACGCCCACGTAGTCGAACTGCGGCACGTTGCTGCTGATGGAGCGCAGGCCTTCGGGCGGATAGCGCAACTGCCGCACGATCTCGCGCGCCTCGTCGGCGTTGTTGACGCTGGGGACCACTATTCCCAAGGCGCCGTTGTCCATCATGCGCGTGGCCATGGAGAACGCGCCCTTGGGGATGCGCACCATGGGCGTAATACCGTTGTCCAGTGCAGTGATGGAGATCTGCGCTGCCGTTTCCAGCGACATGGCGCCATGCTCCAGGTCCATGAACAGCCAGTGGTAGCCGGCGCGGCGCATGATGCGCGCGATCTCCACCGACCGCGACAGGCGCACGCCGACGCCGAGGGCGGGCTCGCCAGTTTCCATACGCTCGCGCGCGACGTTACGCAGCGTTGGGAATGCGCCGTCTTTGGACGCGTTATTCGGGCTTGATGCCGGCATTGGTAATGAGTTTTCCAAACTTCTCGAAGTCGCCCGCGATGCGCTGTGCGAACTGCTCCGACTGCATGCCGCTGAGCTCGACGCCGTTGCTGGCTATCAGCTGTTGCCATTCGGGTGTCTGCATGATGGCCAGCACCTCGGTGGTAATGCGTTCCAGCACGGCACGGGGCGTGTCGCGCGGAGCGCCCAGCCCGGTCCATGATGCGAGGTCGAAACCCGGCAGCGTGTCGGCAATCGGCGGTACCTGCGGCAGTTGAGAGATACGTTCCCGGGTTGTGACGGCCAGCACCCGAAGCTTGCCGGCCTGCACCAGCGGCTTGGGCGATGCATAGGTATCGAAAGAGAAGGTAACCTCGCCGGCCGCGACGGCGCGGTGCATTTCCACTGCGTCCTTGAACGGCACGTTGACGATCTCCACGCCGGCCATTTGCCGCAGCAGCTCGGCCGCTAGGTGAGTGGCGCTGCCGGTGCCGATAGAGCCGACGAACACCTTGCCGGGGTTGGCCTTGGCAAAAGAGAGCAGCTCGGCGACGTTCTTTGCCGCCAAACTTGACCCGACTGTCAGCACCATCGGGCCCGAATACATCATGGTGATGGGAGCGAAGTCCCTGCGGATGTCGAACATCGAGTTCTTCACAAGCCAGGGCTGCACGACGTTGGCCGACACCAAGTTCCCCAGCGTGTAGCCATCCGGTGCGGCCTGCCTCAGGGCAGCGGCGCCTATGGCTGCACCCGCACCGGGCTTGTTGTCGATGATCACCGGCTGCTTGAGTCGTTCGCTAAGCCGCAGCGCCAGGAAGCGCGTGGTGGTATCGGCGGCGCTGCCGGGCCCGAATGGCACGATGATGCGCACCGGCCGGCTGGGGTAGTCCTGCGCGCTGGCCGCCACAGTCAGGCAGCAGCCCAGCGCGGCGGCGATTGTGATAGCGGCTGCGCGTCGACGTGAAATGATGGCTTGTGTCATGCGTTCCTCTTGCCGTTGGCAGCTTTGTTGACCTGTGATCAGGTGGTTATTATTCGGGCTTGATACCGGCCGCTTGGATGGTCTTGCCCCACTTTTCGTATTCGGCGGCGACGAAAATCGCCATAGCGGCGCTGGTGCCGCCGCCGGGCTCCACGCCCATGTCGGCTAGGCGCTTGCGCAACTCGGGTGCTTGCATCACAGCGCGCAGCTCGGTGGTGAGCTTGGCGGCCACGTTGGGCGGCGTGCCGTTGGGCACGGCAAAGCCGGTCCACACAAGCACTTCGAAGCCAGGCAGGGCCTCGGCTACGGCCGGTAGGTTGGGCAGTGATGCCATGCGTGTCTTGCCGCTAGTGGCAAGGGGCCGCACCTTGCCCGCGTCGATCAGCGGCTTGGCCGTGCCGTACAGGTCGAAGTACGCCTGCACGCTGCCGGAAAACATGGCGTTGAAGACTTCGGGCGACCCCTTGAATGGTACGTGCGTCATTTCCACGCCGCCCATCTGCTTGAGCAACTCGCCCGCCAGGTGGGTAGTGGTGCCGGCGCCCGATGAACCGAAGAACACCTTTTTGGGGTTGGACTTGAGGTAGGCCAAGAACTCGGCTAGATTCTGGGGCGGCAGCTCGGGCGGCACCATCAGCAGGTACTGGCCCACATACATCAGCGACAGCGGCGTGAAGTCCTTGCGCACGTCAAAGGGCATGTCCTTCATCAGCCACGGCTGCACTGCGTTGCCGGAGACGACCAGCCCGATCGTGTAGCCGTCGGCCGGCGATGCCTGAAGGGCCTTCAAGCCCACTATGCCGCCCGCGCCGATGCGGTTTTCTACCACCACCGTTTGCTTGGTGCGCTCGGCCAGGGCTGTGGCGATCAGACGGGCAATGATGTCGGTAGTGCTGCCCGCACTGTACGGCACGAGGATCTTGATCGGCCGTTCAGGAAAGCCCTGCGCGGCGGCACTCACCATGATGAGCGCGACCATGGCGGTGAGCGTGAGACGGAGCAAATTTAATGCGTTACGGATCATGATATCTCCTATTAATTTTTCAGAACTATTGCCGGGTACCCACCGAAAGGCCTGCGTCGACGGTGATGATTGCGCCCGACATGTAGCCGAGCCTGTCCGAAGCCGCCATCGCGATCACGCCGCCCAGTTCTTCGGCAGATGCTATGCGTCCGAAAGGCATGCCGGCCAGCAGCTTGGGCATATCGGTACCGCGTTGGCGCGCGATGTCGCGGTAGCGCGGCGTGTCCACCGGGCCAGGGCGCACGCCCACGACGCGAATATTGTCTTCAGCGCTGCGGCCCCCCAGCGTTTCTGTCAGAAAGTCTAGCGCCGCGTTGGCCATGCCACCGCACATGTAGTTGGGCCGCTTCACCACCGAGCCGTTGCCCAACACGTTGACGATGGTGCCGCCGCCGCGCTGCTTCATCGATAGGTAAAAAGCGCGGCACATGTTGATGTACGGGAAGACCTTGGAATTCCAGCCTTCGCGCCAGGCCGTTTCGTCCAAGTCAAACAGGCTGCCGCCGGGCACCGCACCCGCGTTGTTGACGACCACGTCTACATCCGCAAACTGTTCTGCCAGTGAAAGGATGGCGCTGCCCACTGACAGGTCCACGCTGACCGTTTGCACCCGCACGCCGTGGGGAAAGGCAGCGGCCTCGGTCTTCGCTAGCCGTTCTTTGTTGCGCGCGACCAGCACCAGGTGCGCGCCTTCGGCGGCAAAAACGCCCGCCGTTGCTGCGCCGATGCCGCTGGACGCGCCTGTGATAAGCACCGTCTTGCCAGTCAGTCCGAGGTCCATAAGTTTTGTACTTTTCAGATGTTGGTGGCGGTTTGCGCTTCTTTGCGCGTCGCCCATTGCGCGACGCTGATGCGTTCGATCGAAAAGACTTTTTCGGTGCGCAGGTACTGGCCATTCATGCGTCCCACCAGGTGCAGCTTGGGCGCGTCGATGTAACACTTGTCGGCGTCCAGCACTGCGTCGTCGTCTACGTGCACGGCCAGCACTTTGCCCAGGACAATGGCTTGGCCGCTTTCCATGTGCGTTACTTGGAAGCGTTCGCATTCCAGTGCCACCGGACTGCCCACGATGCGCCCGGGCTTGACGAAGGTGGACGGCACGGTGGTGAGACCTGCTTCAGCGACTTCATCGACCTCCGGACCGAACTCGATAGCCGTGATGTTCATCTGCTCGACCAAGTCGAACGGCACCAGGTTCACGACAAACTGCCCGGTATCCTCAATGTGGCGCAATGTGTCCTTGCAGCCGCCACCACTGGCGCTGATGCCCAGGGTGACTATCGGCGGGTCTGAACACATGACGTTGAAGAACGAAAACGGCGCCGCGTTCATCTGGCCCGTGGCCGAAAGGGTCACCACCCAGGCGATCGGCCGGGGAACGACGGTGAAGGACAGGATCTTGTAACGGTCTTTTTCGCCCAGCTTTGCAAAGTCGAACAGCATTCGGCGCGGCGTCAGACGGTGTGCACGCCAAGCTGGTATGTTTGCGCGATGCCCAGCCGCTGGTCTGAATGCCAGCGGCTGGTGCTGCCCACGGGGGTCAGCTGGTCCGGCAGGCCTTCGGGGCGCGGCACGTTGATCGTGCCCATCATGCCCGGCAGCGACAGCTCGATCGACTGCTTGTCCTCGGACACATAGATCTCGTTGTGACGAATACCACCCGGGATGAACATGGCGTCTCCAGGGCCGAATGCGGCTACCGTGCCGTCCTCGAATTCGATCACGACAGTTCCGCGGATGATGTAGGCGAACTGCATCTCGCAGGTATGGTAATGCCAGCCGGTGGACTCGACCATACCGGCGATGGAGTTGGACGCGTTGCAGCGGATCTTGCCGCTGCTGGCGGCTTCCAGGCCCAGGTCGCGGTACTGAAAGAACGAGCGTCGGCCGGGTATGGTCGGCGTCTCGTTCATGAACGACTTGTGCAGGCGCAGGCCGTCGGCCACCTTGGGCAGGTCGTCAGGGCGGGTTGCAGCTTGCGGCGTTAAAGAGTTGTCTCTGTCCATCATGGTGGGTTCGCCTTAAGTCAATATATATGTCACTCAGGCCGTTAATCGGGCTTGATGCCGGCCGCGCGGATCACCCGGCCAAATTTTTCGTAGTCGTTGTTGATCAGCGCTTCGAACTCTTCCGGCGGGCCGCCGCCGGGCACCGATCCGCTGTTGATCAGGTGCTGCTGCACCTGGGGTGTCTGCATCACCGCGCGCAGGTCGCGCGCAAGCTGGTCGACAATGGGTTTAGGGGTACCCTTGGGTACAGCAAAGCCCGTCCAGAAGCCGAGCTCCACGCCCGGATAGGTCTCTGCCAGAGTTGGCACATTGGGCAATAGCTGCGAGCGTTTGGCGCCGGTTGACACCAGTGCGCGCAACTTGCCAGCATCGACCAGGGCGCGTGGCGATACATAGTTGTCGAAAGACATGGTCACGTCCCCAGACGCCACAGCCGTGTGGATCTCGTTGGAGCCCTTGTAAGGTATCTGCGTCATCTGCAGGCCGGCGGATTGCGCGAGAAGCTCCGCGGCCAGATGCGTGGTGGTGCCCGAACCCAGACTGCCGTAAGAAATCTTGCCGGGGTTGGACTTGGCGTACGCCACAAACTCGGCCAGCGTCCTGACGGGCAGTGACGTTGAAACCGTCATCACAAGCGGGCCGGAATAAATAATGGTTATGGGTGTGAAGTCTTTGCGGATATCGAACTGCAGGTCCTTTGTCATCCAAGGCTGGGCCGCGTTGCCCGACACGATGATGCCGATGGTGGTGCCGTCAGCCGTTGCATTTTTCAATGCCGCGACGCCCACCATGGCGCTGCCGCCAGGCTTATTCTCAACGATGACGGCCTGCTTGATACGTTCGGCCATTCGCTCGGCGATGACGCGCGAGGCGATGTCGACGCCGCTTCCGCTACCGTAGGGCACGATAATGCGCAGGCGCTTCTGAGGGTCGCCCAAGGCCTGAGCCCAGCCCGACGACGCGGATGCCATCAAGAGGGAGGACGCGAAAGCGCGCCTAGTTATGGCGGAGGGTCGTTGCATCTATATTCTTGTTTAGTCGTTCGGCGCTCGCAGTGTTTTTAATTCTGAATCACTATGCAGCGAAACAGGGCGCGGGGCATCGGGGTTTACCCGTTTTCAGACTTGCGAGTCACTGCGCTTTCAGTAGCGCCGGATACGGATTCAACCTCATTAACTACGCCACCTAGTGGTCGTTTCAGCCTGTCACCAGGCTTGTTCCAGGATCTGCTTCAATTGAGTCACGTCGCGCACCGGACGCGGGTTGCCGCGCAGGAACCAGTCCCCCATGGCCGTGGTGGCTATCCCCGTCAGCGCATCTTGTGGAACGCCCAGATCTTGCAGCCGAGATGGAACTCCCAGCTTATC
>Ga0209355_1001593_pt1 | contig 12829 bp, 12 predicted proteins | sample LauGreSBDMM110SN_3_FD_187563 | JGI IMG/M metagenome (GOLD analysis project Ga0209355, IMG submission 187563) | Freshwater lake microbial communities from Lake Michigan, USA - Sp13.BD.MM110.SN (SPAdes) (version 2) | ecosystem: Environmental > Aquatic > Freshwater > Lake | place: Lake Michigan...
GAGAGACTTTTGCGCCTTGTAAAGCATTTCAATGTCTTGCAAGACCACGCCGTTAGAAAACGCCGCTTTGAGCGCATCCAGTTCTTGAGCGATGCTGCCTGCTTCGGCAACGGGTTCCTCAGCTGCAGGCTCTTTCTCATCCATTTTTTCCAATGCTTCTTTGGCTTCTCCCAATTGCTCTGTGAGTTCGCCTATCTCAGCCACCAAATGCTTTTTGGCTGAGTAATTCATATAAGCAAGTGTGGAGGCTGCCACAAGGCAGATGCCCAACAGTATTTCTAGTATCAAACGTAGGTATTTTTTCATGACTGCTTTGAATGAAAAAGACAAGAAGATGCGGCGCACACATGGGTTGTGCGCCCGGAACTCAGATGGTATCGGTTTGATGCCAGCAACTCTTTAATCAACAAGTGTTAAATGGATTCTTTTGAGTTATTTTTTAACCAAAACAAGCCATGATTGAAAAAAAAACTTGCCCCTCAAGGAGACTTAAGCTCGGATGAATGCGGTCACCAGTTCGTCATCTCCTACCTGTTGACTGCAATGGCCGTGGAGCGAACTGTCAAACACCGCACCCGGCGGCAACACGTCCGCAGAGAAAAAATGCTCACCCGCTTTGAAGATCCGCGAACTGCCGTCTTGCAAGCCGATTTGCATTTGCCCTTGCAAAATAAACACCCATTGCGGTGTGGTGGTGACGTGAAACTGGCTGCGAAAACCCACCGGGCTGCGGCGCAGTTGCAGACCTTGCGCGGGTAACAGCGCGCTTAAGCGGGACTGTTCAGTGCCCAGATCCAGAGGAATGCTTTCCTCTCGAAAACGGGCGCGCCCATCGGTGTCGGTATATAAAACTGTGCGTGTGAATGTGTGCATGCAGCCATCATAAACAAGCCACTCGATACAATCGCGGCTTCTTCAACAGCCTCTGGATCTACACCATGACCCGCTGCAACTCTCTCAAGGCTTTGCCATGAGCCGCAAAGTCTTCATCAAAACCTTCGGCTGCCAAATGAACGAGTACGACTCGGACAAGATGGCAGATGTACTGGGCGCGGCCCAGGGCTACGAACAAACCACTGACATTGACCAAGCCGATCTGGTGGTGTTCAACACCTGTTCAGTGCGCGAAAAAGCCCAGGAGAAAGTGTTCTCTGACTTGGGACGCGTGCGGCACTTGAAGAAAAAAGGCGTGCAGATTGCGGTTGGCGGTTGTGTGGCCAGCCAAGAGGGAGCGGCCATCATCGCGCGCGCGCCGTTTGTGGATGTGGTGTTCGGCCCGCAAACCTTGCACCGATTGCCCGAGTTGTTGAACCAACGCAAAGCTTTGAATAAGCCGCAGGTGGACATCAGCTTTCCCGAGATAGAAAAGTTTGACCACTTGCCGCCTGCGCGTGTGGATGGTGCATCCGCGTTTGTGTCCATTATGGAAGGCTGCTCCAAATATTGCAGCTACTGCGTGGTGCCTTACACACGCGGCGAAGAAATCAACCGTCCGCTCGACGATGTGTTGACCGAGGTCGCCGGTTTGTGCGCCCAGGGTGTGAAAGAAATCACGCTGCTCGGCCAGAACGTGAATGCCTACAGAGGCAGCATGGGCGGCACATCGGAAATTGCAGACTTTGCACTGTTGATTGAATACATCGCAGAAATTCCCGGCGTCCAGCGCATCCGCTACACCACCAGCCATCCGAACGAGTTCACGCAGCGCTTGGTCGATGTATATGCCAAAGTGCCTCAACTCGTTAGCCATTTGCATTTGCCAGTACAGCACGGCAGTGACCGCATACTCATGGCCATGAAGCGCGGCTACACCGCCATGGAATACAAAAGCACAATTCGCAAACTGCGTGCCGTGCGTCCTGACATTTCAATGAGTTCGGATTTCATCGTCGGGTTTCCCGGCGAGACCGAGGAAGACTTTGACAAGCTGATGAAGTTGATCACCGACATCGGTTTTGATGCGTCCTTTAGTTTCATCTTCAGTCCGCGCCCCGGCACACCGGCGGCCAATTTGGCTGACGACACGCCGCACGAAGTGAAACTGCGCCGCTTGCAACATTTGCAGGCGACCGTGGAGAACAACGTCAGACGCATCAGCGAAAGCCGCATGGGCACGGTGCAACGTATTTTGGTGGAGGGGCCGTCGCGCAAAAGCGCGGCCGAGTTGATGGGTCGCACCCAGTGCAACCGCATCGTCAATTTTGATGGCGGACCGCAGTCGGCTCGCTTAGTGGGTCAAATGATTGATGTGCGCATCACCCAAGCCTTGCCGCATTCCTTGCGCGGCGAAGTGCTGACTGCCGGATAAGGCAGACGCTGGCGGGTGACGGTATAAAAGTGTTTAGAGGGACTTCAAACGGTCGGTCGACGGCACCACACGCGTCAGGCGTATGCCGTAGCGGTCATTGACCAGCACCACTTCGCCTTGCGCGACCACGGTGTCGTTGACCAGCAGATCCAGCGGTTCACCGGCAATCCGGTCGAGTTCCACCACGCTGCCTTGTGTCAGTCGCATCAAATCTTTGATCTTGATGTTCGTGCGGCCCACTTCAATAGACAAGTTGACCGATATGTTTTGCAGCACCTCGGGATTGATGTTGCCGGGTTGTGAAACCTGAAACTCTTCAGAGGTAGGTGAAGCTGAATCGTCTTCAGGGTTCATCTCCGGTGTCTCGTTGGTGGTGTCGTTCATGGTGTCATCCTGCCTTGTTAATTGTGTCCGGGGACCAGCTGTTTCTCTATGCGCACCGCCACATTTGAGCCGCGCGTTCCGATATTGACGCCAAAAGAGGGCACGCCATTGGCCATGAAATGCGCGAGTTCGGGTTTTTTGAAGAACAGCATGTCGCCTTCCTTCATGGTTTGCAAGTGGTGCAAAGTGGTTTTGATTTGTCCCATCACTACACGCACATCGAGTTCGGAGTCGCCGACCGCAACAGCCAGGTCCTCGCGCCAGATCTTGTCGGATTCTTCGTTGCCGTCGCCCGAGGCCACCCGGTTGCGCAACAGGTCGCGCATGGGTTTGAGCGTGGCATACGGATAAACAAGATCAATGAAACCGCGACCGCCCGAGGCAGTTGCTTCGGCTTCAAAGCGGCTGAGTACGATCAAGTCGTTTTCGTCGGCAATCTGCGCGAATTGCGGGTTGATTTCCGAGCTGACCCGCTCGCAATCAATTTCAAGTACCGGTCCCCAGGCTTCTTTGAGCGAGCGGAAAAATACTTCAAGAATGATATGAATGATGCGGGTTTCAGTTGCAGTGAACAAGCGACCGGGCGGCAGGTCAGATACACCTTTGCCAAAGCCGCCGAAAAAACTGTCGAGTGAGCTGAACACCACGTTCGGATCGATCATGATGACCGAATTGCCGCGCATGGGGTTGATGCGAATGGTGTTGACCGACAAGGGCGGCTTGAGCATGCCGACATAGTCGCCGAACTTCATGATTTGCACGCGCGTCGGATTGACACGCGGCGTGGTGCGCAACACTTCAAGCAAACCCAGTCGGAACATGCGGATAAAGCGCTCGTTGATCATGTCGATCGACGACACATTCACGCCCAGGCTGCTGTTCTCGCTGGCCAGGTCGTGCTTGCGCACCCGCACGCCGGTATTGAAACCGGTGTCCGATTCCATCGTTCCGTCTTTCAGCCCTTCTGACAGGGCAGACAGTTCTTCCGGACTGAGTAAGTTTTGACGTGTAGCCATGGGCCTTTACTGCATCACAAAGGAAGTGAACATGACTTCTTCAATGCCGCCGAAGTCTTCGTACTCTTCAAGCAATGCATTCATGATGTCCTTGAGCTTGACAGCGAGTTCCTTGCGGAATTCAGGTTTGCTGGCTTCAGCATCGGTGGTCTGGCGCATCAAGTCCAACATGGCAGAGCGCAAAGCGAATTCATGCTTTTTGATGTTGTCAAACACGCGCGAGTCGTAATGCGTCATCACGGCCATTTGCACCACCATGACTTTTTTCGAGCCGGTGATGTTGGTCATCAGTTCTTTTTCGATCTGGAAGTAGTTTTTCTCGAAACGGGTGGCCTCGGGTGCTTCCTTCTTCAATTTGGCAGGCGCCTCGTCCTTGGCCTTGGTGGCGGCGGCTTCGAGTTCCTCGAGTTTGTCCATCGCGGCAAGTTCCGCTTTTTTCTCGTAAAAGCCCGAGAAATACAAAGTGCCAAAAGCGACGCCGACCATCAAGACGATGGATAAAACGGCAATACCAATAATTAACAATATCGGTTTTTTCTTTTTTGGCGCTTCTGCGCCTTCTTCAGGTGCTGCTTCGGGTGCTGCTGTTGCCATGGAATACTCCTCTAAATCTCAATGTTCAGGCGTAACTGTCAAATTGCGAACGCTTGCCGCGCCTGGGCCCTGAATCTTCTGCAATTTTTGGGCCAGGCTGATCCGTCAGTTTCGCACGATTTTCTTCTCTTTTTGCCGGTAAGCCGGTTTGGCCTTGCGGGTTATTCTGACCGGCAGACTGGCTTTGACCTTGACCCACCAGCACCGAAGCGTTGTTCAGCCCCAAGTCGGCCAGCGCGTCTTTCAAACGTTGGCTGCCGTTTTGTATCAAGTCCTGGGTAAGCGCAGTATCAGAATGGAATTGGGCGGTCAATTTGCCGTCACGCATTTCCAGCTGCACATCGACCAGACCCAGGCTGGCCGGTTTCAAGGCGAACTTCATTTTCCATTCGCCGGCGTTCAGCTTTTCATGCATGCGAGCGGCCAGCTCGGTCGTGAGTTTCTGGCTCAAATTCTCATAAGTCTGCGCCATGTCAGGGTTATTTGCAAACACAGTGGCGGCAGGTGTGGTCGAGTTGTGGCCGCTGCGTTGGCCTGGCCCGCTAGTTACACCGGGCAAGTTCAGGTTGGAAATATCGGAAGACGGTGCCTCCTGAAGGGCGTCAAACTCATTTTTCAGGCTTTCAATGTCTTCGGCGCGCAATTGCGCGTCCATCATGGACAGGACTGACAAAGTGCTGGGCGGCGGCGCGACAGCGATTTGCTGCGCTTGCGCTGCGCCTAATTGAATTTGCAGATTGTCCAGTTTGGTCAGCATGTCCGCGCCCGGTTTATTCTCTGTGGCAAGGCTTGCCTGTTGCAAGGCCTGGAAATCGGCGCTGCTGACAGGGGTGTTCAATGCCAGCGGTTGCATGACAGCGCTTACGCTGTCGGAGTTGCTGGCAACGGCCGAATCCGGCGGTGTGTAGGTGGGCATGGTGTTGAGCCCGAGCATGTCCTTGGTCGACAAACCTGGTTTCAGGTTGGCGGCGGCGCTGGAACTGCCGAACAGTTCTTTGACCTGTCCCGGGTCAAGTCCCATGGCCAGGGCGAAGTCAGCCACGCTTTTTTCACTCGGCTGGGTTTGCGCAGCAGTGATGATTTGCAGCTTGTCGCTGAGTGCAATCGTGGTCAACGCGCCGGCCTGGCTGGACAAGTCAGGCGCTGTTTCGAGCAGCTCGTCGGTGTCTTTGGTTTCAGTTGTGACGTCCAGGCTGGCTTCAACTGACTTGAAGTCTGTGGGCGCTAACTTTTGATCAACACTTTTCTCGGCTTGAGCTGCCAGATTTGTTTTGTCAGTTTGAGCCGCAGCTGGAGCGGAATCAGCGGCTTGTTCGTCTTGCAAGCTCTGCTCATCATTGACGCTGGTTTGCGCTGATGCATCAGTCCTGGCCGCTGCATGTTGCGTTGGCCGGGTTTGCCCGTCTGCGACCGGGTCTGCGGCTGTGCTGGTGTTGGCCGATGCGTCCCGGCCGGTTTCTTGCGTAGCTTGGCGAGTCGCCGCTTTGGCATGCGGTGGCTGACTGTGTTTTTCGGTGGAACGGTTTGACCGCTCAGCGTCAGCTTGCGGCAATTTGCCCTTGTCAGCGGCCAGATGTTGCCGTTGCGGGTTTTTCAAAGCCTGTACCTGGTTATGCAAGAAGCTGGCGAAATCAGCTCCTCTTAATGCTGTTGACGACAGGCGTGACAAGGCGTTGTCAGGCACAGAAGCCTCGGTATTGCTGATGCCCAAGCTGTTGGCCGGGAGTTTGTTCAATGCAGATAAGTTCATATCCGTTCAGTGTTTTCCTAAAAGATAGGAGGAACTAAGCAAGAAACGTGACTGGAAATGGCTTGCCGCTACTGGAAGCTTATTCCGGTGTCATGAAGCGCTGAAGGCATGCACAGAATCAAGTTGGCACATCGATTGCTTCATCAGACTGTCTGCGCTGAAAAGCATCCTTAAATTGAATTCTTAACGTTTCAAAAACAAGAGAAAAGTCACAATGAGCACCTTGAGCCTGTCAACGATTCGACAGAACTTTGCAAAGTTTGATCTCGCCGGTCTGGGTATTCCCATACTGGTGTTAGTGATCATGGCCATGCTGGTGCTGCCTTTGCCTGCACTTTTGCTGGACTTTTTATTTACTTTCAACATCATCATCAGCTTGGTGATCATCATGATCTCCATCAGCACCCGCAAACCGCTGGAATTCTCGTCCTTTCCTACTGTTTTGCTGTTTGCCACCATGTTGCGCCTGGCTTTGAACGTGGCTTCGACCCGTATCATCTTAGTTGAAGGCCATACCGGCCATGAAGCAGCAGGTAAAGTGGTGGCTGCTTTTGGCGAATTCGTGATTGCTGGCAATTACGTAGTTGGCTTTATCATTTTTGCAATATTGATGATCATCAACTTCATTGTGGTGACCAAAGGTGCCGGTCGCGTGTCTGAAGTGAACGCGCGTTTTACCTTGGATGCCATGCCTGGTAAACAAATGTCAATCGACGCTGATTTGAACGCCGGTGTGATCGATCAGGCCACCGCCAAAAAACGCCGTGAAGAACTGGCGCAAGAATCAGACTTTTTCGGTGCCATGGACGGTGCCTCCAAATTCGTCAGCGGCGACGCTATCGCCGGTTTGCTTATTTTGTTGATTAACTTGATCGGTGGCCTGGCCATCGGTGTGCTTCAACATGGATTGTCGGTCTCTGAAGCCGGCAAGATATATACCTTGCTGACCATCGGTGACGGCCTGGTCGCTCAAATTCCTTCGCTGCTGTTGTCGCTGGCCACCGCCATCATCGTGACCCGCGTCACCACCACCGAATCGATTTCCGAGCAGGCCGGCTCACAGCTCGCCAACCCTTCGGCCCTCTTTATCTCCGCCATCATTCTGACCATGCTGGGTCTGGTGCCCGGCATGCCCCATTTGATGTTCATCGGCTTGGCAGCAGCCACCGCCGGTCTGGGCTTGCTGGTGGTGAAAAACGAAGTGGAAGAAGAAGCCACGCAAGAAGCGGTGGCGCAAGCCGCTGCGACCACCGAAGCCACCAAAGATTTAGACTGGGACGATGTGGACCAAGTCGATTTGATCGGTCTGGAAATCGGCTACGGCTTGATTCCGTTGGTCAACCCGGACACCGGCGGCGAACTCATGAGCCGTGTCAAAGGCGTGCGCAAAAAACTGTCGGCCGAACTCGGCTTTTTGGTGCAGCCTGTGCGTATCCGCGACGATTTGAATATTGACCCTGACAGCTACAACATCGTCTTAAAAGGCGTGGTGCGCGGCAAGGGCGAGATCAAGGTAGGTCGCGAACTGGCGATCAACCCGGGTCAGGTTTACGGTGAATTGCAAGGCACGCCGACGCGTGAACCGGCCTTCGGTCTGGAAGCCGTGTGGATTGAGCCGTCGCAACGCGATGTGGCGCGCACCCTCGGTTACACCGTAGTCGATGCAAGCACGGCGATTGCTACCCATTTGAACAAAGTGCTGCGTGAAAACTCGGCAGACCTGTTAAGCCACGACGAAGTCCAGCAATTGCTTGACAAGTTGTCTGCCAAATCGCCAAAGCTGGTGGAAGAACTGGTGCCGGGCAAGCTCAGCCTGGGCGTTGTCACCCGCGTGTTACAACAGTTGCTCGGCGAAGGCGTGTCCATCCGCGACATGCGCTCGATTGTCGAAACACTGACAGAAGCCGCTGCCCGTAGCACCGATCCCGAACAACTCGCCGCCTCTGTGCGCCCCAAACTCGGCCGCATGATCATGCAGGCGCTGGTTGATGAATCCAGCAACCTGTCGGTCATGACGCTGGAACCCGGTCTTGAACAACTGCTGCATAACGTATTGCAGCAAAGCCAGCCCGGCCAGCCAGTGGTGCTTGAACCCAATCTGGCAGAAAACCTGTTCAATTCGCTGCGCCAGGCAGCCCGTGATATGGAAGAAGAAGGACACGCCGCCGTGTTGGTGGTGTCACCGCTGATCCGTGGCTGGTTGTCCAAGGCTGTGCGCTTTCGCGTGAACGATTTGACGGTGCTGTCTTACAGCGAAATCCCGGACGACCAGGCTGTCAAAGTGATTCACACCGTGAACGCAATGAACCGCAATTGATAAACATAAATAAAACACTGACCTGCGAGAAACAACATGGAACTCAAACGAATCCTGGCACGCGATACCCGGGCCGCTAATGAAAAAGCGGTGGCGATGTTCGGCCCTGACGTGCTCGTCATTTCCAGCAGCAAAGTGCGCGGTCAGACTGAATTGATTGTGGCGGTGGACCTGACGCCCTTGGATGCGGAAACCGCAGTGGCTGAACATTTTGTGCCAACCGAAAAAACCTACGCCTTGTCCGATCAACCACTGGTGGAAGAAACAACAGCGAGCTTTGGTCAAGTGCTGGACGACACTATTACGCGCCAGAAACGCGGCACCAAACCGGTCAAGACAAGCATGACCGAAGGCTTTGTGCCAGCCGCCAGTTTGAAACCCAAAGCGGAGGAAGACAAAAAACCTGCCGCCGCTGCGCCTGTGATTGAACAGCCGCCCGTGCAAGCCGCCGTGATCGATACCTTGGCTGCTGAAAAAATACTGGCTGCCCAGGAAGAGCGCGACAAGCAGCGTGGCCGTGAAATTGTGGAAATGGTGCGCGAAGAACTGTCTGTGTTGCGCAAAGAATTCAAGCTCAGCCAGCAAATGGCCTGGCAGGGAGCCGGCTTGTCGCGCAATCTGCACCCGCTGCGCAATGCCTTGCAAGAGGCCGCGATTCCAGTGGCCTTGCGCGCCTTGCTGATAGACAGCGTTCAGAGCTTTGAAGAGATTGAACCGGCCATGGACGAGATCCGTCGTCAACTGTGCCACTCCATGCAACAAACCCATGTGGCGGTGCAAGACAGCGGCATACATGTGCTGGCCGGTCCTTCCGGTTCAGGCAAATCCTTGATGGTTGCGCGCATGGCTCAACAAGCCAGCGTGACTCTGGGCAGCGAACACGTGGCGGTGATCAGTTTCAGCGATCAGCGCGCCGGTGCCTGGAACCAGACCCAGTTGCTCAGTGCCCAGTCCGGTGTGGATTGTTTCCGCGCCACCAACATCACCATGTTGAAACTGCTGCTCGAAGAACACGGTCAGCGCAAATGCATAGTCATAGACACGCCCGGAGTGCAAATGGCCGAACGCGTCGCGGAAATCGCGGCTATCACGTCAACAGCCCAGTTCCATCTGGTCATGCCGGCCGACGCGTCGCAGTCGCTATTGCGCCGCCTCCTATCTACACCGCAAATCCAGTGGCAAAGCCTGATGGTCAGCAAGCTGGATGAAGCAACTCAGCCCTGGTCTTTGATTCAGGTCTTGACCGAAGGCCATGTCGGCGTCAGCAGCGTCAGCCGCGGCGAGCGTTTGGCCGACTGGGGCCGTCAGTTGCACATTGAAGAACTGGTGTCTTTGGCATTGAATCAACTCTCATTGAATAACCTGGAAGCTGCCCACGAAGATTTGCGCAGCACCATGGCCATGGCGTCTGCCAGGATCAGCCGTCTGGCAGCACAACACGCAGGGGCAGCACATGAGTAAAACAAAAACCACCGAAGTCATTGGCATCGCCAGCGGCAAAGGCGGCGTGGGTAAAACCACGGTGTCTATCAACCTAGCGGTGGCACTGGCGCAGCGCGGTCACGACGTGATGTTGTTCGACGGCGACCTTGGCCTGGCCAATGCACAAATTGCCTTGGGCGCACGCGCCGAATACAACCTCAGCCATTTCCTGGCTGGCCAGAAAACGTTGGAAGAAATTGTCATCAAAACACGCCAGGGCATACAACTGATACCCGGTGCCTCAGGCATGCAGGAACTGGCGGCCTTAAGCCAGATTCAAGCGGCCAGCATTGTGCAGTCGTTCAGCAACCTGGGCAAGCATGTGGATTACCTGATCGTCGATGTGGCCGCCGGTATTGCACCCTCGGTGCTGGCGTTTCTGGCTGCTTGTCACCGCCGTTTTGTGGTGGTGCAGGACGATCCTTCATCGATTGCCGACGCCTACGGCACCATCAAAGTGATGTCGCAGGAAATGCATTTGGATGAAATTTATTTACTGCCCAATTTGGTCGACACGCAAACCCAAGGCTGGAAACTCTACCAGCGTCTGAATGATGTGTGCGTGAGATTTTTGAATGAATCCGTGCATTACCTGACCGCCATCGAGCGCGATGAAATGGTGTTGGCAGCACTCAAGAAATACCAGTCCGTCATGGAACTGGCCCCGGGTACCGCGGCAGCGCGTGACTTTCGCCGTCTGGCGGAGTTGTGCACGCAGTTACGGCCTATTGACCAGCCTTCGGGCGGTTTGCAATTTTTCATGGAGCGGTTGCTGAAAAGCAGCTCGAATCAATGATGCGCACAATGTCACCAATGAAGATGTACAGCCAGGCCCGACCGCAAGGCGAGGAACTGGTGCTGGCCCACCTCGGTCTGGTCAAACGCGTGGCCTTGCATTTGAAGTCGCGGGTTCCTGCTTACATGGAACTCGACGAATTGATACAGGTCGGCATGATGGGACTGCTAGAGGCTTCGCGTGTGTTTGACGCCAGCAAAGGCGTGGACTTTGAAAACTTCGCCCACAGCCGGGTGCGCGGCGCCATGCTAGACGAAGTGCGGCGCTTATCGTTTCTGCCGCGCTCGGCCGTTGCCTTTAATAAATCGCATAACGAAACCTTGCACGCACTGTCTTCTGAACTCGGACGGGCACCAACCCAGGCCGAGATTGCCGAGTACATGGGCAAGGATTTGGAAGACTTTCAAAAAGAACGCGGTAAGGCAAGACGCTTTGAAACTTATTCGCTTGAAGTTGTCACTGAAGAAGTGATGAGCATTGCCGACGATGCCTCGCACCAGCCGGATGTGATGGTCGAAGAAGCCGAATTCATGGAAGCGGTGACAGACGCTATTGCTCAGCTGCCTGAGCGTGAGCAATTGGTCATGCAACTTTATTACGTCGAAGAACTGAATTTGAAAGAAATCGGCGAAGTGCTGGAGGTCAGCGAATCACGCGTCAGCCAGATTCTTTCCTCAGTGGTGAAAAAATTACGCGGCACTTTGCAAGTAGGTGAGGAGCAGGTCAGCAAACCCGGAAGGAGGATGGCATGAACAGCTTTTTCCAACTTTTTTTCGCCTGGGGCTTATTGCTGGTTTTTATTTTGGTGCTCTACATCATCGATAAGGTGAATGTGATTTACCAAAGCTATGCCAAATCAGACATTCCGCAAACCTATAACGACGGTTTGTTTGGCGAGTTATCCGGCAAAAGTTTGTGGGACGCCATGAGCGGTATTCCTGTGCCCGGTGTCGACGCTAAATTTGTCGGTAACCTTAAACCGCATTACGAACCCGTGTTGCGTCAGCATATTGAACAAGTGTTCATGGAAGGCTATGCGCACGGCAAGGCCGGTACCGCCGGTGTGCCGACCAATAACCGCATGATTCCTACGCCGCGCGGTTCGCTCGAGTCGTGGTTGCCCATGCACCATCTGGCAAGCATCTACCAGGCCGGCGTTGATTTCGCTGCACACAAAGCCGACGACGTTTTGCGCATACAGCAGTCACTCGACCAGGTGACCTCCATGATTTATGCGCGCATTGGTATAGGTTTGACAGAAGCTTATTCCGCCACCTTGTTGATTCATCCGGAGGGTGACGAAGACGATGCGCAGTTACCGCCGGCTGAAGCGCCAGCACCGGCTCTGCCGGGCAGCGAGCCTGCTGCTGACATGAACATGTTGCAACCCGATCTATCCGGCTTGAATTCAGCCCCACAGGCAGCGGGTATTACGCAAGCTTCTGAGCAGGAAGCCAGACCTGTTGCCGCATGACTTTCTTATGCAATTGCAGAATCATTCTCAAGTTCGAGCCCATGACTCCGAATCATTCATTGTCAAACATTGAATCACAGGAGCAGAAGTCATGAGAGCCAATCACCGAGCCATCGAATCTTACGGACAAGTCAAGGTCAGCACCGGCGTGTCCAAGGCCAACAGTGTTGAGTTGATACAAATGCTGTTTGACGGTTTGATTGAGAGCATGTCTGCCGCCAAAGGCCATATTCTTCATAAAAACCTGGAAGACAAGGGCAAATCGATTGCCCGTGCCAGTCGCATCGTGCTGGGCCTGCAAGGTGCGTTGGACTTCGAAAAAGGCGGCGACCTGGCAAAGAATTTGAATGAACTTTATGACTATGTCACGCGCCGCTTGTTGCACGTAAATGCTCATAATGATTTGGAGGCCTTGGATGAAATTCAAGGCTTGATGGTAGAAATTCGAAGCGCGTGGGAGACGGTGCCTGCATTGATTCCCCGCACACCTCAGCCAAGCACGGCAATGAACTGATTCTGAAACGCTTAGGGGCACTGTTTTTCAGTTACTCTAGCGTCAAGATGGCAGGGCAGAGGGGTCAAGTGACCCCGTTTGCATTAACAGTGGAGTAAGAACATGGCAGCTATAGGTCTGGTAGTTTTGATGATCGCGGTGTTCGGCGTTTTCGTCGCGCACGGTGGCGATTTGACGCCGGTGATCAAGGCCGC
>Ga0209355_1001596_pt1 | contig 12823 bp, 11 predicted proteins | sample LauGreSBDMM110SN_3_FD_187563 | JGI IMG/M metagenome (GOLD analysis project Ga0209355, IMG submission 187563) | Freshwater lake microbial communities from Lake Michigan, USA - Sp13.BD.MM110.SN (SPAdes) (version 2) | ecosystem: Environmental > Aquatic > Freshwater > Lake | place: Lake Michigan...
AAATCGCTGGTGTACAGGTAGGTACTGCGCCGGGTAAATGAACGCAGCCAAATTCGGCCTTTTTACCCCTTTCGGCCTGTGCAATGACATCGCTCGCAACAGCGTCACGGCGCACGATAGGGCCGCTGGATACGCTCTGCCGGATTTCGACAACCCCTTTCATTTCGAGCAGCAACGATGCTTAGCGAACGATGCTGCGGCCGCGGCCTCTCTCGGTCACCAACTCCCGCTAGGGAGGACGCCGCGCGCCCTCTTCGAGTGATGTAACAGCTTGCCTAGGGGCCTTTTTCTTCGCGCCGTCTTTACCTGACTCGCCCTGATTCGAAAGTATCAACAATGAATTCATCTGAACAGCCCAAACTCGTCTACATAGCGCAACGACATCCTCGCTACGGTCCTGGCGACTTCACTAGCCGCTGGCGTCAACATGCAGCCCTCGGAATGAGCCAGCCTCGCTGGAGAAATATTGCCCGATACCTCCACTGCGACCATATCGACGGCCTACCCTCTGGCGTTACCGTTGTTGAATGCGATGGCGTCGCAATTGTCGTTTACCGAAGTGAGGCGCACCGGCGCGAACACATCGCTGTCGAGGAGGCAAGACGCACGATGAAGGCCGACGAGCTCGAGACGTTTGCACAACCTTTGTCCCGAACCTCCTTGCTCTCTACGGAGAAACTAGTTAGTCCTGCCAGCGGGGAGAGCTTCCGGCTTTTCGTCTTCTGGGCATCGGAATCAGCGCAATTCCATTATTCTTGGGATGCTGCGGCGATTCGCTGGGGGGGCGCGCTACCCCAGGATGTGGGCCTCGTGCGGAACATGCCGACCGGCGATCCCGGAGAATTTCGCTGTGCCGGCATCGATGAGCTTATAGCTACCCGCCCCGAGCCTTTGTGCGATCTCGCGAGGCAGTGGGAGCATGGCTCTCGACTGCCAGGCGTCGCACGAATGGCACTAACGCGCACAGCCATACTTCACGACCAGCCGCAACCTTGATGAAGACTGCCCAGTAGCACAGTCGCCGTTTGCCACTACCAAGCCACTATCAGACTGTGCAATCCATAGATCTGCGAGTCATACTTGAACTTGATCATGTCGAAAGGCTCCGCCAAGTGCAGTTTCGGGAAGCGCTGGAACAACGCTGGAAAGACTACTTGCAACTCGATGCGCGCAAGCCCTTGGCCGAGGCATCGGTGAATGCCAAAGCCGAAAGCAAGGTGGTTACTCGCGTCACGGGAAAGGTCCAGCACGTCCGGGTTCGGAAACTCCGCCGGATCGCGATTCGCCGCAGCGGGGACTGCGAATACGCCATCTCCCTGCTTGATCTGTACACCGTCAATCTCGGCATCTTCCAGCGCCACTCGGCGAGGGGCGAACTGCACCGGCGACAAATAGCGAAGCAGTTCATCGACGGCACCTTCAATCAACTCCGGTTGTGACTTGAGCATCGCCAGTTGATCAGGATGCTGAAGTAGCAGCAATGTGCCCAATCCGATCATATTCGTTGTGGTGTCGTGTCCGGCTCGCAGCACCATGGAACACATGTCAGCGAACTCGTCGCGTGTGAGATGGCCTGGAACTACGAATTCTTGTATCACCCGGCTCATCATGTCATCCGCCGGTTCGATCTCTTTCTTCGCGATCAGTTTGCGGCAGTACTCGACAAGGTCCGTAGCCGATTTCACTGCCTCTGCAGGTGATTGCGTCAACCCGTGGCGGCCCGATGCGAGTTTGGCGATGTACCGGTGGTCTTCGTAAGGCGAACCGAAAAGCGCGCACATCACGAGTGCTGGCATCTCTACAGCCAATGCAGAAACGAGGTCACATGGAGGACCCATGCGCTCCATGTCGTCAAGCAAATCTTGGGTAATTGCCTGAATTTTTGGTTGCAGAGCCATCATCCGCTTGGCCGTGAATTCCTTCATGAGCATGCGGCGGTAGTGGTCATGACGTGGGTTATCCATCCCTACAAACGACTTTTCCGCCTTGTCAATGCTGTGACGCGCTTCAGTCACGCAGGGGAAATCGGAGCGCGCAAACTCACCGCTGAAGCGCTCATCGACGAGCACTGCACGGAATTCGGAATGCTTGCCCACGAGCCAGGCGCGCTGATCATTCCATAGAGTCACAGGCAACGGACACTTTCCGGAAACTTTTGCATATTCGGTCGGAAGATCGAACTGCCGCGAGCGACTAAAAGGAAAAATGGGAAACTTGCTTGATCCGTCAGAAGACATGACACGCTTTAAAGTGGAATATATGGTTGCAATACGGGCCTTAGCCGCGGTGCACTGCTTTGTCGATGGCCAAGAGACCAGAGTTGACGGCCACGGCAAATATGGCAACCATTAGCGTCACGGACATGATAGTGGCGCTGTCGTTGATGTTGATACTGTTCATCAGCAAGTAGCCTAGGCCACGGGTGGATGCAAACATCTCTCCAATCATCACGCCCAAAAATGTGATTGAAAAACTGATGCGAATACCCGTTACAAGTTCCGGCACCATCGCCGGCACGATGACGGTGGTGAGCGTCTGCAGCCTAGTGAGCCGCATGACTCGCGCAGTCTTTGGCAAAGCTTGATTCATACTCTGAATCGCGTTGATCACGATCAACATCATCGGGATCAATCCGTACATTGCACCAAATACAATCTTTGCCTGCAGTCCAATACCAAAAAAAAGTAATACCAGCGGATAAAGGGCCACCTTAGGCAGCGCATACAAGGTGACCAACACCGGCGAAACTGCTGCCGTCGCCAACGCACTCATGCCCACCAGTGAGCCGAGCAAAGCACCTGCAGCGCAAGAAATAATCAGTGAGAAGCTAAGAGCCTTGAAAGTTTCACCAACGTGCACCCAGAGTACCTCGCCACCCATCAGAGTGACAGTATGGGTAAAAGTTACTCCAGGCGCGGCCAGTGCCTCCCTGCCAACAATCGTATGGCCCCACTGCCACAAGCCAAGCAGAACTAACGTTACAACCAATACTGCGAGCAGCTTAGATAGGCCCGTCGTATTCTGCAGCGTATTATTTACGGGTGCTGCGCCCGAACGGTGTTCTACAACACGACTCGCTCGAAGCATTAACGTAGTCAAAAGAGAAACTACAATAAGCAAAAAAAGCAGCAAGGCGTACATTTTTTTGTCTTCAAAATTGTTGTATGCGAAGGCAATGTTGTAACCGTAGCCGTCGGTTGCCAAAATGAATTCGGATCCAAGCACGCCGGTAATGGAATAGCCAAAAGCAAGCTTGGCACCAGTGAACACGTAAGGGGCAGCTGCAGGTAGTGAAATATATACGGCCTGTTGTAGACTATTCATTCGCAGTACTCGACCTGTCCGCACAAGTACGGGGGGTATGCGGTCAAGCCCGTTAAGAACTCCAATGATTACAGCCATCAGCGCGTAAAGAAAACCAATGAGGATAATGGGTTTCGTATTCATTCCCATTAGTACGATTAGCAAGGGATAAACAACAAAAAAGGGTAAGGCATACCACGAAGCGATTAATGGTTCGCTTGCCCCGCGTACACGCGGAAATGCATGTAGCACGAGCCCTATGATGGTCCCAAAAGCCAGTGCCAGCACAAAAGCTGTCGCAATACACCCTGCGCTAGTCCATACACTGGCCCAAAAACTGGCAGTCCCCATTAGCCTAGCTAGCTCGGCCACCATCAGCGATGGGGCCACCACTAGGCCGGGTTTGATCCAGCCCATCCGGCAGATCAGCTCGAGAGTCAAGACTAGCGACAAAATTGTCACATTGCGAACAAAAGCCGGCCTCTTTGTTTCGGAGATCATTTAGCTAACTGCCCTTGAGCATTCATAGCCTTTATTGACTCGCCACGCAGCAACTCCCAGATGTGCCCCGTGACCTTACCGAATTCGGGCAAAGAAGCTATTCGACTGTCGCGGTCGGCCGGCCAACCAGTTTCAATTATCTCTATGAACTTACCTGGGCGCGAAGACATCACACCGACTCGGTCGGCCAACATTGCTGCCTCATCAATCGAGTGGGTAATGAGCATGACTGTAGCGCCAGTCTCTCGCCAAAGCCTTAGCAATTCGTCGCCCATAAGTAAACGGGTCTGCTGGTCAAGGGCCCCGAACGGTTCATCAAGCAAGATTAAACGAGGCTGCATCACGAGCGTACGCGCGATGCACACCCGCTGACGCATACCGCCTGACAGCTGGCTTGGGTAAGATTTCGCGAAGGCTTGCAGACCCATAAACTGTATCGCACGACTTACTCGCGATCGAATTTCCGCCGCAGGTACCCCCCGGCGCTTTAATCCAAAACCAATATTGCCTTCAACGCTCAGCCATGGAAAACTTGCATCATCCTGAAATACTACCCCAACACCATCTGGGACATTGCCATCTATAAGCTGATCCTCAAAGTGTATTTGACCACTAGTGGGTCGGTTAAGGCCTGCGAGTACGTCCAGCATTGTCGATTTACCGCAGCCCGAGGGCCCCACCACTGAAAAGAATTCATTTGATCGTAATTGCAGATCAATAGGCCCAAGAGCATGCAAACTGCCATAAGATCGATTGACCCCATTAAAAGTGACGCTGATGTCGGCCCGAGTATCCACAGAAGTTATAAAAGTGTTTACACTTTGCATCGATTTGACTTTAAGCGGTGAAGATAACCAACCGCCTTGTAAAAGTTAAGCAGAAGATCATGGTACTTTGGTAAAAAGAATAGCGCAAATTCACTATCAAGTGTTGCGCAGATCCGGAGGTAGGAACGACCGATCTATCATCGAAGCAAGATTAGAATCGCCGGTCCACTCTCCCTGCTCGCGCATGGCATCAACCATTAGATTAAGCCCCCTCATGTCGATATCACCTCGGCTCCAGAATTTGATCATCTGCATCGACTTAACTGCCGACATAGCCACATCCAGAGGAAGCGTCTGTACCCCATAGCGCTTGGAAATTATTCGCGCAGCATCCTCGCCATTTTCATAGGTGTAAGTTACACATTGATCCCACGCTTTCACTAGGGCACGCACCACTTCGGGCTGTTCCTTTATCAACTTGCTTGAAGCGACCCCGACCATTTGCGACATCGGGGGCAGCTCTGCGAGATCAAAAGCTACTTGGTAGCGTCCCTTGCGGGCACTCCATATTGGTTCAAGGATTAGCGCTGCATCAACGCCACCAGATTCAAGAGCCGAAAGACCGGCACCTACGGCTCCAAGAGACACTAGCGTGACCTGACCGTCCATGCCTGCCTGCTTAATCTTCCACTTTGCCATAGTTTCGCTTATCGACTTTGGACGAGTGAAGCCAATTTTTTTGCCCTTGAGGTCTTGAATGGACTTGATGCCGCTGTTGGGCATAGAGACCCAAAATAGATCAGCCATAGTTCTTACTGCATTGTGTACGATCTTGATATCTAATCCACTTTTGATACCACTCAGAATCGCAGATGTGCTAATCACACCGTAATCGAGATTGCCCCCCACCATATTACGAACAGCAGTGCCCCCACCGCCACCCGTCACGAAATCGGTGACTTCGACCAGTGGCGTCTTGTAGAAACCCTTTTCGGCGCCAACTGCCACAACACTAGTATTCATTAGCGCGCCGAAGTAGTCGGTCATGATCGCCATCTTCTTTTGGGCATAGGCGTTATTGTGCGTAAGCAGGCCAGAAGCACTTAAAGCTGCGGCCATGCCTAGGGCGCCGCGACGCGTAGTGAAATGTGAAAGCATGCATGTCTCCTATGAGTTGATTAGACCGGCTTCTTGTATGCCGAATTAAAGTTTTATCGACTGGAACATGTGAACATATTCTCGATTGATTACAGATAGGGCTAACCCTACGCAAACCGTTCGGGCTCGGCTCAAACTCTTGACACATGTGCAGTCCAAGACTATGGTGCATCAGTTGCTAAATACAAATATTCTCAACCAAAATGACTCTCAGGCAGGCATATGAATAAAGGGGACGATAAGGTTCTGACGCAAACTCAAGAACTCGCCCTTTGGTCCGTCAGGCAGACGGCGGCCGATTTACCTAGAGACGTGATCGAGCTTGCCAAGGACTGCCTTCTCGACCACATCGCCGCAGCTATGCATGGCATGCTCCAGCCGTGGTCGCGCTTCGTGACCGAACAGGTCAGAGACGACGCCGGGGTAGCCGAATCAAGCATCTATGGGCAAGGCATCCGTGTTCCTGCACGCGCAGCTGCTTTGGCCAACGGCACGGCGGCACACGCATTTGAACTTGACGATTGGCATGGCGGTTCACTCGCGCATCTGGGCGCGTGCGTAATTCCAGCCGTGATGGCTGTCGGCGAACGGCATCATCTGTCCGGATCGCGCGCTCTGGTTGCCATCGTGACCGGCTTCGAGGTGATGGCTCGCTGCGGAATGTCCGTGGTGCCATCGGTCATTATCCGCGGCTTCCATCCCACTGGCTCACATGGCCCGATGGGCTCAGCCGCCGCCATCGCCAACCTGCTGCGGTTCACACCGTCGCAGGCGACCTCGGCCATAGCAATCGCCACCTCCTGCGCGGGCGGCCTGATGGAGTTCAGCCAGGACCCGCAAGGCATGATGGTCAAGCGATTCCATGCCGGCCGTGGCGCCGAGGCGGGCGTCGTCGCGGCGAGTCTGGCGCTACGCGGCATGACCGGGCCGAAGTCGGCGCTGGAGGGCAAGTTCGGTTACTGCAACGTGTTCTCTACAGCCCCGCGGGCGGAGCTTCTGACGAGCCGTCTCGGGGAAGATTTCCAGATTCGCCACAACAACGTCAAGCTGTATGCTTGTTGCGGCGCGATGCACGCGGCCATCGATATTGTTCAAGAGCTGCTTGCAACTAACGGTTTCGGCCCGCAAGACGTCGCGCAGGTGGTATTTGGTGGCAACCAGTCTCACCTTGTGCGCCACTGCGACCCAGCGCCCTGTTCAGTGATGGCGGCGCAATACAGCCTTCCCTACGCCATTGCTGTGGCGCTAACGGGCCGCGCGCTAGACCCTCGCATGTTCGACCAGGGTGCATGGGAGGATCCATCGCTTTTGCGTCTGGCCAAGCTCGTGCGCGTGGAATTGCACCCAGACGTTGAAGAAGCCTACCCGACCACATTGGGCGGGCATGTCTGCATCACTCTGAAAGACGGTCGTGTTCTCGAAAAACTTCGGTTTGCGGCGCGCGGTGCGGGCGGCGACACCATCGATCGTTCGGCCATCCTAGAAAAGGCTACAACCTTATGCGCGCCGTTCATGGACATGGATGCCATGCAGCAGCTATTCGACTGCATATTGTCTTTTGAGCGCCTGGACGACGTGGCTCAGTTAGCACGCCTCATGGATAGCGCCACCCAGCGCAAGGGGTCGCCGGCCCTCGCCTGAGAAAACTTCGACTGCTTCTATCAAGAAACCTCCAAATGCGGTTCCGATGCAGGCCACTACATAAGCAAAAAACACTTTTTAAAATGGCTAAACACTGCCACGGGCATGGCGCCCAACTTAGGCATGCACTACTTAGTGCCTGTGACACGTTGAACGACTTCGACTCCTTCTCCATGGTCGTTACGATGCCGTTCACCTTGTTTTTCAACAATCAGGCACCCACAATAGGCATACTCAAATTCATCTCGCTAGCGAAGGTACAGCCGAGCAAACGCACTTTCGGAGGCGTCGAGTCGAGCTCGCGGCTCTCGGCCGCCCTTTGGCACACAGCTCCACGTTGAAAGGCAATCCCATGCCCACCACTGCCTCGGGCGACAGCACCGACATGCAAGTATTGCTACGGCGCATCGACCGCATCGAATCTCGGCACCAGATCGCCGAACTTGTGGGCAATTACGCCCGTGCCTGTGACGAACACGACATTGAGACTTTAGCTGCCATCTTCACCGAAGACGGCGAGATCGATTCGCCAAGCCACTTGCTTGAAGCAAAGGGACGCAAAGGAATTCGCGAAACTTTCTTGGCTCGCTACAAGATTCGCGGTCCAAGTTACCACTGGACCCACGACCATAAGCTTGCCTTTGACGACGACGACGAGAACCATGCCACGGGCGTGGTGCTTGGCCATGCGGAAACGTGTCCGAATGGCACTGTGAGTATTGCGGCTATGCGCTACGCCGATGACTATCGTCGGCTCGAAGGGCGTTGGCTTTTCGCGCGCCGTACGCTTACTTTTCTGTACTACGTACCGGTGACCGAGTACGCAACGGTGCTGGCAACTCCGTTACGCTTGGTCGTGGGCAGCAATCGGCTGCCGGGCGACTACCCAGAGAGCCTAGAGTCATGGCGGAAGGTGCTTGCAAAGGCAGTCCAAACATAAGGACACCGTTGTTTTTTGATTCCTGATATTTGCCCACAACTCCAATCTTTGAAAGTGGCTTTTTATGAACTTGAATAAGAAAGACGGCCCTACCAGGGTGGCACTGATTGCCGGCGGCGCCCAAGGCATCGGTCGCGGCATCGCCGAACGACTGCTCCGCGAAGGCTTCCAGGTCGTCATAGGCGACATTGACGAGGTGGCGCTTGCCAACACACTCTCGCTGAAAGACTGCCCAGTGGCATTGGGGCTGCCGCTGGACGTCACCAGCGAAGACTCCGTGGCAGGCCTTATGCAGGAGATCGATCGCCGCTTTGGCAGATTGGACGTGGTCGTCAACTCGGCCGGCATACTGGGCTCGGTAAATGGCGAAATGCCGACCGTCGAAGGCTCGCCCCTTGCCGTATGGCAGCGGGTGCTTGCAGTCAATCTGACAGGTACCTTCCTGGTCTGCCGTGCCGCCATCCCACTGTTAAGGCGCGGCGGCTGGGGCCGCTTCATCAATATTTCATCGCGCACGGCGCGCACGCGTTCTGGCAACCCGGCCTATTCGGCCTCCAAAGGTGGTGTCATCACCTTTTCTCGCAATCTGGCGGCTGAAGTGGCACCGTACGGTATCACCGTGAACTGTCTAGCTCCTTCATGGGTGGAAACACCACTGACCAAAATCCTCGACAACTCCGCATTGCGTGCGCGCAAGATCGCCGAGACTCCAATCGGCCGCATCGGCACAGTGGAAGACATGGCCGGTGCAGTGGCCTTTTTGGTGTCGAATGATGCCGGTTTCATTACCGGTTCGGTGATAGATGTGAACGGCGGCTCCTACATGCAATAAAGCGCCACGTAATTTCAGCTCGGCAACACTGATCATCTTGTTGGCAGCGGAAAGCGACCGCAGGCCAAGCTAGGCAGCTATCCCCAAATCGCCTGTGCACGAGCTTCCCTTAGTCAGATCATGCACTTGTATTGAGCTATGAAAAGTTTCTACAGGTTTGGGGTAACACTACAGTCCGAGCCCAAAGGCAAGACGAAAACCAAACATCAAGCCTTCACGGAGCGCGCACTCGCTTTTTTCTAAAGCACGTCCGCAAACCGCGTTCGAGCGGTTGATTCAACCCTCTTGGTCCGGGAGGTAAGCGGTCTACGGCAGCTTGTACAACCGCCCCGCTACCCGAGCTATTGTTGCTCCGCTGTCGCCAAAAGGGCGTGGGTGGCAGCAACGGCGCGTTGCACCCGCTCAAGCGCGGGTATGTTTTTCGACAGCGCAGCAGTCGGTATCTCCAAAGCAAGCGGAATACCCTGTGGCGCCGCACGAAGTAAAGCCACGAGCGCTATCGAGCCTTCACCAGGAAACAGTCGTTCCTGGGTAGCGACATGTAACTGTGATGCGATCGAGTAGTCGGTGCAAACCGGAGCATCGCAAACCTGCAGAAAGCGAAGCCATGCTGGCGGCAGCGCTGCCACCTCCTCGGGCCGGCCATGTGAGCGGTCGAAATGCAGCGCGTCGACCACGATGCCCAGATTGTCGGTGGCAATATCGCGTACCAGGGCAACGGCGTCTGCGAGCGAACCCACGCTCATCCACGGTACGAATTCGATTTCGACGCGCAGTCCGTGCCGTCTTGCCATCTCGCACAGTTGCGCCAGTTTGGCGGTACCGCGCGCAGAGTCATTATCGTCAATGGTGCACATCACATGGCGCACGCCCAGTTCGGCGCAGGCAGCAAGAAACGGTTGAAAATCAGGAATCCTAGTGGCGGGCCGGATGCGGGCGGCGCTGGCCTCCAGGGCGGTCAAGCCCAGCTCCGCCATGCGCTTGCGCGCTTCGCGGCGCAGCGCGGCGCTCAGCAACAGTGGGGAAGCGGCGCCGTCCGGTGCACCGTCAAGCAGTCGCACGCCGACTTGGTTGCAGCCAGCGCGCGCAGCAACTTCCATCATGTCCGGGAACGACAGCTCCGGAACCGTGTAGTACGACAGCGAGAGGCTTCTTGGCACCACCAATTTGCTGTCAACCCGCGAGCTTTCCAACATTGCCAGGCGCGCGAGCGCCCGGCAATGCCACCTTCGGATGATGCCCCAGCAAGCGGCGCGCATTGTCGGCTAGTCCAGCGATTTCGGCCCCCTTTTTGACCGATGTCTGCTGGTCCCAGCCTGCAAAGTTAGTCCCCATAACTAGATGGTCGGTGCCCATGATCTGCATCAGGAAAGCCAATGAGCGTGGGTCGCCGACGTTGGTATCAAACCAGAGTCGTGCAAGTTGCGTCTCAAATGCACCTTCTTCTTTGAGCCACTCCTCAGCCCACGGCCGTTTCATTCCGGCTTGCTTCATGCGACCCGCCAGAAAAGGCGTGGCCCCGCCACCATCGCTGATGCATATCCGCAGGGTCGGATGCCGCCTCAGCACTCCGCCATAGATCAATGTCGCTACGGCAATAGTGCCCTGGGCAGCGAATCCGCACACGACATCCAGATCAAAGCGCTTGAGATTGGGGTCGCCCGGTGGCCCGTCTATGCCCGCAGGACCGCCATGGATGAAGATCGGCACATCAAGTTCACAGGCCTTAGCGTACAGCGGGTCGAGCTCGGCGCTATCGAGTGAGCGGCCGAAATCGGTGCCAATCGCTGCGCCTGCGAGGCCTAATTGCGTCACCGCGCGTTCCAACTCCATAATGGCGGCGACCGGGTCCTGCATGGGCAAAGTCGCCAAGCCTGTGACTCTGTCGGCGTTTTTAATGACAATGGCGGCAAGGGCATCGTTCCATTGCTTGCAATAAGCTGCTGCTTGTTCCGGCTGTATGAAATGGAAGTAGGTCAGAGGGCTGGGCGACAACACCTGAAAATCAATCCCCGCGGCATCCATGAACTTGAGCCGAAGCTCGATGTCGGTAAACGGGCTGCTGGTGTGGCGCACGCCGCGCAACTGGTAATTGCCGATTCGGTACCAAGGTTTGCCGTCGCTGTCGGTGCCGTATTCGGGGCCGTGCGTCCACGCCGGGCCCATGTCAACTTCAATGCGCACGTGCGCGTGGCAGTCGATCACGCTGGCTGTGGCAAGTCCGTTCATATCACGAATCTTTGTTGTTGCATGCGTTTGCTCTCAAAGGCCAGGGTATTCGCCGCCATCCAGAAGAATATTTTGCCCGGTCATGTAGCTGGCATGCGTGCTGGCAAGAAAGGCGCAGAACATGCCAAATTCTTCGGGACGACCGAATCGCTTCATCGGATTAGCGCTCCACAGTTTCATTGATGCGGTTTCCTCATCCAGCCCTTGAGACTTCGCTATGCTGGTAATGTAAGACTGCAAGCGGCCGGTGGAGAATCGTCCAGGTAACAAATTATTGACGGTGACCCCGTCCTCCGCAATCTCGCGCGCCAGGCCGGCAACAAACCCTGTAAGCCCGCTGCGTGCGCCATTAGATAGCCCCAGGAGTGGCAGCGGCGCCTTTACTGCCGACGAGGTGATGTTGATGATGCGGCCCCACTGCTGCGCCCTCATGGCCGGCAAGAAAGCCTTCATCAGCATGATGGGCGCAAGCATGTTGGAGCTGAGCGCCGAGTGCCAGTGCGACTCATCCCAATCCTGCAAGAGCCCGGTCGGCGGGCCTGCCGCGTTGTTCACGAGTATGTCGGGTGCCTTGCATTGGCTTAACAGGGCTAACCGACCTGGCTCGGTGGTGACATCAGCGGCAATATATGGCACCAGCCTACCGGATTTATCTTGCAGTTCACTGGCAGCCTGACGCAAGCGGGACTCGTCGCGGCCGTTCAGGGTTACTTTACAACCGGCTTGCAGCAGTGCTTCGGCGCAAGCGCGGCCCAGACCCGCGCTAGAGCCGCAGACCAGGGCCGTCTTGTCTTTCAGCCCAAGATCAAAAAGGTGCGACGTGTACTGCATTTAAATAATATTTGATGTGGTATTGGCTGCGCGACGCTCGCTGTGTGGTGTGCAGCGCTACATCACCGCAAGGTGCGCGGCTTGCGAATCTCATAGCTTCGTGCATCGATATTGAAATAAAGGCGCTCAGGTTTGTATTGGCCGGATGACACGGTGATACCGTAGCTTTCTTCATTGAGCGCATGAAAACCGTGGATGTCATGGGGTGGCGCTACAACGGCGAAATCGCCGGGGCGTAGCAGAGCAGATTCGCGCTCGACAAGTTCGGCGCAGCCCTCCTTTAAATGATCATCGACCCGCTCGTAAACAGTGTGTTGCACTTCGCCACGCCAGACAAAAAGTGTCTCCCAGATACCGTGGTCATGCGGCTGAACGGCAGGTCGCATGGGCACCTTGAAAAGGACGATGGACATCACGCCATCGTAGTAGAGATACCACGATTCGGCGACGTTGTTACCGGGCCTGGGCAGGCCGCATTCGAGCAAGTCATCGCGCGCTACTATACGGCGCACCGGTTCACGCAGCGCAGCACGAAAGCGGCTGATGTCGCCTCCCTGTATCAGCGCAGCCGCCCTTTCTACTTCATCCGCAAACTCGCGCATGCTGTCACTTTCAACGGCC
>Ga0209355_1001601_pt1 | contig 12806 bp, 11 predicted proteins | sample LauGreSBDMM110SN_3_FD_187563 | JGI IMG/M metagenome (GOLD analysis project Ga0209355, IMG submission 187563) | Freshwater lake microbial communities from Lake Michigan, USA - Sp13.BD.MM110.SN (SPAdes) (version 2) | ecosystem: Environmental > Aquatic > Freshwater > Lake | place: Lake Michigan...
GCCGATGGTCCTTGTTCATGTAAGTCTGATGTAAATATTTTAATTGGAACTTCTGACATTATTGGATTTGCATTTGATACATATTCATAAATACGAACAGAATTAGTCCAATGTGCTTGACTATTATATAAGCAACATGTAGTTATATTGGAAATAATATTAGCAATAAATACTAAATTCGTTAGCATTAACATAGTCATTTTAATTATAATAGTTTTAATAAAGTATAATTAAAATTTATAATCAATTTTTAAAACAAATATTAAAACTATTATAGCATGCACAAAAAAAATTTTTTATGTATAATTAAATTATTCAAACCCAAAATTTAACATTAATGCTTAGCAATTAACTCAATTAGTTGATTCTTATTTAACTTGGAATATTTTTTAATTCCTAATGATTTACATTGTGCTTTTAACTCGACTAATGATGACTTTAAAGAGGCATTAGATGAAGATTTTGTGTCTACTTCTTCTTTATCTTCTTCAACTACTTTTTTAGTTAAAGGATTTTTAATTTGGTTAATTTCATCGAGCGTTAATCCTAATAACTTGTAAAACTCATCATCTGATATATCTGTAATTCCTAACTTACGAATATCTGGAATATATACGAATGCTTCATTATCTAAAAACGACTGTCCATATTTAGGATAATCACTAATAACTATGCTAATATCAAATCCCATAATCTTTTTAATAACTTCTAAATTGTCTCCTAAAATATAAAACTTGTGATTTCCAGTCAAACTTATTTTTCCTTCATCAATAAACGCTCCCTTAAATCCTCTTTTGTTCGCAATAATAAGTTTGCGTTTATTTGCGTCTGGATGTTGTTCTGTTACTTTTTTAACTAAAATGCCTTCGTTAAGTGTATATGTATCAATCGCCCAATTATCTTCTAATGTATATTCAGATGGAATTTTAGTCTTTGTTCCAGATGATTTAACAGTTTTTGTTTTGTATTCCAAACTACAATTATGTTTTTCTATAAACTGAATGAGTTTATCAAATATACTATGGAAAGCTAACGGAATCGAATAATTTTTATTTAAATATTCAAATGATGTTGTTGTAAGTTTTTTGCGTTTGATTTCGCTAATAATCTCTGTCTTTTTATTTTGTGTATTGAGTGTATTTTGTAATACATACAACGAAATAGGAATATCGGCATTTATCATTCCTTTTGATTGCGAATCATCCCACAATTTCAACCAAATAATATATTTCTCTAACATATCATTATGTAGTGAATGACTTTTCTTCAACCAACTTAACGGATTAATGAATGCTAAAAATCCATCTGGTTTCAACCATTCAAACGATTTTTCAATAAACTTTGTCCAGATTGTTTCATTTTTATCTCCTAATTGCTTTCCAGTATGAGAACGAATGCCTCCTTTATTATATGGCGGATTTCCTAAAATCACATCAAAACTATTATTTTTTAATCTCCATACTTTCGTAATATCTAATTCTAAAGTGTCACCTTCATAAAGGTTCAATTTATATTGATTATTCATATTGAATATTTGATAACTAATAAATACATTTTTTTTATTTAATTCGCTCATATACAACATATTTTCTAGAATGTGTTTTTTACGTTCTTCATCGTTGGGAATTTGTGGTTTTAATCCTTCATTTAATCTTAAATACACCGCTACTGGAAAATTACCCATTCCAGATGCTGGGTCAAACCACTTAAAATCTTTTTCAGTAAATATACTTCTCCCTTTTTCCTTAGTATAATGTTTATCTAAATTATCTAACATTTCAAATATTAAACTCATTGGTGTAAATACTTCTCCGTTTTCTTGTTTTTCTTTTTGTTTTGGTTTTAACAAACTATCAATTAATTCTAGTAGTTCTTTTGGTTTATCTATTAAAGATTGCAATGACATTTTAAATTGGATTGCGATATTATATATACAAGAATTCTTTTTAATATATTTTTTTACAATTGCTTCAATCAGTTTAATAATATCTGGTTTATTCCACCATATAAAAGACTGGTCTTCAAATACATTTAATAATGATGGACTAGTTTTAATCATATTCAACATTTCTAAAATATCTTTTTGCTCTGTATCTATAGTCAAAATACAAATCAATGGAATAATAAATGGTAACACATCTTTGGTGAGAGAGATATTCGCAGTTTTAGGATCCTCAATTTCCTCTTCTTCGCTATCATCAGTCTCTCCGTTTTCTTGTTTTATTGTTTTTTTTCCACTTGGTAATTGGTCTTCACTATCTTCATCAAATTTAACTTTTACATTTACTTTTTCATCACCAATAGAACTTGTAAAGTGTTGATTTAAACTTTTTTGATCTTTTGTATCCAAATCAATAATATTATCCTCAATCTTCTTCAATAATATTTTTAAGTTATGAATTGGGTCTGCTTTCCATATATATAAGAGTTTCTCAACTAATTTTGTCTTATTCTCTTTTCCTTGAAATAAATCATTATCGATATTAATCAAATTGTTTTCTACCAAATAAGTAAATTTTTGTTCTACATTCAAATCTTTTTTATAGACATTATAATCTAGGCAAGTATTTAAAACTCTAGAAATATTCAAATCTACAACAAACCCCATTTTTTTAACTCCAGTATTTATCTTATCATTTTCTAGATTATTAATACTTTCAGTCATACAACGATACATCATTTGAATAATTTTGTCGCTTGAAACAATATCATTAAAGAGAAACACAATATCAACAAATGGTAATGTAATTCCTAAAGTTAATTGATTTCCCGCCAACAAAATTAAGCCATCTTTTCCTTCTTCTTTTGCTTTTAATTCCCAGTTTTTTATTTCTTCTTTAATATCTTTTACTTTGTAATCTTTCTTAGAATTAACAATTTTTACTTCATAATTTTTTAAGATGTTATTTTTTCCCATTCTATCTTTCATATGTTCGCTCACTTTTTCAATAGTCATGTTAATTCCAAAAGGCAAGAACCATAATTGACTTGTAAAATCTCCGTTATTCAATCGTGTTCTGCTGTTTTTATCAATTGCAATTCGTTTTATTCTTCCAAATATAGATAAATCTTCTTTAGGATAGTCCTGTTCTTTATTGCTTCCAGTAATATATCTCAACGTTCTGTCAACCTCATTTGGATAGTTTCCACTTAGAAGTGTACTATTTGAAAATCCATATGATGTATCTTTAATTTGTTCCTTGATGACCTCATATCTTTTTCTGTCCATAATATTTGTAATAATATGTAAATCAGGCATTTTGTCATAAGCAGATAGTTTAGTCTCATAGTTTTCTTTAGTTAAGAATAAAGTTACATCTTCTCCATGTTTGTCAACTAATCCTTGAATGTTTCTTTTTTTACATAGTTGCTCGTCTTCAATATCCCAATAAAATTGACACTCTAAAGGAATATTCCATTCCAATAATGGTTTGGCATAAGTTGCAGTTAAATATAATTTTATTGTTTTTTGCGAAGAATATGCTTGTAAAATATTTTTAGACATTAAGGTTGTTCCGTGAAAATGGTTCTCATCAAATACAATAAAATCTAGATTGAGTTTTAGAATTGATACAATTTTTTTATCACATACATAATCGTCTAATAATTGTTTGCTTACAATCAGAATATTATTTTCTTTGAGAATCATGCTTTTAAAATCAGTTCCTTTTTTTATGTCAACAATATTTATCATATTGAAATCTCTAAACTTATGAAATAAATCATCTGTAAACTGTGATAATGTTTCTGTTGGTGCTGGGGTAATAATCATTCCATTTAATCCGCCAAATTTTTTATAATATTTAATAAATAATCCACCAACACAATAAGTTTTTCCAGATCTTGCTTTTGCTCCTAATAACAATTCCTTTTCTCCTTCATCAATTCTTTCTATTTGTTTATAAGTAATATAATCTTGATGAAATCGCAGTTCCAACGGAATTTTCTCATTACAAAATTTATCATTGACTTCATCAATACTAATATTTTGTATACATTGTTTAAGAGTTTGGAAGTATGGTTCAAAATCATTTGTATCTAAAATCATATTAACATTATTTTTATAACAAGAACTGCCTTCTTGTGCTGTGTTAAATGTATCTAATGTTTTTTGTTTATTGCTTACAAATAAATAAATATTACATTCTTTATAAAAATGCGGTTTGTCTTTTATAGCCAAATAAATCTTATCAATATCATATTCATCTACACTTAAACCATCTCCAAATTTACATGAAATAAAAATCCATTTGCCACTAATTTTATTTTGTAAAGTAATATCGCTTTTGCCACCTTTTCCTTTGCTTAATACCTTAAGTTGTTCAACATACATTTCTAAGTCAATAATTTTTTTTAATTTACAATTAGCAATATTTCCTTCATAATGATCATAGATATCATTTGGCAAAATAGAACAACACCCAAATTTTATGATTAAATCACATATTTTTTCAAATACATTACCTCTTTTAGATTGTGTCTCTGTCTTTGTTTTACCGTTTATTGATTGTAAAAGTTCATTAAATGTATAAACTTTTTTAATTTTTTCAAATAATTCAATTCCGTTCATTTCTTAAGTATTACTTATTATAATATCTTTAATAAAGTATAATTAAAATTTAAATCAATTTTTTACACAAAAAAATTGATTATAATTTATTAAAAATAATATAGAAGCCTACACAAAATAACACAAAGCAAAACAAGACAATAAGCAAAACTATGAGCAAATCAATCGGCACAAAACCTTTGCCTAAATTGACAACACTATTGCCACCTTTTTGTGGTTTTATGATTGATGATGTAGTGACTTGTAATATATGTTTAGAGGACAATGATGGAGCTATTGAAGTAGATGGCTGTATTTCAGGAAGAGGTAAGCGAAGACTTATTACAGCATGTGGTCATATATTTCATAAAAAATGTTTACAACCATGGACTCGTGCACTTAATAAAGGTTCATTATGTGGACTAATTACTTGTCCGTATTGCAGACAACCTGTTTATATGGATGAGCAAAGTACTGAAACAAAAAAAAAACTATTTGCAGCACTAGCGCAATGTGATTGCTGTCCAAGACATCAAAGAGATAAACCATTGTCTTATGAATATGACCCTGATTTAGATAACAGAACTATGTCAAAAGCACAAGAAACTGCTCTTAACACTCTTTCAGCTGAAGACTATAAAGATTGGTGCCAAGCTAACTCATGGCGTCGAATGGATGAACGCGAATGGTGTGATTGCCATTGTAGGACAAGAATGCGAACAATGGTTCGTCGCATTCCGCCTCCTATTCCACACGACTTGTTTAATAAATAGTTTAATCTCTCAAAATAATCAAAGTATTTTATTAAATTTTAATATAATAAACTATATAAAATTTAATTAGCAATATTATTAGTATTAGTTAATGCACAATGAATCAATTAACTAAAGTTAGACTATGCCTTTTTTTAAACACTTGCTTGGTATTATTTATAGGATTTTATATAACAAATTTTGCAGCTGAATCGAAATATTTTCGCTTTGGACCAAATGATGATTTTATATTTATTAGCGTGCAAATTAACACTACACAAAAATATTGTAGCTTATTAACCTTAATATTTGTAAATGATGTAGTTAGAGTTATTATTCAAGAGTTTGGAGACCCAGTGTTATATATGAATGTTTATAATCCAGATAAAAAAGAAATAACTGAGTTTAGTAAAGCACAATTATATTTTTATGCTAATTCTATGTTTTTAATAAATAATATTAGATATATTTTTACTATATTAATTAGCGTAACACAAATAGATATTGCATTATTTTCTGTAGTAGTAGAACAAGTAATAGTTATTATTACAATTAAAATGCTACTTGATGAAAAAAAATTCATAAATAAAAAATCATTGTTACACAAGGAAGTTGTTATGCTAGACATTGAAATGAATAGTATAGATTCTAAGTAATAAAAATAAAAATAATAAAATATATTGTTATGCTTTATTAAAATTGAAGTGTTTTTTTTATTTAGTTGAGTGCTAGCCTCGATAAACTATATAAAGCAACTATGGATGCTATTATTGTTAAAAAAATTATGGACTTGATGACTGCCGAAGAGCACACCGAAGAGGTGAAGGATGCTATTGCTTTTGTTATGAAAGGTATTCAGCGCTCAATGGTTATAGCGCATCTTCCTGAAGGTTTGCTTGAAATCATGAACATGTGGGCAAGAACTGGGCGGTGGTATGATGATGACGGAGATTCAAAGTTTGAAAAGTGTTTGTGGATAATTGTGTCTCAGGAACTGAAGACTCGGGTGTCTGAACTTTTGTTCGAGTGGATAAATGAGGATGAAGGCAAGATGCCCGAAAAAAAGGATTTGTATTATGCTCTGAGTACCGCATCAAATTGTTTGTATTATTATCATAAGAACTTATGGTCTACAATGGGTGCTGAACTGGAGACCGAGGCTTGTCAATGGATAAAAGAACATGCTGAAGAGACCTTAATAGAGAGCAGTGATGGTGGATATTTCCAGTATTACGACAATATAAATGAGGAGGTGTGCTATAATTTGCCTCATCTTCCTAAACCAAATCGCTTCTCAAAATACGAAGACGAAGAGGAAGAATTGGAATATGAAGAAGAGGAAGCAGTTTGGGTTTGTGTTGGCGCTAACACTCTTGTGCCATGCTAATAACTAGAGACTAGCATGTATTGTGTGTGGTGTGTCTTGCATATTTTTTTATTAAAAATTTATTATTATACTTTATTATTATTATACTTTATTAAAATTGAAATCATTTTTTATTTAGTTAAGTGCTAGTCTACTACAACTATACAAAGGAAAACAAAACTATAAGCAACTATGACACAATGCGAAGTCGACGTGGATGTCCGCATTAATGCTTTGTATGATGCTGAGACTAACGCACCTATGATAAATGATGCCATCAATGTAATAGTAAATACTATTCAAAACGACATTATTACACATAATCTTTCTATACATTTGAAGGCTATTATGAATAGTTGGGTAAGAACACATTCATGGTATAATGAAGATAAAATGTCAAAGTTTGAGCATTGTCTTCGGAATGTAGTGTCTAAGGAAATGAGAAGTCGCGTAGTTGACCTTTTAAAAATACGATATAAAGAGTATGAGAATGGACTTGGAAGTTCTGTAAACGAAGATGATTTGGCTTTAGAAGTGCTTCGTGTGTCTATGTCTCAATCGACTAGTAACTATTTTTGGGATTTTTGGGATATGGACGCTAAGTTGACATTGGAAGCAGATCGCTATCGACGAAGCAATGGAGAGTGCATAATTCATAGAGACTATGAACGTCCTTTTTCGTGGTTTAGCAAACGAACTATGTCAACACATTATCGCTTGCCTCATGTTGCTACGCACCCTAAGAATGTAATCCCATTAGAAGTATTGGCATTAGACTTCAAACATGTCCCAAAATGGGAATGCTCTATTTGCTTGGAAGTTGTTTCAGTTAATCATGTTAATTTGTTTACTTCTCATTGTGTTAGAACTGCTTGTAAGCATATATTTCATATGGCATGTTTGGATGATTGTAAACGTATATATTTACAACAAAAGGCAAATTATAACAAGATGTGTGTTCCATGTCCTTTGTGTCGTGCTCCTATTTATTAGAGACTTATGTGTATTATCTTGTATTGTATTGTCTTGTATTGTCTTATAAAAATAATTTTTTATTTTTATTTAAAAAAAAACTCTTGTTATGCTTTATTAAAATTGAATTAGTTTTAAATTTAATTAAATACTAGTCTCGGTAATTTATACAAAGCATTATGAATAATGACATGATTCTCGGAGTTCGTTGCTTGTTTGGCACTCTTATTATTGATGATGTGTTGTTTCGAACTATGATAAATATGAAACTCGAAAAAATAGTAAGAACTATTCAAAACAAGTTTGACATACAGAAACTTCCTAGGGAATTGGAAGCTATCATGAATTGTTGGATAAGAACAGATTCATGGTATGTTGAGCATGGAGTGTCTAAGTTTGAGGCTTGTTTGGAGGAAGTTGTGGCTGATGAAATGACTAGACTCATGATTGACTTTTTAATGGGACGGAAAAATGCTTTACAAGACGGAGAGAGTATCAATGAAAGCGACTTATGTGATGTTCTGAAGCACGTGTCAAATATTTTGTCTACTATGGAGTGGGAAACAGAAACTATCTTTACATACTATGCAATGTGCTGGGCACAAAATCATAGAGACCGTATTCTGAGTTGTGACTATGATCATGGTTTTTCATGGGTTAGTAATAAAACTGGGGAGACACATTATAACTTGCCTCATGTTTTTAACTGCGTTAATAATGTAGATTTAGAGCCATTGTTTGAGAACTTTGAGGAGGCAACCGAATAAAGTTGTTCTATGTATTGTTAGAGGTTCAGGGTAAGTATTGTGTGTATAATAAAAAAAATTTTTTTTATAAAAATGTGTTTATTGTTTTACTAACTTTTCAATAATTCACTATTTCATTAAATGTTATCTTTGACTTTATAAAAACATCAGCACGACATAGTGGGCAACTAATTTTTGGTTGTTTTGTATTTTTTTTTACAGCCTCATCAAACATTGGATATAGGCATAGCATATGAAAACTATGCTTACATAAAGTTGTAATAATACTATTACTATCCATACTACATAAACAAATAGGGCAATCATTTTCACAAGCACTACATAGTGATTGTATTTCTTCTGCTTCTTTTATTAGTCGTGCTTCTTTAAGACTACAAATAACAGCATATATTTTATTTTTTATGTCAAAACAATCATCTTTGCTATTTAGTAAATCCAATGTTTTATCATATAAATAATGACCAAATAGCACAATCCAGTTATCTTTTTTAAACTCATCAACAAGCAATTGTAGTCCAGTTAAATCATTATGAGCAGATGCTTTAAAAGTTACATAATGAAAAATTTTCAAGCGATTGTCAGCTATGAATTCATACAGTTCGCATTGTTGAGCATGTGGTACAATTAACCCTTTATAACCACCAACTTTATCTAAAAATAAAGTATCAACAAACAATAAAATCGCATAATTAGTCTTTAATTTAAAATCATCTTCGCAATAATAATGTGCACTAGTTAATGTATTATAAAATTTCTCAATATTTTGCGTATTAAATATTTCGCTTAACAAATAATTAGTAATTACATAGGTCATTGTTTCTTATGTTGTAATTTATAAGATTTCTTTTTTTATATTTAAAAAAAAGAAATCAATTTTTTTAAAGCATAATATTGTTTTAATTTTTCAATATCTCATTGAACGTCTTCTAGCACGCGTTACTTTTTTATGTGGTTTTTTAATATGTTTTGTTTTACGACCTCTTCCTAAGTTTGTTTCCTTTGCCTTAGCATTCCACATCGCTTTTTCTTCAGCAGAACTATTTAGCCACATTTGAGCAAGTTGCTTCATAATGTCAGTGTTTTTGGGTTTTTCATCACCAAAAGTTCCAAGAGCAGTGACTTCATCGCGGTTAGCATGGGAGAATAGAATATATCCATTGGTTCCACGCTTGGTCTTGGGTTCGTTATCATTATTGTATGAATATTTGTCTTTGGAATTCTTCTCCTTCTTTTCCTTAGGAGCAATCTTTTGCTCATCAAGAAGCAATGTGAGTTGCCTCTCAAGGGTGTTAACGCGCATAGAAAGCATTTGTAAAGTCGGCAAAGACATTATATAAAATATAAAATATAAAATATAAAATATAAAATATAAAATAAAAATATAAAAAAAATTGATTTCAAAAATTAATTATTTAACAATTAAATTATTATACTATGACTACTATGTTTTCAAAGAAAATGCTGTACATTCCGGATTATGTTGTTTATGAAGACATTCCTACTATTATTAAATATTTTGAAGATTTTAATATTGCCAAAATTAAGAATGTCCAAGTTTTTAAGCATCTTGAAGAAGAATATTATGTTGAAAACCAATATAATTATGGTTATGCTTTAGTTGAAGTTGAATATTATTATAATAATCAAGGTGCGCAAAATTTTTACAATGCTATTGAAAATAACAAATGCCTAATGGTATATGATGACCCATTATATTGGGAAGTTCAATTTAGTCCATTTAAAGAGCATGCTATGCCATTAGTAAGCGATTGTAATACATCAACAAGTTGCAATAGTATTTGTGATTGCACGACTCATGTTGTAAATGATGTGTGTGACACTTCTGAAGAAGAACATTATTATTCTTCTAGTTCAGAAGAATATGACACAGAAGAAGATGACCCAAAAGACCCAGATTATGTAGATGATGAAGAAGAAGCATCGGATGATGATTACAATTACGAAACATATAAAAAGAACTATGCTAATTTTAAGAGCAAGCAAAAAGCAAAGAAGCAAAAGTTATCAAATGAACTAAGTGAAATGAAAAAGACAATTGAACTTATTAAAAATAAGCAAGAAAAAATGCGACTACTATTAATTCACAATAAGAAATCAAAATCTAAGGACAAGGAGTATAAAACTAACTGGGCAAGGCGTCTTCGAGTCATCTTTTAATCTTTATAAAATTCATCATCATTAATGGGTGCTTCTTTACAACAACCATAAGTTGCACGATGCCATTTACTAATTCCATATTTTTTAATTCCTTCCATATGTTTAGATGTTCCATAACCTTTATTTGTTAATAATCCATAATAAATATTTAATTTAGGAAAATTAATACACATTTCTCTAATATATTTGTCTCGCTCTACTTTAGCCAATATAGATGCAGCTGCAATTGAGCAAAATTTATTGTCTCCACCTTCAATTAAAATATGATTAATTTGTTTAATAATATTTGTAGTGTCACAATAATATGTATATGCTTTAAAATCATTACCATCAACTAATAAATAATAACACTCATTAATATTTGAATTGTTAATAGTATTATTTTGTTTAATTAATTCACTTATTGCTTTATGCATGGCACATAAAGTAGCTTGTCTAATATTTATAGAATCTACTGTTTTTTCATCTTCATATGATACACTCCAAAATAACGCATTTGTTTTAATATAATCAGCAACTTCATTTATTTTTTTTTCAGAAGTAAATTTTTTACTATCTTTTAACAATTCATATTTAAATTCTTCATTATTAGGTAAAATAACAGCAGCACTATAAACTCTACCAAACATAGGACCTCTTCCGGCTTCATCAATTCCAATTTCCATAATATTTGAATTTAAATTATTATATTTCTTTTGAAGACAATTTACAGATTTAATAATTTTAGGCATTTAAAGTTATAATGAAAATTTTTATTATATATTTAATATAATATAATATGAATCTCAATTTTAAAAAAAATAATTTGTTAATAATTATGTTATTAATATTTGTAATATTATCATGTATTATCTTTGTAAATATGTCAAATGTAAAAGAATCTTTTGATAATCTTAATAGTAATAGTAAAAAATATTTTATGTATTATACTAGTGATTCTAGTTATAATGTTTACATGTTAAATCCTTGGTTTACATATAATTTATCTAGTTTACCAAGTGGATTACAAAATAAAAATATACAAAATTCTACCTCTTATAATTATAGATTTTTTAAAGAAAATAATGTATTAATAAGTTATTATCATACAGAAGAATATGATGATGTATCATATTTAAATATTATACCAAATACAACTATTATGTTAGATATAAGTACTATTCCAACATCACAAGGAGTTTATACTCCACGTTCTAAAACATTGGATATGGTATTTCTAGAAAATTCAGGAAATTTTTATGATTTCAGCAATCAAAAATTATCAAAATTTAGTATGAAGATAAATGGAGAAAATGTTATTGTAAATGGTGAAGTTTTTCAACCACCAACACCAGCAACACCAGCAACACCAACAACACCAACAACACCAACTAGAGAAGCATCTGCTAATATTTTAAATAATCCACAAGCCAATAATTTTTATAATGACTTTAATTTATATTTATTAAGACAAGGTGCTTTTGGTTCTAACTATATTCCTCCAATATATAATAATTTTGAAACAGCAATGAATTTACCATCTAATCCAATTGTAAATCCTATTAATACTATGAATCCATTAGATTATGCTAACACATTATTCGGTCCAAATATATCACCAACTATGATATCAAATATGTGCTTAAATCAAAATGTAGGAAGAGTTTCTGATAACACCAACATTATTAGAGAAGTAAGTAATAATTTAGTATCAAATTCTAGAAATAATAACTCTAGAAATAATAACTCTAGAAATACTAATGCTAATACTAATACTAATACTAATGCTAATACTAATAGAAACCAAGATTACGCTAGAGAACGCTCACAACCATCACAATTATTGTCTGATAATAGACAAGAAAATAGAGAAAATGAATTTATACCAAGACCAGTATTAACAGATTTTAGTTCATTTGGTATGTAAAGTTATAAAGTTTTTAAATAAATTATTAATATATTGTAATCACTAGTCAATATATTAATATTTTGTATATACTTGTTTCTCAAATATTATGAATCTATTAAACAATAGTTTTATCATAATATTTTCATGTAAGTATTATTATAATAATTTTTAACAAATTTTTAAATACCAGGTATAGTTTCTCCTCATCCTCCGCGTTGTTTTTTATGTTTATTTCTTCGTGTAAGTTTTTTTACTAAATTTAACAATCTTTTTTTAGATAACTTAGCAAAATTTTTAATGCGCGAAAATCTTTTTGAACGAGTATATTTCATTT
>Ga0209355_1001604_pt1 | contig 12794 bp, 14 predicted proteins | sample LauGreSBDMM110SN_3_FD_187563 | JGI IMG/M metagenome (GOLD analysis project Ga0209355, IMG submission 187563) | Freshwater lake microbial communities from Lake Michigan, USA - Sp13.BD.MM110.SN (SPAdes) (version 2) | ecosystem: Environmental > Aquatic > Freshwater > Lake | place: Lake Michigan...
CGATGATTCTCGGCATCAACCGCTCGACGCTGAAGAAGCGCCTGCTCGAAATGCGCGAGGCCGGCATCAAGGTCTTCACTTAACCTTTGCCTCGACCAGAGGACGGAGGTCCAATCCACTTAGGATGAAACCCCCGTGCTTCGGATGGCGCGATTACTGGCGCATGCTGACCTCCGGTCGGCCCTGGCTACCGTGGCGTTATTTCCGCGACGCGCACGCCTTTGACCTCCGTCGCGGAACCGACACCCACGTCCGCCTTCGCAAGGAAGACTTCGGAGTCGAGCCGATGGACTTCGCGGACGGGACCTTCTACATGGCATCCTGGACAAGCGAGATCGACTGGGCCTTCCGTGAGACACGCGCCCTACTCGGCTCGGAGTTCGACACGTTTTCGTTTATCGATGTCGGCTGCGGTAAGGGGAAGGCGGTGCTACGCTGGACCGAACTCGCCGATGGCGCCGGCTATTCCCAACGCATCATGGGCTTCGACTACCATCAGCCGCTGGTCGAGATCGCGCGAAGGAACCACACGAAGCTCCACGGCACACCAGGCAACCTAACGGTCGCTGGCGCGGATGACTTCGATTTCGGACCGCTCGGCGAACGCATCCTCTGCTTTCTCTATAATCCTTTCGGCCCAGCCGTGATGCGCCGGTTCCTGGAGCGACTGCGCGGATACGACGTGGTGCTGATCTACAACCATCCCGCCGAGGACGCCACCTTGCGCGAGCTGGGCTTTGTTGCATTGCGCATAAAAGACGGCGGCTGCCCCAACGCGCACACGGTCATCTACGCGAACCGCCGCCGGGCCGCCACTTAACCTTTGCCTCGGGCTGGGAATGGGTTTGGTTAGGGGCTTCCCCATGAGCATCCCCTCACCCCTCCGCACCACCCTGCTGGCCACGGCTGCGCTCTTCCTGAGCTCGTTCGCCGCGTTCGCTGGCGAAAAGATCCAAATGTTTGATGGTAAGTCCCTCGCCGGTTGGAAGGCTTCCCAGAACTCTCCTGAGGGCACGTACAAGGTCGAGGACGGCGTCCTCCAAATCCGCGGCGGCCAGGGCCACCTGTTCTTCGTCGGCGCCGACGGCAAAGCCAACTTCACGAACTTCGACTTCAAGGCGAAGGTGAAGACCTACCCGACCGCAAACTCGGGCCTCTACTTCCACACGGCCTACGAGGACAAGGGCTGGCCCTTCGCCGGCTATGAGTGCCAGGTCAACGCGAGCCACAAGGACATCAAGCGCACCGGCGGCCTGTACGCCGTCCGCGACGTCCTCAACACGCCAGCCGCTCCCGATAACGTCTGGTTCGAATACCACATCCGCGTCGAAGGTAAGCGCATCCAGATCTGGATCGACGGCAAGCAGACCGTCGACTTCACCGAGCCAGAAGGCTGGACCCCTCCGAAGGGCATGGCCGGCCGCAAACTCGGCTCCGGCACCTTTGCGATCCAAGCCCACGATCCGGGCTGCAAGGTCGACTACAAGGATCTCGTCGTCGAACGCCTGCCCTGAGCAGTCCGACGGTGAAACCAAAAGGCGGACCGCATGGTCCGCCTTTTTTGCGCCCGCGTTTCAGCTCAGCGCCCGTTCGAGTTCAGCGATGAGCCGCGCGCGGATGGGCTCGGCCAACGCCGATAACCGTCGCTGCTCGGCTTCATATTCGCTGCGGCCTTCAGCGGTCTCGATCGCGATGGGCTTCAGGCCGATAGCGGAAAAGTCATAAGGGCTGGCCCGCATGTCCACCGTCCGAGCGACGTGCGCGAGTTCGAACGCGTCCGCAGCGAGATCGGCCGAGACCCAGGGCTGCGCCTTCATCGCCCACTTAAAGAGATCCATTGTGACGTGCACGCACCCGGGTTGCTCGTTGTCGACCCGCGCGTCGAGCGTGGGCGCGAGCTTATTTAGCGGGCGGGCGCCGGGCGTGAAGAACCGGAACGCGTCGTAGTGCGTGCAACGCACGGGCATCGAGCGCACGACAGCATCGGTGCCCTCCGCGCCGAGGCGTAACGGCCACGCACCATGGCGGCGCTGTTCGGCCTGACCATAGACCATCGCCCACTCATGCAGGCCGAAGCAGCCGTGGAACGCCGCGCGTGTCGCGACCGCACGACAAAGCCTCAGGCTGAAATCCAGCCGTCCGGCCTGCGCTGCGTCTGGCAAGGCCACCCGCACGAGTCCGTCTGAGCCGCGCAGGAAGCGGCGATCGACGACGAGTTCATCCGCCTCAGCCAGCGCTACGCCGGCACCCGGCGTCCAGCGTCGGACAGCTGCAAAGCGGAACGGATAATAGGTGAAGAGAAAATCCTCAACGGGATCGCGCTCGCCCTTCTGGGCGCGCTCGCGCCGCGCCTCGACCAGCCGATCCGCCCGGGCCTCATGCGCCGCACGGCGGGCCCGCCATTCGGCGGGACCAAGCACGATCTGACTGGCTGGCACGACGCTCAATCGAAGCGACGATGATGGGCGGCGACCTTCACATACTTCTCCGCCCAACCGGGCAATGAGGCCAGCTCTGCAGAGGTCAGCGGTCGCACGACCGATGCCGGTGAGCCCATGACAAGTGAACCAGGCGGCACTTGCGTGCCCTTGGTGACGAGCGAATTAGCGCCGACGATCGAACGCGCGCCGATGACGGCGCCGTCGAGGATGGTGGCGTGCATACCAATCAGGCATTCGTCACCGACGGTGCAGGCGTGAATCATCGCGAGATGGCCGACCGTGACGCGGGCGCCGATCTTGGCCGGCAGTCCGTCAGCGACATGCACGACGGCGCCGTCCTGGATGTTGGTTCCTTCACCGATCTCGATTGGGGCGATGTCGCCGCGCAGCACGGCGCAGGGCCAGACGCTGGCCTTGGGGCCGACGGTCACGTTGCCGATGACTACCGCCTTGGAATGGACGAAGGCCGTGGCGTGCACACTGGGCCCCTTGGACAGATTGCGGGTGAGCTCCTTCGAGAGGGCCTCATCGGCATCGAGCGGCTCCTCGAACTGACCTTCCTGGTAAAACGGGTTCATGTCTGGAGAATTAAGCACCTCCCCCTGACTGGAAAGACCGAACCAGCTCACCCCTTGTCTTTTAGCCTGTTTTAACCCCAAAAATGCCTACCCCCACCCCTGCCCCTACCCCTAGCCCTTTCGCATATCCCTAACCCCACCCCTAATCGCCCGACAATTCCCCTTGCCAACGCCCCTTCACTCCGTTTGCTCCGACCTTCCGACAGCCATGAAGGCCACATTTATCACCTCCGGTCGCCAATTCACCGTCACTCAAGGCGACATCCTCATCGTTAACCAGTACCCTGGTAAGAACGAAGGGGACATCCTCACCTTTGACCAGGTCCTCCTCGTAGGCGAAGGCGCTGATGCCAAGATCGGCACCCCGACCGTCGCCGGCGCCACCGTCACCGCCAAGATTCTTGAGAACAAGCGCGGCGACAAGATCGACATCTTTAAGCACCGCCGCCGTAAGGGTTACTACCGCCGTCGCGGCCACCGCCAGGAACTGTCGGTGATCAAGGTCGAGTCCATCTCTGTTTAACCCTTAACGTCCTACCACCATGGCAACAAAGAAAGGCGGCGGAACTTCCTCCAACGGCCGCGATTCCACCTCCAAGCGCCTCGGCGTGAAGCTTTACGGCGGCGAATTCGCCACCGCAGGTTCGATTATCATCCGCCAGCGCGGCACCCGCATGAATGCTGGCCGCAACGTCGGTATGGGCCGCGACCACACCCTCTTCGCCAAGGCCGACGGCCTCGTCAAGTGGGACGCCGAGCACCGCAAGGTTGAGATCGTTCCGACGACCTCCTCCGCTTGCTCGATCAAGTAAGCTGCTTCGCCAGCCTCCCGAGAAGCCGACCGTCTGGTCGGCTTCTTTGTTTTACGGACCACACGCCAACATTCCCCTCCCCCGGGAGCGGCCCAGGTCTTGCGTCGTCCTTTGAGCCGGCGCTTAGCCGGCTCGACAGCGGATGATTTCCAGCGCGGACTGGAACAGCGATCGGGTGGAATCGTCGTACACGCGGTCATGTACAACGTAATCACAGACGCGCTCCATGGCCTGAGGATACGTTCCGCATGCTCGCAGTTCGACTACGAGCAATTGAAGTTTTTCCAGGGACATGAGCGTGACGTCGACTTCGGTTTCCTCGCGGAAACCGTATTCCGGATCTTCATCCATCTCCCGACGAAGGGTGATGTTTTGGGTGAGGTGCATTGGGGTGCTCCTCCAGAGTAAGCCCCCGCCCAGCCAAGCAAAGTCCCGCGATGTTAAGATTGGCCGACCCGCCCGTGCCAACGAGGTGACGGCCTCAGGCGTCGACCCCGGCCTGCGCGGCCTGTCGGAACTTCCACGCCATAGCCAACGACACGAGGACGAGCCCGGTCGCCAATGCGATCCAGATGCCGGTGGCCCCGAGACCAAAGAATCCAGCCGGGATACCGAAGAGCCGGAAGCCGGCCGGGAACGCCAAGGCGAGCGCCAACGGGAGGCAGAACAACCAGTAGACGATGAAGACGCTCCATGAGGCCCAGGCGGCCCGATTGACCGACCGAAGGAGGTACGCCGCCACGACCTGCACGCCATCGAAGGGCGCCCATACGGCGGCGAAGATGAGTAAGGTGGAAGCGAGGGCGGCGGTCTCGGTGCCGGCGACGCCATAGGTGGCCATGAGCAATGGGCGGAGGAGGATCAGGCCGAGTCCGTAGGCCGCCATGATGAGGCCACCCATAATCAAGGCGCCGAGGCCGATGGCCTGCACCTTACGCGGGTCTTTGGCGCCATAAGCTTCGCCCACCCGGATGCCGGCGGCGATGCCGAGGCCGAGCGGCAACATGAACGCGGCAGACGCGGTACTGATGGCGACCTGGTGCGCCGCCTGGGCGGTGGCGTTGATCCAACCAGCCATAATGGGGACAATCGCGAAGATGCCGACTTCACTGAGGCTATGCAGTCCCGCGGGCCAGCCGGTCTTCATGAGGCGCTGGAACACAGCCATCTGCAGGCCGTCCGCCCAGCGCACTTCACCTCGGCCCGGCGTGAACCACAGGCCGATGAGCATGACCAGGCGGGCGACGAGCGTAGCCCAGCCGGCGCCAGCAAGTCCCAGCGCGGGGAAACCCCAATTGCCGAACATCCACAGCCAGTTGAAGAAGATATTGGCGAGGATACCGAGGCTCAGCCAGACGAGCGAAATCCACGGCTGGTGCTGCGAATCGCGATGGCCACGCAAAGCGTGGAAGGCCAAGCCAGGCACCATAGCCCACGACATGAGGATGAAGAACTCCTGGGCCTCGGCAGAGACGGCCGGAGACGATCCGAGTAGCGGAATAAACTGAGCCGCCCAGTGCGAGACGATCGCGGCGACGACACTGATGGCGACAGCGAGGAACATGCCATGCCTTAGGATTGCGGGCGATGACGACTCAACCCCGGCGCCGTTATCCTGCGACTGATACACGGCGATGGCGCCGACGACGCCGATGCCGAAGACATACGGGATGTAGTTGAGATTCGAAGCCAAGGCCGAGGCGGCGAGCGCGGTCTCGCCGAGGTGGCCAGCCATGGCGACGTCGACGACGAACATCAGGCCGTAGCCAAGCATCCCCAACATGATGGGAAGCGCCAGCTTGAGCGTGGGGCCGATTTCGGCACGGATGGTCGGCTTGTTATCCAAGGCCCCCAAGAGGGAAGGATTACCTTCCCGTTGCGAGTCAGTTCTTCGGCCGGCGGTTCAGCGTGTAATACGCGTCCGCATGGTCCAGCACTTCGCCGCCGGCCGAACGGATGCCGTCGGCATGCAACTCGTGGATGTAGAGTTCGCGGAGACCGTCGACCTTGAGGCGCACACTGAGCCCGTCCGAGGCAACCTTGGCGGAGACGATACCGTTCGGGGCGGCCTGGATCTCGTCGCTGCCGTACGCACTCGAATAGAAGAGCGTGTAGTTGGTCATACGGTACGAGGCGATGTCCCCGGCACGGGCGACATCGACGGGCTTGGTGAAGGTGAGTTCAAAGCCATCGGGCTTGGCCTTCATCTCCTTGATAGCGAAGGGCACGGTGCCGTTGTAACGTAACCGTTGCAGGCCGTAGGCCTTGGTGCCGAGCGAAGACCAACCGCGACTGGTCATACCGACCATAAGAGACCCATCCGGGGCAAAACTGAGACGCACGATGCCGGAGGCGAAGCCGCCGACGAATGGGAAGCAGGCACCCTGGTACTCGCCTTCGACCTTCTCCATGAAGACTCGGCTGATCTTGGCGTCGGTGAACTCGGCCACGAACATCTGGCCGTCGAACGGCCCGAACTTGCCGCCCGCATCGCACGTGGCGAGGTCGGTGCCGCTGCGGCCCACTTTGTTATAAGGCATCCAGACCGCGGGCGGGCGCATCTCGGGCAAAGACTTGAGCGCCTCAGGGTACGGGAGCTTCTCAGGGATCTTCGCGGAGAGCTTGAGCGGCGACTCGGGGAGGTTCTCGGAGGCGATGCCTTCGGGGTTCAGGAAGAACGCGCCTTTACGTAGGTGATAGATCGGCGTGGTCGGAATCCAGGTACCCTGCTGATCGACGCAGAACATGTCGCCGGCGAGATTTGTGCCGAGGCCGCAAGGCGAACGCATACCGGCCGCCATGGGAATGAATTTTCCGTCCTGACCGAGGACGCCACCCCAGCCGCGCCACGGGGCCTTGTTGTTGGCGTGGTCACCCATGTCGACGTTGAGCGTGACCCAGAGCTGTCCCAAGCCGTCGCGCTTGGGCCCGTAAGCATAACCGTGATAGGAACCAGAGACATTCCAACCCGCACCGGCGGTGAGATACTCGTCAGCGACGCCGTCGGCGTTGGTATCGCGCAGACGCGTAGTCTCGGTGCGCTGGGTGACGAGTAGATCCTTACCATCGCGCAGCAGGCCGAGCGGCTCGTGCAGACCAGAAGCAAAGAGCTGGTAGCTGACCTTGTTCGGCTTGGGGTCGAGGACGCCATCAAGCAGCCAGACCTCGCCCTTGCGGATCGAGAGGGCGAGTTTGCCGTCGGCGGTCCAGTCCATGCCACTGACCTCAAGCGCGAGGCCGTCACCGGGCTTCCAATCCTTAGCGCGCGTATCGGCAGCGGTGCTCGCCGTGAGGATGTCAGCGATGTCATAGGACGCCGCGGAAACAGACGCGGCGGCAAGGAGGGCTATGAGCGTGGCCTTCATTTCCAGAGATAGGTGAAGACGCGACGGCCTTGCACGGAGGATTCCTTCATGTCGACAATCATCCCGGCGGGATGAGTGATCGTCGGGCTAAAGTCTGGCGTCGGCGCCCAGGTGATGGTGCGGCGAAGTCCGTTCTCGATACCCTCGTAAGTCTCTTCGACCTTCACGCCGCCCTGTTCGTTCAGGAACGTGGGGTTACCCTTCGCATCGAGACGGTAGCCGAGGAATCGGCCGGAGGGCTTAGGCCAGGCGACGACTTGTTCGCCGATGGGTTTCTCGAATGTCGGGAAGCGCGAGAACCAGGTGAGATAGGCATCGAAGAAACGACCCTTCCACGCGAGGCCGGGGCCGCCCTTGTCGCCGTCGTAGGCGAGATGTACGCCGGACGGGAAGCCGACGAGGATCGCGTGGACGCCCACGCCATCAGTGAAGGCACGTTGCACGACGGGACGGTCCTTGGGCACAATCTCAAACTCACCGTTACGATTCTGGGGGAAGCCTTCGGGTTCCCCGTTCGCGCTCTCGGCAAACTTATAGATCGCGGCGATCTGCTTGTCGGTGTCCCCACCGAGGATTTCCTGATTAAAGGATTTTCCGCCTGGCCAGAAGGACGGCATCAGCGTGCCAGGTCGATAACCAGCGGGATTGATGAGGTACTCGCGCAACCAGCTTTCTTGCAGGCGTGCGGCGATGTTGCTGAGGTCGGGCCCTTGAACGCCGAGCGATGGGCGATCGCCCCAGCGATGGCAGGTGATGCAACCCGCCCCGCCCTGCGTACCGAGCAACTTACGGCCAGCGGTGTCGTCGCCGCCTTCGAACTTCAAGGGCGGGCGCGCGTCAGCGACGCCGAGTAACTTAGCGAGGTCCGCGACGGACGCGCCATACTGGGGCATCTTGGTCTTGAGGTAGGGACGCACGCGGGTCGGGTCTCCGCTATAATGGCTTGTGAAAAGTTCGGCTCCCTTAGGCGGGACTTGAGGGGCGAGCACCTTGGCGAGCCATTCAGGGCGGAGCTTGCCGCCGATGCCGGTGAGGGGCGGCGGATAGCGACCGGTGTCGCCGAGATTGTGATCGCCTTGGAAATAAGGCTTACGTGCGGCATCAGGGCCTCCCATGCCGTCGCGCTCATGACAAGCGACGCAGTTGAGGGCGTGCAGCGTGAGATCGGCGGCGAGTTTGGGCGAAGCGACCTCGTCCTTCTTCGCGAGGTAGAGCTTCAGCGAAGCGCGTTGCGCGTCGGACAGCGCGTATCGAGGGCCCTTGGCATGGTCAGCCTCGAGACAACCCCCTTCGTTCTTCTTCAGAGCGACGGGCTTCGCCGCAGCATCCTTAGGGAGGTCGTGACAGGCGGCACACTGGCCGGCGATGACCGCCTTGCGGCCAGCGATCGCGAGGTCCCCGGTGGCGATAAGCGACACCACCGGCTTATCCACACGTCCGTCGCTTCCCTGGAACTCTAGGAGGTAACCGGCGATATCGACGGAGTCCTGACGATCCATCGCGGTCTTTGGCATGCGTCCGTCGGTGCGCACCTTCAATGGGTCGAGAATAAAAGCGCCAAGGCTATCGAGGCTATACTTCGCCTTGAGGTCGCCGAAGGCGACACTGCGGTGCGTGAACTCCGAAGCCTTGGGCAATCCTTCAGGCGGAACGAAGCCCTTGCCGGGAGCGTGGCAGGCGACACAGCCAAGCGTGTTAAATAGTTCGCCACCGCGGGCACCGTTGACGTGCATGATTTTGGCCGGCCCCTTGGTGGCGGCCTTGGGCCTGAGCGAGGCGAGGTAATGCTCGATTGCGTCGAGAGTCTTGTCATCGGCCTTCGCCAGCACCTGCGGCATGACCGTGCCAGGATGGACCGCCGCCGGATCGGCGATAAATTTGCGTAACCATTCGGAACGGACGCGCTGGGTCACCGTCGCAAGCGCGGGGCCGCGCATCGCCGGCAGGCCGGTCGTGCCGCCGTGGCAGTTCACACAACCGAGCTCGTTGTAAAGCAGACGTCCACCTTCGGCCGTCGGTGCCGACGCATGGAAGCGCTCAAACCCCGTGACGAGAGGTTCGGCACTCAGCCCGGCCGCACCGAGCAGGATCGCAAGGCGCAGCATCATGCCGTCTCGCGGATGCACTTCTCCACGTAGGCGCGAGACTCGTTGATGAGGGCGGTGACCTCTGGGGTCGTCGGCATGACCGGGATGCCACGCGGCGTGGGGTGCATGAACAGTTCCACCTGACCGGTGAAACGGATATCCCGCAGCGCCTTCACGATGGGGCGGTAGTCGAGCTTGCCGCGGCCAGCCATCTGCCGGAGCTCTTCTTCCTTGGAGGCCTTCTTAAAGATACCTTCGGAGTGCTCCTGGAAATACATGAAGGGCAGATTGCGCGCCCCGAGGTCACGGAGGAGCGCGGGAATCTGGTCGGCCCACTCATGCAGGTGGTGCGGAGCGAAGGCCACGCCGAGGGCGGGCGACTTGTTCAGTTCGGCAAAGGCCCGGATCGAATCAGGGTGGTGCAGCGCCTGATTCGAGTGGTTCTCGATCGCAATCCGCATGCCCAGCTCCTCCGCCTTGGCGGCGTGGGGCTTCATATCCTCGAGGAACTTGGCGATGGACGCCTTGGCAGCGGCTCCGGAGGGATTCTTCGGTCCGGTGCTGCCGCAGACGACCGTCGTACCGCCGTGCTGCTTCACCCAAGCCATCTCGTCCTGGAGCTTGAATGGTCCGAGCGGGTAACGGGTGCTGACCCCAACCTTCACGCCATGCTTCTTCAGCAGAGCCGCAAAGGCCTCGTCGCCGAGCGTCGTGGCCTGCTCGCGCTGGTCGCCGTGCACCTTGCACCAGATATCAATGGACTCACTGCCGGTCTTGGCGACCTCGGGCAGAATCTCGGCGAGCGGCGCGTAGCCGTACATCGCGGACGAAAGCACGTAACGGAGGCGGAAGGCCTCCGCGCTCTGAGCCCGGAGGGCAGGTGCGGCGGCGACGGCGGCAGCGAGTCCGGCGGAGCGGAGGAAATCGCGACGGGAAAGCATGGCGTTTACTTCTGGTCGCGCTGGGCTTCGAGCATCTTGATCCACGGACCGACGAATGCACCGTTATCATGGAAAGTGCGGCCACTGACCATGTGGCGGTCGATGACGACTGGGGCGTTGACGAAAATACCACCGCAGACCTCGAGGTCGAACTTGCACTTCGGCACGGTGGCCATGCGCAGGCCTTTCACGATACCGGCGCGGGCGGGAATCTCCACGCCATGGCAGACGCTCATCATCGGCTTCTTATTCTCCCAGAACCAGCGCGTGGCGGCGAGAAGCGCCTCGTCTTCGCGGATATACTCCGGGGCACGACCGCCGCTGAAAAAGATGCCCGCGTACTCCTCGGGCTTGATGTCCTTGAAGGCGATGTCGGAGTTGATGGTGTAGCCCTCCCACTCCTTGGTGATGGTCCAACCCGGCTTCACTTCGTGCAGTACGGTCTGGTAGACGCGCTTCTCGGGCGTCGCGAAGATCGGCTGGAAGCCGGCTTCCTGCAGACGGTAGACCGGATACATCGTATCGAGCAACTCGGTGGCGTCACCGATGACGATGAGTACCTTCGGCTTCTTAGCATTCTCAGGCTTGTCGGCGCCCGAGGAGATCGAGGCCTGGTTCTTATTATCGATGATACCAGCGGCGGAGACGACGGCACAAAAGCCGAGCAGGCCGGAAAGAAGGAGACGGAGTTTCATAGGGGTTGGGAGATGGTTTATAAACTGACCTCCCCGTCCACCCACTTGTTCCTGAAAAGCGGGCCGGGGACGTCGCTCCGGCGGGATTCACCCCTCGCGCCCCTCCTTTTGTGAATGATTTCTCCGACTGCTTCGCCTTCCCACGCTTGCCACGGGGCTGGATTCGGGCAATTTAACGACTCCCATGCGTAACGAAGACGAAGACGAGGACGAGAAGACCCCAGCCGCACCCAAGGACGGCGGTCCGAGCTCCATGCTCATCCAGAAAAAGTTCCTCGAACAGCGGAAAATCTTCCTCTGGGGCGCCGTCGAAGACGCCTCCGCCCGCGATATCGTCGAGAAGCTGCTGTATCTGGACGGCATCGACCCCGGCAAAGAGATCACCTTCTACATCAACACCCCGGGTGGCTCCATCACCTCCGGCATGGCCGTCTATGACACCATCCGCATGATCACCTCCCCCGTGAAGGTCGTCGTCACCGGGATGGCCGCCTCGATGGGCTCCATCCTCCTCCAGGCCCCCAAGGAAAAGGGCAACCGCCTCCTCTTCCCCCATTCCCGCGTGATGATCCACCAGCCGCTCATCATGGGCCGCATCCAGGCCACCGCCGTGGACATCCACATCCAGGCCCAGGAAATGGAACGCCTCCGCTCCGAGCTCAACGAGATCCTCGCCAAGGCCTCGAAGCAGAAGATTGAAAAAGTCACCAAGGATACCGACCGCGACTTCTACATGACCGCCGAGGAGGCCATCGAGTATGGCCTCGCCGACGCAATCGTGAAGAAGCTCTGAGGGCGGCCAACGCGCATGGGCATCGGCGACCGGGCCTACATGCGAGGCAACTCAGCCCCACGCACGCCGATCTCACTCACGGCATGGGTCGTCGGCGTACTCGTCGGCTTCTTCATCCTCAACCTCATCCAGGAATCTGCGCACGCAGACTTCCTCGGCTGGATGGTGCTCAAAGAAAGCGCCCTGCAGCCATGGCAGTGGGTCACGCATGCGCTCTTGCACGATGGGTTCTGGCATCTCCTCGGTAACGGACTCGTACTTTGGTGGACCGGCGCGACGGTCGAGCAAGAACACGGCCCGGTTAGACTCCTCCAGGTTCTCCTCGGCGGCGCGCTCATCGGGGCGCTCACCTGGTATCTCACCGGCCTCGGCGGCAGTCAAAACGGCGCACTCATCGGTATCTCCGCCGGCGTCTACGCGTTGATGCTCGTCGCGCTACTCGATAAGCTCGAAAACCAGATCACCCTGCTGCTGTTCTTCTTCCTCCCGGTCACGCTCAAGGTCCGCTGGCTCCTCATCGTGGTCTCGCTCTTCACGGTCCTCGGCTGGGGCTTCTCGGAATTGCCCGGGCGCCACGAGTGGCAAGGATGGAAAGCCGCTTGGCCTGATGGCATCGCCCACTCGGCCCACCTGGGCGGCCTGCTCTTCGGCTGGCTCGCTTGGCGTTATCTCAACCGGACAAATTGGGCTCCCAGTTACGCTCGGGTGCAGGAACCCATGCCAACCGACGCTCCGAGCCCTGCTTTTGAGACCCCGACCGAGGTGAATCCCTCATCCCGCCCGCCCACCTCCGCCCAAGCTCGCGCGGAAATGGATAGCCTGCTGGATAAGATTTCGGCTGGGGGATTCGGCTCGCTCACTGCTAGCGAGAAACGTAGGCTCGAAGAACTTAGCGCCCGCCTACGCTAAGTTTCCCCACCCCACCCTTTATGCGCCTCAGACTTTTCCTGCTGCCTATTCTTTTGGCAGCACTGGCCTCCGCCCAGACCGCCGGCTTCACCACCACGCAGTCGATGCAGAACGAGACGCGCGCCACCGCGGCGCTGCTCGAGAAGCTCCACATCAGCAAGAAGGACATGGGG
>Ga0209355_1001606_pt1 | contig 12792 bp, 11 predicted proteins | sample LauGreSBDMM110SN_3_FD_187563 | JGI IMG/M metagenome (GOLD analysis project Ga0209355, IMG submission 187563) | Freshwater lake microbial communities from Lake Michigan, USA - Sp13.BD.MM110.SN (SPAdes) (version 2) | ecosystem: Environmental > Aquatic > Freshwater > Lake | place: Lake Michigan...
AAAGAATGGCCGGTTTTCGGTAAATTTTTGTTCAAACGGACTCAAATTCAATTCAACATTGTCAAATTTAGTTTGCCCAAAATCGGGCACCAAAATCGCGTCCAAGGTAAAGGCGTCGCTTATACCATATTTAATGTCCAATCCGCCTTTGAGTTCACCTGCTGTTTTTTGTGTTTTGCTGGAATTCAAGTAAAAAGACGAATACGGGATAAAGAACAAGCGCGTAGGGGTTTCTATGTTTTCGATTCCATCTAAAATCCCCGATTGGGCACTCTCGTTATCAATTTTGGTGTCGATAAAATTCCAGGTAAACAATTGACGGTCTCTGCGTATTTCGCGATAAAAATTCACTCCCCATTCTTGCTTATTGGCCTTCGAAAATCGTAACGCTGCATACGGAATTTTCATTTCTACCACCCAACCAAAATCGGTGAGGGAAATATGACTTTCCCAAATGGCGTCCCAACTAAAATCTTCTCCATTTTGGTTGGTGAAAATGCAATCGGCTTGCACGCCAGCGGCACTCACATAAAAACGAAAATCTTGTTGTCCGTCATTAAAGCCATTAAGGAATACACCAAAGTTGTCAGCAGTTCCAAAATTATCCCGGGGCGTAATTTCGGTTAAGAGTTTTGCGGGCTCGTGATCGTATAATTTGGCTCCGATATATATGGCGTCATTGGTGTAGGCCACCTGCACTTCGGTTTTGGTTTTGTTTGGGATGGGCTTGCCATTATCGGGGGCAAACATTGTAAAATCAGTGGCAACTGGAGCTGAATCCCAAATGGTTTCGGAGAGTTTGCCGTCAAGTTGAATTCTATCGGCCGTTTTAACAGCAGTTAAGCGTTTCTTTTGGCTAAAAGAGGTGACGGTAAAAAGGACAAAGGCGTATATGATAATATAAGAGTGGTTTCTCATAAACTGGCATTTAACAAAGCAAATTTAGCCAATTAATTGAATCACACAAGTAGCCACCAAAAAAGTGGCTTAGTCTTTCAATTTAACCAGTACATAATGTATGCCAATGTCGCCAATGGTAAAGGGTTTGCCTTTTTTTTGGTAGCCCATTTTTTCATAAAATGACACTGCTCTTTCGCGTGCATTTAACCATATAAAATAGGGTTTTTTGACCGGGATTTGAGCTTCTGCATACGCCATCAATTGTGCGCCAATTCCTTTGTTTTGGTAGGGTGATAAAACGGCCATTCCTCTAAACTGCAATTGGGTTTCAGTAGCAATCCAATCAGTAGCCGCAACAAATAAAGAAAGTACCCCAATTAGGAGTTCGCCATCAAAAATGCCAAAATGGTGTGTTGAAGCGAGTTCATCGCCGTCAAAATGACAACTTTCAAGGGGTTTGCCTGGACGCAAAACCGGATGTCTCACGAGATAAGTTTCGGCGGTTGAGATGGTTTTACAATGGATCAAAGTTTCTAATTTTATGTTTAACAAATTCACATTGAAAATGTTAGCGAATGTTAGGTGTATGTAGCGCTACTTTTTGAAAAAAAACTTGCAACTAAGAAAACTTATTCTATATATTTGCACCTCTTTAATGCGGAAGTAGCTCAGTTGGTAGAGCTCCAGCCTTCCAAGCTGGTTGTCGCGAGTTCGAGCCTCGTCTTCCGCTCTGAAAAAAATCACCTCTAGTTTTTGCTAGGGGTTTTTTTATGCAATTAAGGCGAGAAGTTAATCCCGATTCTTCGGGAAGCCTCGTCTTCCGCTCTGAAAAAAATCACCTCTAGTTTAAGCTGGAGGTTTTTTTATGCCCAATTCCAATCGCCCAATTCGGTTCCAGATTCTAACTCAAGCGGAACTTGACCTTGTTGAAATAGGCGAGCAGACAAATCGCCTTTTAGTGTGATAGCCTCTCCTTTCACCTCGAGCCAACTGCCTTCGCGCAAGCCTAAAACCGCAGTTTGGTGAAAGGCGTGAAATTCTTGAATGCGCATTTCGCGGGTTTCGCCCATGTGTTTGGAATGTCCATCCGGGTCTAAATAATGCGGATTTAAGTTAAAGGGAAGTACGCCCAAGGTTGCAAAATTTGGCGGATGGGCAATGGGCATGTCGTTGGTGGTGTGCATGCTTTGTCCCAAAATATTGCTGCCCGCACTGGTTCCCAAATAGGGAGTGCCGGCTTCTAACTGTGTTTTTAAAACATCCATAAGCTGATGCGCATAGAGCGCATGAACCAACACAAAGGTGTTTCCGCCCCCGGTAAAAATACCTTCGGCTTCCTGGATTGCTTTTGCAGGGTTTTCAAATTTGTGAATGCCACGTACAGTAATACCCCAAGGTTCAAAAGTGGTTTGCACTTTTTGAGTGTATGCGTCGTGCGAAATCCCTCCCGGACGGGCATAAGGAATAAATAGTATGGACTTGCAGCCTGCAAAATGGTGCAGGATTGGTTCTTTTAAATAGGCCAAATAGGTTCCGCCGTGTAGGCTAGAGGTACTGGCAACAAGTAAATTTTTCATAAGTAGAATGATGCAATTCGGTAGGCGAATATACAACCTTTGTTTGGCAGTAAAAAGAACAGGGCTGCGCCAAGATTTCGTTAAAAACAAGCGAACTCGTGGTCAGTTGGTTGGAAAACGATAGTTTTGTTTCCCTAATTTAGCTTGGTTTTTATGCGCATATATTTTTTACTACTGCTCTGTATTTGTTGTTTTTCCCCAGTAGTTTGGGGTCAGACATCACTAGAAAAGCCCCTCAATTTGCGCGTTTTGGTTGATACAGCTGCAGTCGAAAAAGTGAATGTCTTGAATCTGCGCAGCAACCAACTGATGATTACCAATAAACAAGGAAGTTGTTTAGTGCGGGTAAAATTGGGTGATATCTTGGTGATTACTGCAGTAAATCTAGAAACCCGCCGGCATGAAATTACGGCAGAAGAATTTGACAGCGCAGCCGCAATCCAAAAAATGAGTTACCGGATTACGCCACTCGAAGAAGTAAACGTGAACGAAAACGCCAATGTCAATGAAACCAGTTTGGGTATCGTGGCAGCCAACCAAAAAAAATATACGCCCGCAACCCGCAAATTGCGCACGGCGCAAACCGGCTTCCTCGATCCGTTGCTCAATAAGATGTCGGGCAGAACCAGCGATTTGAAAAAGCAGGTTACAATCGAACAGAAAGAAAAGTTGTTACTCAAGCTCGACGGCTTATACGAAGAGAAATACTACACCGATGTGCTCAAAATTGCACCCGAGGCCATTCCGGGTTTTCAGTATTACCTGATAGACGATCCCGAGTTTGCACGTGCCTTAAAAGACAAAAACAAAACTTTGACCATGTTTTATGTGAAGCGCTTGGCCTTGAATTACAATGAAATTTTATTGCAAGAATCCCATGAACAAGAAACGCAATCCAAGTAAATCTCTCCGCTGTCTCGGGGTGCTCGTTTTTGTGATGTGTACTTCTTTTGGTCTGCATAAATTTTATATGGGCATTTACCAAGTAGAGTATGTGCCGGCCAAGAAACGCCTGCAAATTTCTATGCGGCTTTTTGTGGACGATTGCAATACAGCTCTCTACCAAAATTACCAGCAAAAAACTAAATTGGGAGACAAACAAGAGACTGCGGCCGAAGTGAATTTGCTTACTACTTATATTCAAGCTCACTTTAAAGTGGTAGTAAACGGAAAATCATTTCCGCTACAATTTAAACGCAAGGAATTGGACAACAATGTGTTGGTGTGTTATTATACCTGTGAAGAAGTGCCAAAACTCAGTCGCGTAGTAATTGAGAATACCGTTTTTACCGATGTGTTTTCTGAGCAACAAAATATGATACAAGCCCAATTGTTTGGCAAAAAACAAAGTGCCTTGCTCACGCAAAGCGCTATTCAAGCAGTGTTTGTCAATGACTAATTAATCAAGAAAAATCGCTATTTTTAGCCTGTTTTTATAACCTTTTACCAAGAAGATTCTATGAGAAAATGTTTCGCCCTACTGTTGTTTTTGTCAAGCAGTATTTTAGTTGCCCAAGAAGCAGCTAAGCCCAAAGAAAAAGGAACTGTTGATGTAAATAAATTTCGTCAAAACTACGATCTGTTTGCCACACCCAATATGTACCGCACGGCATCGGGAGCCCCCGGTCCGGAGTATTACCAACAACAAGCCGATTATAAAATTGACATCGAGCTCGACGACAAAAACACCCGCTTGTATGGGATTGAAACCATTACCTACCACAACAATGCCAAGGAATCTTTAGATTATTTGTGGATTCAATTGGATCAAAACCAACAAGCCAAAAACTCCTATTCAAAATTGGTGGGCAGCAACAAGACCGATCCGGCGATGAGTCCGCAAGGCTTTTCGCGCAACTACTTGGAAGAAAAATTTGAAGGCGGTTTTCGTATTGATTACATCAAAGATGCCGCCGGAAAACCCATGCAATACACCATCAATCAAACGATGATGCGGGTTGAATTGCCTAAACCATTGGCATACAATCAAAGTGTTACCATGACCATTAAATTCTGGTACAACATCAACAATTATATGCTCGATGGCGGCCGCTCGGGCTACGAGCACTTTGACAAAGACGGAAACAACCTCTATGTCTTGGCGCAATTTTACCCCAGAATGGCGGTCTACAATGATGTAGAAGGCTGGCAAAACATGCAGTTTTGGGGCAGTGGCGAATTTGCGCTTCCCTTCGGAAATTTTGAGGTGAACATTACCGTACCAGCTGATCACATTATGGAGGCAACCGGTACCTTGCAAAACCGAGCAGAAGTGTTCACAAAAGCCCAATTGCAACGCTACGCTTTAGCCGAAAAATCCTATGATAAACCGGTAATTGTTGTTACACAAGCCGAGGCCGAGGCCGCCGAAAAATCATTTTCAACCCAAAAGAAAACCTGGAAATTCAAAGCCGAGAATGTGCGTGATTTTGGCATTGCCACTTCGCGCAAATTTATCTACGACGCCATGGCTGTAAAATTGGGCGGCAAAGACGTGATGGCTGTTTCGGTCTATCCCAAAGAGGGCAATCCACTGTGGGAAGAATATTCTACCAGAGCCGTTGCCCATACCTTAAAAAGTTATTCGAGTTATACCTTTGATTATCCCTATCCCAAAGCGGTTTCGGTACACGCCAACGACCAAGGCATGGAATACCCCATGATTTGCTGGAATTTTGGTCGTCCAGACTCGGACGGGAAATACACAGATCGACTCAAATATGGTATGTTGGGCGTGATTATTCACGAAGTGGGGCATAATTTTTTCCCCATGATTATCAACTCAGACGAGCGCCAATGGACCTGGATGGACGAAGGACTAAATACCTTTATGGAATACTTGGCCGAGATTACTTTTGATCCCAATTTCCCTATTGATCGTGGACCGGCGCGTTTAATTGTGCCCTACATGAGTGGCGCGCAATCGGGCTTGGAACCCATCATGACCAATTCGGAGAGCATTCGTCAGTTTGGCAGCAACGCCTATGGCAAACCCGCTGCTGGATTAAACATTTTGCGCGAAACCATTATGGGCCGTGAGTTGTTTGATTACGCCTTTAAAACCTATGCCAACCGCTGGAAATTTAAGCACCCCACGCCCGAAGATTTCTTTAGAACCATGGAAGATGCCTCGGCTGTAGATTTGGATTGGTTTATCAGAGGCTGGTTTTACACCACCGATTTCAATGACATTGGCATCAAAGAAGTGAAGAAGTATTACGTTTCCAACAACGAAACCAAAGAAGTGAAAGACTATTTGTCCAAACGTCGTCGCCGTCGCTCGGGCACTGACGGGCCAATGGTCTATATGGTGGCCGAGGGCAGCGAAGACTACACACCCGATATGAACAAGTCATTTGATCCCAAAGAAATTACACACTTGGATGCGTACATCAAAACTCATTTCACACTCGAGGAACAAGCCAAATTGGTGGTGCCCAAGTACTTTTATCAAGTAACTTTTGATAAACCAGGCGGCTTAGTGATGCCTATTATTGTCGAGTTGACTTTTGAAGACGGCAGCACAGAAAATCACGTTTTTCCGGCGCAAATTTGGCGCCTCAATGATGCCGAAGTTTCGCGTACCTTTGCCACACAAAAGGCCATTACCAAAATTGTGGTCGATCCCAAATTAGAAACGGCAGACATTGATGTAACCAACAATACCTGGCCCAAGCAAGAGGTTCAATCAAAGTTTGACTAACAAATTCATTAAAACAAAACAAGTATGTTTGGAATAGGTGGCGGTGAAATTGTATTCATCATTTTAGTAATCCTGATGTTGTTTGGCTCCGATAAAATTCCAGAAATCGCCCGAACATTGGGCAAAATTATAGCCCAACTCAAAAACGCGACCAATGATATCAAAAGTGAAATACAAAAAGGAGCAGAAGCCAACGGCTTAGATACAACTATCAACGATTTTAAAAGCGATTTTACCGATATAGGCGCGAGTATCACCAAAGACATTCAAGAAGCCAAAACCAATATGGAAACGCAAACGCAGTCGGCTGTTGAGGGCGTTGCCCAAGAAGTAAACGAACTCGAAGGACCCGTAAAACGCCAATCCTAAATGAAGGAAGTTATTGCCTACGATCAACAGCTGTTTGTGTTTCTCAACAATTTGGGCTCTGCTGCCTATGACGAGTTTTGGTTGTTTCTCACCAAGCAAACGCATTGGACTCCCTTTTTTTTGGTGCTGTTGCTTGTGATTTATAAAAAAGTCGGCTGGAAACAAACCTTGTTTTTGCTGTTTTTTATGGCGGCGCTCATCACCTTTACCGATCAGTTTACCAACTTGGTGAAAAACAATGTACAGCGGTTACGGCCCTGCAACACACCCAATTTACTTGGGCACATTCGCATAGTCAAAGCCAGCGATACCTTTAGTTTTTTCTCGGGACACGCGGCCAATTCGATGGCAGTCGCTACTTTTTTGTTTGCTGTATTTCGCTCAAAAATTTCCTGGTTCAAGTGGCTTTTTTTGTGGCCGCTCGTATTTGCCTACAGCCGCATTTACTTGGGCCTCCACTTTCCGCTCGATATTTTGGCCGGTTTTGCCTTTGGAAGTTGCAGCGGCTACACCTTCTCCCGTTTGTATGTAAACTGGGAAAAAAAATCGTTTTTCGGTTTTGTTTTCAGGAGCTAATTCCAGCTGTCCGTTCTATTTTTTGTGTCCAACCCGGCCACAAAAAGATGCCACTTCCATCTGGGCTATAGCACCCGGCTCACGGTAAGGCCGTCGCGTATGGGCAACAATACTGTTTCTACGCGGGGATCATTGCGCAACAGTTCGTTGTATTCAATTAGAATTTTAGTACTGAGATCATTGGGTTCTAGGGGCTCCAATACCTTTCCGCTCCACAACACATTGTCCGAGAGTATAATGCCGCCCGGATTCATTTTGGGCACGATGAGCTCGTAATAGTTCAGGTAATTTTCTTTGTCGGCATCAATAAACACCAAATCAAATTTTATATCTAGCGTCGGAATTATAGTTGTTCCTTCGCCCAAGTGTTGCACAATTTGCGTCCCCCATTCTGATTTGTCAAAGTACTTGCGCTGAAAATCAACCAATTCTTCCTTGATGTCTATGGTGTGCAATTGTCCGTCTTTTTGCATGCCTTCGCACAGACAAAGCGTGGCATAACCGGTATACGTTCCAATTTCTAAAATAGTTGTTGGCCGAATTAATTTGGACAGCATACTCAGCACTCGGCCCTGAAAGTGACCACTTAGCATGCGTGGTAGCAACACTTTTTGGTAGGTTTCTTTGTTGAGTTGCGCCAACAAAGGCGGTTCAGCCTGGCTGTGTTTTTCAATATAATCTTCTAATTCTTCCGAAATAAAGTGCATGAAATAGAATTTTTAGGTTGGCCCCAAAGTTATCAAAATCTGTGCTCATCAAATCAACAAATAGTCGTTAAATTTGCCGCATGACCGAAACCAAAAAAGACATCCGCGCGTGCAGCAAAGAACAACTTCGCGAATTTTTTGTTGCCCAAGGCGATCAAGCATTCCGAGGGAACCAAGTATACGAATGGCTGTGGAGCAAAGGCGCACATCATTTTGCCGACATGACCAATTTGTCCAAACCCACGCGCGAATTACTCGAAACCCATTTTGTGATCAACCACATTGCAGTCGATCAGATGCAACGCAGCAGCGACGGGACCGTAAAAAATGCAGTGCGTTTGCATGATGGCTTGGTAGTCGAATCGGTATTAATACCCACGGCTACCCGAACCACAGCTTGTGTGTCGAGCCAAGTGGGGTGTAGTTTAGATTGTAATTTTTGTGCCACGGCGCGCCTCAAACGCATGCGTAACTTGGAACCCGGTGAAATCTATGACCAAGTTGTCGCCATTGATCGTGAAAGCCGTTTGTACTACAACAGACCGCTATCCAATATTGTGTTCATGGGCATGGGCGAGCCGCTCATGAATTACCCCAACGTGATCAAAGCCATTGATCTCATCACTGCCGAAGAAGGCTTAGGGATGTCGCCCAAACGCATCACGGTTTCTACTTCGGGCATTCCCAAACTCATCAAAAAAATGGCCGACGACGAGGTAAAATTCAAGTTGGCGGTTTCCTTGCATTCGGCAATTGACGAAGTGCGCGCACGCATTATGCCGTTTTCGGTGAATTTTCCGTTGCAGGACTTGCGCGAAAGTTTGGCCTATTGGTACCAAAAAACCAAAAGCAAAATCACCTACGAATATGTAGTTTGGCAAGGCATCAACGACAACCCTACTGCCATAGCGGCATTGGTTCGTTTTTGTAAATACGTGCCTTGCAAAGTGAATCTCATCGAATACAATCCCATTGATGATGGTGAGTTTCAGCAAGCTTCACCCGAGGCCGTTAACCAGTATATCCTGGCCTTAGAAAAAGCTGGTATAGTAGTTAAAGTACGCCGAAGTCGGGGCAAAGATATTGATGCAGCCTGCGGCCAATTGGCCAATAAATCATAAAAAAAGCCTCTACAAAATAGAGGCTTTTTCTTTTAGTTGGCTATATATTAGGGATTGCCAATGATGATGTTGTAGGCATTTCCGTTTATTGTAAAAACCGCCAAATTATCGCAATCGCCAGAGCCATAATTTAAGGTTGAGGTTTGTGCAGGGCGTTCAAACGTAATTACTCCTTGTACGATAAGTGGTTTGCTAGTTAAGGCGCAACTCATTTTTACAATCAGTGGAGAAGTAATAGTACTTACTTGATCCGCCAGATTAGGATAAGTAGTAGTCCAACTTCCGGTTACTTCGTATACGTTGTCACTCAACAATGGTGTGTCATAACCGGCAGTAATTGTTCTAGTTCGTGAACCTACTCGGTCAAACATACGTCCATCAGGGAAGGTTGCCGTGAGATCCATATTCATTACAACAACCGGAAGACCTTGCACGAACGTACGGGTGAAATTTTTGTTTCCTACAATTTTAATGTTGTTGTGGTAAAAATTCACGAATTCATAATTGATTGATTGGGAAGCGGCAGCGGGTTGATATACAAAGCTCACAATAATTTGTCCTCGTAATACATTGCCATTGGCCATTGGGCAACCTACAGTTCCAAAATCGATGGTTTTGGTTACAGTTTGTCCCACTTGGACAGGTGTTCCAAATGCAGGATTTCTTTCCACTGTTGCACAAGCGGGTAAATTACTTTGACTACTAGCTGATTCCAATCCGCGCCCACTAGTGTTAGCCGCTGTGGCATCATAGGCGTTTTCAACTATATCGGATACATCGTCGTTCGCCAAATCAATTTTGGCATTTACTTTGGCTTCATCGGCTGTAGAGCCTAAATCTTCTTTTTGGCAACCCATTAAGGTTAAGCCACAAACAACTAAAAGACCTAAAATTTTTGTTTTCATATGTACATTATTTTAAAAAGTTCGCATAAAGACCAAAAGTAGTAAAAAAGGTTTAATTGTATTAAAATATATTTTTCAAACCTTGTCATTGTACTATATTTGTTACCCAATGAATATCACAGCCCAAATTAAACAGCCGATACAACTGGAGATGGAACTTTTCGAGAAAAAGTTCTACGAATCCATGACCTCCAATGTGGCTTTGTTGAATAGGATTACCTATTACATTGTGAACAGAAAAGGGAAGCAAATGCGTCCTATGTTTGTGTTTCTCACCGCCAAAATGCTGGCTGATGGCGCCATAAACGAACGCACCTATCGGGGCGCCTGTGTAATTGAACTCATTCATACCGCTACTTTGGTGCACGACGATGTGGTTGATGACAGCAACCGTCGTCGGGGTTTTTTCTCGATTAATGCCTTGTGGAAAAACAAAATTGCGGTCTTGGTGGGGGATTATTTGTTGTCAAAAGGTTTGTTGCTTTCTATAGATCATGGTGATTTTGATTTGCTAAAAATTATTTCGGTGGCCGTGCGCGAAATGAGCGAAGGCGAGTTGTTGCAAATTGAAAAGGCCCGCCGACTGGATATCACCGAAGACATCTATTACGAAATCATCCGCAAAAAAACAGCAACCTTAATTGCTTCTTGTTGTGCCTTGGGCGCCAAATCAGTTTGTGACGACGAACAAAAAGTGGCCCAAATGCGCAAGTTTGGCGAACTCATTGGTATGGCCTTCCAGATTAAAGACGACTTGTTTGATTACACCGATGACGCCATTGGCAAACCCACCGGTATCGACATCAAAGAGCAAAAAATGACGCTGCCCTTAATTCACGTGCTCAATACCTGCAGCGCCAAAGAAAAAGATTGGCTCATCACTTCGATCAAAAACCACAACAAAGACAAAAAGAGGGTGAAAGAAGTGATTGCTTTTGTAATTCAAAACGACGGCTTGCAATTTGCTCAGGAAAAAATGCTGGCGTTTCAGCAGGAAGCCTTGACTTTGTTGCGGCATTTTCCCGAGTCGGTCTACAAAGATTCTCTTACGCTCATGGTCAATTATGTAATAGACCGAAAAATATAGCACAAGTGCTTCCCCATTTTGATTAATTTGTAGATTTACTTCCTTTCAAAATTTGTTTTCATGATTTCAAAATCGTCCATAGATACTGTATTCGAAACCGCTCGTGTAGAAGAGGTGATTGGCGATTTTGTACAACTCAAACGCGCAGGCAGCAACTTCAAGGGTTTAAGTCCGTTCTCGGACGAGCGTTCGCCTTCGTTTATGGTCTCGCCGGTGAAGCAAATTTGGAAAGATTTTAGTTCGGGCAAAGGCGGAAATGTGGTGGCGTTCTTAATGGAACACGAACATTTCACCTATCCCGAAGCCATTCGGTATTTGGCCAAAAAATACAACATCGAACTCGAAGAAACCGAACAAACCGAAGCCGAAAAAGCTTCCACTGATGTGCGCGAAAGTTTATTTTTGGTGTCGGAATTTGCCAAAACGTATTTTCACGACACCCTATTAAATTCAGAAGAAGGCAAAGCCATTGGGCTCACCTACTTTAAAGAACGCGGATTTTCTGCTGATACCATTAAAAAATTTGCCTTGGGTTATTCGCCCGAAACCTGGGATGCTTTTTCAAAAGAAGCATTAGGCAAAGGCTATCAATTGGAATACCTCGAAAATGTGGGCTTTACCATCGTAAAAGACGAGAAACTCATCGACCGATTCCGAGGCCGTGTGATGTTTCCGATACAAAGCATGTCGGGCAGAACATTGGGTTTTGGTGGGCGAATATTAACTAACGACAAAAAAGCAGCCAAATACCTCAATTCACCCGAAAGCGAAATTTACCACAAAAGCAAAGTCTTGTACGGTATTTTTCATGCCAAACAATCCATTGCCAAACAAAACAATTGTTTCTTGGTCGAAGGCTATACCGATGTCATTCAGCTGCATCAGGCGGGCATAGAAAACGTAGTGTCTTCGTCGGGAACCGCCTTGACGCCCGATCAGATTCGACTCATCAATCGCCTCACCAAAAACATCACGGTGCTCTATGACGGCGATGCGGCCGGATTGCGCGCTTCGATTCGCGGAATTGATTTGATCCTAGAAGAAGGCATGAACGTGCGCGTCTGCACCTTTCCCGAGGGTGAAGATCCCGACAGTTTTGCCAAGAAAACGCCGCTCGACGAATTGCTGCGGTACTTGGATGAGAATGCCCAAGATTTTATTCAGTTCAAAGCATCCTTACTCATGAACGATGCCAAGAACGATCCGATCAAAAAAGCCGAGCTCATCCGCGACATGGTGGGCAGTATTTCTAAAATTCCCGATCGCATCAAACGCGAAATCTATATCCAAGAATGTTCGCGCATTATGGATATTTCTGAGCAAGTGTTGCTCAATACCTTGGCCCAATTGGTTCAAAAAGATCTTACCGATAAGGGTAAGCAAATGAAACAAGAACAAAAAAGTTTTGAAGTGCTGCGTAATGATTTGCCGCTGCAAACCGAAAAGGTTGATGTGCTGTATGAGTTGGAACGCAAAATCATCGAAATTTTATTGCTCTACGGCAATTGCGAAGAAGAATTTGAAGATCTTTTGTTACAAGCCAATGATGAAGGAGTGGTAGAAACCGTTTCGGTTCTCAAAAAATACAAAGTATATCAACGTATTTATTTGAGCTTACAAGAAGATGAGGTAGAATTGGCACATCCGTTATTTCAAAAGATATTTAGTGATCTGATGGACTATTTTAACCAGCAGGAAGTGTTTCAGTTGGAACAATACATCCAGCATTTGGAAGCCGATCAGATACAAGAAATCACCAACATTCTCATGGCCGAAGAGCAACAATTGCTGCACAACTGGGAATCCAAACAAATTGAGGTGAAAAGCAAAGATCAAACCATCGCACA
>Ga0209355_1001607_pt1 | contig 12790 bp, 10 predicted proteins | sample LauGreSBDMM110SN_3_FD_187563 | JGI IMG/M metagenome (GOLD analysis project Ga0209355, IMG submission 187563) | Freshwater lake microbial communities from Lake Michigan, USA - Sp13.BD.MM110.SN (SPAdes) (version 2) | ecosystem: Environmental > Aquatic > Freshwater > Lake | place: Lake Michigan...
TGCGTCCGGTAATGAAAAAGATTAATCCACAATCTTTGTTGTATACCGAACCATCTGGACATGTATTTAGACAGGCGATGGATTTAAATTACAACTACGACGAGCAATGGCTAGTCACCTCATTAGCCGATAAAAAAGCGCAAAGTGCTTGGGGAATAAGGTGTGCTAAAGATTTAGCAAGCTGGGTCGCAGAGCGAGATAGATTCTTACCCAATGGTTCATTAACCGCCCACCATATTGATTCCCATGACACATTCTGGTGGCCAAGTTGGGGAAAGAAATGGCGCAGAGAACAATTTGATATTACTAAGGTGAAGCTTTTGACCTTAATCTTTGGCTCACTGCCTGGTCCGTTTATGATGTTTTCTGGGGGTGAGATTGGAATTGAGCAACTTCTGCCAAAGCTTGCCGCAGTTAAGCGATCAAAGATTTGGCTAACGGGTGAGATTAATTGGTGGACCAAAGCAACTGACCCAGATGGTTTATTTGCGATCTCACGATCACTTGATAAACAGGTAAGTGCCAGCCTGGTTAACTTCACCGATAAAGAGCTGGTGGTCAAAAATGATGCAAATTACCAACTTAAATCTGTATTACTGCAAATTGGGGAGTCAATTGTGGTTGACTCATCCCAGATAAAACTGCCACCATTTACCGGAGCAGTTGTGGAGTTTGAAATTGGCTAATATGAAAACAGTAGTTATCACCGGAGCAGCCGGTGGCATGGGGAGCGCAACTGCAACTTTGTTTAAATCAAAGGGTTATCAGGTATTGGGAACTGATCGCGGGGAGATTGCAGGAGTTGATTTTCAAGTGGTTGGTGATGTTGCCGATGAGGTGACCTGGCAAAAAATATCTGCTGTAATTGATAAGAACAATTTAGAGGTTTCTAGTTTAATTAACATTGCTGGTCGTAATTACTTTGATCTAGTTGATGATGCTAAAAAGAGTGAATGGCTTAATATGTTTGAGGTTAATGTGGTGGCGATGGTGCTTGGTATAAAACATTTAGTGCCTTATCTTCGCAAAGTGCAGGGCGCCAGCATTGTAAATATGAGTTCAATCTCGGCCCAGATTGGCACCTCAGGATATGCCGCATATGTGGCAACCAAAGGCGCAGTTGACTCATTGACTAAGGCTTTAGCGCTGGAGTTAGCACCTGCGATTCGCATAAATGCAGTTGCACCAGGTTGGATTGAAACTCCATTTACAGTTGCCGGTCTAAATCTAACTCCAGATCCAGTTGCTCACCGAAAAAAAGCAGAGCAGATGCACGCGCTTAATCGTGTAGGAACACCGCAAGAGATTGCAAAGGTTATTTACTTTCTAGCAAGTGAAGAATCATCATTTATGACAGGATCCATCGTTACCGCCGATGGTGGTTATTTAATAAAAAATTAAACCTGTAAAAGTGGCGCAGTAGCTACCCTACGCAAGAAAGCATCAACCAATTCAGCTGCCCGCTTATTTGAACCAATCTCTTGCTCTAAGGTTTCTTTGCGAAGTAGATCAAGATCAACACCTTCACCAGTAATCTCAACACAACCACTTTCACGGCTTAGCCAGGCTTCTAAAACCTCTGGATCAACCTCTGGGTGAAATTGCAGGGCAAGTGTTCGACCCATTACAAATGCTTGGTTAGCAGTATCTGTTTTTGCAATCTCAGTAGCACCCTTTGGCGTCATCCATCTATCCCAGTGGTAGGCAAACCAGGGACCAGTTGGAATTAAGGTTTTATCATCTGATTCAATCTCAATCCAACCAACCTCAGCCTTTGGCGCTCTAGCAACTGAGCCACCTAATGCTCTGGCCATTAATTGACCACCAAAACAAATACCAAGAATTGGTATGCCATCATTGTGTGCTTGTTTTAATTTTTCAAGCTCGGGCAGTAACCAATTACCAATTCGATCATCCTCATAGGCTCCATAGGGAGCACCCATCGGAACTAGTAAGTCATACTCATTAAAGTTTGGAAAGGTGGTGGTGATATTTGGAGAGTCGTAATTACTCTCTGGCACAATCAAAAACCTTTCAATCTCATACCCATGTTTTTCTAGTGATCGCCAGATTGGCCCACCGAGTGAGATGTGATCATGTTCAATGAATAAGGCGCGCATTGGACTACCTTACGCCAAAAATTTAGGTACTCTGATTAAAAGAATTTGTTAAACTGATCTCAAAACTGCAGTGACCTTACCTAGAATTACCGCATCATCTGCTGGTATTGGTAGGTAATCATCATTTTCAGGCAATAGCCAGAAGTGGCCATCTTTTTTAGACCAAGTCTTTACAGTTGCCTCACCATCAATCATGGCGGCAACAACCTCACCCTTCTCAGCTGATTTCTGGGCACGAATAACCACATAATCACCATCACAGATGGCAACATCAATCATGGAGTCACCTTTTATCTGCAACATAAATAGCTCACCTTTACCAACAATTGATTCTGGAAGTGGCATTACCTCTTCAACTATTTGCTCTGCCAAAATTGGATTACCTGCAGCGATCTTTCCTACCAATGGAATTAATCTAGTTTTATCTTGCGGGGCAGCATGTCCATCCTCACCTGGCAGGGTGATCTCAATGGCGCGGCCTCTGGCAGCATCTCGTCTGATCCAGCCTTTTTCTTCAAGAATTTGCAGTTGATAGGTGACGGATGCGGTGGAGGCAAGACCTGCGGCCTGGCCAATCTCACGCATAGAGGGTGGATACCCCTGGTTCTCAACTGCACGCTTAATAACTGAGAGGATCTTTATCTGCCTTGGGGTGAGCCCATTGTCATCAGCTGGGCCATCAGGCAGCTCTGAGACTCCCTTTTTGCTTGGGTTTTTAGCCATATCAGAAGGGTAGCAGGGGAGGGTGAAAAAATCAAACATTTGTTCGATTTAAACTGGACAATGTCAGTGGCCTAGTGTTTAATACTCTATAGAACAGGTGTTCGAATCCCCTCGAACCCAGTTATCTTAGGAGAAAAGCATGAAGGCAAGACAGGCTAAGCGATTAGCAAGAACAGTTTTATCAGTATCGTTATCGGTAGTAATTGCCGCTGGTTTTTCATCCATCTCATCAGCTAGGGATAATTCAACCGCTGCTGCAGTAGATGTTAAAAGCAAGTATCTGCAGGTGGTTGTTATGCCAGGTGAGTCCCTGTGGTCGATTGCTGCGATGGTGGCCGAGAAGGGCCAGATCGCATCTGTGGTGGCCGACATTGTGGAGGTCAATCAGTTAAAGAGTGCTGATGTGGCTGCTGGCAGTAAGTTGCTAGTTCCTCAAGAGTAAGGCTGTTCACAAACTCTAGCCTCGTTTGCCACTTGTTCATCAACTCACTTACTAAAGTTTTAGCGTAATTGTTTTATTAGTCATATTGACTGACTTAGATTCACCTCTCACTATGGAAAGGTAGAGATGCGCAAAATATCTAGTTTATCAATCACACTTGCTTTAGTAACTACGCAGTTACTAACAATTAATCTAGTTTCACCAGCAAATGCTGCTGAGCCAAAGACACCAGTAACCCTAACTTTAATGCACAACAATGATGGTGAATCCTCATTGGGAGCAGATGCAATATATAAAACCAAATCCGGTGATTTAAAGGTCGGCAGTACCTCAGCTTTTGCCACAGTCTTTGATCGTGAGATCGCAGATGCTAGGCAAATGGGAAATGCAGTTTTATCTGTCTATGCAGGTGACTCATTTTTACCAAGTAAAAATATGATTTGTAGTGAGCCAGGTGATCCCAAGTCACAAAAGCCGGTATTAGATGCGGCAGCTCAGGCGCAGATGCCATACGATGTTCATATTCTGGGCAACCATGAGTTTGATTATGGCACCGGATTTTTATCTCGATATATCAAAGCATTTGGTGCAAATGGCAAGCCTAAGCACCCATTTATCTCAGGCAATTTAGATTTTAGTAAAAACTCTGATCTTAAATCAATGGTTGGTAAAAACACTCTAAGCAGTGGGGCAATTGCCAATGGCAAGGTTTTAGGAAGAAGTTATGTTCACACCGATCCAGTTACTAAACATAGATTTGGTGTGGTCTCAGCTGTCACTTGGGGACTTAGAACTATCTCTAGCCCAGGTTCAGTTAAATTAACCACAAATGATTTGCAATCAACTGCCAAAGCGGTGCAGGCACAGATTGATACCCTGCAACGAATGGGTATTAATAAGATCATCTTGGTAAGCCATCTACAAGCGGCCAGCAATGATAAAGAGCTAGTTGCGCTGTTAAAAGGTGTTGATATCGCAGTTGCTGGTGGTGGCGATGAGCTGCTACAAAACTCAGCAATTGAAGATGCGGTTGAGTTAATTCCAGGTGAGTCTACCCCGGTTGGTGAATACCCAACCATGCTGGCAGATAAAGCTGGCAATGAGGTACCACTTGTGACTACTAGTGGAAATTACAAATACCTAGGTCGAGCAGATTTATTCTTTGATGAAAAAGGTAATTTAGATGCAGTAAATCCACTTACCTCATATCCGCGCAGAGTAGTTCCAGTCAGCACAGTTTCAACCGCTGCTGGCATAACCGATGCGGTTACACCAAAGGAGAGCATTGTAAAATCAGTTGATACCCCATTAACTGCATGCTTAGCAGGATTTACCGCACCAATTGCAGCTAGCAATACAGTCTTTAATACCGATCGTGGCAGCGCCACTGTCTTAGGTGTTAGAACTGCGGAAACAAATGGCGGTAACTTAGTTGCTGATGCATTTGTTTATAGCTACAACCAACGTTATGAAAAAGCAGGCCTACCAAAACCTTCAACGACTACACCATTAGTGGGAGTTCAAAACGGTGGCGGAATTAGACAAAACCCAGCGATCGTACTTCCTGTTACCGGCAAGGTTGGTGAGATTACCCGCGGTAATACATTTGATCTTCTGCCATTTGGAAACACCTTGGTAGCAGTTACTAATGTCAGCCCTAAGGAGTTGAAGGAGATCTTTGAAAGATCTTGTTCAATCTCAACTTCAGGAGGCGGTCAATTCCTGCAGATATCTGGCATGAAGGTAGTTTGCCTAAGAAATGGTACGGCTCAGGTGGTATCAACTCCTGCCTCTGGCGCCACTGTTGGCAGCATCACCACCGAAGGTACAAGAGTTAAATCCATAACACTCACCGATGGCCGCGCCATCGTAAGTAATGGCGCCTTAGTAGCAGGTGCTCCTTCGGTAACTATGGTCACCAATAACTTCACTGCAGATGGTGGCGATAATTATCCAGCGCTAGCTGCCTTGAAGAAATCAGCATTTGGTATTGATTACGAGGTCTCACTTTATGAGTACCTACGTACCTTCCCAGCAGGAGCTGCTGGCTTGGCAACAATTCCAGATACTGATGCTAGGTATAAAGCATTAACAGGTGAGGGCAGATTTACCTGGGAATAATGTAGAGCTTTACTAACGACGCCCCGAGTTGAGCGCTAGCACCCTTCCAGCTAGCGCTCTACTTTTTTTCCACAACCGATCTAAGCCAAGGCTCTAGCTTCTCAAATTTAAAGCCATTGATAATCTCTAAAGTTGTTCACTTAGCTAAATTTGAATATAGCTTCTCATACTCTTGCAGACTTTTGCGGAAAGCGTTTAGAACTTCAGTGCTTGGCTTCTCACTCTGGGCTCGCTCCAGATAATCAGTTAGCGCCTGCTCAATTATTGATTGCAACTGCCGTCCTTCAGACTTAGCTAGTTTTTTGGCGCTATTTAAAACCTTTGGATCTAATTGGGATGAGAACTTAATCTTCTCACTAGCCATAGCTGCCTCATTTCAAGAAATTTCTTGATAAATCTTGATGAAAGATTACCATAGTTAATCTTGAGCTAGGGGGGCAGATGGTCATTTACATTGAGAATTCACCCAACACGCCGATTCAGGTGCTTTTAAACCCTCAACAAGGGCTCTATGGTTCACCCAACATATAGGGGCGATTACGCTTATGGCTTCCATAAGTAGTGGTTTTCCGCTAATGTGCTCTTCCCCCGCTTAGCTGAAAAAAAGAAGGAGAGGCCCCAAGGTGATCTGCCCATTTTGCCGGTTTGAGGATTCAAGAGTTATTGATTCTCGTCCAACCGATGAAGGAAATCAGATTCGCAGAAGGCGCGAGTGCGCAAGCTGTGGCAAACGGTTTAACACCGCAGAGAGCTCCATTCTTATAATCATCAAACGATCAGGTGCTACTGAGCCCTTCTCACGTGAGAAGGTCATCAATGGTGTGCGCAAGGCATGCCAGGGCCGACCAGTCAATGATGATGATCTAGCACTGCTTGCCCAAAGAGTGGAGGAGTCCCTTCGCTTAAATGGTGTGGCAGAGGTTGAGGCCCAAGAGGTTGGGATGGCAGTACTTGCGCCACTCCGAGAACTCGATGAGGTCGCCTACCTACGATATGCCTCGGTATACCGTAGTTTTTCCTCCCTAGAAGATTTTGAAGGTGAGATCGCACTTCTCCGTGCCGAACCTTCCAGAAATTCAAAAGCATTAAAAACATTTCGAACACAAGAATTAATTAAGTAGCCCCTTAAGTAGATAAGAAGTAGAGATAAGTAGTCGGTGAAGGTTAAGTAGAAAAAAGTTTTAAAGAAGTAAGTGAAAGAAAAAGAATTTAACAACTAGTTAAGGGGATCAGTAAATGTCTATCGTAAATAAGCCAGCAGCGGTAAAGAGTGGAACTGCAAAAGCTCTTACCATCGAGCGGATCTACACCACCGCAGGTGTGCACCCATATGACACCGTCAAGTGGGAGAGGCGCGATGTAGTTCAGACCAACTGGAAATCCGGTGAGGTTATCTTTGAACAAAAAGGTGTTGAGTATCCAGATTTCTGGTCGGTAAATGCCTCCACCATTGTTACTACTAAATACTTCCGTGGCGCTGTTGGAGCTGAAAATCGGGAGTGGTCACTTAAGCAGGTAATTGATCGTGTGGTTTTAACATACACAAAAGCTGGAAAAGATAATAATTACTTTGCCACCCCAGCAGATGCTGAGGTTTTTGAACATGAATTAACCCATATGTTGATGCACCAAATATTTTCATACAACTCACCAGTTTGGTTTAACGTTGGAACTGCCGCCCCACAACAGGTCTCAGCTTGTTTTATTCTCTCTGTTGATGACACGATGGAATCAATTCTTAATTGGTATAAAGAAGAGGGCTTTATCTTCAAAGGTGGATCAGGTGCAGGCCTTAATCTTTCAAGAATTCGCTCATCTAAAGAGCTTTTAAAATCAGGTGGTACCGCCTCAGGTCCAGTCTCATTTATGCGGGGTGCTGATTCGTCCGCTGGCACAATCAAATCAGGAGGTGCTACACGTAGAGCTGCCAAGATGGTGGTGCTAGATGTTGATCATCCAGATATCGAAGAGTTTATTGAGACCAAGGTTCGCGAAGAGGACAAGATTCGCGCCCTACGTGATGCTGGCTTTGATATGGATTTGGGTGGCAAAGATATTGTTTCAGTGCAATATCAAAATGCTAATAACTCAGTACGAGTATCGGATGCCTTTATGCGCGCCTATGAAAATGGTGAGTCATTTGGTTTAACTGCCAGATCAACTGGTGAGGTTTTAGAAACTGTTGATGCAAAGAAATTATTTAGAAAGATGGCAGAAGCAGCTTGGGCATGTGCTGATCCTGGCATTCAATACGATGACACCATCAATGAGTGGCACACAAACCCAGAGACTGGCCGGATCAATGCATCCAATCCATGCTCTGAGTACATGTCATTGGATAACTCATCATGTAACTTGGCTTCAATTAACCTGTTAAAGTTTTTAAAGTCAGATGGTTCATTTGATGTTAAAACCTTTGTGAAGGTAACTGAGCTGGTTATTACCTCAATGGATATCTCAATCTGTTTTGCTGATTTCCCAACGCCAGCAATTGGTCAGACCACCAGAGATTTCCGCCAATTAGGAATTGGATATGCAAATCTTGGCGCACTTCTGATGGCATTAGGTCTTGCCTATGATTCAGAGGGTGGACGGGCATTAGCAGGGGCGATCACCTCAGTATTAACCGGTGTTTCATATCGCAGAGGCGCTGAGCTAGCTGGAATCGTTGGTGCTTACAACGGATATGCCAGGAATGCAGCAGCCCACACCAAGGTAATGCGCAAACACCAAAATGCCACTGATTCTGCAAAATCTGTCTCAACCTTAGATAAAGATGTTTGGGCTGAGGCGATTAAGCAATGGGCAACTGGTAACGCATTAGGTGAGAAAAATGGCTGGCGAAATGCGCAAGCATCAGTATTAGCGCCAACTGGAACTATTGGCCTGATGATGGATTGTGATACCACCGGTATTGAGCCAGATCTTGCTTTAGTTAAGTTTAAGAAGATGGTGGGAGGCGGTTCAATGCAGATTGTGAACCAGACTGTGCCACTAGCACTTAAAAAACTTGGCTACACCGATGAGACAATTGAAGCAATTGTTGAGTACATATCTGAGAATGGAAATATTGTTGATGCCCCAGGCTTAAAGCTTGAGCATTACACCGTATTTGATTGCGCAATGGGTGCTCGCTCAATTAGTGCAATGGGCCATGTTCACATGATGGCAGCATGCCAACCATTTTTATCTGGTGCGATCTCAAAGACAGTTAATCTGCCTGCGGACGCCACAGTGGAGGAGATCGAGGAGGTCTACTACCAAGGTTGGAAGTTAGGTGTTAAAGCTTTGGCTGTCTATCGTGATAATTGCAAGGTTGGACAACCACTATCTGATTCAAAGGGTAAGAAGGATGAGGTTGTAGTAGCCGATGCACACACTGCAACTCGCAAGCGACTTCCAAAATCTCGCCCGGCGCAAACCACATCATTCTCCGTAGGCGGGGCCGAAGGTTATATGACCTCTGGTGCGTACGCAGATGGTGCACTCGCTGAAGTATTCCTAAAACTTGGCAAGCAAGGATCAACTCTTGCCGGTGTAATGGATGCCTTCTCAATTGCAGTATCAATTGGATTGCAATACGGCGTACCACTAGAGACCTTTGTCGAGAAGTTTGCTAACCAAAGATTTGAACCAGCTGGTATGACAGATGATGCTGATATCAGAATGGCGCAATCGGTAATGGATTACATCTTCCGCCGGCTAGCACTTGATTACCTACCATTTGAATCACGATCATCCCTTGGTGTTTATTCAGCTGCAGAGCGCGCTCGCGCCCTTGAAAGTGGTGAGTACACAGCTGATCAAAAAAGTGCGGTAAGTACGCCAGTAAAAAAAACTCAAGAAATAAAGATTGAGAAAGCACCAGTTGATAACTCAACTGTTGGCTCATCAATGGAGCTTTTTGAGAAGATGGCTGGGGTTAAATCTGATGCACCACTTTGTATGACATGTGGTGTGAAGATGAGAATGGCTGGATCATGCTTTGTCTGTGAAGGTTGCGGAAACACCTCAGGTTGTTCCTGATCTAAGTAAATTAAACTCTGAGGGCTCGCAGGTAATACTGCGGGCCCTTTGTCTTTATCAAATAATCTGCCCTAGTGAGTGAGTATTCCAAAAAGGTTAGATCAGCCCTGGATGCTGCTGTTACTGCAATTGGTGGCTCACCCCGTGATGGCCAGATCGAAATGGCAGAGGCGGTAGCAAACGCACTCTCAGATCGGCATCATCTTTTGGTGCAAGCAGGAACTGGCACCGGAAAATCACTTGCTTATTTAGTGCCTGCCTTAGTCCACGGCAAAAAAGTATTGGTAGCAACTGCCACCTTGGCATTGCAGCGGCAATTAGTCGAGCGAGATCTGCCAAAGATAAAAGCAGCACTTGATAAAGAGTTAAACCGGGACATTTCCTTTGCGATCTATAAAGGAGTTGGCAATTACATTTGCCTGCAAAAAATGAACAACGCGCCAAATGATCCAGAGGCGCAAGCTGTTTTTGAGGTTTCAACTCTTGAAGCAGATGCAAAAAGATTAAGAGCGTGGGCGCAATCACCAGCCGCAACTGGCGATAGAGATGATGCCCCAGATGTTGATAGGCGAGTATGGGCTGCTAACTCAGTCTCAGGACGTGAGTGCATTGGGGCAGATGAGTGTCCATCTGGATCTAAATGTTTTGCAGCATTGGCAAAAGCAAAGGCGCAAACAGCAGATATTGTGGTAACAAATCACACATTGCTAGCAATTGAGATTGTTGATTCACATCCAATCTTGCCGGAGCGAGATGCAATTGTTTTAGATGAGGCGCATGAGTTTATGGATCGCACAACGCAGGCGGTGACGGAGGAGATAACTGCAGCCAGAGTCTCCAGGGCTGCCAATATGGCAAGAAAACATATGCCAGGAAAGGCAGCAGATGGCCTTTTTAAAGCAAGTGAGAAGTTTGCTAAAGCAATTGGTGATTACGCAGATGATTTAAAAGCTGATCCAACAAAGGCTGGCAGGTTAGATAAGTTACCAGCTGCCTTAGAGGCACCACTTAGGGCGGTCAAAGAGGGAGTAGTTGCAGTTACTGCATTAATCGCAGCAGATGCTGAGATTATTGATCCAAACTCAATGGCAGAGCGAGCTCGGGTAAAGGGTGCGCTAAATGAGATAAGCCAAACCGCCACAAAGTTATTAAAACCAGGACACACCCATGTGCTCTGGTTTGAACCAACTTATTCAACCTTATATCTAGCACCACTTGCAGTATCTGATGTGTTGCGGGGAAATTTATTAACAAAAACTCCGGTAATTGCAACTAGTGCCACCTTAACTGTTGGCAAATCATTTGATGCGATTGCAAAAAATATTGGCTTTGTAATTGGTGGTAAAAATGAGGATGAGATTGAAGATGGGGATGAAAAGAATGAGCAAAAAGATGGCATGGATCCGGCAAATCTGCAGATCCTAGATGTCGGCTCACCCTTTGATTTTGCTAATCAAGGCATGCTTTATCTGCCAAAAGATCTACCAGAGCCAGGTCGGGATGGTCCATCTAAAGAGGCGTTAGTTGAGTTGGGGGAGTTAATTGAGGCGGCAGGTGGTCGCACCTTGGCTTTATTTTCTTCCTGGCGGGGAGTTGAAGCAGCTGATGAACATCTGCGTGAGGTGTTAGCAGAGCTTAAGTTGCCAATAATTACTCAACGAAGAGGGGACTCAGTTGGTCCGTTGGTAGAAAAGTTTGCTAAGGATGAGAAATCTATTTTGCTTGGCACTATTTCGTTGTGGCAGGGAATTGATGTGCCAGGACCTGCCTGCACATTAGTTGCAATTGATCGAATTCCATTTCCACGTCCGGATGAACCAGTCTTATCAGCTAGAGCTGCTGAGGCAGATGCTGCAGGTGGCTCTGGCTTTATGCAGATATCACTTCCAAGGGCGGCCTTACTACTAGCCCAAGGAACTGGCAGGTTAATTAGATCCTTAGATGATCGGGGAGTAGTGGCGATATTAGATTCTAGAATCGTTAATAAAAGATATGGCTCAATACTTTTAAACTCAATGCCACCTTTTTGGCGCACTAGTGATGGTGCGGTAATTAAAGATGCACTTCGCAGATTAGATGCGCAGTATTTAAAGAAATAATTAAAGAGAGGTTAGCTTCACCAACAGTTGTGGCCAGGTATTTGCAAAACTAGGGTGCAAGTTTTTATTTAAAACCTGATCAAATTCAACCCAGGCTACCTCTTTGGATTCATCATTTGCCTCATGGGCAACTAATTCAGGATGTGCTTTGGCAATTACAGTGTTATACGCCCATACTCCATGATCATCGGTGAAGATTTCACCAAGTGTTAGATCCTTCTGCAAGATGCCTATCTCCTCATGTGCCTCTCTGATTGCAGCTTCAATTACAGTTTCATGGGAATCTCTTGCACCACCTGGAATACCCCAAGTATCACCATTGTGAACCCAAGGAGCTCGATGCTGCAGCAATATTGTTTTATCTCTTACTAAGAGTAATCCGGCTGCGCCATGTAAGCCCCAATGTTTACCACCACAGCTGCATTCAACCCATCCATCGCCATCACGGTGTGCCATAAGAGAAGTTTTACACACAATTATTTAATTCACAGCCATTGATTTTTTTCAAGCAAGGGATGTAGCGGGTTTTCTTCGCCAATTGGCCAACTGAGCATTTTGCTGCGATGCGGGCGCAACTTCACCCTAAGATTTGCGCCCAACTTTTTGCAGAGTAGTATTTAATTACTAAACAGTGTGGTTTAGTAGAGCAGGAAATCTTGTGATTATTGGTATTCCAAAAGAGATTAAAAATAATGAGTTTCGCGTCTCTGCCACCGCATCCGGTGTGCACGCATATATCGCCGCTGGTCATCAAGTTTTAGTTGAGAAAAATGCTGGTGTCGGCTCTGGCATATCAGATGCTGATTACATCCAAGTGGGTGCGAAAATTATTGACACCGCTGATGAGATTTGGCAAAAGGCTGAGTTAATTCAAAAGGTGAAAGAGCCAATTGAGATTGAGTACAAAAGAATGCGTAAGGGTCAAATTCTTTATACCTATCTACACCTTGCTGCAAATAAAGCTTGTACGCAAGCGATAATGGATTCTGGAATTACTGCAATTGCTTATGAAACTGTTGAGGTAGATGGAGGATTGCCATTACTTGCACCGATGAGTGAGGTGGCAGGGCGAATGAGTATTCAAGTAGGAGCAGCTGCCCTGGAGGCGAGTAAAGGTGGGGCAGGGGTATTGCTGGGCGGAGTTCCAGGAGTTAGGCCAGGAAAGGTAGTAGTAATTGGTGGCGGAGTAGTAGGAATCGCTGCTGCAACTATTGCCCATGGCATGCGAGCTGATGTGACTGTTATGGATTTAGATTTAA
>Ga0209355_1001608_pt1 | contig 12789 bp, 12 predicted proteins | sample LauGreSBDMM110SN_3_FD_187563 | JGI IMG/M metagenome (GOLD analysis project Ga0209355, IMG submission 187563) | Freshwater lake microbial communities from Lake Michigan, USA - Sp13.BD.MM110.SN (SPAdes) (version 2) | ecosystem: Environmental > Aquatic > Freshwater > Lake | place: Lake Michigan...
AATCAGGGAGACAAAACTGCTGAGGGAAAATTTAAAGAAGCATCTGAAGCCTATCAAGTTTTATCTGATCCAAAGAAAAAATCTTCCTACGATCAATTTGGGCATTCTGCATTTGAAGGTGGAGCTGGAGGAGCTGGAGGTTTTGATTTCGGTGGTTTTGAATCTGGTGCTTTCTCTGATATCTTTGATGATTTTTTCGGCGACTTCATGGGCTCCGGACGAGGCGGAAGAAGCTCTAAAAAATCAAGATCTAATCGTGGCTCAGATTTAAAAATTAATTTAGAAATAACTTTAGAAGAGGCTTATCTTGGTAAAAAACAAACTATCAATTTATCTTCGAATCAAAAATGTGAAAAATGTTCTGGTGATGGGGCAGAACCTGGTTCAAAACCAAAAAAATGTTCTACTTGTAATGGACATGGAAAAGTAAGAATGCAACAAGGTTTTTTTACTCTTCAACAAACATGCCCTGATTGTGGAGGAGAGGGCGAAGTACTTTCTAATCCTTGTAAGGACTGTAAAGGATCAGGCGCTACTAAGACAAAAAAAAATCTCTCTATTCAAATTCCAAAAGGTGTAGATGATGGAACTCAAATGAGATTGTCTGGTAAAGGCGACGCAGGTTACAAAGGTGGATCCAATGGTGATCTTTATGTATTTATAACAATTGAAAAAAATAAGATTTTTCAACGATCTGAAGAAAATTTATACTATAAATTGCCTATATCAATGACTGATGCCGCTCTTGGTGCAGAAATAGAAGTGCCAACTATTGATGGAGGAAAATCTAAAGTTAAAATTCCAGAGGGCACGCAGTCAGGGAAACAATTTAGATTAAGAGGAAAAGGCATGCCTGTTATAAGAGAAAATCATTTTGGAGACTTATACCTGGAAATAAACGTTATAATTCCTGAGTCTTTATCAAAAGAACAAAAAGAGGTGCTCGAAAAATTTAGATCTTTAGAAAGCTCAAATAACAATTCAGAAATAAAGAATTTTATAAACAAAGCCAAAAAATTCTGGGAAACAATAAATTAATTATATAATCTCATCTATATAATTAAAATTATAGATGACAGAAAATTTAGATAAAGTACTTGAACTTCATAAATTAGGAAAATTAAAAGAAGCAAAAAAAATCTATAAGGAACTTTTAAAAAAAGACCCAAATAATTTTAAGATAATAAACTTACTTGGAGTTATATATTTACAATTAAAAAATTACAGTAAAGCAATTATTTTGATTGATAGAGCACTTAATATTAACCCAAATCACCATGCCCTCTATAATAACTTAGGAGTAGCCTATAAAGAGCTTGAAAAATATGAAGATGCAATTAAAAATTTTAAACGGGCGACTGAACTAAATCCTAATTACGCAGAAGCATTTAATAATCTTGGAATAATTTTTAGAAATCTTAACAAATATGACGAAGCATATGCTTGCTACAAACAATGTATAAAAATAAACCCTAGTTATAGCGAAGCATATTATAATCTTGGATTGCTTTTTTATAAAATGATTAATTATAAAAAAGCGATTAATAATTTTAGTGAGGCAATAAAGATAAATAACTTTTATATTGATGCTTATAGAAATAGGGCCAGCGCATATTCATTAAGTCAACAATATTTATTATCAATAAAAGATTATTATAAATTAACAACTATAGATACAAAAAATAAGAATATGTATGAGAGTCAAATTTTTTTTAACAAAAATTATATTTGTGATTGGTCTGATTACCATCATAATTTAAAAAAAATTGAAAATGATCTAATTAATAAAAAAAATTTAATTGATTATATAAATCCTTGGAAATTACTTTTAGTCACCGATTCACTAAAAATTATTCACAATAATACTGATGATTTTAATAGAAAAAATTCTTTTAATAAAAATACGAAGATAAAATTTAAAAATATCATAAAAAATAAAATTCGTATTGCCTACTATTCTGCTGACTTTAAAAGACATGCGGTCTCTCATCTTTTTGCTAATGTTCTTGAATGTCATGATAAAAATAATTTTGAAATATTTGGCTTTCATTTCTCTCCGTACAAAGATGATGACATGACCAATAGGATTTCTAAATCATTAGATAAATTTATTGATATTAGAAATGCTCATGATGAAGATGTTGTCTCTCAATCAAGAAATTTAAATATCAATATTGCAATTGATCTGACAGGCCATACAGCTGGAAATAGAATTAATCTTTTTATGAAAAAAATTGCTCCAATTCAGATAAATTATCTTGGAAATCCCGGTACTGTTGGTCAGCATATGGATTATATTATAGCTGATAAAAATTTAATACCTGGTAAAAATAAAAAATTTTATTTTGAAAAAATAATTTATATGCCAGATTGTTATCAGCCTCATGACTCTAAAAAAATTGTAAATAATAATTTTAATCATGAAAGATTTAATTTACCTAAATCAGGTTTTATATTTTGTTGCTTTAATGGAGCTTATAAAATCAATCCAATAATTTTTGATTGCTGGATGCGAATTCTCAAGAAAACAAGCAATACTAATTTTTGTTTTTTAGAAAGTAATAGTTTTTGTAAAGAAAATTTAATTACTGAAATAAAAAAGAAAGGAATTGATCTAAACAGGATTTTTTTTTCACCAATAGTAAATTATGAAAATATTTTTCAAAGACTTAAGTTTTGTGATCTTTTTTTAGATACGTTTCCTTATTCGGCGCATACCACTGCTAGCGAAGCACTTTCTTCTGGCTTGCCTTTATTGACGCTTGCGGGGAACTCTTTTCAAAGCAGAGTGTCTTTGAGCCTTCTTAAAAATTTATCTTTACCAGAACTTATAACTTATAATATTCAAGATTATGAAAACTATGCAATATATTTAGCTAATAATCCTAAAGAATTAGAAAAAATTAAAAAAAAATTAATTTTATCAGTTAAAAATTCTAACACATTTAATACTAAACTTTATACTAAAAATCTAGAAAAAGCTTACAAACTTGTGCAGGATCGTTATTATAAAAAATTAAGTCCCGAGGATATTTATTTAAATTAAATTATAAAAGGAAATTTTGGAATGAAAAAAATCAAGATAATAATTTGTGGAGGACTGGGTAGAATGGGAAAAGTTCTTATAAAACAAATAAATAAAAATAAAAAATTTATACTTAGCGGTATTACAGATATTAGAGAGGGTAAAAATTTTAAAAATATTAAAATAAGAAAAAACAGCATAGATGTCTTTAAAAATGCCGATGTAATTATAGATTTTTCAAAGCCTGATTCATCGTTGGAAGTTATTAAATATGCTAATAAATTAAAAAAAAAATTAGTTATTGGCACTACAGGCTTTTCTAAAAAACAAAACAATATAATTAAAAAATATTCAAAAAAAATTGCTATATTTAAGTCTGGTAATATGAGCATGGGGATCAATTTTTTAGAATATATTGTTAATATTATTTCAAAAAAGATACCTAGCAATTATTACGTTGGCATTCACGATAATCATCATAAAAAAAAAATTGACTATCCATCAGGAACAGCCTTGATGTTGGCAAATGCAGCGTCAACAAGCAAAGGCAAGAATTTAGAATCATTAAAAGGAAAAATTTTTTTAAATAAAAAAGGCAACTTAGAAAAAAATAAAATTAATTTTTTTATTACAAGAAAAGGAAATACTATTGGGAAACATTCTGTTATTTATAGTAATGAAATAGAAAATATAGAATTAAAACATACTGCTCTTTCTAGGGAACTTTTTGCCGATGGAGCATTAAACGCTGCTATATGGATAAGCAAAAAAAATAAGGGCTTATTTAGTATGCAGGACATGCTCAATTTAAAATAAATTTTATAAATTACTTTTAATGCTTTTAAATAAAGGTAAAGCTTTTAGACTTATTAAATTATTAAATGAATCAATAAGAAATCCAAAAACATCTTTGATATACAGAAATAAATTTACTTTATTAACCTCTGTCGTTCTCTCTGCTCAATGTACGGATGTTAATGTAAATAATGTTACTAAAAATATATATAAAAAATATTACCATCCTAAACATTTTGTAAATCTTGGAATAAATAAAATAAAAGATCTTATTAAAAGTGTGGGATTATTTAATACTAAAGCTAAAAATTTATATCATTTATCTAAAATTTTATTAGATAAATATGAAAGTAAAGTTCCAAATAATTTCGAAGAATTAATGCTTCTTCCAGGTGTTGGAAGAAAAACTGCTAATGTTGTTTTAAATACTGCTTTTGATAAGCCAACAATTGCTGTGGACACACATGTTTTTAGGGTTAGTAATAGAACTGGTCTTACTAAAGGTAAAAACCCTGAGGAAGTTGAAAATCAACTTTTAAAAATATTACCCACAAAACATATAAAAAAAGCTCACCATTTAATACTTTTGCACGGAAGATATACTTGCAAATCTAGAAGTCCTTTATGCAAAAAATGTATAATTAAAAAAATTTGTCTATACAAGGAGAAAAATGAGTAAAAAAATATTAGGAATAGGAAATGCAATTATCGATGTACTTGCAAAAGTTGATGATAAGTTTTTAGAGAAAAGAAACCTTATAAAAGGCTCTATGAAACTAATTAATAAAAATGAATTCGAAGATCTTAAAAAAAACATTAAAATTACAAAAATTGTAGCAGGTGGTTCTGTTGCAAACACCATGGCTGGTATAGCTTACCTTCGAGGATATTCATCTTTTATTGGCAAGATTAACTCTGATGACTTTGGAAAAATTTATAAAAAAAGTCTTCGAGATATAAATGTAAATTTTTCTTATATTGAAAAAAATGAGGATCTTCCTACGGGTGCGTCTATCATATTAATTACTCCTGACTCGGAAAGAACCATGTGCACTTATCTAGGAATTTCATCAAATCTTTCTGCAGATGACATAATGGAAGATAATATTAGAAACCAAGAATTAATCTTTCTAGAAGGGTACCTCTGGGACAAAGGAACAAGTGAAAAAATGTTTAAACATGCAATACATGTGGCAAAGAAAAATAAAATTAAAATTGCAATGAGTTTATCTGATATCTTTTGCGTAACTAGACACAAACAAGACTTTTATAACCTACTTAAAAATGATTTAGATATATTAATAGGGAATGAAAACGAAATGAATGAGTTAACCGATAAAAAGAATCTATTAGATTCTATTAATCAATTAAAAGAATTTAATAAATTAATAATAATCACAAGAAGCGACAAAGGAAGTTTAGCCATACAAAATAGTAAGGTTATAAACTGCGACGGTACAAAAGTTGATAAAGTACTAGACCTAACTGGGGCTGGAGATCTATTTGCAGCAGGATTTTTAAAAGAATATTTGGATAAATCTGAAATTAAACAATGTCTAATTAGTGGATCAAAACTTGCTTCAAAAGTAATCCAAAAAATTGGCGCTAGATTAGAATAAAATATTTTAGGTTATTTATTTAAATAGTATAAAGAATTTTTCTCAATAACAAATTTATTATCCTTAAAAAATTTATATATTTTTTTTCTTAACCTGTGTAAATGAGTTTCAAAGGCATGACTTTCTAAATCCGAACTCCTATTCCATATATTTTTTAATAAAAATGATTTATCTAAACCATTGTGATTATTTAAGGTCAAAATTAATTCTAATTCTTTTTCTGTTAGTTTGACCTTAATATTATTCTTCGTGATAAGTCTTTGGTTTGAATCAATCTCGTAACTATTAATAATTATCTTAGATTTTTTAAAAAAATTATATTTCGTAACTAAAATATTTAATATTTCTTTAAAAGACAAAACTTCTATTGGCATAGACAAAGAGACGTGAAATTGGGATAAACTTAGCTTATTTTTTATAAAAAAGTTTTTATTGTTTGATAAAAAAAAGGTTGGAATGTTTTCTGATAAATATTTTTTGACTTCAGACAATTGTAATGCTTCAACAAAAATAATTTTAACGAGAAAATCTCTATTATTATATGATAAATTTTCACCAGAAGTTATACTGTAATCAAAATCTAATTCATTCAATAAACTAGTAAAAGTTTTAGAACCTATAATATGAAGATGAATGTTATTCATAAATAAATATATAATATATATAATATGATTGCTGTAAAAAAATCTGGATATTTAAACTACAAAAACCTTAAATATCGTTGTGCATTAGGAAAAAGTGGAATTAAGAAGAAAAAAAAAGAAGGTGATAACGTAACACCAAGCGGAGTATTTAAAATTATTAAAATTTATTATAGAGCAGATAAGATTAAAAAAATTATATCTCCAATAAAAAAAATTCAAATAAAAAAAAATATGGGATGGTGTGACGATTCCAAAAGTAATTTTTATAACCAACAAATAAATTTGCCAAGTAAGTTTGGTTACGAAAAACTTTATAGAAATGACAATCTATACGACTTAATAATAGTTATAAATTATAATATGAATCCTATTATAAAAAATAAAGGGAGTGCAATTTTCATTCATGTTGCAAAGAATTATTATAAAAAAACAAAAGGCTGCATAGCCTTAAAAAAGAAAAATTTAATTGAACTTATTTCTTTAATTAAAAAAAATACAAAAATTAAAATTAGTTAGATCTTTTACCAAAAATAGAAGAACCAATTCTTACATAACTAGCTCCTAAGCTAATAGCGACTTTATAATCACTGGACATTCCCATACTTAAATCTTTTAAATTATTATCAATACTTAACTCCTTTAATTTTTTAAAATACAAATCTGGACGGTCATTAAATGGTTGCAAGCACATTAAGCCCAATATATTTAATTTTAAATCAAGCTTGCAATATTTTATAAATTCAGAGACTTGTGAAACGGCAATTCCATTTTTTTGAAATTCATTTCCTATGTTTACTTGAACAAAATAATTTATTTTTTTATTATTTAATATTTCTAGGTTAGAGAAGATCTTGGCTAACTTTTCATTATCTAATGTATGAATATAATTAAAAATATTAAACGCATCTTTGGCTTTATTAGATTGTAATTTACCAATTAAATGTAAGTTAACGTTTGTGTAATTTTTTGTAAGTATAGACCACTTCTCTATAGCTTCTTGAACTTTATTCTCGCCAAAATCAAGGTGACCCTGATCTAAAAGAATCTTAATTTTTTCAAGATCTTGATTTTTGCTTACTACAATCATTTTTATATTTTGATTTAGACTTTTAATCTCGTTTTTAATATTAAGATAATTTTGTATAATACTCATATGATAAACAATATCAGATTTTATTTTTTTACCGATAATTTAAATGAAGTTATAATTAAGAATATCCATAAATTTAAAAATATTGCTATAATTTATAAAAATAGTAACCCGGAAAAAATAAATAATAACAAAATTCTAGGTATAAAAAATTTTTGTAAAAAAAATAAGATACCATTATTAATTAAAGATAATTATATATTAGCAAAAAAATATAATGTTGATGGACTTTTTATTTCTAGTTTAAATAAGAAAATGTACAATTTTCAGAGTTTTAAGAAAAGTTTTTTTATAATAGGTTCTGCTCATAACATGCTTGAATACCATATAAAAATTAGACAAAAATGCAAAAGTGTAATGTTTTCGCCAATATTTTATAATAAAAAATATAGTTATAATAAAATCTTAGGAGTAATCAGATTTAATCTTATTTCTAAACAGTGGAAGACAAATATATGCGCTCTTGGAGGTGTGAATTTAAAAAACTTAAGTAAGATTAAAATGACAGCAGCTAGGTCAGTTGCTTTTGTATCTTTAATTAATGAAACTGCAATAAAAAAGCCCGTCTACTATTTCTAGTAAACGGGCTTTTTAAATATTTTATTATTTTCTAATTAAATTAGAAGTTTGTTCCAAATTTAACTACAACAACTTTTGCATCTTGACCTGTTGTAGGTCCAGTACTTGCAACACCTGCATCTATAAGATCATATTCTACAGAAGCCATAACTGGTCCTAAATTGTAACCAATTCCGTACTGTTGAATTTTTTCTTCTACAGTTTTGTCGCTTCTATCAGCTTTTGCTTGGTTATATGAAATGCTCAAGTTTTTATCAATCGCATACGCAAGACCCATGTTTTTGTAATCGATCGATATACCATCAGCAAATTCTGTTCTTGCTCTGTCAGCACCAACAGTAATTTGGCCAAAGTTATATGCTAGACCAAATGATCTACCTTTGATGTCTCTTACTGGAGTTCCACCTCCTGGAGCAGTCGTAGTTGCTGAAGTTGCTCTATCTGGTTTATCTTCTTGGTTATAGAAAGCTTTAGCAGTTAAACCTTTAACTCCTAAACCTCCAACAAATCCAATTTCATATGCAGAGTTTCGACCATCTTTATTGGAATTAGGTCTTGAATCTCTTCCACCTTGATCAGTTGCTGTTGGAGCATACCAAAATGAAGCTCTACCAAATGGAGTTACTTGCATTAAACCCATACCAATTGCTTCTTTTGGATTTGAACCGATAGCGTTAGTGTAGACACCTAATCTTGTGTCAAAAGTGTCCGCTATATTTCCAGAAGCACTTGGAGATATTGTAGTTTGAGAATGTTGAATGTGATCAACACCGATAGTAAGTGTAGTACCACCAGAGATGAAGTCTATATAAACGTTCTCATTACTAATTGTTGAGTCTTCAGTAGTGTTTGCAGTATTAATTGTACTGTAACCATTGTTACCATCAAACTCTAAAGCAAATCCAGCAGCGTAATCTAAGCCGGTATTTAATTTACCTTTATTTTGAACGTTAAGTTGAGATTCTCTTCCCCAACCTCTGTAAGAGGTACCAGCGGCAGCTCCTACTGAACCAGTTCTAGTTACATCGTAGTAATTTAGTTGTAAAGAACCTGTAACTGTAGTTTGGGCTACAGCAGCAGAACCACCAACTAAAGTTCCAACTAATGCGCTAGACAATAATAGTCTATTTTTCATTATTTTTTCCTTTATTTGTTATTATTATTTTAGAATAAATACCTTGCAGAAGTGTATTTTATAATTAAAAGTGATAATTTTATATATTTTTAAAATAACTGTTGTAATTTAGCAACATGTACATTTGTTTATTGAATATTTTTAAAAATCACAATTTTTAGTAAAAAACATATATAAATTAAGGGAATATGCTTAAATTCGTTAAAATAATCTTAGCTTTGCTAGTTCTGAAAAGTTGTACGGCAGCAGACAAGGTTACTGGAGAGAGAGTTCTTATAGAGCCTGATGCTAAAAAAAGAGCTCAAATGGAAGCTGAAAAGTCTGGAGGAATATTTGGTAATTTAGGTAAAAATAACAAAAATGCTGAAATTGAATTTAAAAATTCCAATGTTTTATGGAGAGCAACATTAAAAAGTTTAGATTTTTTACCCTTAATAAATGCTGACTATTCAGGCGGTGTCATTATTTATGATTGGTATTCTAATGATATAAATTCTAAAGAGCAAATTAAAGTTACAGTTAGGTTTTTAAATAACGATTTAAGATCCGATTCTTTAGAAATTATTTCCCATAAAAAAACATGTAACGAAAATAATAAATGTTTAGTTAGTGTATTAAAAAATGGCCTATCGAATGAAATAAAAGATAAAATTTTATCCTCCGCCAGAAGCATAAAAATAGAGGAAAAAAAAAAAAATAATCAATAAAGAATTTTAGAAGTAATGGATAATTATAATCCTTTGCCTGTGGAAGAAAAATGGCAGAAATTTTTTGAATCTAAAAAAATATTTAAAACAAAAAAAGATAAAAAAAATAAATTTTATTGTTTAGAGATGTTTCCATATCCATCAGGAAATATCCATATGGGCCATGTAAGAAATTACACTTTGGGTGATGTTATTGCTAACTTTAAAAGACTTAATAATCATAATGTTCTTCATCCTATGGGCTGGGATGCTTTTGGTCTTCCAGCTGAAAATGCTGCTATACAAAATAATTTACACCCACATGATTGGACGTTGAAAAATATTTCTACAATGAAATTACAATTAAAGCGTCTTGGTCTTTCTATTGATTGGGACAAAGAGTTGTCTACTTGCGATAAATCTTATTACAAACATCAACAAATCTTATTTTCTATCCTTTTTAAAAAAGACATCGCGTATAAAAAAAAAAGTTATGTTAATTGGGACCCTGTCGATAATACAGTTCTTGCAAACGAACAGGTGATTGATGGTAAAGGCTGGAGATCTGGAGCAATCGTTGAAAAAAGGGAGTTAAACCAATGGTTCTTAAATATTACAAAATATTCTGACCAATTATTAAAATCACTTAATGACTTAAAAGGTTGGCCAGAAAAAGTAAGCTTAATGCAAAAAAACTGGATTGGAAAATCTGTGGGTTGTGAAATTAATTTTATTTGTGATTTTAAAAATACCAAAATTAAAATCTTTACAACACGACCAGACACAATATTTGGAGCATCGTTTATTGCAATTGCTCCTGATCACCCTTTTACTGAAAATTTTAAAAATGATAAAAATTTTCAAGATTTTAAAGAACTTGCTTTAAAAAATATTGGGACAGAATCATCTTTATCTAAAAATGAAAAATTAGGTTTTAAAACACCATTTTTTGTATCACATCCTTTTTTAGATAAAAAAATACCAATTTATGTAGCTAATTTTATATTAATGGATTATGGAACTGGAGCTATATTTGGTTGTCCGGCACATGATCAAAGGGATTTGGAATTTGCTAAAAAATACAATCTAGAAATAATTCCCGTTGTAAGTCCTAATAAATCTAAATCTTTCATAATTAATGATAAGGCATACACTGACGATGGTTATATTATTAATTCAGATTTTCTTAATGATTTAAACGTTGAAGATGCAAAAAAAAATATTATTCAAAGAATAGAAGAAACAAAGATAGGAAATTCTAAAATAATTTATCGTCTTAAAGACTGGGGAATATCTAGACAAAGATATTGGGGATGTCCAATTCCGGTAATGTATAGAGAAGACGGAAAAGTTATTTTAGTTCCAGAAAAAGATCTACCTGTAAAACTTCCCAAAGATGTAGACTTTAGCAAACCAGGAAATCCATTAGAAAATCATCCAACATGGAAATATACAAAATGCCCAGAAACCGGGATGAAAGCTATTCGCGAAACCGATACTCTTGATACATTTGTAGATTCCTCTTGGTACTTTCTTCGCTTTTGTTCCCCAAAAGAAAATGAAAGACCTTTTAATTTAGACGAAGCTAATTATTGGATGCCAGTAGATCAATATATTGGAGGCGTTGAACATGCTATACTTCATCTTCTATATTCAAGATTCTTTACTTTGGCACTAAAAGATGAATTTAAATTAAAAGTTTCTGAGCCTTTTGAAAATCTTTTTACCCAAGGAATGGTGTGTCATCCAACTTTTAAAACTGAAAAAGGCAAATGGGTTTTCCCAAAAGAAGTTATTGAAAAAGAGGGATCTTATTTTTTAGATAATAAAGAAAAAGTTTTAAAAGGAGATAGTCAGGCCATGTCCAAGTCTAAGAAAAACACTGTTGATCCTGATGATATTATTAAAATTTATGGTGCAGATGCTGTAAGGTGGTTTATTTTATCAGACAGTCCCCCAGATAGAGATATCCAATGGAGTGATAATGGTATCCAAGGTGCATTTAAATATATTCAAAAAATTTGGAGAACTTATGAAAAGCTTAGAATATATAAAAAAGCAAAAGAAGAAAACAGCAGCATGTTAGTAAAAAACTCTAATATCTTAATAAAAGAGATTACTGATTGTATAGAAAAATTTCATATCAATGTAGCTGTTGCTAAACTTTATGTTTTTTTAAATAATATTAATGAAGAAATTGAAAAACGAAGTCTAAACAAAGAAGATGTTATAAATGCATATAAAAAATACCTTATTATTATATCGGCATTTACTCCTTATATCGCTCATGAATGCTGGGAAAGAATTACCGGAAATCAAGATATGACATTACAAGAATGGCCAAAGATAGATAAGTCTTTTTTAAATAAGAACAATTTTGATATTGTTATACAAATTGATGGAAAAAAAAGAGCAATTATTAACTCGGCTAACAACGAAAGTGAGGAGAATATTCTTAGCAAATCATTAGCAATTAAGAATATACAAGTTATATTAGATAAAAAAACTATAGTAAAAAAAATATTTATAAAAAACAAACTACTAAATATTGTGACAAATGATGAATAAAATTTTTTTAACTGTCTTCATAACAATTTTTCTAAATCATTGTGGATTTACGCCAATTTATATTGGCAATCCTAAAGAGATTGTTGTTTCAAAATCAGAAATTATTGGAGATAAAAATTTAACCTTTGATCTGGAAAGAAAATTAAATTTTAAAAAAGATGAAAGAAATTTAAATGCATATAATTTTAAAGCACAAATCTATGATGCGACAGAAACTTCTTTGGTTGACACAAGAGGTATAGCTACGGAAGAAATAATTAAATTAACTGTAAGTTACCAATTCCAAGACAAAAATGGAGTAGTCGTTTATCAAGATTCTATAACCAAAGACAAAAGAGTTGCTGTTACTGATAATCTACCAAACAACGTTTTAGTAAAAAATAATGAAAAAAAATTACTTCTAGATAGTATAATTCAAAATATCTTATTTAAATCTAAAATCTCATTAAATTAACTGAGATGCTACTGAAGTCACAAGAATTAAATCTTAAAAAAAAAGATTTCTTTAAAGGAAAAATAATTCTTTTGTATGGAGAAAATCAAGATCTAATTAAAGATCTAAATGAACAAATTCTTATTAAATTTAAA
>Ga0209355_1001611_pt1 | contig 12782 bp, 14 predicted proteins | sample LauGreSBDMM110SN_3_FD_187563 | JGI IMG/M metagenome (GOLD analysis project Ga0209355, IMG submission 187563) | Freshwater lake microbial communities from Lake Michigan, USA - Sp13.BD.MM110.SN (SPAdes) (version 2) | ecosystem: Environmental > Aquatic > Freshwater > Lake | place: Lake Michigan...
CGCGCCAGATTGGACCACCCAGGGATACATGGTCATGTTCGATAAATAATGCGCGCATAATTACAGTTTACAAGCAACCTTGATATTTAACTAATACTTAATTTTGTAATTTTCTAGGCACAAACTTCATTCCTTTATACTTATAAAAAGCTTCCATTATCTCTTCAGAGATCTGCTCGGCTCGAGCTTCGGTAAGTCTTTCACCATCAACAATTACTACCTCTTGATCTAAATCAATATCTTTAATTACTGGATTTCCATTACCAATTATTTGTACTTCACCACCGATGATCCACTTATTCTTTTTTTTGCGCTTTTTAAATAACATTTACTTACTCTTGATTTCGCATTCTCAAGATCCGATGGGCCTCTTTGGCTAACTCTGCGCCCATAGCAGCAGCTCTTGCCTCAGTGAGCTTTTCTCCGTCAACAATTAGGTTTAATTCATCAAGATCAACATGCTCTATTACCATTTTTTCTCCTTTACCAAGACCTCTTTTTATTCTCATAACCACAGTATCTGCTCCAGTTCAGGCGAATTCATATTGGTTGTTCCTCCCTTAAAATGATTATTTTTGTAGTTTTCTAGGAACAAACTTCATTCCATAATGTTTATAAACCACTTCCATGATCTCTTCAGACATTTGCTCAGCTTTTGCCTCAGTTAATCGCTCACCATCAACCATTAATATCTGGTGATCTAAATCAACTTCATCGTAAGTTACTGCACCATCTACCTTTAATTGTTCTTCACCAAAGACCTTCCAGGTAGTCATCCTTTTCATCCCCTCTCTTACTCACTGGCATAACATGAATTACGTAGTAGTAGGTAATAAAGTTAATCGCAATAATCTCTATCTTTTGATCAAACTTGTCATTGCCTATCCAAGCAATTTTATCCAATTTTTCTCTAGAAATACCGATTTTAGCACCTGATTTAGATTTAATTATATTAATCATGTCATCTTCACTTACGCCATGTTTTTTTGTTGATTTTGCAAACTCATAATCCATTGGCGAATAATCGCCAAAAATTAATAATTAAATCTTAAAGTTATTTATTTTGTGGATAATTTATAAAATGTTACGCAGAGTAATTAAGTCTTACAAATAATTACAAAGTTGAGCCGTAGAGCCTAGAGAGATTAAACTCATGATGTCCACCAAGCTCAGCCTTTGTTAACTGGCCATTGGCAACATCCATAATTAATTTATAGATTAACTCACCATTTTCTTCCAGAGTTTGGGTGCCATCGGCAATTGTGCCGGAGTTTAAATCGATAATATCTGGGATAGCAGTTGCCATCTCAGTATTTGTTGCCACCTTTATTGTTGGCATAACGGCGCTGCCTGTAGGTGTGCCACGACCGGTGGTAAAGACTGTGATATTTACATTTGCTGCGCCAAAACCGGTTAACTGTTCAATGTCATGACCTGGTGTATCCATAAAGTAAAGGCCAGCTTTACTTGGCGCTATTGCATACTCAAGTACCCCTGTAAATTGAGCATTACCCGCTTTTTTAGCAGCTCCTAAAGATTTCTCCTCAAGTGTTGAAAGACCGCCCTCAATATTTCCTCTAGATGGTTGGGCGCCTCTGATATCAATTCCTTCATAATTAATACTTGCTTCATACCTTGCCACCACATCAATAATTTGTTGTCCTACTGCAGCTGTTATCGCCCGCTTTGCAAGCAGGTGCTCTGCTCCTAATATCTCCATAGTCTCACCAAGGATTGATGTGCCACCTTGTGCTACTAATTCATCACTTGCAACTCCGAGTGCTGGGTTTGCGGTAATTCCAGAGTAGGCGTCCGACCCACCACACTCAAGACCTAAGACCATGGCAGAGAAGGGGGCAGCAACTCTTTGCTCACTCTTTGCCTCAGTAAGTAATGTGTTAGCCCGATCAATCGCCATCTGCCTTAACCTATCAATTGATTTAGCCTCACTAAGTGAAACTTCAATTAACTTAGTTTTGCCATAACTTTTAGCAAGATTTATTACCTCATCCTCAGCCGGTGTTCCAAGACGCAGGAAGATAGTGGCGTAGATATTTGGGTTTGTCGCATTTCCAGCTAGTGAGTGAATAATTCTCTGGTGATCTTTTTCAACTACCTGTGACCAATCATGGCTAACTGCAACTGCGCCTTTACTATCTTTTTCAACATCACGGGCAGCAGCGGATAACATCTGGTGCAGCGGCAGAATCAATACATGGTTTCTAAAGCCCCATCGCCCATCTGCTCTTTTATATCCGGTAAGTGACATCTAGACACTCCTTACCGAGCGTGGGGCGACAATCTCACCAATGCCAGAAACTTCAGATCTTGTTTTCTGCCCATTTGCTACCTTATTTATTAATTCAATTATCTCTTCAACACTTGAACCTTGTGCTAAATCAAACTCACTCGCTAATGCCATATGCAGGGGAGAGGCGGCGGCAATATTTATTACTGGAATTAGTGGAAAACCAGTTGGTGGTTGATTCTCATCTGGAAAGGAGATAACTACTTGAGCTTTGGCGCTCATTAGCTTTGAAAGATTATGTTCACTTACTGCGTGCTCACTCTCAACTACAACCTCAAAACCTGCTGCAGTTAGGCCAGTTTTAAGGGCAGATAAGTGGGGAGTATCTCTACTTAAATCAAGGCCAACTATTAACTTATCTAATCTTGCCTTCTCACTCTTAAAGTTATCCCGTAATTGCTTAGCCTGTCTTACCCCTGATTCATATGTGCCAGAGGCCCCACCTGATTCTTGGATAACTAATAATCTAGATAACTCTCGGTTAATCTTTGGTAGCAACTCAGGGCCTTGAATAGTCTCACAGCCGAGTGATACCACCAGAACAGATTGCACATTTGGATGATTGGCAAGATCAATAAAGAAGTTATCGACCCCTGGCACATCAATACCAATAATTCCGCAGCCATTTTGGTGGGCAAAGGTAATAGCACCAACCTCATTAGCAATCTTTCTACTTACATGGGTTGAACAAACAACTGATGGCAAGATCAATTGGTGATCACGGACTCCAACACCGCGCCCCTTATGGGAGAAACCGGTAATACTCATTAGTTGGCCTCAGTTGATAATCGATCACCTAAAACATTGTGGGTGTGAACATGCTCGCCAACTGAAATATCTTTGGTGGCATGTCCCATCCGCTCACCATATTTAATTATTCCCTCACCCTTTTTAACCGGCTTAGATGCCACCTTATGACCACGGGGGATTTGTTGGGTAGTAGTTAACTTTAAATTATCTTGATCAACAACAGTATGCGCCGGCATATCCTCAAGGCAGATTGCAATATTATCTGCCAGATTTAAAACTAATACCTTACGCATGGCGTTAAGATTACTACGATCTGTAGTTTGCTGTCAGGGTGAGAAACTCTTGCCAATTTCGCTCTAGATGATCTTTTTCATTATCAGATGGGTTAAATGTCTCACCGTGTGAGATCTTTATCTTTGCTAGACCACCTGCTAAATCACCATCACTACTTAATTGATCTGCTGCTAATGCCAGCATCGCTGCTCCGATATCACTGCCACTCTTACTTAAAGTAATTACTGGCCTGCCTAAAACAGTTGCTCTAATCTGGCTTAATAAGGCAGATTTGCCGCCGCCTCCTGCGGTAAAGATTGCATCTGAGATATCAGCGCCAGCTTTGGCAAGTAACTCATATGAGTACCTTTCAGTAAATGCAATCGCTTCTAAGATTGCTCGAAAAGCTTCAATATCATTTTTTACTTTTCCTGAAATCATATTTTTCATATCGGGTGCTAAAAATGGAAAGCGCTCACCAACACCTGGCAGGGGATAGGTAACAACATTTGCCACACCAAAATCTGCTGCTTTTTGATTCCAATTATCAATATCAGGTGCAAATTGTTTATAGGAGATGCCGCCAATATTTGATGCCCCACCTGCTAGGTATCTGTTTTTTGGCAGAAGGTGTGAGTAAAAGCTTTCACCTTTTATACTCTTCTTGCTTACCGCTTTAATCACCATGGTAGTTCCAAGAGATGTAACAGAGCCGGAGGATCCTCCTGCTGATATTTGTGCGGTGCAGCCATCGGTCATACCGGCATAGATTGGTATTTGATTAATTCCTAATTGCGTACTTATCTCACTACTAATTGTTGCAAGCTTTGTGCCAGGTAAAACTAATCTTGGTAGGGCCAAATTTAAACTCTTAGCCTTTGTTAATACCTGATCGGTAAATGTAAGAGTGGTGAAATCTAAGCCGATCTTTAAGCTATGGCTACTATCAGTTGGTATTTCAGAGAGTGGTTTACCTGAGAGCTGTGCAATTACAAACTCTGGGGTATTAGCTAATAGATATGGCCCGCTTTGATTTGCCTCAGCAATTATCCTCTCAGCTCTGCCTAATATTGAAGCTGCTCTGCCATCGTTATACATCGCAGCCTGCGCGATCGGCCTACCTTTGGAATCTGTGATTACAAATGTGCCACTAGTTGCTGAGATACAAAGTGCTTTAGGGATTAAAGATTGCGCCTTACATTTTGCTACCAAATCCGTTAATACCTTACTTACGCCAGCTATCCAGCTTGCTGGGTCCTGAGTTAATCGCTTATCCGCACCTCCTATAACTGGTGCTAACTTTTCACTACTTGATCCATATAAATTACCCTCAGTATCTATGGCGATTGCTCTAACATTTTCAGTGGCAATATCAATGCCAATAAATACCTGCTTACTCATAGCGCAGCTATAAGCGCAGGCAGATTACTTAGATCATTAACAGTTATATCTGCTTGCTTTAGATCATCATCTGTTGGATCAGGATTTGCCTCACCCCGCCTTACCCAAACTGTCTTCATCCCTAATTTTTTAGCAGGTATTACATCGGTATCGATTCGATTACCGATATGGATTGCTTTAGCAGGATCTACCGCTAACTCTTTAATTGCTAACTCAAAGATTTTAATATCAGGCTTTTCAATGCCAACAAGTGCTGAGATACCTAGGAAATCAATTAACTCAAATAGGTGATCTGATTTTAATGAGTTAACACTTGAGGCCGGCTGATTTGCCACAATCCCAATCTTGGCGCCGGTATCTTTCATAGCGGTAATACAATCTTTAGCATCTTTATATAGATCATTTGGAGTAAAGATCCAGTTATCAGTTGCAATCTGCATTAACTCACTCTTTTTTTCCAGTGAGCCTAAAAACTTTTCACACAACTTGCTACGAAGTGAGCCTGATTGAGATTTTAAATGAGCGTTATAAACCTGATCAAACTCATCTTGGGTAACACCATTTGATAATTTATTTAATGCGATAAATACTGCCCGTTTGAAAACATCATCGGAGTAGATAACACCGCCGATATCAAAGGTTACTGCCGCAGGATGCATTAGCTCTTTTTTTACTCCGATAACATCTTGCGGCGCAAGATCTCATCCGGCCTAAATGCAATCGCCTGCGCAGCTTTTTTAGGAATAAAATTAATTCCCCCGCTACTTAAAGCGCCAACTCTTATCTTGGCAGCTTTAACTGCAATCTGAGTAGTTGATAAAGCCTCACTGCTTACTGATCCAAATGTACAAAGACCATGGTTTCCTAAAATAATTTGGCCAGGAGATCTGCCATATTTATCTTGATACTTCTCAACTCCTTGATAAACACCTAAGCCAAGAGATAGACCAGGGGAGGCGTAAGGTAGAAATAGTGGAACTGGTCCGCAGACGACTGCTTCATCTGGAAAAACTGTGCCGCTGTAATGTTTTGCCGCATCTTTGCTGGCAGCAAGTGCAACAACTGGTGTTGGGTGAGTATGAAGTGACCAGGTTGCACCCATTAGATGAAAGGCAACTACATGGACCATGGTTTCAATACTTGCTTTGCGCACCTTGCCATTTGGGGTAACAGACTCTTTTAAGATCGCATCAAAGGCTTTATCTAACTTATCAGTTACACCTTTCTTATCTGCATCAATTAAAATCTGCGCGCACCGATCTAAATTTAAATAAACCCAATCATCCTCGGTGGCATTTCCCATCACCACACCACTTGCCTTAACTAAGAAGCGGTTTGTGCCTGGCTCAAGAACTGCGATATTTCCCTCAGCCACAATTGTTAGATCAGCCTCTGGAGCACCTGTGATCTTGGCTAACTGCGTTAGTTGAGTTACTAAATTACTCATCTCATATCCTCCAAAGTTAACCTCTCATAACGAGTGCGAACTTGCGCAATTGTATTTGAGTTTGCATCTTTGCTGGGATTATATTTTTTAAGACCAAGATTGCTCACCTCAATCAACGCCCGCGCTGAAATCGTATCTGTTAAATGCGGCTGCTTGCCCAGGGCAATCGCCTGCACCATCGCATTTCCCATTGCAGTTGCTTCAACTGGACCTGCAATTACCTGCCGATTTGAGATATCAGCGGTTAATTGACACAGGTGCTCATTTTGAGAGCCGCCACCAACAATATGAATCGCTGGCATTGGCAGATTACTGCAAGCAGATAATGTCTCACAGGTTTTGGCGTATTGCAGTGCTAAGGATGCAAAAACAGTTTGCGCTAATTGTCCTGGCGTAGTTGGAATAGGTTGGCTAGTGTTTTTGGCAAATCTTTGAATCCGCTCAATCATTCCACCTGCGTGAATAAAGATTGAGGCATCAACATAGATTAATGTGGCAAAGGGATCAGCTTCCTTAGCTGCAAGCTCTACAAGTTGGGCGTATGTGTAATCCTCACCATTTTCCTTAAGATTTTTCCTTACCTCTTGAATTAACCACAATCCCATAATGTTTCTTAGCAATCTAATACTTCGGTTATAGCCACCCTCATTTGTTAATCGCTGATTCATTGTTATCTCATTAACAACTGGCTTGGTTAGTTCAACTCCCATTAATGACCAGGTGCCACTTGAGATATAGGCACTGCCTGGTGAGAGCAGGGGTGTAGCAAAGACCGCACTTGCGGTGTCATGGCTAGCAGTTGCAATACAGGTGATTGCGCCAATCCCAGTTTTATCTTGAATCTCTTTTTTTAATACCCCACGAATTGTGCCGGGATTTTCTACCTTGCCAAAGATTTCAATTGGAATTCCTAAATCCTTTGCAAGCTCTGCCGCCCAGCGATCTTTTGGCACATCATATAAACCAGAGGTTGATGCGATGGTGTACTCAGTACCAATTACTCCAGTTAAGGCATATAAAACTAGATCTGGCATAAATAGTAGGTGTTTTGCTTTTTCAAACTCATCTGGGCTTTGTTGAGCAATTGCTAGTAATTGATAGATTGAGTTAACCTCAAGTAATTGGCAACCACTCTCATTATGTAATCTATCTTTACCAACTAACTCAAATGCTTTAGCTAACATGCCATCGGTGCGATGATCCCGGTGGCTAACTGGTAACTCAATAATCTCGCCATCTTTATCTATTAAGCCAAAATCTAATCCCCAGGTATCAACCGCTAATCCTTCATAGGAACCAGTTGCACTTGCCTTTGTCAGCGCAGTAATTACCTCATCTATTATCTTTGGAAAATCCCAACACCTTCTATCTCTAGAATCCATTTTTACTGGGGTTTGAAATCTATAAATCTCTTGGGTAGTAATTTCTTTATCAATACTTACCGCCATCAATCTGCCAGATTCAGCCCCCATATCCAGGGCGAGATAGCGCTTCACACCCGACACTCTTCCCCAAGTTGATACCGATCGTCTAGTTGGACTCTGTCTCAAAATTGAAGATAGGTGAACCTTCGTTACCTTTTTGTTACGCCAAATAAGCAGTTGATGCCCCAGATTGCCTAGCCGAAGGCTCATTCTGGCGATAGGGTCAGCGTCAGAATTGAATAGGAAAGTTACTCCCAACTAGAACGGAGCGGTAAGTGGCAAATAAAGGTGAACTGCTTCTAGAGATGAATAAAGTAGCAAAGCGTTTTGGTGGCGCAATTGCACTTAAGGGAACAGATTTAAAGATTAGAGCAGGTGAGATTCACGCACTCCTTGGTGAAAATGGCGCCGGTAAGTCAACAATGTTAAAGATATTAGCTGGTGTGCATGATAATGATGGTGGCACAATTAAATTAGGATCAAAGGATTTTCTCACCGGCTCACCGCAACAATCAATCGCCCAAGGTATTGCAGTTATCTACCAGGAGCCATCTTTATTTTTAGATCTATCCCTGGCTGAGAATGTTTTTATTGGCCGCCAACCTAAGAAGGGTGCGGTAATTGATTGGAAGTTTGCCCAAACTGAATCAGCTAGATTATTTAAAGAGTTAGGTGTTGAGTTAGATCCAAAGCGACAAGCACGTGGTCTTTCAATTGCAGATCAACAGGTAGTTGAAATTGCAAAGGCACTTTCCATGAATGCAAATATTATTTTGATGGATGAACCTACGGCAGCTCTTTCTGCCTCAGAGGTTGAGCGGTTGATGACTGTTATGAAATCACTAAAGGCAGCGAATAAGGCGGTTATCTTTGTAAGCCATCGCCTAGATGAGGTCTTTGCAATCTCTGACTACATCACAGTTATGCGAGATGGCGCCACAGTTAGTGAGAATCCAGTTGGAGATACCAATCTACAAAAGGTTATTAAAGATATGGTGGGAAGAGAGTTAACCGATCTATTTCCTAAGACAGAGCACAAGATTGGTGAGGTAGTACTTGAGGTTAATGATCTAACCAACCCTGCCTACTTTAGAAATATCTCATTTAAGGTTAAAAAGGGTGAGATTGTCGCTCTTGCTGGTTTAGTTGGCAGTGGACGATCTGAGGTTGCCCGGGCAATCTTTGGAATTGATAAGTATGAGAGTGGAGCTGTAAAGGTTAAGGGTGAGATTTTACCTGCTGGATCTCCGGTGCTTGCAATGAAGCGAAAGATTGCCTTTATTCCTGAGGATAGGCGCCAGCAAGGTTTATTTATGGTGGCAGGTGTTAACCGCAATATCTCAATGGAGTCCTTTGATTCTCTAACTGATCGTGGCTTAATTAACTTTAAAAAAGAGAAATCCTTAACAGATATTTGGCGAGATAAGTTAAGTATTAAGTTTGTTAACCAAGCAGATCCAGTTGATCGCCTATCTGGTGGTAATCAACAAAAGACAGTACTGGCAAAGTGGCTGGCAACCGATCCTGATCTATTAATTGTTGATGAGCCAACCCGCGGAATTGATGTGGCAACAAAGGCTGAGGTACACCGCTTAGTTGATAAGGCAGCAGGTGAGGGTAAAGCTGTTTTAATGATCTCATCTGAACTTCCAGAGGTTTTAGGAATGGCAGATCGAATTATCGTAATGCGTGAAGGCCGTCAGGTTGCAGAGTTATCAAGGGCAGAGGCAACACAGGAGAAGATAATTGCAGCAGCAACTACTGGAAAGAAGAGTGCTTAATATGAATTTTCTTCGTAGATTAAAGCCCTCTAGCCGTGAGGCCAGCTTGGCACTTATTTTAATAGTTGCAGTTGGCGGTACTGGGCTTATTAACCCAAGATTTTTAACTGGTGATGGCACCAGGGATCTTTTTACCTCAACCTCAGTAGTGGCACTACTTGCAATTGGTATCGCACCAATTGTAATTATGCGCCATATTGATCTTTCAATCTCATCTACCGTTGGACTTACCGCCTGGGTAGTTGCTGATTTTTGCGCAAAGAATCCAGATTTTACCTGGGTGCAATGTTTCATCATCGGCCCAGTAATTGGTATTGCAGTTGGAATTTTAAATGGCTTATTAGTTGCCGGCCTTCGCCTACCATCGCTGGTAGTAACACTTGGAACTTTATATATTGTGCGCGGAGTTGTTTATGTAGTCTCAAACTCAGTTGATTACAACGCACAGGAGATGCCACCTAGCTTGCTTGATTTAGGCCAGAAGGTCTTCTTTGGCGTAATGCCACTTACCTTCTTATTAGTAATTATTGCCATGTTACTTATGGGCTTCTTTATGAAGTACACAAAGGCTGGCCGGGATGCCTATGCAATTGGCTCTAATCCACCAGCAGCTGATCTTGTTGGTATTAAGGTTTTCCGTCGCACCTTCCTAGCCTTTGTTTTCTCAGGCTTTATGGCAGGTCTTGCCGGTGTCTTTTACCTAATGCGCTTTGCTCAAGTTGACTCCACCGCTTTCTATGGCCAGGAGTTAGCTGTTGTTGCAGCGGTTGTAATTGGTGGCGTAACAATTATGGGTGGCTCTGGAACTGTAGTTGGCGCAGTAATTGGAGCTCTTTTAGTGCAGACAATTCAAGGCGGCCTGGCCGCCCTTGGTGTGGATGCATTCTGGAAGGCAGCGGTAAATGGTTTACTTCTTATTATTGCAATCTACGCCGATCGAGTACTTGCGGTTCGAAGTGAGAAAAGTTTATTGGCGCAACGAATAAAAGAGAGGGTATAACTGTGTCTAAATTCTTAAAACTTAGCGCACTACCAAGAAGTTGGGATACTGCAATTCTTGGGCTGCTGGCAATGGTATTAATACTTGCCTCAACCACCACAGAGGGCTTTTTAACCTCACTTAATTTCTCATATATCTTCTCAAATACCAGTGAGATCACCATCATGGCCTTTGCTATGACATTTTTAATTATTACCGGTGAGATCGATCTTTCAATCGCATCAATCTTGGCATTGGGCTCTTCAATGCTTGGTTGGAGTTATCAAAAAGGTGCACCTATCTGGCTGGCAATAATTATTTGCCTAGTTGTTGGCACAGTTTGTGGATTTATTAATGGCTTTCTTGTAACCAAGGTAGGACTAGGTTCACTTGCAGTAACTATTGGAACACTTGCGCTATACCGCGGTATTGCTAATGGAATTTTAGGTGAGAACACCGTAAATGAGTTCCCAGAGGCTTACACCTCATTTGGCTTTGACACCTTTGGCACCAGTTTTATGCCAAAGACCATGCCACTAATTATTTTCTTTGGCTTACTCTTTGGCTTCCTATTACACCGCACACCATTTGGTCGCCGTACTCTTGCAATTGGGCAAAGCCCAGAGGCGGCGCGCTTTGCTGGTATTAACGTAGTTCGCCACAAGATTATTGTCTTCACCTTCACCGGCTTTATGTCAGGTGTTGCCGGTGTTATCTATACCTTCCGCTTCTCAACTGCCCAAGCAGATAATGGTGTTGGACTTGAGCTACTTGTTATCTCTGCCATCTTGTTAGGTGGAGTATCAATATTTGGTGGGGTTGGAACTATGTGGGGAGTAGTCGCTGGTGTATTACTTGCTGGTTCAGTTGAATCTTGGTTAACACTTCGTGAGATCAACGCCCAATGGCGAACAATTGTTACCGGTATCTTGCTCTTAATCTCTGTTGCAGCCCCTGTATTGGTGGCGAAAGGTAAGGAACGAAGAGAGCATAAAGCTTTAAAAAGCTAACTAATGCAGGAGTTATTACTTGGCGTAGATGTTGGTACAACTGCGACCAAGGCGGTGTTAGTTGATAAGAGTGGCCACATAATCTCCCAAGGCAGAGCTGAGTATCTGACTAAGTATCTGCAAGCAGGTTGGGTTGAGCAAGATCCAAATGATTGGTGGCAAAGTTTTTGCGATGCAGTTGCGATCGCGCAAAGTGGTGCACCTGGTGCAAAAATAATTGGGATTGCAATTAGCGCCCAAGCACCAACCTTAATTGCAGTCGATGGTGATGGTGTGCCGGTAAGAGATGCCATGATCTGGATGGATAGGCGAGCACAGCTTGAGGCAGATGAGTTAGCAAAGAGTTTTCCAAATATTTCACAACTTACCGGAAACCGGGCAGATCCATATTATGTGGCGGCTAAGATCAAATGGTTTATTAAAAATGAGCCAAGTAATTATCAAAAGACAAAGTATTTTCTGCAGATCCCTGGCTTTCTAAATTACAAATTAACTGGCAAATTTGGCCTTGATTTCGCCCATGCATCTTTATTACAACTTCGAAGTGCTGATAATTTAAATTGGGCAGATGATGTAATGAAGTTTGTTGGAGTTAGTGAGGATAAGTTTCCGCAAATTGCTAACTCAATTGTGCTACAAGGTGAGGTATTAAGTAATAATCAATCAAAGATCCCAGCTGGCACACCGGTTTACTTTGGCAGCGTTGATGGCTGCTCAGCCGCCCTTGAGGCCGGGGTAATTGATCCTGGAGTTGTCGCTGAGATGACTGGAACCTCAACAGTGTTGTTAATGCCAACTGATGGAAATAACTTTAATGATGCATTTGTAGCAATTGAACATGCAATCGCAGGACGTCAGCTTCGATTAGGCGCGATGGTGGCATCAGGTGCGAGTGTGGCCTGGCTGCAACAAAATATATTAAAGGCTGAAAGTTCAGTTGAAGATTTATCAGATCAAGCAGCCAAGTGCTCACCAGGAAGTGAGGGATTAATATTTCTGCCATACATGATGGGTGAGCGATCACCGATCTGGCATACCAATGCCCGCGGTGTATTTTTTGGTTTATCACTTACCACTACACCTGCGATGATGTTTAGGGCAGTTCTAGAGGGAACTGCATTTGCCTTAGCTCATAATGTTGAGATCGCTAAAAAATCTGGAATTAAAATTGAAGAGATAAGAAGTATTGGTGGAGGCAGTAAGAGTGGGCTGTGGAATCAAATAAAGGCAGATGTTTTAGGAATGCCGATTGCGATATTAAAGGATTCAAGTGGGGCAGCAGTTGGTGATGCCTACCTTGCTGGCATGGGCGCAGGTGTATTTAGCGATATTAGAACAACACTAAAGATGAATCTGCAGATTGAAAGTAGATACCAGCCAGAGGCAAAGCTTCACTCCTATTATCAAGA
>Ga0209355_1001615_pt1 | contig 12752 bp, 12 predicted proteins | sample LauGreSBDMM110SN_3_FD_187563 | JGI IMG/M metagenome (GOLD analysis project Ga0209355, IMG submission 187563) | Freshwater lake microbial communities from Lake Michigan, USA - Sp13.BD.MM110.SN (SPAdes) (version 2) | ecosystem: Environmental > Aquatic > Freshwater > Lake | place: Lake Michigan...
CGCGGGCGAGGCCAAGGTGCCTTTCTTCAGTATTTCAGGCTCGGACTTTGTCGAGATGTTTGTTGGTGTCGGTGCCGCCCGCGTGCGTGACATGTTTGAACAAGCCAAGAAAAGCGCACCTTGCATCATCTTCGTGGATGAGATTGACGCCGTTGGACGCCACCGTGGCGCTGGTCTGGGCGGCGGTAACGACGAGCGTGAGCAAACCCTGAATCAGATGCTGGTCGAGATGGATGGATTCGAGACCAACTTGGGCGTCATCGTGATGGCCGCCACCAACAGGCCCGACATCCTTGACCCGGCACTGTTGCGTCCGGGCCGCTTCGATCGACAGGTGTATGTGACCTTGCCTGACGTGCGTGGACGCGAGCAAATTCTCAACGTGCACATGCGCAAGGTGCCGGTGGGGCAAGACATCCGTGCTGACATCCTTGCACGAGGCACACCGGGCTTCTCCGGTGCCGACCTCGCCAATCTGGTCAATGAGGCAGCCCTGTTCGCTGCTCGCCGGGCTGGCCGAGTCGTGGAAATGGTCGACTTCGAGAAGGCCAAGGACAAGATCATGATGGGCCCCGAGCGCAAGTCGATGATCATGCCCGAGGAGGAGCGTAAGAACACCGCCTACCATGAGTCCGGCCACACGTTGGTGGCCAAACTGATGCCCAAGACCGATCCTGTGCACAAGGTGACCGTCATCCCACGCGGTCGGGCCTTGGGTGTGACGATGCAACTGCCTGAAGGCGACCGTTATAGCCTTGACAAGGAGCGGATGCTCTCAACCATATCTGTCCTGTTTGGGGGCCGTATCGCTGAAGAGGTGTTCATGCACCAGATGACCACGGGTGCGAGCAATGACTTCGAGCGGGCGACGCAAATCGCGCGGGACATGGTCACCCGCTACGGAATGTCCGATGAGTTGGGTCCCATGGTTTATGCCGAGAACGAGGGCGAGGTCTTTCTGGGCCGCTCCGTGACGAAACAAGTCAATGTGTCCGAGCAGACGATGCAAAAGGTGGACGGTGTCATCCGCCGCATCATCGACGAGCAGTACGCCATTGCGCGCAAGCACATTGAAGAAAATCACGACAAGATGCATGCCTTGGCCAAGGCCCTTCTCGAGTGGGAAACCATCGACAGTGACCAGATCGACGACATCATGAAGGGCGATCCCCCTCGTGCACCCAAAGACTGGACATCGTCGTCGAGCAAGCCCAACGGCCCATCGGCCCCGGTGTCCACTGACGGAGCGCCTGCAGTCGCATGAGGTGATCAGTGACGATTTTTCACGGGGCTTCGGCCCCGTTTTTAATTTGATCGGCAATCTGCCCATACGGCATCGCATGTTCTGGCAGACGACAAACCACCGCATCGATCTGACGACGCCCAAGGTCATGGGCATCGTGAACGTCACGCCCGACTCGTTTTCAGATGGCGGATCGTTTGGAGAGCCCCGGTCGGCGATCGATCACTGCAGGCGCTTGATCGATGAGGGGGCAGACATCCTCGATATCGGAGGCGAATCCAGCCGCCCCGGTGCCATGTCGATTTCCCTGCAGGAAGAACGATGCCGGGTGCTCCCGGTGCTCGAGGCTGTGCTTGCCTGGGGGCATCCGGTTTCGCTGGACACCACCAAACCCGACCTCATGTCGGAAGCCCTTGCGATGGGCATCGACATCGTCAACGACATCACCGCGTTTCGCTCGCCAGAAGCATTGCGAGTTGCTGTCGGCCATCCGAACTGCGGCTTGTGCCTGATGCACATGAGAGGCAAGCCCGAAACGATGCAGTCATTGGCGGTGTACAACGACGTGATTGACGAGGTGGGTGCCGAGTTGTCTTTGCGGGTCAAGGCGTTGCTGTCAGAAGGGGTTCATTCAGAGCGCATCGTGATTGACCCGGGCATCGGCTTTGGGAAGACCGCCTCGCAAAACATCGACTTACTGCGTCGCCAGCGAGAGCTTTTGCCTATGGGTTTCCCGTTGCTGACGGGTTGGTCGCGAAAATCCACGCTGGGCGTGGTCACGGGGCGCGACGTGCAAGGCCGCTTGGCTGGCAGCCTTGCAGCTGCGATGGTTTCAGTTCTGAATGGGGCCAGCATCGTGCGCGTTCATGATGTAGGCGCCACAGTCGATGCCCTGAAAGTCTTGCTGGCAACTGGTCTGCCTGTGTTCGCCCCAGCCCCTTTTGAAAGTCATTGATTCATGAGCAGAGCGCTTTTTGGTACCGACGGCATCCGGGGAACGGTGGGCCAAAGCCCGATCACGCCAGACCTCATGCTGCGTCTCGGTCATTCGGTCGGTCGCGTGCTGAAGGCCAGCGCGTCGAAGCCAACCGTGCTGATTGGAAAGGACACGCGAATTTCCGGCTACATGATCGAGTCCGCGCTAGAGGCCGGATTTGCATCCGCGGGCGTCGATGTTCTCTTGACCGGCCCGCTGCCGACGCCGGGTGTGGCCTATCTGACGCGCGCGCTGCGCCTGAGCCTGGGGGTGGTCATCAGTGCGTCGCACAACCCCTATTGCGACAACGGCATCAAATTCTTCTCCGCATCTGGTGAAAAACTCAGCGATGACTGGGAGTCGAGTGTCGAGACAATGCTCGCTCAGGAGCCGAACTGGGTCGATTCGGCAGCCCTCGGCAAGGCCCGAAGGTTGGACGACGCACGCGGACGCTACATCGAATTTTGCAAGGGCACCTTCGGGGGTGACATCTCACTTCGGGGGATGAAGATCGTCGTCGATGCAGCGCATGGGGCGGCTTACCAGGTGGCACCCGAGGTCTTTCATGAACTCGGAGCTGAGGTGCTTTCGATCGGCTGCAGCCCCGACGGGTACAACATCAATGCTGGATTCGGAGCCACTGACCCGTCTGCGCTGGTCAAGGCCGTGATGGACAGCGGTGCCGACTATGGCATCGCGCTAGATGGTGACGCCGATCGCTTGCAACTGGTCGATGCGGCCGGTCGTTTGTTCAATGGCGATGAGTTGTTGTACGTGCTTGTCGCAGATCGCCTTGCTCAGGGGCAGGTCGTCGCCGGCGCGGTGGGCACCTTGATGACCAACCTTGCTGTCGAGCTGGCGCTCAAAGGAAAGGGCGTGGACTTCGCCCGGGCACGGGTTGGCGATCGCTACGTCCTCGAAGAGTTGAGTGCCCGTGGCTGGGTCTTGGGAGGCGAGGGATCAGGGCACCTGCTGGTGCTGGACCGGCACTCGACAGGCGACGGCATCATCAGTGCGCTGCAGATTTTACAGGCTGTTATCCGCAGCGGAAAGTCGCTCGCAGATCAACTCGAAGGCGTCCGGTTGTTTCCTCAGTCCCTGATCAACGTTCAGTTGCGCCAGGGATTCGAGTGGCGCACTCATGAAGCGTTTCAGGAGACTCTGAGGAGTGTTGAAAGTGAACTGGGCAACTCCGGGCGAGTGCTCGTTCGACCGTCAGGTACGGAGCCTGTCCTGCGCGTGATGGTCGAGACCCACGATCCTTCAACCGCCAAACGACTTGCGCAAAGCCTTGTCGACGCCGCTGGCAATACTGCCTGATAAGTCAAGCCAGGCCGCGGCGAACATCTGATCCCCTGAAGCGGCTTACTTCTTGGTCGGTGGCACGAGCACGCGGTCGATGATCTGCACCACACCGTTGCTTGCTTCCACATCGGCAACAGTCACCATCGACTCGCCCACGGTGACGTAAGGTCCCGCCCGGTAGATCTCCACGGAAGCGCCTTGGACCGTTTTGGTCGGACCTTCTTTGAACTGCGTGGTTTCGATCTTTCCCTGCAGCACGTGGTAACTCATCAGTGAAATAAGCGCGGCCCGGTCCTTGGCCAAGCCATCAAGGGTCTTGGCTGGCACAGCCTTGAATGCCTCATTCGTCGGAGCGAAGAGGGTGTACGGCCCTGTCTCCTTCAAAGTCTCGGTGAGACCCGCGTCATTGATGAGCTTCTTCAGCGTCGACAATTGGGGGTAATCAGCGACCGTTTCCGAGATGGTTTTTGGCGCAGGCGGAGTGGCACAGCCGGCAATGCTCAATGCTGCGATGCTCGCGATAACTCGCAATTTCCGAATCAACATTTGGGTTTCCGAGAGACAGTCTGAAGGGGCTTGAACCCACACCATGGCGAAATTCAGGTTAGCGGCGCTCCATGACAAGCGAGTGAACGCTAAATGACAGCGGCAATGATGCAAAGCAATGCGAGCTTGGCTGTCGCCGCTGCTTCATGGGCTTGTCATGGTTTTGACATGAGTGGGGGATACATTGAAATTGAGCGCAAAGCCGAAGGAACATTCGTTGACGTTGCCACTTGACGAGATCAGGCCTTTGTAGTCTAGGGTGTTGAGGCTTCGAGCGTGACCGGCACCACGAGAGCCATCATCGAATTCGGTTGATGAACGGCGCTCGTTTTATTTCATTCTTGGGGCCGTCAGGTGGCCCTGATGCTTGGGGGGGAACTGTGTCGTCCGTAATTTCTGACCATCGTGCTGATGGGTTTTCTTTGGAGCGTCGGGAACCGATGCAGCGACCGCCTTCAATGAAGGAGTCTCCGGTGTGGATCGACAAGCTTTTTTCAGGTCTTGCGCACAGTGCGGCCATCCTGACCTTGCTGTTGCTGTTTGCAATCATCGGATCTTTGGTGATCGGTGCATGGCCTGCCATTGCGGAATATGGGCTTTCATTCCTTTGGCATTCAGAATGGGATCCGGTTCAAAACAAGTTTGGTGGTTTGGTGATGATTTATGGCACCGTGATCACCTCGGTCATCGCTTTGGTGATCGCTGTGCCGGTGAGTTTTGGTATCGCACTTTTTCTAACTGAATTATCCCCAGGATGGCTGAGGCGGCCCTTGGGTATTGCAATTGAATTGCTTGCGGCAGTTCCATCAATCGTTTACGGCATGTGGGGATTGCTTGTTTTCAGCCCAGTACTCGTTAAGTATGTTCAATTACCTCTTCAGGCATTAGTGGGTGATGTTCCTTATTTGAGAGTTCTTGTTTCTGGCTCACCGGTGGGTATTGGAATACTGTCTGCAGGGATCATTTTGGCAATCATGATCATTCCCTTTATCGCTTCGGTGATGAGGGATGTGTTCGAGGTGACTCCTCCCATGCTGAAGGAATCGGCTTACGCCTTGGGATCCACCACTTGGGAGGTGGTCTCCAAGGTCGTGCTTCCGTTTACCAAGACTGGCGTCGTTGGTGGGATCATGTTGGGGCTGGGTCGGGCCATTGGAGAGACGATGGCGGTGACTTTCGTTATTGGCAACTTCAACCAACTGAACAGTCTGTCCTTGTTTGAGGCTGCCAACAGTATTACCTCTGCGTTGGCCAACGAATTTGCCGAGGCTGATCCTGGGTTGCATCAAGCATCGCTCATGTATTTGGGCCTCGTACTGTTTTTGATCACCTTCATCGTGCTTACGATGTCGAAGTTGATGCTTAATCGCCTCCGAAAAAATGAAGGGGGGAATTCATGAGCATGAACGCCGCTGCTGAATTGCAGATGTCCCGACTCGCCATGCACAAGCGTAGGAAGTTGACGAACGCCGTCGCCTTGATCGCATGTGTTTGCGCGATGGCATTTGGCTTGTTTTGGTTGGCATGGATCCTGATCGAAACCATTCATCTGGGTTTGGGTGGGTTGAATCTCGCTGTTTTTACAGAGATGACGCCGCCGCCAATGGCTGAAACCGGCGGGTTGCTCAATGCGATCGCAGGTTCATTTGTCATGGTGGCATTGGCCACACTCCTGGGTACTCCGATAGGGGTACTTGCAGGGATCTATCTGGTCGAATACGGGCAAAAGACTTGGCTGGGTGAATTCACCAGATTCATCAATGACATCTTGTTGTCTGCGCCATCGATCGTCGTAGGCCTGTTCATTTACGCCGCAGTCGTGGCACCCACGAAACATTTCTCGGCCTACGCGGGAATTCTGGCGTTGTCTTTGATTGTTATTCCTGTCGTGATCCGAACGACAGAAAACATGTTGGCTTTGATCCCGGGAGCGCTTCGAGAAGCCGCCTATGCCCTGGGTACGCCAAAATGGAAGGTGATATTGAGCATCACCTTGAAGGCTGCTCGTGCCGGGGTCATCACGGGAATTCTCTTGGCTGTTGCAAGAATTTCAGGTGAAACGGCTCCCTTGCTCTTCACAGCGTTGTCCAACCAGTTCTGGTCGTCGAGTCTTTCGGAGCCCACGGCAAGTTTGCCGGTGACTATTTTCAAGTTTGCATTGAGTCCGTACGAGAACTGGCAAAAGCTGGCGTGGGCTGGAGTTTTTATAATTACCTTTGGCGTGCTGATGCTGAACATTGCGGCGCGCTTCTTATTTGCAAATAAAAAATAAATAGTAGAGCGACCTATGATGGAAACTAAGCCTGGTATTTCAGAAAATGAAACAATAAAAATTTCGGTCAAGAACCTGAATTTTTATTACGGAAAATTTCATGCTCTCAAGGATATCTCGTTAGAGATCCCAGAAAAAAAGGTCACTGCATTCATTGGGCCTTCTGGGTGTGGCAAGTCCACATTGCTTCGGACATTCAACCGCATGTTCGAGCTGTATCCAGAGCAGCGTGCCGAGGGAGAAATACTTATTGATGGTGAGGACGTGATTCGGTCAAAGGTTGATATCTCGCTGATTCGCGCGAAGGTTGGAATGGTTTTTCAGAAGCCGACCCCGTTCCCAATGTCAATTTATGAAAACATTGCCTTTGGTGTCCGACTCTTTGAAAAATTGACGCGGGTGGAGATGGATGAGCGCGTTGAATGGGCTCTCAAAAAAGGTGCGCTCTGGACTGAAGTCAAAGATAAACTTCACCAAAGCGGTTCTGGCTTGTCGGGCGGTCAGCAGCAAAGGCTTTGCATCGCACGAGCAGTCGCGATCAAACCCGAGATCCTTTTGCTCGACGAACCTTGCTCTGCGCTTGACCCGATTTCCACGGGGAAGATTGAAGAATTGATCCATGAGTTGAAGTCGGATTACACGGTTCTCATCGTGACTCACAACATGCAGCAAGCCGCGCGGTGTTCCGACTACACGGCGTACATGTATTTGGGTGATTTGATGGAGGTGGGCGCCACGTCTGATATCTTCATGAAGCCAAAGAGGAAAGAAACCGAAGATTACATAACCGGCCGGTTCGGGTGATTAACATGCGTTTATATTTGATTGGTGAGCCATGACGGAAAAGCATTTATCAGCACAGTTTGACGCCGAGCTTAGCGGTATCTCGACGCGTGTGCTGGAGATGGGCGGGTTGGTGGAGTCACAGGTGGCGCAGGCCATCTACGCGCTCACCAATTTCAGTGAGGCCACTGCCGCTCAGGTGCTTGCTCGCGAAGAGACAGTCAACGCGGCTGAAGTCGAGATTGATCGTGATCTGTCAAGAATCCTCGCCAGACGTCAGCCTACGGCTCGCGATTTGCGTCTGTTGATCGCCATCAGCAAAAGCATTGCCAATCTGGAGCGTGTCGGGGACGAAGCCGCACGCATTGCCCGAACGGTGCAGCGCTTGATCAGCGCGGGTATGTCGAGCCGCCTTCGCTTGCCGGTCGAAGACTTGAAGTTCGAGTCTGATTTGGCCATCGCGCTCTTGAGAAAAGCGCTTGATGCTTTCGCTCGACTCGACGTGGACAAGGCGCTTGAAGTCTTGAAGCAAGACGATCAAATCGATCAGGAATTTGAGGGGCTGATGCGCAAGCTCATCACCTTCATGATGGAAGATCCCCGCACGATTTCGTCGAGCATTGATCTCGTGTTTGTCGCCAAGGCGATTGAACGGGTCGGGGATCACGCCAAGAACCTCGCCGAGCAGATCATTTACATCGTCAAGGGCACGGATGTACGGCACAGCTCGGTGGAAGCTGTGGAAACACTGATGCGATGAGAAACACCATGAGGAGACAAGCATGAGCCGCGTTTTGGTGGTCGAAGACGAATCGGCAATTGCCGAGTTGATATCCATCAACCTGCGACATGCCGGTTATGACGTGACGATTGCGGCCACTGCCGATCAGGCGCAGGTTGAGGTGGATGGCGTGTTGCCTGACCTGGTGGTTCTGGATTGGATGCTGCCGGGGCAGTCTGGGCTGGTGCTGGCCAAGCGCTGGCGTGGCCAGTCGCGTACCCGTGAACTGCCCATCATCATGCTGACGGCCCGAGCAGAAGAAGGCGACATGATTTCTGGCCTCGACGCTGGCGCCGACGACTACCTCACGAAGCCTTTCTCGACCAATGAGTTGCTGGCTCGCATTCGTGCCGTTCTCAGGCGCAAGGCGCCTGAGGCCCTCGACACCATGGTGGACGTGGGTGGTTTGCAACTGGATCCGGCAACCCGTCGTGTGTCCAAAAATGACCTTGAAGTGCGCATCGGGCCGACCGAATTCAGGCTGCTGCACTTTTTCATGACGCATCCCGAGCGCGTTCACAGCCGTGCGCAACTTTTGGACAGGGTGTGGGGCGATCATGTATTCATTGAGGAGCGCACAGTGGACGTCCACGTCAAACGCCTGCGAGAGGCGCTTGACCCGGTGGGCTGCTCACGGATGATCGAAACCGTTCGTGGTGCCGGCTATCGCCTCACGCAACAGGTGCAGGTGGCTGCGAGCTGATCTCGGGGCGATCAAGCTCATCGATGGACTGGTTGTTCCCACGCCTGCTGGCAGCGTTGCTGTCTGTGCTGCTGGCTGCCTCGTTTGGTGGCTTGGTCGGCCAGTGGTGGCATGCGCCCGCGATAGGCGTGGTGGTTGGATCTCTCGCCGGCGCGCTGGCCTACACCTCGGTGGATGTTTTGCGTGCGCAGCGCTTCATCAGATGGCTGCAGCAACAGAACCCGGAGCCCGCTCCACGCGAAGTGGGTTTTTGGGGCGAGGTGGGCCAACGGGTAGAGCGCTCTTTGAGGACGCTCGAAAATCGGGTGGATTTCGAACAGACCCGGCTGGACCAATTTCTCTCAGCGATTGAGGCCTCACCTAACGGCGTGATGCTGCTGGATGCGAACGATCAGATCGAGTGGTGCAATTCCGTCGCAGCTGATCAGTTTGGGCTAGATCCCCATCGCGACCGGATGCAGCCGGTCACCAATCTGGTTCGGGAGCCAGCATTTGTGACCTACATGCAGGCCGGGGTCTTCGATGAGCCGGTGGTCTTCCCGGGTCCTGGATTGCGTGGGACGGTTTCGGTGGCCGTTCGGCCCTATGGCGATGGCATGAGACTGGTCTTGTCGCAGGACATCACCGAGCGTGAACGAAACGACAGCATGCGTCGGAGTTTCGTGGCCAACGTCTCACATGAAATTCGCACCCCGCTGACCGTGCTGTCCGGGTTCATTGAAACCATGTCAAGCCTGCAGTTGACCGAGGTCGAAAGGCGCCGAGTCAACGAACTGATGGCTCAACAAACCCGTCGAATGCAGCTGCTGGTCGGCGACCTCCTGACGCTCGCTCAACTCGAGGGCAGCCCGAGGCCACCCGCCGATCGATGGGTGTCGGTGCAGCAGCTGTTGGTTCAGGTTCGCGTGGCAGCTGAAGCCCTGTCAGCGGGGCGGCACACCTTGGTTTGCGAGAGCCCGGGTGCGGGCGATGGCACTAGCGATCTGATCGCGGGTTCTGAGTCCGAACTGCACAGCGCGATTGCGAATCTTGTGACGAATGCCATCCGTTACACCCCAGCTGGCGGCTCGGTGAAGGTGGTGTGGTCCATGCGCCCCGACGGAACCGGAGAACTGGACGTTCGCGACACGGGTATCGGTATCGCTGCCGAGCATGTGCAGCGTCTGACAGAGCGTTTTTACCGTGTCGATGGCAGTCGTTCGCGCGACACGGGAGGTACCGGGCTCGGCTTGTCCATCGTCAAGCACGTTGTGCAAAGGCACGGTGGTGAGCTTGAAATTCGCAGTGATCCGGGCAGCGGCTCGAGTTTCAGGTTGCTTTTTCCGGCCGCGCGAGTTCGTGCTGCAACCCCCGGGATTCAGGCGGGAGAAGTGGACCTTTCCGCTATCGACGTGCCGCAAGAGCCCAGCGTTCAAACGCGCTGAGCCCACGTGCGATTGGGTGTGTGGGTCGGGCGTTGACTCAACGCTTTGGCTTGGCTGCAGTCGATTCGCGGCGGTAGATCACCGTCCAGTCCGTGCGGTCGGTCGGCAGTGACACGCGCGCGACTCGCACCCACCCCTCGGGGGCGACTCTTTTTTCGCGGCGCGGCTCAATCTGAATCATGTACTTGCAGGCGCTGGCCGATGCGCCCATCGCGCCATCGATTTGAAACGGGCCGAAGTACTCCAAGGAGGCTTGCAAGCTTCGGGGTATCTTTGGTGTTGCGATGCATTCATTCAGCGGGACATGCTTTGCAATCCGATTGACCAAGGGGCGGAAGCTTCTTGCGTAGTCGACCAAGGGCAGCATCAGTGTCATCAGCAACAGCCAGCACAAAGCCACGCCGCTTGCCGGAAGGACGAGGCTTTTCCAAAGCGCATGCTGGTTGCGCCCGGTACGCCAGCGCACCAGCCACAGCCAGGCGAGGCTGCCTGCAACCGCCAAAGCCAGCGAGCTTGCCGAGAAGACTGAAGCAAAGCCGGGTGCAAGCTTGATCACATTTCGCGCGGTGGGCTCTGGAATGCCCGTTTGCAGCGCGGCGTAAATCACCCAGATGAAGATGGCGCACACGCTGAAGAAAAATACCGAAAACCAGTCGATCGCTGCAGCAGTGCTGCGCTTGAATGTCGGCAACGCAAAGGCGGCCAGTAGCGCCCAAGCTGGAAGAGACAGCATCAGCACCCGATCGACCCCACCGCACATCAGACTCGCCACGGACGTGACCGCAGCGCAACCCAGAGGCACTGCAATGTGGCGGTGCAGTATTTGACGGCGCCACTGCCACAGGGTCCAAATCACCATAGGCCATGCCGGCCACAAAAACCAAGCCCATTGCCGAGCAACAGCCAGAATCTGCTCAGGCTTGCGCATGCCGCTCAATTGCCAAGTCCACAGTTCCAAGGATGAACTGACAGTCATTGCCAACGCCATGGCCATCAATACCCAAGGGAAGAACTTGCGCACCTTGCTGTAAGTGGACTTGGCGCAGATCACGGCACCCGTGAGACCGAGCGCAACGGCGATGCTTGGTGCGCCACTGGCGGCCAGCGCGGGTAGAGCGATCATCACCGCCACTTTGGCGCGCCATCCCTGTTGAATCGGGCTGGCCGCCAGTGCGTAGGTGAACAAGGAAATACAAGCGAGTTGAGCCAGTTCAGGAGTTGTCTCGTGCCCGAGTTGGAGCAGCCCCAGGCTGGCAATCAATGCCAGCAAGGCACCGTCCGCGATGGCTCGAGCGTAGTCAGCAGGAACGGCCTCGCCACCGAAGGCAAACGGCACGGGCTGGGCCGCTTCACTGCGAGCAAGGTGATATGACGCCAGCCAGGTCAGCGCCAGAACGGCTGCTAAGAGCGCAGCGAACGGCAGCCTCGCTGCCAAGGCGGGATCAAGCCACGGGTCCAGCAGCCGAATGAAACCTGCCCCAAGCCAGTGGGGCAACGGCGCTGTGGTGGCCGTCACGCCCCCGATCGTGGGACTCCACCAAGAGCCCCGGCCCTCGACCATGCCGAACATGAGACCGAATGCCGTGACGTCGGCATTGCGCCAGGGGTCGCGGCCAAAAACTCCAGGCAGCACATAGGCTGTGCAAAGCAGAACCAAGGCCCACCGAGGCAGTCGCTGCACGGCGCGCTGGGAAACAAGAGCAGGATTGGGCAGATTCAACGGAGGAGCGTCAGTGTGTTGCGGGAATCATGCGGCAAGTTGCAGGGCTTGGCACGGATTGAATGGCCACATGCTCACCGATGCCACCAAAAAACAAGGCAGCCGAAGCTGCCTTTGAAGATCGAACGACAAGCGATGCGAGCTTTATTTCTTGAGGCCGACACGCGCAAACTTGTTGCGGAACTTCTCGACACGACCGCCAAGCGAGTCAATGCTTTTCTGGGTGCCCGTGTAAAACGGATGCGACTCACTGGTCGTCTCGAGCTTGAACAAGGGCATCTCGCGGCCGTCGTCAAGCTTGATCGACTCTTTCGTTTGTGCGCATGAGCGGGTCACAAACTTGAAGCCGTTGGACAGATCGACGAAGCAAACTTCGCGATAGTTGGGGTGGATACCTTCTTTCATGGAAACCTCTGCGCAGTGTTGCGGGAGCCACATCGAACCGTTCGAAGCACTTTCCGCTTTGGGCCAAGCCCGCAATTCTAGCCGGCCAAGTCTTGGTCAGGGAATCAACCGCCTCTTCGCATCATGTCGAAGAAGTCGTGGTTGGTCTTGGTGGACTTCATTTTGTCGAGGATGAACTCCATCGCCTCGATCTCGTCCATCGGATAAAGCAGTTTTCGCAGGATCCACGTCTTTTGGAGGATCTCTGGCTTGAGCAGCAACTCTTCGCGGCGGGTGCCCGACTTGTTCAGCAAGATGGAAGGGTAGACACGCTTTTCGGCCATGCGGCGGTCGAGGTGAATCTCGCAGTTGCCCGTGCCCTTGAACTCTTCGTAGATCACCTCGTCCATGCGGCTGCCGGTGTCCACCAGGGCTGTGCCGATGATCGTCAGCGAGCCGCCTTCTTCAATGTTGCGGGCCGCGCCAAAAAACCGCTTGGGGCGCTGCAGTGCATTGGCATCCACCCCGCCGGTCAGAACCTTGCCGCTGGACGGCAGCACGTTGTTGTAGGCGCGCGCCAGTCGAGTGATCGAGTCGAGCAGGATGACCACATCT
>Ga0209355_1001619_pt1 | contig 12737 bp, 3 predicted proteins | sample LauGreSBDMM110SN_3_FD_187563 | JGI IMG/M metagenome (GOLD analysis project Ga0209355, IMG submission 187563) | Freshwater lake microbial communities from Lake Michigan, USA - Sp13.BD.MM110.SN (SPAdes) (version 2) | ecosystem: Environmental > Aquatic > Freshwater > Lake | place: Lake Michigan, USA...
TCTGGTGCAGCGCAGACGAACATAACTTCCGTCGGGACGCTGACGTCGCTGGCCGTCTCTGGGCTCATCGTCGGGTCCGGGCAAGCCCTTTCGAACATCCAGTCTGCGAACATAGTGGGGACCATCCCCTTTTCGACCCTGGCATCGGCCGTGACAGGGAATGCACAAACGAATATAACTTCGCTCGGGACTTTGAGTGGCCTGAACGTATCTGGGGTGCTATTCGGTGGACTTCTGACCGGGAACGCATCGGGTCTCTCGAACCTCCAGGCCTCGAATATAATTGGAACAGTGGGGACGGCCCTTTCAGTGACCGCCCCGGCCCAGCCGAACATCACATCCGTCGGCATTCTATCGAACCTGGCCGTCAGCAACGCCGTTACGACAAATAATGTCTTTGCAAATTTTGCAAATGTGAGCGGGAAGGCCATCTTCGGGACGGTCGGTATCGGGATCGCCAACCCGTACGGTCAGCTCGAGGTTGCCTCGCCTGTGACGAGCACGGCAGTGTCCATCAGCCTCTCGGACGCGTCGACAGGTTCTGGATCTGGCGGAACCTTCCTCAAGGATGCGACCCAGAACGTCTTTGTTATAAATTATCAGATATCCGATCTCATCCTTCAAACCAATACGACGAACCGCATGCGCATGTACTCGGCGGGTGGCCAGGGGATCCTAGGGCCTTTGGGGGTGGGATCTACGCTGACCCCTCCCTCCCTGACAAGCGCGACCCTACAGGTCACTGGAAATATCTACGCTTCAAACGCCGTCTCCACCCCAAACGTCTTGGCGACGACGGCCAATCTTGGGTCCCTCAACGTAATTTCAATTTCAAATCTAAATTCCCTCACTCTCGGGACATCGCTCGCGACACCCTTAGCCAACGTGGGGATCCTGAACGTATGGCAAGTTTCGAACCTCCAGGAGTTGGCTTTGGGATCAAACCTCTCCGTACCCACTGCCAATGTCTCGACCCTGAACGTACTGACAATTTCAAACCTAAATTCACTCACTCTCGGAACATCGCTTGCGACACCCTTGGCCAACGTGGGGATCCTGAACGTCTGGCAAGTTTCGAACCTCCAGGAGTTGACGCTGGGGTCAACCCTCTCCGTACCTACCGCAAACGTCGGGACCCTGAACGTACTGTCAATTTCAAACCTAAATTCAATCACTACAAATCTCACAGCGACTACAGCGAACGTGGGGATCCTGAACGTCTGGCAAGTTTCGAACCTCCAGGCGTTGACATTGGGGTCAACCCTCTCTGTACCCACCGCAAACGTGGGGACCCTCAATGTCCTATCAATTTCAAATCTAAATTCCCTCACTACAAATCTGACAGCGACCACCGCCAACGTAGGTACCCTGAACGTACTGGCAATTTCAAATCTAAATTCCCTCACTACAAATCTGATAGCGACGACGGCGAACGTGGGGATCCTGAACGTCTGGCAAGTTTCGAACCTCCAGGGGTTGACGATAGGATCAACCCTCTCTGTGCCCACCGCCAACATCACGACCCTCAATGCCTCTTCAATTTTCGGAACAAATTCAAACCTGGTGTCTGCCAACGTCACGACCCTGACCGCCTCTTCAATTTTCGGGACAAATTCAAATCTGACGTCTGCCAACATCACGACCCTGACCGCCTCCTCAATTTTCGGAACAAATTCAAACCTTGTGTCTGCGAATATTACTACCCTGACTGCCTCTTCAATTTTCGGAACAAATTCAAACCTCACGACCCTCAATGCCTCTTCAATTTCAGTTACAAATCAAGCAAATATTTTCAGTTCTAATTTGATTACGGCTAATGTAGGTACTCTCAATACAAACTTTCTGACCGTCACAAGCAACATTCTCTCTGGACCTCTCGGCAACACTTACATCACTGGAAACGTCGTCGTTTCTGGAAACGTTTTTACTAGTATAGGAACTCCTTTAGGTGATGGTGGCTCGTTATACTATAATCTCGTTTCAAATTACACGCCTCCCGTGTATACAGGAGTTCTTTATGGTCAGACGTTAGCATTTGGGCTCGGCACATTCAACGAACAGGGCTCGAGTACACTTGTGTCTAGATCTGCAAATGGTAATTTTAGATTCAATAAACCAGGAATTTATAACGTCAAGGCTGTTTTCTTGTCGACGTCTGATAACATAACGGGTATAGGAATAGGGTCAAACGTATCAGATGTGACGACGCGCACTGATCAGACGTACGTATACAGGTACATACCGTTCATCACACAAAATCCTACTGAAATATTCGACATTGTTTTTTACGCAACTTCATCAACTGATTATTACTATATAGATCTCTTTGCGATTGGCACGCCGACACTCGCACCAACCTTGAACCCAGCTGGAGGTACATGGGTGACTATAAGTCCGGTTTAAAATATTTTTAAAATTAAATGGAGAGAACTGCAACCCAGTGGGTGGCCAGATGGCTCAAAGAACATCCAGACCGTGATGAAGATGCAGCACGGTCTGAGTGGGAGTCGGTGTCTATTGAAACGAGAGCACACCTTATGAACATGTTTGATAAGGAGAGCAGGATCATGGAACATATTCGCATGAAACTACTAAAAACGCTTGATGAGTACCCAGCTCCAGAGTTTATCAAGGAGCCTTTTAGGAGAAATTTATCATAGGATGAGGTGCATGGCCGAAGCGGCGGACAGTCGCTGCGCGGCGGACAGTCGCTGCGCGACTGGCCTTTAGACCATCTTCTGCAGGTAACACATCAGCAGCACGAACACCAGCGCGTGGACGAGCACGCCCACCTGGGTCGGGCGACCGGCCGCGTCGGTGATGAGGCCACCGACCACCGGCAGCTTGGAGGTCAGAGCGAAGGTCATGGGGTTGGCAACGAGGAAGAAGAGAACGAAAGAAAGGTAGTTGGCCATTTGGTACTGTAGGCGCAGGAAAAAAGTCAACAGGACTTTTTCCCTTGGCCTTTAGTAGATGGGATACAGCAACGTTGCTGGGGACCTGAATGTCTATTCGACGACGAGCACACAGGACCTCATCGTCCGAGGGGACACGAACTTGGTGGGAAACCTCACTGCATTGGCTGGGTTCCACAACTTTGGAAACGTCTCGGTGGGAAATCTCATCGTGACTGGAAATTTTACAGTCACGGCGACCAACACGACCGTCTCGAACGCCCTGAGCATCAACAACGCAGGAACCTCCACTGCGATGAAAGTGGTTCAGTACGAGGGTGGGGGGCCTGGCCATGCATACAACGTCGCCGAGTTTTGGGACTTTCAGACACTGGCCATGGTCATAGATCCAGAGGGAAATGTCGCTATTCATACAGGGGCCAGCCCCGGCTACGCCTTTACTGTCGCACAGGGGGCCTCCATCGACACTCTGACTCTCGGGACCCCGCTGACAATCTCTTCGGGTGGGACTGGGACGGCGTCTGGAGCCCCGACGAACCAGGTGTTCGCTGGGCCATCCACTGGTGGCCCGTCAGCTCCTTTGTTTCGGTCCCTCGTCAACGCGGACCTGCCAGCCTCCGTGGTCGTCTCGAACGTCACGGCCAACGGAGCGTCCCTGTCCTCCATGAACGCCTCGAACATCACGTTCGGCACCCTGGCCAACTCCCAGCTCCCGTCCATCATCATCGTCTCGAACGTCACGGCCAACGGAGCGTCCTTGTCCTCCATGAACGCCTCGAACATCACATTCGGCACCCTGGCCAACTCCCAGCTTCCTTCCATCATAAGCGTCTCGAACGTGACGGCCAACGGTTCCGGCCTGTCCTCCATGAACGCCTCGAACATCACATTCGGCACCCTGGCCAACTCCCAGCTCCCGTCCATCATCAGCGTCTCGAACGTCACGGCAAACGGTTCCGGTCTGTCTTCCATGAACGCCTCGAACCTCACATTCGGCGTCGTGGCCGCTACACAGCTCGCGGCCGCCCAGACCAACATTACCTCCGTAGGAACCCTCACCGGTCTCTTCAGTTCAGGGAACATCTCGGCTGTCAATTTCGTGGGCGAGGGAAACACCCTTTCGAACCTGAACGCCTCGAACCTTGCTTTCGGTGCGGTCGCCGCTGCACAGGTCCAGGCTGTCCAGACCAACGTGACGCAGGTCGGAACCCTCACCGGTCTCTTCAGTTCAGGGAACATCTCGGCCGTCAATTTCGTGGGTTCAGGAAACACCCTATCGAACCTGAACGCCTCGAACCTTGCTTTCGGTGCGGTAGCCGCCGCGCAGGTCCAGGCTGTCCAGACCAACGTGACGCAGGTCGGAACCCTCACGGGTCTCTTCAGTTCAGGGAACATCTCGGCTGTCAATTTCGTGGGCGAGGGAAACACCCTTTCGAACCTGAACGCCTCGAACCTTGCTTTCGGTGCTGTAGCAGCCGCGCAGGTCCAGGCTGTCCAGACCAACGTGACACAGGTCGGAACTCTCACCGGTCTCTTCAGTTCAGGGAACATCTCGGCTGTCAATTTCGTGGGTTCAGGAAACACCCTATCGAACCTGAACGCCTCGAACCTTGCTTTCGGTGCGGTGGCTGCCGCGCAGGTCCAGGCTGTCCAGACCAACGTGACGCAGGTAGGGACCCTCACCGGTCTCTTCAGTTCAGGGAATATCTCGGCTGTCAATTTCGTGGGCGGTGGAAACACCCTATCGAACCTGAACGCCTCGAACCTGGCATTCGGTGCGGTGGCCGCCGCACAGGTCCAGGCTGTCCAGACCAACGTGACGCAGGTAGGAACCCTCACCGGTCTCTTCAGTTCAGGGAACATCTCGGCTGTCAATTTCGTGGGTTCAGGAAACACCCTGTCGAACCTGAACGCCTCGAACCTGGCATTCGGTGCGGTAGCTGCTGCGCAGGTTCAGGCGGTCCAGACGAACGTGACACAGGTGGGGACGCTCACGACGGCCAACGTGGGCATTCTGAACGTCTGGCAGATTTCGAACCTCCAGACCCTCAACGTCTTGAGCAGCGCCAGCATACCCACAATAAATGCAACCTCGATGAACGTCGCAAACATCTTCACGACGAATATTGTCGGTTTCATCGGTTCCCAGTGGACCGGTACGATCGGGTCGACCATCTTCTACCTTTCGAACGTCGGCATCGGGACGAGCGTTTCAAACTCCAACCTGACCGTTGCTGGCAACGTCTACGTATCGAACGCAATTCAGACTGGAAATTTGATTGTCGATGGCGTTGGGTCCGGGGGCTTTTTGCAGGCTCAGGGAACGGGGAACGTCGCGGCCGTCTCGACCATTCCCCTAGGATCCGGGGGGACGAACCAGACTTCGTACGGGACGACGAACGGCATCCTGTACTACGACGGCACGAGTTTCCAGGCCGCGTCTGGAATCACGGCCAGCACCGCAGCGACGCTCAACGTGACGACGGCCAACATCACGACGCTCCAGACCACAAACTTCATCCCGGCCAGCTCGGGCATCTTCATGAATCTTGCCGCTACCTACACCCTTTCGTCGGCTGCAAGTTGGTCCGGCAACATCGCCGGGACAATCACGAGCAACCTGTACACCCTCTTCGCCCCGGCCCCCGTGGCAAACTGGAACGCCTACGGCTCGAGCGCATTTGTCAACGCCCCGACGGTCAATGGCGGCATCAAGTTCAACCAGCCCGGCCCCTACATGATTATGGCCGTTATTGCAGTCGATACGGGCATCAAGACGATCGCCCTGTCGTCGAACACGACCGATTACCACTCGAACATCACAAACGTCTGGACGTACTGCTACCGGTTCGACTTTGGAGAAAACCCTAGCAGACTCGTGACCATTCCAGTCAACGTCACAAACACCTCCTCGTATTATTACATCGACATTGAGACGAATAACCAGTCCGACAACGTTATTCAGACGGCCTACTCGAATTTGGCGACCTCGGCCTATACAGGAACCTACGTCATCATAAAACCCATCTAAAAAAATAGAGAGACCTATTAGATGTCGACGACCCTGTTTTACAAGGACTTGGTCGGAGATGGGAAGGTTGGGATCGGGTCGACAGCGACTCCCACAGCCAACCTTCAGGTCATGGGAAACATTTACGCCTCGAACTCCCTGACGACGACCAACCTCTTCGCCAACACCCTGTCCGTTGCGAACGCATCAGCGACAGGGTCCGTGACGGCCTCGACCTTCTACGGCGTCCTGGCCGGTTCGAACACAATTTCGTCCAGTAATTTACTGGTAGCCTCCGGACTTCCAGCGAGCATCGTCCAGGGCTCAAACGTCGTTGTCTTTTCGAACGTGGCGGGGGGCTCGAATATCATGGTCATGAACTCTCTCGGACGGGTCGGGTTCGGGACGACGAGTCCGGCGACGGCTCTGGACGTCTACACAGGCACTATGAACGCGGCGGCCGTCACGGCATCGTCTGCGACACTGACGTCCCTCGGCGTCCTGACCGGCAACATCACCACTGCAAACATAGTCTCGCTGAATGTGACCGGTGACGCCAACATCGCACAGAACCTCAGGGTTCTTTCGAACCTCTATACGAACAATCTCATCATGGGAAGCAACCTTTCGACGGATACGGGTTACGGAAACGTCTACGTCTCGGCGAACCTCGTGGTCAACGGAAACGTCTTTTCACTCAATAGTTCCGGTTCTGGTTCGGGAACCTCCCAGGGAATCAGTTACATCCTAGCGGGCAACTACACGCTAGGAGTGGCGTTCGCCACGGGGACCGCCGGACCGAGCATGAACGCCTACCACATTAACATGTCGTCCTTTACGGCCGAGACGTCCGCGTCAGTCACCGCCTTTAGCGCCGCCTCGGGGATGCTCAAGTTTGCGACGGCCGGCCTCTACCAGGTCCAGATGGTCCTTGTGGGCGACCAGTCTCTGGTAAAGGTTGGGGTCGGGTCCGCAAGCGTGGGGTCTTTTCCCCCGGGGAGCACGGCCACATCCGGCTACCTCTACGTCTATAACGTGACGGCCGGATCGTCCCCCTCGACCGTCATCACCATCCCCTTGAACATCACGGACATTTCCAAATGGTACTATCTGGACGCCTTTTTCTCGATCGCCGCCGGAGATCCCACCCTCCTGTACCCCACAGCACCCCCTGGAGGTTCATCGGCCGGATCAAACTACGGAACCTTCATCCAGGTCAGTCCCTTTGGCAATTACTTGAGCTCGGCAACCGGCATCGCCTCCGCCCTGCTCACCAACTGCGCGTCATCCTCCAACCTGAGCGGGGTTTATTCGTCCAACGCCTACCGGATCGCCATGACCTCCTCGAACGGCTGGACCGTCAACGGCACGAGCACATCGCTCGCAATCACGACCAACGGCAACTTCCAGGTCAACCAGACTGGAATCTACGAGGTCAATATGTGTTTGAACACGGTCGGCAACACGCCCGTGCAGTTTCAGTTCGGGTCTTTGGCGACCGATGCACTGTCTCCTTCATCGACGACGCCAGCGTACTTGTACACCTATGCCCCGATGTACACACAGGATCCCACAACGGTGATCCAGCTCCCCCTCAACATCACAAACATCTCGAACGTCTACTTCATCGAGTGTTCCTTCCCGGGAACCGTCACTGGCAACGTGGCTCTGACCCAGACCTCGACCTTCGTCTCCATCAAACCCATCGGTGGCTACCTCAACACGGGCACGAACCCATGGATCCAACAGGGATCCTTCGTGTACTATTCCAACGGCTCGGTTGGCATCGGGACGGCGAGTCCTGCCACGGCTTTGGACGTTTATACGGGTACTATTAACGCAGCGGCGATCACGGCCACGTCAGGAAACATCGCGACCATGAATGTCGATTACTTGACTGTAAATTCAGCCGTCGTGTACGGAACGAGTACACTGAACGTCTACGGAACGTCGAACCTGACGAATGTGACCGTAACAGCCGCACTTTCGGCCTTGACGATCTCAGCAACTTCACTCTACGGCACCCTCACAGGTTCGAACACGATTGCGGCCTCGACGGTCTCAGCAACTTCACTCGTGGGGACTCACTACGGAGTTCTCGCAGGTTCGAACACGATTGCGGCCTCGACGGTCTCAGCAACTTCACTCGTGGGGACTCACTACGGCACCCTCGCAGGTTCGAACACGATTGCGGCCTCGACAGCAAACATCGCGACGATGAATGTCGATTACTTGACTGTAAATTCAGCTGTCGTGTACGGCGCGAGTACACTGAACGTCTATGGAACGTCGAATCTGACGAATGTGACCGTAACAGCTGCACTTTCGGCCTCGACGATCACGGCTACGTCGGCGAATGTCTCGACTTTCACAGTCTCGGGCAACACCTCGGTCGTCGGCAACGTCACGGTCACGTCGGACGCCTCGTCGAACAACTATGTCCTGGCTCGGCGCGTGCCCGCAGGCTCTTTGGACGTGACGCAGTACGTGACCGGCGCTGTGCCTCTGACCACGACCACTAATTTGATCCAGAATTACTTGTCGAATGCGGCGACGATCACGAGCAACACGGGTACGGGGACGATCACTCAGGCTCTGAGACTCCCTGGAACCTCGAATTCTGGTGTAAATTTTGGTACGAGTCATTCAGTGAATCTCTCAAATTTGGCAACCTCTAATTTGTTTATTGAGGCCTGGGTGAACTTGAGCCAACTTGGAGTTGCTCAAATAATTCTTAGCCGTCAAAATCCGACAACCGCAGATTTTGGGTTGTACCTGACAAGCGGTAATCTATTGACATTTTATGTGATCAATACAGGGGGGACGCAGTTTACCGCTTCAAACGCATCTGCAATTGTAGCTGGTACGTGGTACCACGTCGCAGCGTCGTATCAACGAACGGCTCTCACCACAGGAACTCTTCGCGTCTTCGTAAATGGCGGCGTTGGCGGTACGACCGGGTCTTTGACAACGACTCAGCCAAGACTAACGTCCACTGCCAATACAAATATTGGAACAGACTTTCTTACCGCGAATTTATACGGCAACGTCGCTGACGTCCGCGTCTTTTCCGGATCTCTCATCGTACCCACAGCTACGTTCACAACAAACACGGCCCCCTTCACGCAGTCAGCCCCATCTTACGCGACCGGTATGAGCGCCGTCGGCACCGCAAACACCGTCTTGGCCCTCCAGTCCCAGTACTTCCCCGGCGCATCCACTTCACCCTATGGACCTTGCTTGACCTTGCCGGGGACGGTGGGGTCTTATTACGCGGCAGCCAATTCAGCCTATGACACGAATTGGCGCACGTCTGGCTTTTGCCTCGAAATGTGGATAAACTACGCGTCTTTCGCAAACGCCACGAACGGCGGAACGGCTCAAAGCAGTCCGTTGACGTGGTCTCACGGCCCCGGAGGCGGGACATACGACTGGGGGTTCGGCATCACCAATGTAGGAGGCGCGTGTTTGTTTCTGGGAGGGCCTTCTATAGCAAACACCGCAGCTTCCGTCATCACCACGGGCTCCTGGAACCACATCATGGTTCAGGGCAACGGCTCGAACGTCTACATGGCCATCAACGGAACGTTCCAGCCTTTGAATGCTACTTACTCTCCGGCCGGTGGAAACAACACCATCGCACCGACTCAGCCTTCCGTCCTCTCCATCACCTCCCTGAACCCCATTTACGTTGGAAGTGCCCTGACTCTCACCCCGCCCAACTTCGCCATCGCCAAGGCTCGCTTGACCTTTGGCACCGCAGGAACTCCCACCCTCGGCAATGTCTACTCGACCGGAAACTTCACACCAAACCCGAACTTTGCTGCGGTCCCTGTAGGTGCCGTCGTCGCATGGTCTTTGGAGAGTCAGTACCCCCTGCCAACCTACCCGAGCATCCAGGACGTCACCGTGGTCCCGAGTCAGCTCACGTCGTACGGCGCCGTGCCCACCCCGGTCGGCGGAGTCACATCAAACGTCCTCAGTCCCTACCCGACCACGTACCCTCAGTTCGACTCGGTCCGTTTCGACGGCACCGGCTACATCGACTATGGCAACGCGGCGTCCTCTTCTTTGACTACCAACATCTGGGCTTCAAACTGGACTATCGAGGCGTGGGTTTATCCTACGGCTGTGAGTGGATCTCCGACAATTATACAAAGAACAGCTGTGTCTACATACACATATGACTGGTCATTTTGGATAAACGGCTCAAATCAAATATCTTTTGTATCAACCCCCTCACTCGGGGGTGCGGGAACATATAATAACGGGTCTGTATCTTACCCTGTCAATCTGAACACATGGTCTCATGTTGCTGCAACGTCAGATGGAACTAGTTCAAATGTCTACGTAAACGGTTTTCTTGCCAATACAATGCCAATTTCCGCAATGGGAAAAGGATTTAATCCTCAAATTGCCACTCAAATTGGTACAGGTGGGTATGGCGCGGTGTTTAATTTTTTCGGCAACCTCGCCGACCTCCGCGTGTCCAACGTCGCTCGGTATTCAGGAACAACGTATGTTGTTCCGTCCGCTCCGTTCGCCACCGACTCGAGTACCTTGCTCTTGCTCAAGTCCATGGCCGGTCAAACAGGCACCACACTCCAGGTCCAGGGCCGCGGACTCAACGCAGTTTCAATGGGTGCGACGCGCGCGGTGAACGCGTACCCCCCGGCGCCTATGAGTTCCTATTTGCTCGATACGACCTCGAACGTCTTGGTCACTTACGGGCAGGGGAAGTACGTGGCGAGTGCGAGTACGGAACTCAACAGTAGTTATGTAGCGTGGCAGGCATTTGACAAAAACATTCCTTCAACACAATGGTGTTCATCAATTGTATATAACTCGGCTGGAGCGTACACAGGTTCGGTGTCGACCGTCGACACTCTTGGCAACTCCTATGCAGGCGAATGGTGTCAAATACAGATGCCCGTTTCGGTGATTTTGAGTTCTTATACCGTGTCGATAGGGGGCGGTCTTACCCAGGCACTGACTAAATTCTGGCTACTAGGTTCCCGTGATGGAACCAACTGGTCACTTGTCGACTCACGCACTGGTATAACTTCTTGGACTACGAACGGTTCTATAACATTCCAAGTGTCTGCTTCACAGGCCTACAACTTTTACAGAATAGTCACTTCAATTGTAAACGGAGCCGGAACGACGACGGCCGTCGCCGAATGGACCCTCAACGGCACCGAAGAGTCCCTCTGCATCACGTCAGACTCGAAGGTTGGCGTCGGCATCGCCAACCCCCAGAGGTCCCTCGAGGTTGCCGGAGACTTGGTCGTGGGCGGCACAATCAGTGGAGGCGCGGGCATGGGCTCGTTCAGGAATCGCATCATCAACGGGGACATGAGGATCGCGCAGAGGGGGACGAGTAATGTGGTTCCGAACGGTGTAAATAACTCATACGGCTCTATTGATCGGTGGCGAACAACCGCTACATGGTCCGCGGGTCAGCTCACCATCACTCGACAGACTCTCGCTGCTTCTGACAATCCTTATCAGACGGGACTTCAGTACTCGCTAAGGTGTACGGTCAACACAGGACTCACCGGGTTCAATTATTTCTACGTGAACCAGGTAGTAGAACTTTTAAACATTATTGACCTGAATTTGGGCACACCTTTCGGTAGCCCTTTCACTGTTTCATTCTGGTTCCGTTCCAATATTCCAGCCGGGAGCACGATGTGTGCCGCCATTCAGACGTATATCTCGTCCTCAATTTCGTATGTAACAGAATTCAAGACGACGGGGACTTGGCAATACGTCACGTTCACGGTTCCTCCCATGACTACAGCCCAGGGAGTTCTAGTGTCCAACGATTTCTTATTGGCAATTGGTTCGCTGAACACATCATCTGGTTTCGTCACGCCATCATCGAACGTCAACACGTGGGCGAGCGGCATCAACTCACTCGGTTCCGCGGCTATGTACCCCTGGTGGCAGAACGCCGGCAACTTCATCGAGTTCACAGGAGTCCAGCTCGAGCGTGGGACCGTGGCGACTCCGTTCGAGGTTCGGAATTACGCGCAGGAGCTTCAGCTGTGTCAGAGGTACATGTTCCAACTGACTTATCAGGATACGTCTCCTTGTTATCAGCGCACTTCAGTTCTTGCTATGTTTTTGGTTCGTTTCCCCGTCACTATGCGAAGTGCTGTGAATCCTACCCTTTCAGGAACGTTCAACTGCTCTATAGGTGCGACCGATACTACAATTTCTTCAATTTCAGCACCTGGAGGAGGTTACGGGGCGAGTGCCACTGGATCACAGTATATGTTCCCGTCGACTCAGACCCTCGGAAACGCCGGAAACATATGGATGAACTCATCCGGTGCTTATATCCGGTACGACGCAGAGCTCTAGAGAAACTTCCCAGTCTTTAGTAGCAATGAGCGTAGCTATTGTCGTCCTCGAATCACTTGCGATTCCGTTCATTTATGAAGCCGAAGAACCGCAACAAGGAAACTGGAGCGGCGAATGGGGGAATCCAGATATTGCCGTGCACGTCAAAGTCCCAGAAGGTCTCGACCCCAAGTGCATCATGGCGGTCATCGTTGATGACGTGGTGACCCTACAAGCCGATCCTCAGAAGGTGGAAGATCACAAAGCTGCGCTTTGGTCTCAACTCCGGGCGCAGAGAAATTCTCTGCTTGCCGCCTCGGATTGGACGCAACTCCAGGATTCCCACATCAGTCAGGACAAGAAGGATGCATGGGCCGCGTACCGCCAGGAACTCAGGGACTTGCCGGACTCGGTCGGTTCAGAGGGCTCAGGTCCTCCGGACCTGTTTAGCTGGCCCCTCAAAC
>Ga0209355_1001622_pt1 | contig 12721 bp, 12 predicted proteins | sample LauGreSBDMM110SN_3_FD_187563 | JGI IMG/M metagenome (GOLD analysis project Ga0209355, IMG submission 187563) | Freshwater lake microbial communities from Lake Michigan, USA - Sp13.BD.MM110.SN (SPAdes) (version 2) | ecosystem: Environmental > Aquatic > Freshwater > Lake | place: Lake Michigan...
CCCCAAGGGTCTTTTGTCATGTCTCGCGTCTTGAAAGGCTGAGAAATCCTTTTCTCGGTCGCCTCGCAGACTAGGTTTTAGACGTCTCTTGGACACTTGTTATTAAAAGACGTCGTATATCGAAAGGATCGCCATGACTGTGCGAGTTGGTATTAATGGATTTGGCCGTATCGGTCGTAACTTTTTCAGAGCGGTTCAGGCTCAAGGAGCCGACATCGAGATCGTTGCTGTCAACGACCTGGGATCGGTTAAAACGATGGCTCATCTTTTGAAGTACGACTCGGTGATGCGTCAGCTTCCTAACGACATCAAAGTATCGAAAAATGGCATCAGTGTTGATGGTGTTGAAATCAAGGTACTCAGTGAGCGCGATCCAAAGAATCTTCCATGGGGAGAACTGGGAGTTGACGTCGTCATCGAGAGTACTGGTTTCTTTACTAAGCGTGATGCAGCTGCCGCGCACCTTGAAGGTGGCGCTCCTTTGGTCATTGTGTCGGCTCCTTGCGATGGAGCAGACGCCACATTCGTTTACGGTGTGAACCACAAAGATTTTGATTTCAAAACGCAGAAGGTCATCTCGAACGCATCGTGCACTACGAACTGTTTCGTTCCGATTGTCAAAGTTTTGGATGATGCTTTCGGCGTTGAGCAGGGTCTCATGCAGACTGTTCACGCCTACACCGGCGACCAGTCGCTGGTTGACGGTCCGCACAGCGACCTTCGTCGTGCGCGTGGTGCAGCAATCAATATTGTTCCGACAAACACCGGTGCTGCTCGTGCTACGAGCCTGGTGCTCGAGAGCATGAAGGGCAAGCTTGACGGAACATCGTTGCGTGTCCCGGTTCCGACCGGATCGATCGTTGACTTCACTGCCAACTTGAAGAAGGCGGCAACAGTTGAAGAGATCAACGCGGCCTTTAAGAAGGCTGCTGCATCTGGGCCCTTGAAGGGTGTTCTTCGTTACACCGAAGACCCGATCGTCTCGAGCGACATTGTTGGCGATCCGCATAGCAGCATTTTTGATGCGGGGCTCACGATGAGTTTGGGCAAGATGGTCAAAGTTTTGTCGTGGTACGACAACGAATGGGGCTACAGCAATCGCCTCGTCCAGATGACATTGTTCGCTGGCTCCAAAGTTCCCAAGAAGGCTCGCCGCTAATTTCAATATGAGCAAAAGTATTCCCACACTTGAGGATCTTGGAGACGTTTCTGGCAAACGTGTTCTTGTTCGTACCGACTTCAACGTCCCGATGGAGACGAGTGCTTCGGGTAGTCGAACAATCACTGACGACTTTCGCATCAGAGCGGCATTGCCGACAATTAACTGGCTGACCGATAGGGGAGCCACAGTTGTTTGCGCAAGCCACTTGGGTCGACCCAAAGGCAAGGTAGAAGGCAAATATTCAATGCTCCCGGTCGCGGCACGTTTGGCTGAGCTTGCTCCCGGTGTTGAACTCTTAGAAAACTTACGTTTTAACACAGGTGAGGAAGAGAATGACCCATCTTTCGTGTCGAGCCTCATTGCAGGCATCGACATGTATGTAGATGATGCATTCGGTGCGGCGCACCGAGCGCATGCGTCAATCGTCGGTCCTTCGAAAACCTTGCCGTCCGCAATGGGACGCCTTCTGCAAAAAGAAGTAGAAGTTCTTTCGACTTTGCGGAACAATCCCAAGCATCCTTTTGTTGCGGTTCTCGGAGGCTCGAAGATTTCCGACAAATTGGGTGTTGTCGAAGCATTGCTGAATGTGGTCGATTCGCTTGTTATCGGCGGCGCGATGTGCTTCACGTTTCTGGCAGCGCAGGGTTATTCAATTGGCGACTCACTTTTCGAACCTGATCAAGTTGATACATGCAAACGGCTTTTGTCGCTAGGCAAACCTATCCATTTGCCTGATGACATCGTCGGTTTAGATGCCGATGGAAAATATGCAACATACGGTCGTCGTTTGCCTCCGGGCGCCAAAGGTTTTGACATTGGTCCAGGTTCGGCTGCTGCGTTTACAGACATCATCATGGAGTCTCGTACAGTTTTTTGGAATGGTCCGATGGGCATGTTTGAGGACGAACGTTTCGCTGGTGGCACCCGAACCGTGGCTCAAGCGATGGCCGATACGAAGGCTTTCACGGTCGTTGGCGGGGGAGACTCTGCAGCAGCGCTTGCGCAGTTTGGTTTCGACGATCAAGTTGATCACGTGTCAACAGGTGGCGGAGCGTCACTTGAATTACTCGAGCTTGGCGACTTGCCTGGTCTTGCTGCCTTAAGGGAGGCCCCAAATGCCCGCTAGTTCTCGCCGACCATTGATGAGTGGTAACTGGAAGATGAATATGAATCACTATGAAGCAATTCATTTGGTTCAGAAGTTGTCTTATCTTTTGACTAAGGAAGATTTTGAAAAGGTGGATGTCTCGGTGCACCCACCTTTCACCGACATTCGCAGTATTCAAACTGTTCTCGAAAGCGACAAGTTGGCAATGATGCTCGGTGCGCAGAATTGCCATACCGATGAGAAGGGTGCATTCACGGGCGAAGTTTCACCCGCTTTCTTGGGCAAGCTTGGCGTGAAGTACGTGATTTGTGGTCATAGTGAACGCCGCCAATATTTTGGAGAAACCGACGAATTTGTAGCCGCGAAAGTTGCTGCAGTCATGAAGTTCGACATGCTTCCGATTGTGTGTGTCGGTGAAACCAAAGACGAGCGTGAAGCCGGTACAACTCTTGAGCGGGTTGAATCGCAGGTGAAAGGTTCTTTGAAGGGTCGTACAGGTGATCAGATTGCTGCTCTTGTCATTGCCTACGAGCCGATCTGGGCTATCGGAACTGGCCTAACTGCAACTGCTCAAGATGCTCAAGATGTCTGTCATCACATCCGTTCAGTCGTGCGCACTGAGTGGGGTAATGAGGCCGCCGAAAAAGTTCGCATTCAGTACGGCGGCTCAGTTAAGGCTGGAAATGTTTCAGAGTTGATGGCGCAGCCCGACATTGATGGAGCACTCGTGGGTGGTGCAAGCATCGATCCCGACGAGTTTGCTCGGATTGTTCAATTCCGCACCTAATTGAGATTCTCTTGCAATAGTCACAATCCCGTCTAGGCTGTGACCGATGTCAGAGCCACGAGTCCTCGAGATTGATGTGAAAGCTTCATCTCGAGCTTCTGCAGTCGGTCTGTCCCCAACTCGTCTTGGTATCCAACGGCTGCGACAAGACCGTTTGGCGGTCGTTGGCTTTGGTGTTGTTGTGTTCTTCGTCTTTATCGCCGTTTTCGCGCCAATCTTGGTGCAACTTTTGAATATTGATCCCTATGAGTTGGACCGTGAAGCAATTAACGATTTTGGTCTGCCGGCCGGTCCGCTGGGTGGTATTTCGTTTGATCATCCGCTCGGAGTTGAGCCCGGTACGGGACGTGACATTTTGGGTCGGTTAATGTACGGTGCTCGCATTTCACTCTTGGTCGGCACAGTTGGAACTGTTCTCACGACGGTGGTCGGTGTGGTTCTCGGCATCGTCGCTGGTCTTCGTCGCGGTTTCGTTGATTCGTTGATCAGCCGGGTGGGCGACGTCACCTTGGCCTTTCCTTCGCTGCTGTTGATCATTGCTCTTGCTAACCCAATGACTCAACGGTTGGAATCGTGGGGAGTGCCAGCTGGCAACACGGCTCGCTTGACATATATTTTGTCAATTCTCACAATTTTCGGCTGGGTCTATATGGCGCGTTTGGTGCGTGGTCAGGTTCTCTCGTTACGCGAAAGAGAATTTGTCGAGGCTGCTCGTTCGTTCGGAGCAGGCACCGGTCACCTCGTGTTCAAGCAACTATTGCCGAATCTGTGGCCGCAAATCATCGTTTTTGTCTCGTTGAGTCTTCCTGGATACGTTGCCCTTGAGGCCACCCTGTCGTTCTTAGGGGTCGGGCTATTGGCTCCTGCGGCATCGTGGGGAATCATGTTGGGTGACTCGGTCCGGTATTACCGAGCAGATCCCACGTATTTGTTTATCCCCGGAACTGCTCTCATGATCTTGGTTTTGGCCTTCAACCTCTTAGCCGATGGGCTTCGAGACGCCTTTGACCCGCGTAGCGACCGGCAGCAGTTGTAGTAGGGGATTTTCCAATTGTTCTGAGCAGTGGGCTAAGGTTAACAATAAGAGTTTTCACGTATTCACATAATGAAATATAAAGTTACTAGACACTCATCAACAAAAAAGGGGAGTTTTATGAAGATGCAGAGCAAAGTCGTAGCGGTCGTGGCCTTATTGGGCCTCATCGCGAGCGGTTGTGGAGGTTCCGGAGGCGGAGCCCAAAGCGGAGAGGAGTCGGGTGGCCGCTCAGCGTCATTGGACGGCGCTCAAGAAGGTGGCACGCTGACTGTGCTCACATTCCAAGAAGGAGCGTCGACACTCGATCCACAGCGCGTGTACACGGGCGCTGAATTAGGAGCATGGGGCTCAACGTTCACTCGAACATTGACCTCGTATCAACCAGCCGCTGGCAAGGATGGCACCAACTTGGTGGCCGACATGGCAACTGATTTGGGTACAGCATCAGAAGATCTCAAGACGTGGACATTTACTCTGCGAGACGGTTTGACGTGGGAAGATGGCTCAGAAGTGACTTGCGCCGACATCGCTTACGGTGTGTCGCGTACTTTCGCAGCCGAGGTGACCGCAGGTGAGGGTCCAATGTACGCATTGAGTTACCTCAATATACCTGAAGGCGATTCCGACTTTGGTAGCGCTTATCCCGGCCCGTGGCTGGCTGATGAAGAGCAACAAGCATTGTTCGATGAGGCAGTTCAGTGTGATGGTCAAAACATCACATTCAATTTGCAGGTACCCGTCGCCGACTTCAACTACACCGTTGGTTTGCTGGCATTCGCCCCGGTTCCTAAGGACAAAGACACTGCCGATCAGTATGGCTTAGCGCCATTCTCCAATGGGCCTTTCCGTGTTGAATCATACGAAGAGGGTGTTGAGATGGTTCTTGTTCGTAACGAGAACTGGAATGCCGACTCTGATCCGGTTCGTAAGCCGCTGTTGGACAAGATCATTTGGCAGTTCGGTGTCGACGAAGCAGTGATCGACGAGCGTATGTTGGCTGATGCTGGTGACGATAAGAACACCATCGTGTACGGAGGCATTTTGCCCGAGAATCTTCAAACTGTTTTCGGCGATGATTCGTTGAAGGATCGTCGCACTGACGGTTTTGATGGTTTTGTTTCCTACACCATGTTCAACGTTGAGACCGTTAATTGTGTCGAAATCCGTCAAGCAATTTGGTTGGCACTTGATCGTGAAGCTTTGCGTACCGCTGCTGGCGGACCGTTCACTGGCGAATTTGCTACTAGCTTCGTCGCACCATTGCTGGCTGCGGACTACGAACCAGCCAAGTTGGTTGATGGTCTGAACGAAGACGGAACGGCAAATGTTGAAGCTGCCATCGCGATGATGGACAAGGCGAAAGAAGCTTGCCCGGAACTCCATGCCCGTGCAACTGGCGAGGGCCTACGTTTTGACCACCCTGACTCCGCTACTTGGCAGAAGAACATCGCCATTTGGATTGATTCATTGGGTGCAGCCGGAATCAACATCATCGATAACCCCATTGAAGCGTCGAAGTACTATTCAACGATTAACGGCGATCGAGGCGACTTGATGCGTGCTGGCTGGGCTGCTGACTGGGCGAATGCTTCAACGGTTATCCCTGAACTATTCGGTCAAGACGGTGGATTTAACTACCACAACAATGAAAACGATCCAGCATTCACTGCGTTCCAGACCAAGATTGATGAAGCTAAGGCTGAAACTGATCGCAGCAAGCAATCGAAGTTGTGGAAAGAACTGAACCAGTACGTAATGGATCAGGCATGGTCGATTCCAGGATCGGCTACCAAGGCCCAGAACCTTGTTGGTTCTAACGTTCGTGGTGCTTACCAGTGGATGCCGTTTGGTTGGTACAACCTCGGTGCTATCGGACTAGCAGCCGGCTGAGAAGTAAACACTTGACATGTGGGTGGCCGCTGATGGCGGTCACCCACATAAGTGTTCGTGACTTGTTGACATGATTTTTTTCGTACTACGGCGATCGATCTTCGCGATTGTTCTTTTGATGATCGTCAGTGCGTTTACCTTTTGGATTTTTTCTGCGTTACCTTCTGATCCCGCTGCTCTGACCTGTGGTAAAAATTGTCGTCCCGAGGTCATCGAGGCAAACCGTATTCGTCTTGGGTATGACAAACCGATTATCGAGCAATACGGCGGATATATGAAAGGTATTTTTACCGGCCGGACGTACGGCGAAGAGGGTGCCTCAATCCATTGCTCGGCGCCTTCCTTGGGCTACTCGTATGACCGCCACGAGTGTGTTACAACGCTGATTGCAAAAACTTTGCCGGTCACAGCTTCGATCGCTGTCGGCGCGTTTACTTTATGGATATTGATTGGAGTAGGCCTAGGAACCTTGGCTGCGCTCAAAAGAGGCAAATGGCAGGATCGGGTTGCAACTGGTTTTAGTGTCATCGGCGTCAGTTTCCCCACTTTCTTTCTTGGGTTGATATCAATCATGGTGTTTGTGATCTGGACGGGGTTGCTTCCATTTCCCCAATACAGCGGCATTACAGAGAATCCTTGGAAGTGGATGACATCGTTGATTTTGCCGTGGTTTGTCTTGGCAATCGTGTCGGCAGCGTCGTATGTCCGCATGACTCGTAACGGAATTCTTGAAGTGATGAACGAAGAATTTGTACGCCTTGGGCTAGCTAAAGGTTTGAAGCGCAAAACTTTAATTGTTAAGTACGTCATGCGGGCTGCTTTGGTGCCGATCGTGACGATTGCTGGTCTCGACTTCGCGTTTTTATTGGGCGGAGCGTTGGTGACTGAAAGTATTTTCAACCTTCCAGGCCTCGGGAAATTGACGTTAGCTGCAGTCATCAATTCGGATCTACCAATTTTGGTTGCGACCACTTTGGTCGCTGCTGTTTTTATCGTCGTCGCCAATGCTGTCGTTGATGTGTTGTATGGATACCTAGATCCTCGAGTGCGGGCCAAGTGACTGTTCCCTTACTTTCCGTGCGTGACCTTCGAGTCACTTTTGGTACCCGCGATGGCGATGTATGCGCAGTTCAAGGGGTTTCTTTTGATGTTCGCGAAGGAGAAACAATTGCCATCGTTGGTGAAAGTGGTTCTGGAAAGTCAGTCACTGCTAATTCGCTCATGAGGCTCAATTTCGGATCTGATGTTCGAATTGAGGGACAGATACTTCTGAATGGTCGCGATATTTTGGTCATGAGCGAAGAAGAAGTGAGACAGCTTCGCGGTAATGAGATGGCGATGATTTTTCAAGATCCGCTGACAGCATTAAATCCGTTCTACACAATCGGAAATCAGATTGCCGAAGCGTATTCAATTCATCATCCGAATACCTCGAAGCGTGAACTCAGAGAAATCGCATTGCAATCGCTGCATAAGGTTGGGATCCCGGAGCCTGGTAAACGAGTTGATCAGTATCCCCATGAGTTCTCGGGCGGCATGAGGCAACGCATTGTTATTGCCATCGCGTTGGTTAATAGTCCAAAGTTACTGATTGCAGATGAACCCACAACGGCACTAGATGTGACAGTGCAAGCACAGATTCTTGACTTGATCGCTGAAATGCAACAAGAACATGGTTCGGCCGTTATCTTGATTACTCACGATCTCGGCGTGGTCGCGGAAATTACTCAACGTCTTTTGGTGATGTACGCAGGAAATATCGTTGAAGAAGCTTTGGTGACCGATGCTTTTGCACGCCCGACCCATCCTTATACACAAGGTTTATTGAGGTCAGTGAAGAGCCTCGAATCACAACGGCATAACCAACTTGAACCGATCCCCGGCATTCCGCCTTCTCTCATCAACATGCCATCAGGCTGTGCATTTCACCCAAGGTGCTCGTACGCCCACCAACTAGGCGATCGATGTGTACAGCAAAGACCACTGTTGCGAGAAGTAGGCGCGAGTCGCACCGCTTGTCATGCAACTGATGACGTCTTACTTTCACTTGGTCTAGGTGATTCGTGAGCACGAGCGTTGTAAATGAAGTGATCAATCAGGACGATGTCGTTCTTGAAGCTGTCAATCTGCAGAAGTATTTTCCGACCGGGGCATCAAAGCTACTTCAGCGTCCTACTCAGCTAGTTCAAGCGGTTGACGGAGTCTCGTTTTCCCTTCGCAAGGGCAAGACCTTGGCAATCGTGGGCGAGTCCGGTTGCGGTAAATCAACGTTGGCGCGCTTACTCGCCCGCCTGATTGAACCCACCTCTGGTTCAGTGTTGTTGAACGGGGAGAATGTGTCGACAGCCACGTCGAAGCAACTGTTGAGGATGCGACGCGACATACAAGTTGTATTCCAAGACCCTTACGCCTGTCTGAATCCGCGCCACAGTATTGGTCAAAGTATCGGTACGCCGATACGAATTCAAAAGACCATGTCTCGCACTGACGAACGCCATCGAGTCTTTGAGTTGATGGATCTGGTTGGACTCAGCACCGAGCATTACAACCGTTTCCCGCATGAGTTTTCTGGCGGACAAAGACAACGTGCTGGCATAGCTCGGGCTCTCGCTTTGCAGCCAAAAGTCATCATCGCTGACGAACCAGTTTCGGCACTTGATGTTTCAATTCAGGCTCAGATTTTGAACCTTCTGGAAAAGCTTCAGGCCGATCTGGATCTGTCGTATGTGTTTATTGCCCACGACCTCTCTGTTGTCCGGCATATCGCCGACGAAGTAGCGGTGATGTATCTTGGCAAGATTGTCGAGATTGGCACTCCTGAGGCCGTCTACGGGGCTCCATCGCATCCGTATACCCAGGCCTTGATGTCGGCTGTTCCGGTGCCAAATCCCCAATTAGCCGCCAAACGGAAGCGGATCATTTTGACTGGCGATGTGCCGAGTCCGGTTAATCCACCCTCCGGATGCCGATTTCGGACTCGATGCGCAAAAGTGCAGGACATCTGTGCCGTTGAAGAGCCGTTGTTGATCGATCGAGGGCAGGGACATCTCGTGGCCTGCCATTTCCCCGACTAAAGCCACTAGGCTGTGCAACCGTGCGTGACATCGTGATGTACATAATGGTTTTTGTCAATGTGGTTTCCATGTTCGCCATGGTTGGCACAATTTTGATGCATAGCGGCAAGGGCGGAGGCCTGTCCGACATGTTCGGCGGAGGAAGTGGCGCTGGCCTCGGATCAGCTGCCGCAGAGAAAAACCTCAACCGCATCACCTTCGTGATTGCGTTGGTCTGGATCATCTCGATTCTTTCTCTCGGCTTCCTTCTCACCAAGTAAGAGGTCACAATCACACAGTTGGGCGACTTTAGGTCGACCGATAGAGTTTTAACACCACGTCGAAGTGGCGGAATAGGCAGACGCGCTAGCTTGAGGGGCTAGTGATCGTAAGATCGTGGGGGTTCAAGTCCCCCCTTCGACACTCTGAATCGGGCGTGTTCCCGCAAAAGTGGAACACCAGCCGCGCACCGGACCCGATCCATACAGAACCACGAGAACCAATCAAACACGGCGGTGACGTGTGTCTGGGATTCACTGAAAGAAGATTTGGCTGTCGACTGGTCGTTGTTTTTTGACTAGTCATCAACACATTCGAGGCTGTAGTGAGCCGCTTCACTAGGAATTGAAGTCAGCGTGGATGCTTCATTACATTAAACAGTGGGTAATACGCGATGTTGCGTTGATCGTTTAAAGAGACGGGGAAAGATTGTGGGTCGGATACATGGTTGGAGTGCCGTGTTCTGTGTGGCAACACTTTTGGTCTGGTTTGTTAATGTAGTTTCGCCTGTTCATGTGCTGGCCGTGGCATCTATCAGCCAGGTCGGTGCAGATATCGACGGTGAAGCTGCAGGCGACAACTCGGGCCGATCAGTTGCGATGTCTGGGGACGGTTCGCGTATCGCAATCGGCGCTCCCTACAACGACGGCACCGATGGCAACGGCAGTTATACCGGGCATGTGCGCATCTACACGTTGATCAGCGGCACGTGGACACAAACTGGTTTAGATATCCACGGTGAAGCTGCAGGCGACGCGTCAGGCTGGTCGGTTGCGATGTCTGGGGACGGTTCGCGTATCGCAATTGGCGCCTATGACAACGATGGCAACGGCAGCAATGCTGGTCATGTTCGTATCTACACGTTGATCAATGGCACGTGGACACAAACTGGTTTAGATATCGACGGTGAAGCCGCAGGCGACCAGTCAGGCTGGTCGGTTGCGATGTCTGGGGACGGTTCGCGTATCGCAATCGGCGCTCCCTACAACGGCAGTTATACCGGGCATGTGCGCATCTACACGTTGATCAATGGCACGTGGACACAAACTGGTTTAGATATCGACGGTGAAGCTGCAAACGACCTGTCGGGCAGTTCGGTTGCGATGTCTGGGGACGGTTCGCGTATCGCAATTGGCGCCTATGGCAACGATGGCAACGGCAGCAATGCTGGTCATGTTCGTATCTACACGTTGATCAATGGCACGTGGACACAAACTGGTTTAGATATCGACGGTGAAGCTGCAGGCGACCTGTCGGGCATTTCGGTTGCGATGTCTGGGGACGGTTCGCGTATCGCAATTGGCGCCTTTGGCAACGGCAGTTATACCGGGCATGTGCGCATCTACACGTTGATCAATGGCACGTGGACACAAACTGGTTTAGATATCGACGGTGAAGCTGCAGGCGACGAGTCAGGCATTTCGGTTGCGATGTCTGGGGACGGTTCGCGTATCGCAATCGGCGCTCCCTACAACGATGGCAACGGGATTGATGCTGGTCATGTTCGTATCTACACGTTGATCAATGGCACGTGGACACAGACTGGTTTAGATATCGACGGTGAAGCCGCAGGCGACCTGTCGGGCATTTCGGTTGCGATGTCTGGGGACGGTTCGCGTATCGCAATCGGCACTCCCTACAACGAAGGCACCGGCAGTAATGCTGGTCATGTGCGTGTCTATGGTGTGCCAACTGTTCCTGTGGCGCCGACGATCACCTCGGTTGTAGGCACGAATGGGTCGCTGACAGTTACCTTCGCTTCTGGTGCTGATGGTGGGTCACCTATAACGAACTACAAGTACTCGATTGATGGAACGAACTACATTGCGTTGAATCCGGTAACAACATCAAGCCCATTCATCATCAGCGGTCTCACTAATGCGACAACTTATTCGGTCACCATCAAAGCCGTGAATGTTTATGGTGACTCGCTTAACTCAAATACGGTGAGTGGAACTCCTACTGCACCGGCTGCGATAGTGGAACCCACCACAACAACTGTTGCAGCCACCACAACAACTTTTGCAACCACCACAACAACTGTTGCAGCCATCACAACGACCACTATTGCGGCAGTAGTCATACTTCCTGAGACAGGAAGTGATTCATTCCCGCTATTTGCTCTCGCAATGGGTTTGATATCTGCTGGCCTCGTGGTCTCAACACGCAAGCGAAATACCAGGCGCTAATCGCAGCTACACCGGCGTATAACCTCATCAAAGCGGTGAGGTGCCGCTAACGCAATCAAGGAGAAAGCCATGATCGATAAGGATCATGGGATTCTGTCCGATGCGAGTGCGGAGGGTCCCCCCTTCGACACCAAGTTGTTTAGTGAACCAGGCTGTGTTGAATGGCCTTGAGTAACTCGGCGAATTCATTGATTGCTTGAAATTGAGGAAATTCTTTGACAACATTGTCCGGTGCGTGGAATAGAAATCCAGCGTCGGCAGCAGTCAGCATGGCGGTGTCGTTGTACGAGTCTCCAGCGGACACGATTCGGTAATTCAACGATCTAAATGCCTCGACTGCGTGACGCTTTTGATCAACCTGTCGTAATTCGAAATCTGTGATTCGGTCGTTCTCAACAATGAGGCGATGGCAGAACAGGGTCGGCATACCTAGTTGACGCATGAACGGTCGTCCGAATTGTTCAAAAGTGTCTGACAGGATGATGACCTGAGTCATTTCACGAAGAGCATTGAGGAAGTCAATAGCGCCAGGTAGCGGGCTCAATGTCGCGATGACCTGCTCAATTGCGCTCATGGTGAGCCCGTGCTCGTCAAGGATGGCCAGACGTTGCCTCATTAAAAGGTCATAGTCGGGTTCATCGCGGGTGGTACGGCGAAGTTCTGGAATGCCTGTGGTGTCGGCAACGGCGATCCAAATTTCGGGGACCAAAACACCTTCTAGATCGAGGGTAACGATGGTTTGATGGGCTTGCTGAGCGACGGCCATTATTCATTCTCGCAGAAATTATGCTTCTCAAGCGACCCAGTTACCTATGTGTGAACGGCGTTCTTCACTTTTGATTGAAACCAATCAAGGCAGATCTCGTGCTTTGAACTGAGTGGACCGGCCCGATAAATGCCGCCATCAAGGTTCTTTTGTACGACTTCACACATGTCTTGGTCTTCATCGAGGATTTCATTAGACATCGCGACCATCCGAGCAATATTTTCTTCCGATGTGTCATCCGAGTAATAGTCGTAAACAACGTGGGTCTTGTTATGACCGATCGGCATGATGCGTTCAACGTTCATACCGTCGGGGTAAATGTTCAGAGCTAAATTTGGGAATCGAAATAGCCACAGGCCAGCTACCGGCGATCCATCTGACGGCTCGCATTCGTGGACACAATACGAATCATCGTGAACCGAAACCTGATACGTCGACATCTTGAGAGATC